>Ga0074197_1000450_pt1 | contig 51623 bp, 46 predicted proteins | sample EPASupsiteSAE305_FD_64526 | JGI IMG/M metagenome (GOLD analysis project Ga0074197, IMG submission 64526) | Bioremediated contaminated groundwater microbial communities from EPA Superfund site, New Mexico - SAE3-05 reassembly with SPADES | ecosystem: Environmental > Aquatic > Deep subsurface >...
GTATAATATAATTTTCAGTATTATTCTTTAGTCAGTATTATTTATATAGTTATGGTGTTTTTCATTAATGCGTATAATGCCTTAGCGATAGTTTCTGTAAAAATGTGGCAGGTACCTCTATTAGAGCAAGGCGTACTATTTTAAGAAAAAAATTTATGGAAATTACAGCCTTAAAAAACTTATTTCCCTTTAAACCTTTCTTCCCATTCTCTAAGCTCTTGCAAGTCCCAAATTTCATTTTCTTTATGTGCAAAACTTACAAGACCGCTTGCAATATTTTCTAAAATTGACAAATTTTTCTCAAAAAGATGCCAAATCTTATCTATTTTTTTTTCTAGTTTTTTAGTCCTATCTATTGCCTTTTCTTTCCTGCTTTCTTTTTTTTCAGTAATCCCTTTTTCAAACAATGCTTTGAGTAGCCTTTCAAAAATAGCTTGAGATTCTTCTTTGTCCTTACCTAGCCATTCTCCTATGGATTCAACCCAAAGGATTGCTTGTTTTTTTCCTTTAGCGTCAAGTTGATCTATGATTGAAACAGATTTTTTGCTTTGTTTTTTTGATGTACTCATGTTATATTTTCTCCTAATAATTTAATAATACCAGGGTGTTTAATACCCTGGCTTTTTTTGTTTCCTGGATAACTTCCAGGTTTAAAGCTGGATACCTTCCAGCGATTCCAATTTTATATCTTTGTCGCTATTCTGTCAAGTCTTTTATGCTTCCAACTACCAAACCACAGGTTTAAACTTGCTATCATTCTTGATAATGACACTATCATCAGCCTGACCTAGGACAAACAATCCTTTTTGATATGCGTATCTGTCAGCCTTGCCAGTTATTTCAATGCCTGCTACAGCTCCAATAATTTTTTTGTCCTGATATTCAGGAAAGAAAATCTTGAATCTGGCTAAATCTTCTAAGACTTCGTTTATATCGTCAATGCTCAACGTGCTTTTGGTTTCCACAATCAAAACGTACTCGTGATTTACGCCTAAAATATCAATCTCGATTATCCCATACTCAGGAGATTGAGCCTTTACCCTTTGAGAAATCCTATTTATAGGAATGCCTATTGCTTGAAATGCCTTGGGTATTCCAGGCGCAAGAACATATTCTACAAACCGCCCCCATTTAGCCTTAACGCTTTCAAGCTCACGTGTTACCCTGGAAACCTCTTTTGTTACCCTGTCAATTTCTTTACTTGTCTTTTCTATTTGTTCGGTTGTCTTTTCTTGTCTCTTGCTTAGATTATTTATATTCTCTCTTGTCTCACGGAACAAAGACCATATTTCAGATATTTGCTTACTGTTACTCTCTACCAACATTTCTAAATTATCCATAAACTACCCTTTCATAAATATTGTTTTGCCTGGATGATTTGACAGGCCATAAATAAGATTATACCACAGGAGAAAAGAGAGAATGCTTTTGCATGTATGCCTTGATCTTTTCCGTTGCTTGATTTCTGTCTGCTATTTCTCCCAAATAAACTCGATGAAGCTTACCAGCAATTTTCTTTTTAGCATAATACTTTGGATACTCTACTTTTTTGGATTCACCGCTCGCTAGGGTGAATCTTGCAACCTGGCTTTCAAGCCTGATAATAAAATCAATGCCCTCTACTACCAACCTTTCATAATCTCGCAAAAGTCCGCTTGGTTGGTTATCCTTAGTTATGCTATTTGTTGAATCAGGTATAATATTTATTATACTTGGTTCAATATTTTTATTATACTCAGTTATACCATTTTTCTTTAAAGCTTCAATTTCCCTTTGCAAGCCTTCTACTACTTCCTTTAGTTCGGTGTTCTCTCTCTCGATACTATCAAATCTTTCTGCAATTGCATTCATGATCTTTTCCCCTTCTACTTTCTGATGCTCTGCTTCTTTTACTTCCTTAGCTTCTACTTCCTTTACTTCTACCCCTAAGAGATTGAGCAGGGAGTCATAAAGCTTGTTTATGGTCTTATCCCCTACTTTTTCACCCTTCCTTAGCTTTGTGATAGTTGCGCCTTTGCGCTTTGGCTCGATTTGATTCCCTGACACTTTCTTACTTGCGACCGCTTCCAAGATTGCCTTTGTTTTTTCTTCTGTTGTCATTGCTGTTGCTCCTGTTACTCCTGATTTGGTTAGATATACTTAGTTATACTAGGTTATACTTATATAACTATTTTATTATACTAAGTATAACCTTTTTGTTATACCATTGTCAAGATTATTTTTCCCTCAAGTCAAATTTTTTTTCTCTCATGCTTGCCACAAGATCATAAAGAACCATAAATTTTTAGCCTTTCTTTATATCGAACATTTTAGCAATTCTACTAATTTGGGTAGCAGTCCACAGCCCGCCCTTAGCAGTTTTAATCTTGTACTCATTCAATTGTTTGGCTATAGCCTGGTAGCTCTTACCATTCTTTAGCTCTACTTCTATAATGTTTTTGTAGTCTATGTTTGATTGCATAGCTTTTGCCTTTCTGCTTTGTATGCTTGATTTTATAGCCTTTTGAATATTCGTTTGCCCATTCTCACAAACACGAACACCACCAACATTGCGCCCCTTTGCCTTTGCAACTGCTAACCCTGCTTTTGTTTTTTCGCTGATTTGCTCTGCTTGATATTGCGCCCATGTTGCCATGTTTCCTAATGTCATTGTGTTGCAGTCAGGCAAATCTAATGCCTGAAAGTCTAACTTGCTATTCTTGATATGAAAAGTAAACTCTACATCCCTGGCTAATCTGTCAATGTATGCAACCATCAGAGTAGCTTTTTTTCCCTCACATAAGGCTATGGCTTGCGCTAACTTTTCCCTTTTGACATTGCGCCCTGATTCGATTTCTACAAAGAAACCAAGCAATTCTCTATTGTTTGCCATAGCAAATCTTTCGATAGTTTCTTGCTGACTTTCTAAAGAATGCCTATCACCCTGTTTCTTTGTGGATACTCTGCAATATCCTACTATTGGCTTGTTGTTTTTTTCTGTTTTGCTTGATTTCATTGTTTCTTAGCTCCATACAAGAAATTTATTACACCAATATAACGAACGTTGTATTAGTGTAACACATAATAAAAAGATTGTCAAGTATGAAAAAAAGATTTCTCAAGATTTTGATGTACCAAGAATTTATAAACCACAGGAGAGAGAATCCAGAAACACCGCCTACCCTTCTACATTTTCCCCAATGGCCTCTACAGTAGAACGGATGCAAGAAAATAGCATTATCCTAGAATGACAGCCTTGGAGCGAATCTTGGAAAAAGTTTGTTCAACTATTTCTTGTTGTACTTTGTTATACTGTCCATCTGTTGCCAAAAAGATTTTTGGAAGTATTCACAGAAAAAACTTTCCGTTTCTAAAATTGACATATTTCCTCACAAGCCAAATGTTCCTTTGCTTCTTTCTTTGTCTCAAGCCTTGCAGCTCTTAACATTTTGGCCAAATCATGCACAGTATGCTTAATGCCTTCTTTAGCGTCTGCTTTTATTCTGTCATCTAAGGCTTTAGCCATTACCCGAATTGATTCCTTGTCTCCAAATCTGCCAAGCTCTACCAAGACACATGAAGCATATTGCTTTTGATCTCCCCTTAACCTATAGAAACTAGCAAAATAATCATCATCAAGCAAGGCATTCATTGCCGAAAAAAAATAGTTTCTGTTTTGCAAACTTCTTTTGCCTATATGCCCGCTACTATCCTTTAAAAATTTTTCCATAGTATCACTCAGCAAACGAGGTCTACCCCTTTTTGCTTTTTCTTCTGCAAGGCATTCTTTTTTCTCATCCATTTGATTCACTCCTATTTTAAGAAACAGTTTCCTAAATAAAAAACAGGATACCAGATTTTAAAAGAATGGCAAGCATATTTTAGGAAACTCATGCTAGCATACCTAGGCTTGAAGCAAGGTGTCCAAGGAAAGGTAACCATCCATCCGATAGCATCCATCCGAAACCAGCCAGAAACACCGCCTACCATTATGGTTTTCTTCTTAATTTTGGAGGCAAAAACGAATCAAATCTTTGCTATACTTGAGCTAGGACTTTTTGAAATGCAAGTTTTACCATAGTTTTTTTTACTTTCAACACCTTGCAATTCTATTTCCACATAAGAAAAAAATCCTACTTACATGTATAAAAAAAAATTTTGGCTTAAAGATATGCCTTTCCCCCTGCTACACCCCAAGCTAAATTTTCTTGTCACAGTACCTTTTTGCCTTGCCTGGCTTCCTACAAGTAAAATATTTTTCACAAGTACACGCTCACACGTGAAAGAAAAAAATTTGCCTCAAAGATGCACGTTTCCCCCTGCTACACCCCAGGTAATTTTTTTCTTGTCACAGTACCTTTTTGCTTTGTCTTGCCTGGTTGTCTGGCTTGCCTTGGTTGAATGCCAAAATTTTACACGCTAGGGTGTCAAGGAATGCGCTGAAACAATGTCTGGCTAGTTTCCTTCCGTTTCTGTTTGGCTTAATTCTGTTAAGGCTTCCTCTATAACTTCTCTTAATCTTTTTTCTATTTCTATTTTACTTTGACCATCTAAAACCACAGCCATTCTTGAAGGTATAGCAAGCAACTTTGATCTAACAGTCAAAAGAATTTTTGCCCATTCTTTTTCTATAGTAGCCACTTCAATCAATTTATCCTTTACCCTTGCCAGCTCTATTTTTTTCAATTCTCTTTCTATGTCAATTTTCAACCTCTGCGCTTTGGCCAGCTTTGCTCTTTCCTCTCCTAGATTGATTCTTTTTTCCTCTTGTCTCTTTTGTTCAAGATAATATTTGATTGCTTCCAAAAAATCATACTGTATTGGGATACTGTTTGGAATTCTAGGAAAATTCATTTTGCTAACAGCCTGTTGAGATACCCCTAAAAAATCAGACAATTCTTTTTGTGTAACTATTTCTTTCACCTTACAACACCCCCTTATGAAAAAATTTTGCTATCTGGAAAAAGTTGGGGACTACCACCACCCCAAGGAAAACCCCCAGGAAAGAACCTAAGAAAAAGGCTTGATACCGCCTTTTCAGCTATGGAACATTCCCACAGAGAAAGCGAAAATGGGAGAGACAACATAAGCAATTTTAATATGAAAGTGTTGCTTTGTTTTCTTCATAATATAGCATCATTTTTTCAATGTAAGCCAATCGCTATAAGGCTTACATTGATCTATTCATGTTTTTAGCTTTGTGGAAAGATGAAAAACAAGGTAGATATTGAATCACAACGTTTTTTGATATGTTATGTTGCTACCTTTGTTTCTTGAATTTTTGCCATGTTTAAATCATAAATACAATTCTTGCAAAGGTTATGATTGAAAATAATCGTTTAAGCTTTTTAAGACCCCACAATTAAATTGAAGTTTGGGAAAAACTAGAAACTGCCAGATGCACAGCTCTACCTTACCCCAGTGTTTTTTTGCCCTGACAGTACCTTGCCCTAGGGTGAATTCATCCTAGGGTAGCTAGATACTTTTCTGTATCTTGCTTACTTCGCTTGCCTCTTTCATTAGGTTATAAAAATATTGCCCTAGTTCGGATTCGTAGTCAAACATTGCAGGCATTTTTATTTTCCTACCTATCTCTTTTTCTAAGTCTGATTTTCTCTGACATAGGTCTATATAATCTATTGGCACAATGTCACAAGGCTGTAAGATTGATTCATGTTTCTTGTGACTTTCTGCCATTGCTATGCTGCCAAAAGTATGAAGATAACAAACAGAATTATCATCAGGATAAGAAACTAGTGCTAACGCTCCCTGATTCATAAAAATGTATGCTGTCACTTTTTTCGTTTGAATTTTGTTTAACATTGGATTTTGATTAAAATTTTTGTTGAATGGATTCATAGTATTTTTCCTTTTCATTTTTTTATATTCTGTCCTAGTAATTGCCCTATAATTTTGCTTTTATTCCTGGTAAATTTTCTCTACTGAATTTTTACCTTTATTTTGATGTCTTTTTTTACGCTCTTAACTTATTAATGTATAACTCTTTAGATTGGATGCCTTTTGTTGATTGGCTTTGAGCTAGTTAAATATATAAACAATTGAAGCTCTTAAAATCACTTTGCAAGAGCTATGCTTAGAGCTGTATAATGTGCAGGTCAAAACAGCATCAAAAGCTTGGTAAAAAGTATATATAAGACTTTTTACCAGCGTTTTGATGCTGTTTTGGTTTTAAATCTTTTTCCATAAAGATTTTAAGCGGATTCTTTCTATTTTGCTTAGTCTTGCTATATTTAATATATGGCTTGCTTGATTCCAGGTTTTACCCTCTTGTTTCAAGGCTTTCAGCTTATTTTCTATGTTTTCAGCCTTCTTTGTTTCCTTTGCTTCATCACTTGCTTTTTTTAGTTTCATTCTATCATCTTGGGTAAGTAACGCCCTTTCTTTTGCGTCTATATTTTCTAAACCTTTTTCAATAGCCAAGGTTAAAACATAGTCATGATCTATTTTTTTTCTGTCTGGTATTTTTTCGCCGCTTCTAGCAAGCTCAATGGCTTTAACTAGCTGTAGCAGCTTGCAATCATAAATCGGCAAAACTGCAATCATCGCAGATTTCCTGCTCACGATAATTGAGAATAAGAATTGCGGCCTGCTCACGATAATTGAGAATGAGCTTGCAATCATAATTCCTGCTCACGATAATTGAGAATAAGAAATTTCAATCTTTTTCCTATATTTTTCAAGCCATTATAAGCATTTCTATAAAGTACAAAAAAACGACCGTTTTTTTAGACTTGGTTTTCTTTATATATTTTTAGAAAAATCCCTAGAAAAAATCTATTTTTTAAGGTTTAAAATTTCCGTATAAAAAAAATAAGTTTGATTTTTTAATATTCAATAAGTAGAATAAACTATTCTTAATTTTATTATGAGAGGTGAATTATGAATATTGGATATGCACGTGTAAGCACAAGAGATCAACATTTAGATTTGCAAATAGATGCCTTAGAAAAGGCAGGCTGCGAAAAAATTTATAAAGAAGTTGCTAGTGGTGGAAAAACAGAACGTCCAGCACTGAATGATTTATTACAAAATATCAGGACTGGCGATGTATTAGTTATTTGGAAATTGGACAGGCTTGGAAGATCGCTTAAACATCTAGTAGAACTGGTAAATGATTTAATAAAAAAAGAAATAGGTCTACGTAGCCTAAATGACCCTGTAGATACGACCACTGCTCATGGACGGCTAATCTTTAATCTATTTGCATCATTGTCTGAGTTTGAAAAAGACATTATCCGAGAGAGAACGCAGGCTGGATTGTCCGCTGCTCGTTCTCGTGGGAGAAATGGTGGTAGACCAAAAGGCTTGTCAAAAAGGGCTGAGCCTACTGCCTGCGCTGCAGAAGCCCTCTATAAAGAAAAAAAACTTAGCGTTCAAGCAATTGCTGATAAATTAGGGATATGTAAAAGTACGTTATACACTTATTTAAGATATAGAGGTGTTCAAATTAGCCCTTATCAAAAATTTGGCAATGATAAATGAGGAAATACAGTGGCTCAACATAAAATTCCAATGGAAGCTTTAATTGATCTGCATCAAAGGTTGAGCATTTTACCATCTCGTTGTGCAGAAAGAAAAATGTTGGTAGAAAGAAAAGCCCAATTATATGGTCTATCTAAAGCTACTATTTATCGTGCATTGAAAGAATATTCAAGGCCTAAATTGCCTCATCGTCGTGATTCTGGAATACCCAAAATATTGAGCAAAGAAGAAATGGAATATTACTGCCAGATTATTGCTGCTCTAAAAGTACGCACCTCTAATAAAAAAAATCGGCGACTTTCTACTAAAGAATGCCTTCGTTTGCTAGAAGAACATGGCGTTACTATAGGGGATCAATTTGTTAAGGTGACTAAATCTTTATTAAAAGTTTCAACTATCAATCGGTATTTAAAAGAGTGGGGATATAACAATCGGTGTTTGACTAGAGAACCTGTTTGCATAAGGTTTCAGGCAAAGCAATGCAATGAATGCTGGCATTTTGATCTTAGTCCTTCTGATTTAAAACAAGTAAATCATCCTTTGGCAATCAAAGAAGGTAGAGGCTCTCCAACACTTATGCTTTATAGTATAGTAGATGATCGCAGTGGAGTGGCTTATCAAGAATATCATTGTGTTTATGGAGAGGATGTAGAAGCAGCTTTGAGATTTTTATTTAACGCCATGTCTCCAAAAAAAGTAGATGGATTTCCATTTTATGGGATTCCCAAAATGATTTATATGGATAATGGGCCTATTAACAAAAGCCTTTTATTTCAAAGAGTAATGGCTTATTTAGAAATAGATGTGAAAGCACATATGCCCAGAGGCACAGATGGCAATAGAACAACAGCCCGATCTAAAGGAAAAGTTGAAAGACCATTTCGAACAGTAAAAGAAATGTACGAAACACTTTATCATCTTTATACACCCAAAGATGAATGTGAAGCAAATCAAGGCTTGCTCTCTTTTTTATTTCGTTACAACTCAATGCAACATAGAACAGAACAGCACTCTCGAATGGAAGATTGGATTAAAAATTTACCATCCACTGGTATTCAAGAAATGTGTACTTGGGAGCGATTTTGTAAATTTGCTCGTGAACCAGAAGAACGTACAGTAGCATCTGATGCAAGAATTTCAGTTGATGCTACTTCTTATGAAGTAAGCCCAGAGTTAGCTGGTGAAAAAGTAACTCTTTGGTGGGGTCTTTTTGATCAAGAATTATATGTAGAGTACAAAGAAAATAAATATGGCCCATATACTCCAATAGGCGAGCCAATTCCTTTACATCACTATCGAAAATTTAAAAAGACCAAAAATCAAGAACGTGCTGAGAATATCGCAGAACTAGCACAACAAATATCAATATCTCGTGAAGCATTGATAAGCAATAATATCAATTTTAAATCAGAGCAAGAGCCAGAAATCCCAATACAAAAATTTTCCATTCCTGACCCATTCCAAGAGCTTTCTTTTTCAAACGCAATAGAAGCTAAAAAAGCTATAGCGAAATATCTTGGTTTCCCTTTAGCAAAGCTTTGTGCTGAAGAACTAGCAAAGATAGATATAATTCTATCTAGTACTCTAAATAAATGCATGGTAATGGAACAAATTCGTACTATTATTGATATAAATAAAGGCGAACATAATGCTCAATGAAATAATGGAATTTTATGGACTGGCAAAAGAGTTCAGTAATGCTGGATACTTTGAAACTGAAAATCACAAGCAAATTCTTAAAGAACTCAAATCAGCTATTCGATTAGGAAAACTGATTGCTTTATCAGGATTGGTGGGTTCTGGAAAGACAACTCTCATTCGGCTTCTACAAAAAGATTTACTCAAAGAAAAAGATGTATTCGTTTCTAAATCTTTGTCTGTTGACAAAGATCGCATTAAACTTAACACACTTATTACAGCCTTATTTTATGACTTAGCAACAGAAAAAGATTTCAAAATGCCCACTCAGCCCGAAAAACGGGAACGAAAACTCTGTGAATTGATGAGAAAATGTCGAAAACCTGTAGCATTGTTTATTGATGAAGCACATGATCTTCATAGTAAAACTCTTATAGGCTTAAAAAGGCTTATGGAATTGGTTCAAGATAGTGAAGGAGTTTTTTCCATAGTTCTTACTGGACACCCAAAGCTAAAAAATGACCTTAGAAAATCCAAATTGGAAGAGATAGGCTCTCGTGCAGTTATATTGGAATTGGAAGGAATTAGAAGTAACCGCAGGCAATACATTGACTGGCTTCTAAAAACATGTTTTAGGCCTAAAACTAAAATAGATGCTGTCTTTACTGAAGATGCTATATCTTTTTTAGCCGAAAAACTGACTACTCCTTTACAAATTGAGTATTATTTGAATTTGGCACTTGAAGAGGCTTACAAAATAGGCCAGAAACCACTTGATTCAACTATGCTTCAAACTGTTTTAGCTAGAGATATTGATAATTTAGAGCCTACTCTTGCAAGAAATGGTTACAATGTGAGGACTTTGTCTGATATTCTCAACCTCCGTCCTACAGAAGTCAAATCCTTCTTACAAGGGCAACTTCCTATTGCTCGTGCAGATGAAATTCGTTTTCAAATGATTGCTTCTGGTGTTCCTGTATAACTTACTTTTTACTTTCTTGCATATTTACAAAAGGGTTATGTTTTTATTGATTGTGGCAGACATAAGCCAAGCTGGTTATATTTTCACAAAGCAATTGAATTACAAAAAATCCGTACAAAATACTAACTAAAATTTTTTTTATTGGCAACTGCAATTCTTATTCTCAATTATCGTGAGCAGGAATTATGATTGCAAGCTCATTCTCAATTATCGTGAGCAGGCCGCAATTCTTATTCTCAATTATCGTGAGCAGGAAATCTGCGATGATTGCAGTTTTGCCGATTTATGATTGCAAGCTGCTACAGCTATTAGCCCAAAGGAAGCTAGAATATTTATGCTTTGCCCACCACTAAGGATTTTGAATAGAATATGTTGTATAATCCCAAGAATAGCAAAGACGAGGTAAGGATTTTTTTTTTTTTTGACCAGCCAGCCTCCTGCACAGAGTACACACATAACTGTTGAGAAATAGATAAGGTGAATCATAGAAATCCTATTCATACATGGTCGCCTGGCATTGGACTAGAAGGCATATACTTTACCAAAAGACCGATTTTGCTCTGGGTAATACTCGTTTCTCCTGCCTAGTACATTTGCATCGGAAAACAATGTAAATCTAAGTTAGATAAAGATACTTTATTTCATACAACGTACAGCAATAACCCTGTCATGGTATGATTTTGTGCATTCGTTACAGTCATTACATCCGTTATCACCAAAGTAGAAGGTATAGGCAGATAAAGAATCTTTGACTTCACCAGTCCATATCCATAAACGTATATTTGAAATTTTAAACACAGAATCCAGGTGTTTATTGTTTGTTCCTTTATCCTGCTCATAAATACTACTCAACTCTTTTAAAGTCGGCATACGCCAGCCATTGCCATACAGAGAGGAATCTATATTTTCTACCCAGGCTTTGGCCTGAAACCACGTTATATTCTGATCTGGCCCTACCAGCCATTCAAGCCCTGTTTTGGTATCATGAATAATTCCTACCTTTGTTACAATGTAACGCTTATCACTGGATGTAAAGGCTACCTCTAAATTTATTATCTTTGAGTCTTGTGCTTTTGATATAGGGGCTACCTTGCTTTTAATACCTTCCAGTAACTCTTTACACTTTTCTTTATAGATCTGTCCATTTGAAAAATCTATATAGAGCAAACCTTTAAGAATTCCTGGTAGTGTTGTATTGTCTAAGATACATGGAATCACCTTTTTTTCCATACTTAAAGCAGCAGTCCATTCTAGCCTTACCCATTTTGACTTTATGGCAGAATTGCTCCAGACCAGAATCAAAACATTACACCAATCCAAGGCCTTACTTATTCTGTCTGGTAAAATATCACCACCGTGAATTTCTTGTACATCTTGCCACAATTTAATATCTCTTACAGTAATGCTTTGGATTAACTGTTCTACGAAATCTTTATCTGCCCAAGAATAGCTTATAAAAACATTGACCATATATACTCCTCTTTATCGTGTTTTTATAGTGTATCAAAGAGGAGCTTACTATTAAAGTACAAAAGCCAATATTTGTCTTTTGATTATTTTGTAAGGTAGCTTGCGATAATCGTAAGCAGGAAACCTTTGATGATTAAGCTATCTACAACATTTTAGATGTATGGGATGCTCTGTCAGGATTCGTTCAAAATTTATCATGGATGATCTTAAATGGTTGAAAATAAAAGGCTAGCAATTTATATACTATAAAATCTTAAATTTGGGCATTTTTGCCTACAACCCAATCCATCTATCAAAAAGATCAAAAGCATAAATGATACAACTGTTGTTTTTACATATAGTTCCATGATGTGCATTTGATCTTAAAACAATAAGTCATTATTATATATGTAGTTATAAAAGTTTAAGTGCTTTTTCGATATTTTTTTGATAAAAAATAGACCAATTTTATTTTTTTTATCAAAAAAAAATAACAGACATCATAATCAAAATATGAATCAAATGATTCATATTTTGATTATCATTATATCATAATGATAACAAATAAAACATGTTACGATTTTTTTCTATTGCAAAATCCTTTTCACTTTGGTAGACTTTTGGTAGATAAATGAATGTTAATGAATGTTGTTGTTTTTTTTTAGGAGTGCTAATCGTGCAAAAAATCGCAAGAGAGGTAATAACCGTTCAGAACGCAGCCAAACTTCTGAAAATTTCACCCGAAGCCGTAAGGACTTTAATCAAGAAGAAAAAATTGGCAGGATTTCAATTAGATAAAAGATGGAGGCTATTTGTTGATTCGATCCCAGTGTTCAATGAAAAGGAGGAAAAAAATGGATAATGAAACTGTAATTGATGAAAAAACAAGGCAGGACATTGAGAAAGTCATGATGGAAAACCTAATGTTAACCGACTTTGGCATAAATTTTTTTTATCCAATAGGTGCATCTCACGAAGAAAAAATAAAAATCAAAAAAGAATCAAAAGAAAAATTACTGAATAGTACAGAAGCGTTTAAAATAGCATGCGAATGGTGGCTTTCATATATAAAAAAAGGTCGAAAAATAAATAAACGAATCACAAGTCGTGACCTTAAAAATGTTGGAGAGCTACAAGATATTTCAGAAGGGGTTTTTATTTGCGCTGCCATCCATTTAGGCTTCAAATACGAGACCATTCCTTACAGTTGTAGTGTCAATTTGAATGTACCACAAAAAGATTTTGAATATCTATTAGAAGAAAAGAGGGTTTTTGATGAATGTGAATGTGAATATGATTTTAATGAGTGACATTGTATTGAGACCGAATCGGAAAATTGATTCCAAGAAGGTCGAAGCTCTAGCCGAGAGCATTAAACAGGTAGGGCTTATCAATCCTGTGACCATATCCAATGATGATAATGTATTGATCTCTGGATACCATAGAATTGAAGCTTGCAAGACGCTAGGTCATGAGACCATAAAGTGCGAAATAATCACCTTAGACCCTTTGCACAAAGAGCTTATGCAGATTGACGAAAATATGGTCAAGAATGATTTATCGGTTTTAGATCGTTGTCTCCAACTGGCTCGTAAGAAAGCAATATATGAAGAAATGAATCCTGATGCACAAACACATGGTGGTGACAGAAAGACCGAAAACAGGCGCACGGATTCCTTTGTAGGAAATACAGCCAGAAGATCGGGCAGAAGCGAATCTACCATAAAAGGTGAAATAAGGATCGGAAAGAGCTTGGGGACAGATGTCGTAAAGGTTATTATGGAGAATGGTTTCGAGAACAAAAAGAGCATATTGCTCGAATTGTCAAAAATTAAACCAGAACATCAAATGGCCAAGTTGAACCAAATGCTAGACGTAACAGAAGAAATACCTTCTGAGCAATAGAGAATAATAGCTCGTAGTCGATAATACGACTACGAACATATTCTAAATTAAACAAGAAAATTCTACTAGGAGTATCAACAAATGTACACATAAAAATTCAGCCAGATGTGTTTTTGTAATTATGTTCTATAGTCCCTTAATACAAAGGATGTAATTTATGCAAAATAATGAGCAGGAGCAAATTCCAGAACCTGTTTATCAGCTTTTTTATGATGATGCGAATGAGCAATATATTTGGAGAGTTGTAGATTATACAACGGATAAATGTTTTTCAAATAATGACTTGTGTTCAGAATATATTTGTTGTGATTTTAATTGCAAAGGAGTGGAGCTATGAAGTTTGATTTTAGCGTAAATGCGGAAAATAATACTGTTCCAACAATCGTTCCTCCTGGTGAATATTCTGCTATAATTTGCGATTCGAAAGAAAAAACAAGCAAAAGTGGTAATCAGATGCTGGAGATTAGGCTCAAAATTACAGAGACAAATTATTGGGGAACATGTGTTTGGGACTGGCTTGTTTTTATCAACAATAAACCAGCGAAAGACAAATTAAAGAATTTCTGCAATGCTGTTGGAATTGAAACTGAAGGAGGAGAAGTAGATATATCGCCAAACAGCCTGTTGAACAAGCAACTGTTGATTACTATCGAAAATGTCGAATTTAACGGAAAGATCCAAAATCGAGTCGCTTATAATGGGTACAAAAAAGATGACCTCAACCCTCTTTGCGACGAAGTCCCTTTTTAAGGAGGATTAAATCATGCAAATTTTTTTAACTAATTTCGACCTAAAAGAAGCGTTCATAAAAAACGTTAAAGGCAGAAAAGAAATGAGTTTAGCAACAGGAATAAAAAACAGCAAAATTCTAAAAATTGCAAAAGGTAATACGATGCCCACCGTTGAAGAACAATATAAAATATGTAATTTTTTTCAACAAGATATGGATTTTGTATTCGGGGATGATGGTGTACTAAGCTATAAAACCACTTGGAACAACAATATACTGCTTGAAAAGATTTATAATGAAGAGAAACCAGGGTTTCCAATTTATAGGCGTGTAAATCTATAAAATTTTACTCCAGGGTATAATCCCTGGAGTGAATATAATTCTATATTAATAATACCATATTTCCCAATTAGTTGCAAGAAGTAATTGGGAAAGAAAGGAGAAAATATTTGGAAAAGTTTAAACAAGAAGTCCTTTTATTTCTAAAAGAAAAAGTATACAATCCGAACGACAAAGGGAACTATATTCTTTTCACATGCCCAGAGTGCAAAAATGACGCTTTTGTTTATCCCAATAGAGGCTATTTATCAATGGCCCAATGCAACCATCGCAGTTCATGTAGTTGGAAAAGCAACTTGAAGACATTGCTAGGAGTCAAAGACGTTCCAGCCACAATAACAGATCAAGATGTGGTGCTTGCCTTTGAGAAACATGGTTTAGACCTGGGGCTTCTACAACACGCTGGCCTTGTTTCAAAAGAAGATGCGTCTGTCAAATTAACGGAAGGGTACTATAAAAAACTGGAATGGAACAAATCAAAGGGCAAACTTTTTTATAAGCTACCAAAAGGCTTCACTGCTGAGATGGGAGAGTTCTATCCAGTTCTCTATGAAAGCACACAAGAGGCAGAAGTCGAGAATATTCTTTACGTCTTTGAAGGGGAATGGGATTGGCTCAAGGGCTTGCAGGACGGACTAAATTGTACATCGAGTTTATTCGGATGTTCCCATAAACCACAACACGATATAGGCTGGAACGTTTTCGTCCCGTTCAAAAACATCTGCATTTGCTACGATATGGATAAAGCAGGAATGAGTGCCGCTAGTGGATTGGCTGTATCTTTAAAGGCCAAATTTCCAGATAAGCAGGTACATATCATCAAATTGCCCTTAAAAAAAGAAGAGGGCAAGGACATTTGTGATTATCGCCTTAATCACTCATTGGAAGAATTCCTTGCATTGGAAAAAGTCCTTGTTGATCCTCAATACGTTGTTGCGTCACAAAGAATTATTGAAGTAAATAATAGAACTTTTAAGATCGAAAAGGAGAATAGGAAAGAAATCTATAATTTCATCATGAGGATTATAAGGAAGATCACTGATGATGAAAAAAATGTGTCTTGGGAGTGCCGATTGTCCAGCGAGGCATTATTAGAAGAAGTCATGCTGAATGGAAACGATCTGAATATTCTAAATGACTTCAAGAAAAAAATCTCAGAAAAGGGACTCTTCCTTAGCAATGCGAGCGGTGTTGACCACAACTGTTTTTTAGAGCATGTTTATACCAACAGTAACGTCAAAGAAATAAAAAAGACACAATATCTAGGACGTGTAGAAAAAGATAAGTTCCTATTTAACAACGCTCTAGCGACCAAGACAGGAATCCTCCAGAAGGACAACTGCAACATTCTAGCACCAAAAGGCCGAATAGAATATTCAGGAGAGTTTGACCTTGAAATTCTAATCGAAAAATTAGGCGCAATTTATAGCAAAGACCTTTGGAAGATTTTTGGCTTTGCCGTGGGCAGCCTTTTTGTGGAAGAGATTAGCGACCACTACGGCTTCTTCCCCCTTTTGTTCTTGAACGGCAGCAAAGGCACAGGCAAATCGACATTGGCTGAAATTATTGCCGCAATGTTTGGTATTTGCAAGGAACTGAAACCGTTCAATTTTAATTCTACCACTAAGAGCATACAGAGAGCTGGAGCTAAATACAAGGGAATGCCCATCAGACTGAATGAATATCAAGCAGGTAAGACAAACTCGAATGCTCTGCTTTGCTCAATTTACGACCGTGAGGGTTACCAGAGAGCAAAAAGCGACAACAGCCTAGATGGCATGAAAAGTGAAATAAATGCCACCTTCATAATTATTTCTACTCAAAACATCGTGGGCTTTGAAGCCGAGGCTGTTCTTTCGAGGATAGTCGAAGTCAATCTTGATAATGCCTTAAGAAACAAAGATATGCTCGAACAAATAAAAGCATACAAAGATAATGCTTCACATTTTGTCGTTCATTGCCTACAGAAAATTAACCCTGAAGAACTTCTAAGAGCAATAAAAAAAGAAGCAAATGCTAACCTGAAGGCACTAGGCTCAAATGAAAGAATTGTTGAAAACCACAGTATTCTTCAGGTATGTGCAAATGAGTTCTACAGATCATTTTCAATTGATATATTAAACAAATGGGGGACAAACATAGGTCAGGTGAAACAAGATATTTTAAAACAAGAAGCTTCAACCCAAGATGCGAATGTGGGACAGGTTTTTTTGAACATACTAGAGGCAATGGTAAGAAAAGGAGAAATCCCAAATGAAATTGCACAAATTCAAGAAGAAATTCTGTACTTTAATCTCCGTCTTGCTCTTCCTTTCGTTAAAAGGTTTTGCAAATCTTCTGATTCAGCTATGGTGGACGAGAAAACATTGGCAAAGTCACTTCGTCAGATCGGCTTGACAAACAAGGACAGTCGCATCTTGGATAAAACAAACAAAAAAGTATGGAGCTACACGATCCCTAAAGATGACGATGCTAGGGATAGAGATACTATACCCTGGAAAACAGAAGACGTATAATGCTGAGACAAGCGACATGAACAAAAACAAAGGCTACACTTGAAGTCCTTGATATATAAGGAGTTCAGGCCATTGTAGCATCTGTAGCTCGTGTCGCATTTTTTTTTTAAACCTTAACGCATAGGAGTCCATTATGAAAAAAACCTTAACAACAAAAGATCAATCAAAATCAAATGATAAAGCTAATGACAAGAACCCTAATCCGAAAAAATTAGAACCAAGCAAAAAATATAAGCAATTGACCTTTTTTTGGTTTGGATATACCAAAGGTCAAAAGGAATAATTATTGGCAGAATGAGATGCACTATTAGAAAACCTTGTGGAGCGACAAGAGCTACACAAGAGCTACAATAAATTATTATATAAATATAATAAATATATATAATTATTATCTATGTAGCTCTTGTCGCTCTTGTCGCCCTTATTTTCTACATCTATTCTCCCAGGGTTCTTTTTTTTCCCTTTTCCCCTTTCATCCCCAACCTCCACCCCCATTGACCTAAGCAACAAGAGCAACAAGAGCTACATAGTCATGAATCCATTATGGCACAAGGATTTCCATCGTAGCCTCTATGTCGCTTCTTCGCCAAAAGATTCACCCATATCTATAGGGTCAAAATTCTTGCTGCTACAGAAGCAACAAGAGCTACAAAGTCCTGGATTCCTTATATGGCAAGAATTTCCAATGTAGCTCAATGTGTAGCTTCTGTAGCTTCCTGCTCCTTAAAAAAATAGGGCTATTTGTGTTATAAGAATATGTACCCCAAAGGTATTGAACAAAATTTTGGACTATTTTCAAGGAGTACATATATGACACTAAGTTCTACCACACCACTAAAACGATACGCTTTACGTTGTCCTTCCTGTGATGAAGAAACCGTTGTCCTTCCATCAAACACACCAGATGAACCATTTTGTACAGAATGCAATGAGGATATAGATTTAGATGACTTACAGAGCTTTATAGAATCTTGGAATGAGTACCTCAAAGACAGAACCGCCCTTTTAGAAAAGGAGAAAAAAGATGAACACAATAATTGAAACCAGCAAAAAGTATGATTCCCTCTATACCCTACAAAATGATCTTGCACTTATGGATGTAAGAGAGACAAGATCATTTCGTTTATCACAAATGGAACTAACAACTTACGGCACTGTAAAAATTTCAGGGATGTACCCTGGGAATACAGAGTACCAGCTCTCTCAAATTGCTTTAGAGGATGCTATCCGAAGGGGAGGACTCCAACCGTCCGTTTGCCAGAACTTCTTTAAAGAGAATAGCTATACTCTTGATGATGCTATAGTGCAAGCTATAAATGCGTATTACAAAGCTTCTTCGTATGCTAATTCTGAGATCAAACTCATCAGTAGAGCAGGGAAGGGTTCAGAACGAGTAGTCTTAGGCATCCCCTCAAGCAAGTATGTCCTATATCCTCATGAACAAGCTATAGAGCAAATCCAGAAGAGCATATCCCCACGCTTCCATCTTTCACGGTGCAACCTACATGCTGAATTTCTGGAGGTATCTTTTACTGATTCCATTAGCAAAAATAGAGATACGGTTGGAGAAATTGTTGAAATAGGTTTATCGTTTTATAATTCTCAAGGCACACGGACATGTTCTTTGTCTTGTGCAGCTTTTAGCCTGAGATTAGTATGCACGAACGGAGCTACTGCAAGTGATAAGAACTACAGCATCAAATACGCACATCGTCAAGGGCTACAAACAGTCCAATTCATGGAACAGACAGAAACGATCTTCCAACGTTTTCAAATCATGATGGGTAACTTGCACATTTTAGGCACTTTGCCGATAACAGATCAGTTCCTTCACCAAATCAAGCATGGTCTTGTGGATGCCCTTTCAATGAAGGGCGCAGAAGAATTCCTCCACTCTATAGACAAAACAAACGATAGGGTTTCGGACGTATGGAACAAGATAACTAACCTACCACATCGAATACCTGATCCTGAATCTAAACTTAAACTTGAACAGCTTGGCTTTAAAATTCTTACATCCTATCTTCCAAACTAAAAAAGTACGCCCCTTTCCTTCCTAAGCTTCCCTTGGGGGGAAGGGGGCGTACTTTAACTGGAATCCAATATGAACTATACAAGAAATCTATCAAGATACGTCTTCAGCAAGACTGGAAAAACCTTCTAAAAAGAAGGCATACATAGAACCACTTAGCTAAACTCAATTCAGCTTGTACAAGGAGAATCAGAATGTCCTGGTTCTCCTTTTTTGTTGGAGTGCCAAAAATGAACGTATACGAGAAATCGCTCAAACTTGAACAGCATCTATCAAATTCGACTCTAGCCCCTCCTGATCACATTGTTTCACAAAACAGCAAAACGGGACAATCATTCCGCAGTCTTCTTCGATTTTGTTCTCATAGAACCATTCTTTGCCAACAGAACTGTTATGCTTGCAAAGGCCCAATTTCGTGGGAAGCTTCTGTGTCTAAGGCCATAGCTGTACGTAGATGGTTAGAACAGAACGGCATAGAAGTTTCTGCTAAGAGAATGGCTACTGAGATATATTACGGGCTACTTTTCCGCTGGTTGGATAGGGGGGACTTCGATCCTCTTACTGTACGTCTGGCCAACAGATTAATCGAACTCAGGCCAGACGTATCCTTCTCAGCATTTTCACGTAACCTAGATGCCCTTCTAGCTTTGAACCCCAAGATCAATAGAACCTACAGTGTAGACAATACAACCCTAGACACAATAAGCAAAGTCCCCAAGTCCATCCAAATAGCCTTCATGAAAACCGATAAATGCACACCTATACCAAAAGTAGTAAAAATTGTATTCCCGATCAATCACAGAAAATCATTACTAGGCGACCCTAGAGACTGCTCCTTCTTCAAAGACAAGAGGGTCAAGTGTGCAGTCTGTAGGAGATGCTTTTAAGGAGATAAGATTATGAACCAGCAAAGACTTACCAGAGTTATATCTATTCTGGGCTACTTAAGCCCACATTCCCAGGTTACAGTACATGACCTAGCAGCCGAATATGGAACTTCGGAGAGAACCATCCAAAGGGACATTGATGCCCTGCAAGATGCAAAGCTAGGTGTTTACCTGGATGAGGAGACCATTAAAATACACCGTGATGGGTACAAGAAAATTAAATCTTGGATGCTTTCAGGAGAATAAATATGGATTACTTAGCACAGAACAACCTTTTGAACATAAACAATGCAGATTACTGCTTAGGGGACATCATTCCAATCTTGAAGATAGACCACAAGACAAACAACAGAGGTATGCTCTCTTTGTCCACAGGAGGGAATAAGCCCAATGTTAGCTTCGTATGGCTTGCCATGAGCCGTTCACGAATCCTATGGCCTGACTATGACCCAAAGATAAAAGACCCTAAGCCTCTCTGTAAAAGTCTGGATGGAGTTTATCCACATGCAGGAGTCACTATGAGAAACAATACTTGCCAGGAATGCTTAGATGCTCAGTGGGTGAATGGTAGGCCATCTCTATGTGCAGAGGTGTACAATCTTCTCTGTTGGGACATAGACCAAGCTCCTTTTGTCTTTGGGGTAAAGCGTACAGGAATCAAAGCACTTAGACTTTTGAAGGCACAGATCAAACATGGAGCATCTAAGTTTTCCCATCCTGGTCTTCCTGTCCATTGCTGTGTCAAGATACAGCTCATGGGGAAAGCGGAGGGTAGCTACTTTGTTCCTGAGTTCACCATACTTGGCCAGAATAGCCAGGAAGAATCTAAGTTCTACCATGAACTGGCTCTGAGGTATACAAAAAGTCTTGAGCCTATAGACCCAGAAGAATTAAATGGCAATGGCATCCACTAATCTAATCATTCTAAACAACAAGCCCTGTAAGCACAGGGCATTTTTATTTTTGGAGAACTAAAAATGTTATCATTTGAACAAGCCGTATATGAAGCTTTCCTGTTCACCTCTACCACCAAGGCCAGATATGATTTTGATTACATTCTTGTCACGGACACAAACGTTGTGGCTACGGACGGAAAACGCCTTTACGTGGCTGCAATAGAACATCCACCTGTACAGGGCTATCTACGAATATCCTGTATCGCTGGAGGAGTCCATAAATATCCAAAGCCCAAATCGAACATAAAGGGCTATATTGTATCAGACAAGGACATAATGATGCTAGGCACTCGATTTGATGTCCTGAAAGAAGCATCCTTCCCGCCCTATGAGCGAATCATCCAAGACCATTACGATCCCATTGTCCTGGATTGCCCAGAATTATTTACCCAGGGCATTAAGACCTTGTATCAGTATGGCAAGAAAGCAGCTATGGATCATTTGTACAGAACAGGCAAGAAAATCACTCCCAGGTACAAGGGCATCCTATACAAAAACGGCAATCTGCACCTAGTGCTTGAATGCTCACTAGATGGAGAATTTTTTCCTGTATCTCATGCGCAATTGGCCAAAATAAAACATCCAGACCAAGAAGATCAAAACGAACAGAATGTAATCGTAACGTTCAATCCTGGCCTATATGCGCTGAAACAACCACCTGTGGCCATTGGGATTATTGGTTCAGAGAGTTCAGTCCTATTCGAATTTCCAGGCAGAAAATTGTACATGTGTCCCATAAAAAATGCAGAAGAACAAAATGTGGCCAATCTGGTTTGTTGGGAAGAATTTGAACCAACCGAGATCATTAATTAATCATAAGGATAACAAACATGAATAACATTGGGAAGGGAGTGAACGATCTGAAAGACGTGGAAAATTTTGTTCATTGGGAAGTATACGAAGAGGAGATCATGAGATGAAGATCGAAATCGTTTACATCATCCTTCTAATAGCTGAGGCTATTTGGCCAGGATCATCTCTCACCATCTTCTTGTTCTTTTACTTCCTTTGGATACATAGACCAGGAAGCGGGCGATAAATTCGATGGATATAATCTAGCAATGAAGCACAAAGAAACTTGAACACTTAGGACTAAAGTAAAGCACTGTCCATTAAGAACACATAAGAGCAAGTTGCTCTTTGTGTTCTTTTTAGCTATGGCTTGCTACCATCTGGTGCTATGGCGAATCTGTTCTATAAGGGCTTCTAGTTTTTCTAACCGTTCATTGGATGAAGAATTCCTACCAATCTCTCATACTCAAAGCTAGATCATCCAGGCCATATAGATCAAAATGGTCTTCCTCCTAACCAAACCGATTCAGACCAGGACGATTTCCCACATCAAGAAAATCAAAACGGCCAGGAAGATCAGAATTCACTCATCGCTTTCAATCCTGGCTTATATGCCCTAAAATATCCACCTGTGGCAATAGGCATCATTAATTCCGAAAGTCCAATATTGTTCAAATTTCCAGGCAGAAATCTCTATATGTGTCCCATACAAAATGCAGAAGAACAAAATGTAGCCAATCTGGCTTGTTGGGAGGAATTTGAGCCTGCTGAATCTACAATTAATCAAGGATAACAAAATGAATAACATTGGGGAAGATCATATTTTTCTTGCTTATTGTTGATCTCTTCGTTGGAGGATGTTCAATATTTCTGATCCTCCTGATCTTAATGCTTGCCCGTAATGCAAAGAAAATATAGAATGACCCAAAAAAGTACCAGTTCATCTGGTACTTTTTTGGCTAAAGGGAAGTATGTAAGTGTTCTAAGCCATTTACTTGGCACCAGCCTTAATAAGTAGATTTATAATCTCTCTATGTCCTGTCCAATTTAATGCTAGCCCCAGAGCTGTCCTACTATCATTATTTTTAGCATTAAGATCAGCACCTGCTTCAATAAGTAACCTTACGATTTTTGTATTGGTGCCAATACATGCATGCATTAAAGGTGTCCAATAAAATATATCTTTGGTATTAACATCAGCACCAGCTTTAATTAGAAGTGTTGTAATTTCAGAAGATGATGCGATCATTAAAGCTGTTCTGCTAATTTTATCTTTAGCATTAACATCAGCACCTGCTTCAATTAAAAGGCGTGTAGTTTCTGCATTTCCTGTAATACCTGACGAATATACTAAAGCTGTCATACCTTCGTCATCTTTAGCGTTAACATCAGCACCAGCTTTAATTAGCAGCCTTACAATTTCCGCATGGCCTTCACATGCACGCATTAAAGCTGTCGGATTAGCCTGATGACTAATATCTTTAGCATTAATATCAACACCATCTTCAATAAACTTTTTTACTTTACTTATATCTCCATTTCTTATAGCTTCAAAAAAATGATCTATTGAAACATTGATTTTTTTAGCTGATGCTTTCTTATCTGCTTTTTTAGCTGAGTTTTGATTACCTGCTTCAATAAGTAGATTTGCAATTTCTGTATGCCCTTTACCTGATGCCATCATTAAAGCTGTAGCATTATCATTATTTTTGGCATTAATATCCCCACCTGCCTCAATCAATAGCTTTACAATATCTATATATCCTTCAATTGATGCTGAAATTAAAGCTGTAATATTATCATTATTTTTGGCATTAACATCAGCCTTGGCTTTAATAAGAAGATTTACAATTTCTGTATATCCTTTAAATGATGCATACATTAAAGCTGTTTGGTTATCCTTATCTTTAGAATTTATATAAGCACCTGCTTCAATAAGTAACTTTACAATCTCTGTATGTCCGTTAAATGATGCAAATATTAAAGCTGTAATATTATTCTTACCTTTAGAATTAACATCAACACCTGCTTTAATAAGTACCTTTACAATTTCTGTATGTGCTTGACCTAATGCCATTAATAAAACTGTCATATCATCATTGTTTTTAACATTAACATCAGCACCTGCTTTAATAAGTACCTTTACAATTTCTATATGTCTGTTTCTTGAAGCATATATTAAAGCTGTCATGTCATCTTTATCTTTAGTATTAACATCAGCATCAGCTTCAATAAGTAGCTTTACAATCTCTGTGTATCCTTCACGTGATGCTGTCATTAAAGCTCTCATGTTATCTTTATCTTTAGTATTAACATCAATGCCAGCTTCAATAAACTCCTTTACCTTATTTACATCTCCATTTCTCACTGCCTCGAAAAACTGATCTACTGAAACATGGGCTTTTTTAGCTAAATTTTTCTCTCCAGAAGGATATTTACCTATATACTTATCATTCTCCCACAGACCAACCTTCTCAATACTACCATCAGACAAAGTCATAGTCCCTTGACCATGAAAGAAGCCATCCTTGTATTCTCCTACGTACTTCTTTCCATTAGGCCAAATATAAGTCCCCTGACCATTCTTCTTGCCACCCTTGTATTCTCCTACGTACTTCGCTCCATCAGGCCAGGTCATAGCCCCCTGACCATTCATCTTGCCATCCTTGTATTCTCCTATGTACTTCCGTCCATTAGGCCAAGTATAAGTTCCATGACCATTCATCTTGTCATCCTTAAATTTTCCTACATACTTCTCTCCAGAAGGCCAAATCAAAGTCCCCTGACCATGAGGATTGTCATCCTTGAATTCTCCTACGTACTTCTCTCCATCAGGCAAAGTAATGGCCCCCCGACCATTCCTCTTGTCATCTTTGAATTCTCCTACGTACTTCTCTCCATCAGGCAAAGTCAAAGTCCCCTGCCCATTCCTCTTGTCATCCTTCCATTCTCCTACGTACTTCCCTCCATCCTGCCAAGTCATAGTACCCTGACCATTTATCTTGCCATCCTTGAATTCTCCTACGTACTTCTCTCCATCAGGCAAAGTCAAAGTCCCCTGCCCATTCCTCTTGTCATCCTTCCATTCTCCTGCGTGCTTCTTTCCATCAGCCGAAGTCAAAGTCCCCTGACCATTTATCTTGTCATCCTTCCATTCGCCTACATACTTCTCTCCAGAAGGATAAGTCATAGTACCCTGACCGTTCCTCTTGTGTTCTTGTTCGGCTAAACGCTTATCTATATCTTCATTTTTTGCCCCAGTAAAAATAAAAAATATCAAAGAAAATACCGCTATTGTAATTCCAACAAGAAGCACAACTCTATGTTCAAGAATTTTTTTAGGTATTTTAGAGCGAATAGGCTGCATCTTCAGATATACGGTCTTGTTCATTATATCGTCTGATTCATGCTGCTCGTTTATCTTAAAATTTGGGTATGGAATTATTATTTTTTTCTCATTTGATTTAGAACTCTTTGAAAAATCCAAAACAAAGTTAGGAACATGTATATCTTGATCGCATTTAGGACATTTACATTTTCTGCCTTTATATTTACCAGGAATAAGAATGCGCTTTTTACAAGTACATAATATCTTTATGGTTTCATCTGGTTTAACACTAATTAAATAATTGCAAGCATCACAACTCACATTTTCGTAAGGATGATTTGCCTTTATCAAGTTATTACAATTAGGACAAAATATAGTAACTTCTTTATTAACAGGTAAGGTCATATCTTATCTCCAAAGATAATATTACAAAAAAAAATAGTTCGTTCTGTTATATTCTAGCCAAACCACATTATTGTCTGTTCCTTTTATTGTTTCATCAGATACTCATAGCTTCAAAAAAAATCCCAATTCTTTGGCATAATATATTGGTACTAATTATATTGGGACAAATTGTCTAACGTCATATCTAATTAAAGGGAACAAGAAATGAGTCAACAAGCTTTAAAGTTTTGGGTCTTTACAAACTGCCTATTATTCATTTTTCAAGCTTATTCGTCATGCCTAATTTCGTTTGGGTTATTCCTGCTTTACCTAGCAGGAGAAGGCTATTTGACCAATCGGTATCGCCTGGTCAGCATATTTGTCTATCATTTCGTCATCGGCTTATTTTGGTCAATTCTTGCAGGAAATGGTAAATTGATTATTATGTTCCTGTGCTTTTTGGTAGCATCCACGATATACCTTAGTTCTGACGAAGCAGGATGCGATTGATTAGTATAGCTAAAAAAGAACACAAAGCAGACTTGCTCTTTGTGTTCTTTTTAGCTATGGCCTATTGCTACGTCTCGATTTCTCTGAGAGCAAAAAGGTTTTTTCCCCACATTATCATGATAGTAGTAACTTACTCATGTAATGAGACTTTTACTCTCAAATAAACCGAGTCTTATCAGATAGGTATTTCTTTGACATTATATTTTATAAAACCAAATAGGATAATAATTTAGTGTTAATTCTCCTGTATCTTACCGTTCTGCCACCTAACCGCGTACTTATTACCATCAGGAGTAATAATAGTTCCCTGACCATCAGGGTTGCCATCCTTCCATTCTCCTGCGTACTTCCCTCCATCAGGATAAGTACAAGTACCCTGACCATTCCTTTTGTCATCCTTCCATTCTCCTACGTACTTCTCTCCAGAAGGCCAAGTCAAAGTACCTTGACCATTCATCTTGCCATCCTTGTATTCTCCTACATACTTCGTTCCAGAAGGCAAAGTCAAAGTCCCCTGACCATTCTTTTCACCATCCTTCAATTCTCCTACATACTTCGTTCCATCAGGCAAAGTCATAGTTCCCTGACCATGAGGCTTGTTATCCTTCCATTCTCCTACGTACTTCTCTCCAGAAGGCAAAGTCAAAGTCCCCTGCCCATTCCTCTTGTCATCCTTCCATTCTCCTACGTACTTCTTTCCATCAGGATAAGTTAGAGTACCTTGACCATTCATCTGATCATCCTTGAATTCTCCTACGTACTTCTTTCCATCAGGATAAGTTAGAGTACCTTGACCATTCATCTCGTTATCCTTGAATTCTCCTACGTACTTCTCTCTATTAGGCAAAATCTTAGTCCCCTGACCATCCTTAAATTTTTCTACGTACTTATTGTTCAACCATCTACCAACCTGCTTAGTACCATCAGGCAAAGTAAAAGTACCCTGACCATTCTTTTCACCATCCTTCAATTCTCCTACATACTTCGTTCCATCAGGCAAAGTCATAGTTCCCTGACCATGAGGCTTGTTATCCTTCCATTCTCCTACGTACTTCTCTCCAGAAGGCCAAGTAAAAGTACCTTGACCATTCATCTTGTCATCCTTCCATTCTCCTACGTACTTATTTCCAGAAGGACTAATATGAGTCCCCCGACCATTCTTCTTGTCATCCTTGTATTCTCCATCATACTTCGTTCCATCAGACAAAGTCAAAGTCCCCTGACCATTCCTTTTACCATCCTTCAATTCTCCTACATACTTCCCATCAGGCGAAGTCATAGTTCCCTGACCATTCATCTTGTCATCCTTGAATTCTCCTACACACTTCAATCCATCAGGCGAAGTCATAGTCCCCTGGCCATAAGGCTTGTCATCCTTGAATTTTCCTACATACTTATCTCCATTAGGATAAGTCATAGTCCCCTGCCCATTCATCTTACCATCCTTGAATTTTCCTACGTACTTCTTTCCATCAGGCCAAGTCATAGTCCCATGACCATTTATCTTGCCATCCTTGTATTCTCCTAAGTACTTCGTTCCATCAGAATAAGTATAAGCCCCTTGACCATTCCTCTTGTCATCCTTGAATTTTCCTACATACTTCGCTCCAGAAGGCCAAATCATAGTCCCATGACCATTCATCTTGTCATCCTTGAATTCTCCTACATACTTCGCTCCAGAAGGATGAGTCATAGTCCCCCGTCCATTCCTCTTGCCATCATTGAACTCTCCTACATACTTCGCTCCATCAGGATAAGTCATAGTCTCCTGACCATATACTACTTCTTGTGCCAAAAGGAATATCCATAATATCATGCAAAAAATTTTCATAAAATTCTTCCTTATCATTAAATAAATATAATTACCAACATAGATTGGATTTTAGGGTATCTTCTATAGCTAAGACTTTTGTTTTTCCTGAAACAAGAGAATCACCTTACAGAACGAACAGCAAAACAACGACGGTCATTACGATAATCTAGGTAAAACCAACTATCACAGTCATCGTGGAAGTTAAAACACCATGCTCCTGAAGAGCAGGCTTGCCCTTTGTGTTCTTTTAGCTATGGCCTATTCTTCGTTCTTTTAGTCCTGCTTTTCCCTGCTGCTTTGCCTTGGCTGGCCTTTTCTTGTCGAATCCGTTCTAGTAGGACTTCTGCTGGTTCGTCGTTGAGGTCTTGTGGTACAAGCTCACCTCGAAAGGCTTTGGCCAGAATGGACTGAGTAAGATGACCTACACAAGCTTTGGCCTTATTGTACCTTTCTTCTACCTGGTCTGACAGACTAAAGAGAGATTCAACACGACGGACTATTTCGTGCTGTTCTGCAAGGGGTGGAAGGGGAATGGAAAATAGTGAAAGTTTTTGAGCATTTATATTAGATTGACTTACACCATATGTTTGTACCTGTAAGCAATATTCCTTAGCATAAATAGAATTTAAACAGTAATTCAAATATTCAGGATGTAGTTGCTGTACTGTTTTGATACGTATCAAATATCCTGCAAAAATTGCTGGTCTTTCCCCTTGATAGATAGATGTTTTTCCTACAAGTTCAGGACTATTCGTGCGGTTAAAAAGTACATCACCTAATTCCAATTTATACTTCTCTATCTCATCGGGATCAGATGTATATACCAAATCTTGCCAATCAATCTTGCCATCTTGCAAGTTTCCCATTCTTAATACAGGTATAGTGCCTAATTTTATAGATTTTTTTGACGTTCCATATTGAAATTTTGTGCAACATTCTTTCAAGGGAGCGTACTGCCAGACTTCAGGTATATCTCCAAAACCTTCTATATATTTTGAACCATAGGAATGGCGAAAATCCTCTGTTAATCTTCCAGAGCAAGCAGCAGCAAGTATAGATTGTCTGAATCGTTTGAGTATTTTGGGAATTCTATCCATTCTTTCCTGGCACGATTGTACTCTGGATAAAAGCTGCTCTAGTTTGGCAACAATACGATGCTGCTCATTGAGAGGGGGAAGAGGGAGTTTTATTTTGGATAATGTTTGTGCATTAACACTTGGTTGAGCTATTCCGATTATATTTGGATATATTTGAGACCAATAAAAATATGACTGAAAAAAGTAATAAACAAATTGTGCATCAATATACTTATCAACGATAATTCTAATCAAATAGGATGCAAAAATAGCATCAGGTATATTTGATTTAATAAGAAAACTTTTCCCTACAGTTGCGCCTGTTCTAGCAATAACTAAATCACCTTGGCTTAAACGATACTTCTGTATTTCGTTATCTTCTATTTCACAATAAGGCACTGTCTCCCAATTAACAGTATTGTTTTGTATATCTGTTATTCTTAATAATTTGGGGCCAACCAAATTTTTTATTGCACGTGCTGTATAACCATAATGTATTTTTTTAGAGATTTCTCCAATCGCTATCCATCCCCAACTGCTAGGGATGATAGGTAATGATAAATTTTCATCTATTTTTTTAATATCCATTGCCCTATATCCCCCCCATCCTTTTCCCAATTTCCTCCAAATCCTCCAGTGCTGCTCTAAGCTCCAATATGGCCTCGCTGATTAAATCTTGTGGTTCTGGCAGTTCTTCTGCATCTTCCAGTGAGTCATCTTTAAGCCAAGTAATGTCTAGCTTATAGTTGCGTTCTTTGATCTCTTCAAGTCCAAAGGATCGGAATCGGCCTGTTTCGCCACCATCTTTTCTGGGACTATGGCCATTGGGATCAGTGCCATAGCATTCCTCAAATTCAGCAAAATGAGAGGATGCAAGAGGACGATCCTTTTTGGTTATGCCAGGGACATTGGAACGAGCATCAAATATCCACACTTTTTCTGTAGGAATGCCCTTTTGCAGAAAGATCACATTGGCTTTGACTCCCTGGCTATAGGGCGTGAATGTGCCTCTGGGTAATCGCATAATGGTGTGCAAATTGTTGTCTTCCATGAGTATCTTAAATACTTCACCTGCGGTGTCTTCAAAGAGACAATTGTCAGGAAGCACAATGGCAGCACGTCCTCCTTTTTTCAAGATTGTCATGACATGCTGTACAAAGTTCAATTGCTTATTGCTGGTCTTAATGGTGAAATCATCCCTGGTGGGTTCCTGGTTTGCCCCTTTTGTCCCAAACGGTGGGTTGGTCAGGATACAATCATAGCGTTCTCCACGATCCGCTTCATAGATTGTATCGCCCAAATAGATTGTAGGATTGAGTCCATGCAAGAACAGATTCATCAAGGCTAGTCTCCTGGGTCTGGAAACCAGTTCCTGGCCAAAATAGGTCTTGTTCTTGATGCGATTCACATCTTTACGATCTAAAGCCCTATGCGAGACTTCCATGAGCCAATCGTAAGCTGCGAGCAAAAATCCCCCTGTACCACAAGCAGGATCGCAGATCGTAAAATCTGGGCTAGTTCTAGGATCGGGCTGCATCACTTTGACAATAGAACGAATCAGAACTCTAGGGGTAAAGTACTGACCTGCACCTTTTTTCCCTTCACTGGCTGCTTTTTCCAGCAAGCCTTCAAATGCCTGGCCTTTGACATCCACGTCCAAGGCAGACCATTCGACCTCATCTATCAAGGTAATCAGCTTCTTTAGATTCACAGGATTATTGAATCTAGGCATGGCCTGGTTGAAGATGTCCTTTAACATACTATTCATTTCTTTGGCCTGTAGCTTCTCTAACGTTTTAGCATATTGCTTCATCAGAGTATCGCCTGATTCTTTTTTCAGGCTCTGCCAATTATAGTCTTCAGGAATTGCCCTCTCTTTTTCCTCTGCCATCTTTAAGAACAAAAGATAGGTCAACTGCTCTATATAGTCTCCATAATCCATTCCATCATGTCGTAAAGTATGACAAAATCCCCATAGTTTTCCTACAATATCAATCATAGTAATGCTTCTCCTGCTTCTTTTAAAATATACATGCAAAGTTCCTGGCTGATTCTTATTCCATTTTCTCTAAGCTCTTTTAATAAAGGAGATATAGTATTCACCATTCTTAATTTCTTTGCTAGTAACAACATGCCCAATGTTCCTATATGTGGTATTTTTTGCTTTGAAGCCAACTTTCTTGCTTTTTCTTCATCAATCACAACAATAGAATTTTCTATTTCATGGTACAAAGCCAAAACTTCACTTTCTCCTTTATCCAGAGATATAGAAAACAATTCAATCCATTTTTTATTTTTGCTTTCTACAACCTTATCTTTAATCCAAGTATCGAGTTCTGTTGATTTTTGTTTTCCTTTTTGTGTCACTTCTTTAGCCACTTCAGAAGGAATAATCACTTTATGGAATATTTTGGAAAGCAAATCTAATTGATTTATGATAGCTAGTGAAATTAAAGGAGTGGCATTAACAATGGCTGTTTTATTTTTCATCTACCAACTCTTTCACTGTTTCTATTTCTTGTTTTAAGGATTCCAAAGAATATTTAATCACTGGAACATTGCATTTATCCAATTCTTCGATAAAAGAGATTTTATCCATTCCAGCAAGTTCACTCGCCTTGCCTAAGGAAAGTTTCCCCAACTCATAGAGCTTTACTGCTCCCAATAGTTTAAATTTTTTGGCGAATTCTTCTGATGTTTCATTCAATGCCAAAAGAATATCTTCAGGATAGTCTAACGTTACTTTTATTGTATTCATTGTAAATTTCCTTATGCTGCAATGAGATAATTGATTTCCTCAATCAGTTTTTCCAATTGTCCATCAAAAACTTGTTCGGCCTTTTTCAGTCCACCTTTACTCTCAAAGATAGGCATGATGTCAAAATCCTGCAAGGAAATTGTGAGATTGCGAACCAGATGTTCTCTAATGAGAGAAAGCCATTGTTGTTGCTCATGGCTAAAGCTTTTGTTGTCCATAAGTTTTTTCATGGCACGATCCACCCTTTCTTGGGCATTATAAATGGGCGATTCTTCATGGGTGGCATGTTTTATCATAGAAATAATATCTGCCAGAGATTTTTTGTACACAACACTATAGGCTTTTTGCAATTCATGCCCTGGGAATTTGTTCTCTTCCAGCTTTTTCTGTAAATCATCCAGAAGCCCTGGATTCCATTCTTTTGGTCTTTCTAAAAGAACCTGAACTGCCTCGATTTCATTTTGCTTTTCTAGTATAAATTGACTAAAGGTATGAAGGTAATCCTGTGGCTTGAGATGCCCAATAATGTACTCTGATGTAACCTGATCCTCTACTTCATAGCCAACTAGGAAATCCTTTTTGGGCTTAGGATAATGGAGCAAAAGCTCCTGGAAGTTCTTATTTTGCAATAGGCTCATTGTTTCTATAAAATTATCCTTGAGTCTATCTGGCAGTTCCCTGGCAAATCTGCCCATATCTCCCTGGGGAATATAGCGGGAAAATTGTTCTCTTGCCTTACCACTCATGGTATTTTCGATCCTATGTAGCCTCTTAATCAACAATTTCGTATTGTACTCACGATCTTTATTTTCAGCAATGTTCTGTATCAGTTTGACTATAGGAATCACATCTTTTGATGGCAAATCTACATGGAAATCTGTTGTGTTACGAAAATATTCGATCAGGGTGCCATCAAAGCAATCGAATATGGTATAATGGGTCTTATGAATTTCAGTGCATCTACGAGTGCCACGACCTAACATTTGTACCCATAGAATTCTGGATTTGACTGCTCTGAGGAACACAATGAACTCGATGCACGGGATGTCTACACCAGTACTAAGCATATCTACTGAAACAACAATAGAAGGATTAGGCCGATTGCGGAATTCCCTAATCTTCTGTAGAGGACGATCCACATTGGCATTACTGGTAATCTTACAAACAAAATCATCACCACGCTGGAACTCTTCTTTACAAAGATGCACGAGTTGGTCTGCATGGGATATATGCTGAAGATCATTGGCAGCAAAGATCAATGTTTTGGGAAAATGGCCATTTTGTTTCTCCCACTCATAAGCATATTGGGCTATCTCTTTAATGATCTGGCGATTGCTTTCTGGTGCTGTGATCTTCATTTCGATTTCATCTGAGCTGAAAGCTCTTTCCTCTTCCAGATCATCATAGACTTCCTGTCCTGTAATGGTATCTATAACGCCAACATGTTCTCCTGGATGCAGAAAGGCTCCATGTATGCGGACATTCGATTTGATCTTTACAGCTTCATAGTCCACCAGATAACCATCTAACACAGCTTTCTCCGTAGCATAACGATAGACGACATTCTTAAACAAGGACAAAGAATGAGGTGCTGGTGTGGCAGTAAGACCAATCTTGATAGCATCGAAATATTCAAGCACTTGTCGCCAAAGACCATCTTCTTTGGCAGTATAGCCCCTATGACACTCATCTGCAATGATTACATCAAAAGCATGAATGGGTATATCGAGCTTATCGGCATTTTCCTCATCGTACTCTATTTGCTTACCAAACAGATTGATTGCCATACGCTGTATAGTGCAGACATAAACAAAGGTATGAGATGAATTGGGTTGCGTCAAATAAGAATTGGGCAATATCTGTACATCAAAGGACTTCTGTTCTTCCAGATCATTCTTCTGGAATTGCTGATAGTATACTTCATATTCCTGATTTAGCTTCTTGCCTTGTGGTGTAGTGAACGAATGAAGCGTTTGAACTGCTTGGGCTGCCAATGATCTGCGATCTACAAGGAACAGAATCTTTTTGCATAATCTGGATTCTAGCAAGCGATATATCTCCGCTACGATCATAAAGGTCTTGCCTGTGCCTGTTGCCATAGCAATAAGCATTTCTCTATGACCTTTTCTTATCGCTTCTTCTATGTACAAAATCGCATCTTTTTGATAATAGCGCAATTGGTCTGGTTGAACAGGATGCCCTTGCATCCATGAATAGGCACTATCCTTTTCACTTTCCAACATCTCCAACATGGCCTCTTTGGTATGGAACTGGGCAATCTTGCGGGATATGTTCTTGGAATCACGCACATCCAGAAAATAGATATTCTCCCCATTGGTAGAATACAGGAAAGGAACCCGATACCCATTCCAACAACCAACCCCACCAGAAGCAGCCCTAGAATACCTCTTGGCTTGCTCTAAAACATTCTGCGCTCCAATGCTGACCTTTTTGCCTTCAATGATGCCCAGAAGCTTACCGTTGACAAATAGGGCATAATCTGCTTCTCCATTTTCTGTGGGATATTCCTCCACTGCATGACAGTCCAGAACCGAAGTGTCCATTCCCTTATGATGGTGCCTCAGAATTGTCCAGCCACTGAGCTTCTTGTCAATGCGGTCTTTTCTGGTTTGACTTTCGTTCTCGTTGAACATGAGATTTCTCGCTATCTTAGAAAACAAATACCAGGTTTACCAATTTTGGTGGGAATGTAGTAGCATTACTACAACTCCTATAACAGCTACAATCCAAAAATTGAGGTGTACATTATAGCAAATCTTGTTCCATGCTAAGCACTAACATTGCTCAAATTTTAAAAAATTCAAAAAAAAATACCTATCATGGCTAAAGTGATTAGTGGACTTTAGCCATATATTGAATAAATTACTAAGCTATTCAGTATCAAGGACTTTCATAGAACAAATTTGGGAAATCCTTATTATGCAAGCCAAGTCTAGTTTAGCAACCTATTAACCATGTAAGGGTAAGAAATCAGAATATTGAACCTTGTAAGTTATTGTCAATGAATATTCTAAGTGTGCCGTCAAATCGTGGCTATAGTACCTTTATAGGACTTTAGCCACGATTTGACGGCAGCCTTAATTTCATTGGGTTTCATAGAATAATTTCAATGAATCCTTAATATCTTTTGGTTTTCTATGTAGATTTAATTTTTTGTCTATTTCTCTCCATGTCATACCCTGTTTTTTCAATTCAACTATTCTGTTCTTCAAGGCATCAAGCTGTTTTTCTTCTTTTGTTGCCTTGAGATCATCCCCAAGTTCGTTTCTTTGTTTGTGGCTTAGATGCCTTTGCGCTTTGTCCTGTTCGACCAGTCTTTGAGCATCAATCTCTTTATAGTTGATAGGGGTTCTATCCTCAAGGACATCCATGATAGCCTGGGCATAGCTTTGGACTTCAGTATCAGGAAGCAGTGAGAAGAACCTATAGTCCTCTGTCTCTGATACTTCTGTATAGTCCTGTATAAGTTCCTGGTTGAGCCTGAAATCTTTTAGCCCTTCTGGCAGGTTGTGCAAAAGTAGGACAATCTTTTTCCTAGAAATCTTGGTTGTCTTGTCCCAGGTTTCCCATTCGTCTATAAAGGGCCTAAAGATCCTTCCTGTGATCTGTAGTATCTCTTGTTGTATAAAAGCCATAAGCTCTCTATTGACCTCTTCCTGGGTTGCTCCAATAGTCAGTTCCAAGCCAGCTTTAGCTATAAAGATACCACAATCTATGACTGCGACCTGGTGGTTGGGCATATTCTCCCCCTGTAGAATAGCAGCTCCAGCATAGGTGACTATATGTTTCTCTGAACTCTCACGAGATGAGCTTGCATACTCCAGATCAAGGTGTATTCCTTTATAATACTTCTGTTTGAAGAAACAGACCTCTCTTGCTCTGTTTGGGTTCAAGAACTTCATATTCTCGTGGATTTGTTCTGCGTTGCTCATTTTCCAGATCACCCATAGGCTCTTAGGTGCTTTCTCCCCGATTAGGCTATCCAGGATTCTCGACTGTTGCGCACAATCTAGCCGTTCTCTCTTCTTTAGAACATCCACATTGAACTTGAAGGGTATCATCCCAATCTTTTTGATACTTAAAGTCCAGCCACATAGGGAGATAACTTCCTCTAGCATCTTAATCTGTCTGTCAGAAAGGGTAGCTGTAAAAGCATTAATTGTACGTCCATAGGTCAGGCACTGCATAAGGGGGAGCATATTGTGTCCTGTCAGAATGGGCAAGTAAGCACAGTTCCTGGGGAACGTTACAAGGCTGTTTACTTTGGCTCTGGCCTTCTCTGTGGCCTTCTCTTCTCCTTCCTGGTAGTATTGCTCGAATAGGTCATTTACCTGCTTCTGGCTTAGTGGCTCTTTGGTTGATTTAAGTATAGGGAACTCACAGATCACTCTGGCCTTGTAGGTCTTCTTCAGTAGAGCATCAATATAGTCATGTTCTGTATACTTCTTATCCTTTTCGAAGATGGGGATAAATGTATCTATGGTAGTTTCTATATCTACTCCAAAGAGAGTCCCATTGATCTGCTTATACATGGTGGGATCTTGGTAGTCTGTTACTGGACGGCCAGCAAAGCTTTTGCTCTTATTGCTGAACTCTCCTATTCCAGATTCCAGAATTCGTCCCAGATAGTCAAATTTGTTAAAGTCCATCCTTGTAGGCCAATAAGCAAACCTGTATTTCTGCCAGTGCTGGAAATCTTCAATCCTGCTGTAGTACTTTCCTCCATCTGTTTGTCTCTCTACATAGCAAGCGCACAAGGGGTAATAAATATGGCTCGCCTCAAAGAGCTGGTGGAACTCATCCATGTAGAGTATCTTATCTGTGGTAAGACCTTTCTTAGTATTCTGATGGCCAGCCTCTGCATAGATATAGGGATAGTGTCCTTTAAAGCCAAGATAGCCATAGGTGCTTATGTTGTACTGTTTTTGGTTCTTAGATATGTCTCCCTCTTTCTGACCATGAGAGATTACAAGAGAAAGCTCTTCAGAGTTCATATCGCAGGATATACTTGTAGCATTCTGGACAGTATCCGTAAAGATGGTCATGGGTTCTTGTTGTTCGATATGGGACAAGCCAATTTTCTCAATGAGCTTTGTCTTGCCGATGCCTGTACCACCTAAGATGAGATTAAGGTTCTTTTCCTGATAGGATACAGCCTTCTCTATTTCGTTCTCTTTCTTAGGTTCTGGTAAAGATTTCGGCAATTGGTCTAGGTAGTAGAACAGCTCATCAGCACAATTTTCTTCCCTGATAAGATCGTTCTGGTCATAGCCTCCTGGTAAGTTCTCTTGCCAAAAAATGCCAGGGAGGTTATATCTGCTCATGGCCTGTCTTTGCATCTCTTCAATGGTCAGAACGCCCTTTTGGAGCTGTTCTTTGGGCTTTCCCTTATCCAGCCAGAAGACAAGTTTCTCTTGGGGGTAAATATTCTTTAGATGTTTAGCAAGGTCAGTATTAGCAACAGAAAAGATTACTATGGCCTTTAGGCCAAAGCAGGCCAAAGAGACTGCATTTGTTACAGATTCGACTAAGAAGATTTCATCTCTGAATGACTCTTTAGGGAAGATGGATAGATAGCCTTTACTGGAATCCTGTTCATTCTCCCTTCGAGTAAACAGCTTATCAGTTTTGAGCTTACCATCAACTAGTTTTGGGAAGCCTAGTAACTGAACTGTTTGTATCTTCTCAGGTTCTGAATAGACAGGAGCAACAAGGTATCTAACCTCTTCACCGTGCCAGGTAAACGAGACTGTTCCTAAGAGGTTCTTTTGCAGAATCTGGGCAGCTTGTTGGTTGAATTGGCCAAAGTCTCTCTTCTCTGCCCATTCTGTGCAGTTATCTATGGGGTGTAATTTGTTCAGAATTTCTGTCTTAGTGGGCCAGTTGGATTTTTTTAGCTCTTTTTGGGGCTTGCTTTCTACACCACTATAAGCACGGACTTTTTCTAGTGCATCCTCTTGGGTTGCTCCAAAAGCTTTCTCGAAATCTATAGCATCCCCTTGTTTCCCGCAAGAGAAGCATTTGAACTTTTCTTTCCCTAACCTTGTATAGAAGCCCATGCTGCGTTCTGAATGACATAGGGGACATTCATATCGCCCACTTTTGTTTTCGTATGAGATACCTGTTTGGTAAGATATATATTCTCTAACATTGACATCAAAAAGTTTTAGCATATCAGGATTATACATTTGGTAACCCCTTGTCTCTATTAGGGGTAGCGCATTTGTTCTTATTCACGAATTTTCTCCTAGCTATTTTGCTTGCAATAGAGGAAAAAATCCTATAGAATAGGATTATCCCCTATTGCTTTTAACTGCTGTAGGGTCTACGTGAAATATATAAGCCAGGAAAAGATTAGCTGTCGTCTCCTGGCTTTGTCTATTTATAGACCAAACATTTCTCAATACACATCTATAATACCAACTGTTCCTCACAAAATAAAGAGAAAAATATCAAAGGACAAAATCTGTCTGTTGGAAAAAAAAACATTTGCTAACTTGCCCACGATATATGGCTGTATCATGGGCAAGGTGTTGTGATTAATTATGATTGCATCGAATTTTGATTTTACGGACAGAGTCAAAAGGTTCTATAATATTTTCCTCTTGATTTAGAAAATCTTCTAGTGATAAAGTTTTTGTTCCAATCGCATCATGATCTTTTAAATCTTGATCAAATAGTGAGATTTCTATTTCGTAATTTCTAGCATCATCGTTAATAGTAAATTCAAAATCATAATTATAAATAGGGCAATATTCATCTTGATATTTTGGAGTTTTTACTTGTAAGATTTCTGCTCCATTATGAAGTACACGAACTATAACAAAAGCGTCTGGCCGAGATTCAGAGGGAATTAGCGTCAATAATTGTACATAATTTGCTTGTGGAATAATCATTGATGTAATATCTATTGCTGCATTAATTTGTTTTTTTGTATTACTATCCATTCCGAAATCCCATCCATTTCCGTCTTTTTTTAATAGATTTATTTCAGCCGATTCTATTTTCATTCTTATATTTTTGATTTTTTTTCTTGCGGCTATTTTTTCTTCTGATACTTTTTCAAAGCATAGTAGTAGTGGTGGTATATTTTTTTGTTTATTGGGTAGAAATATAGTTATGCCGTTTGGCGTGATAGTCCCTTTTATTGTTTCTGTAGTATCATCTTGGACAATGCCACCAGACCTATGGCAAGTCAATATAAGCTTTTTTTGTCTTTTATCAATTTTATATTCTCCCTTGTTTTCTTTAAGAATTTTTTTTATTTGTGGATTGAAAATTCTGAGTAAGTATTTTCCGTTTTGGTTTAAAACAAGAACTCCTTGCATAGAGTTATAAATATCAGGCGGAGGAGAGATTTGGTTTTCTCTTGTGAAATAAAATGCGGATTTTTTAGGGTTCAAAGTCCATATTTCTTGACTTTCTTGTGAAGAAACATGGCTTGCTATAATACAAAAAAAACAGAATACAACAAGGATTCTTTTTTTTTCCATCGCAACATCTCCTATTAGCATTGATGAATAACAAAATTTAAACATACTTATTATATCTTATTGTAGATTTTTGAACTATATTTATTTTATGTAGTTCAAAAAAAATATTGTAATTGTATTCGATGCCAGTATAAAGAAACAATGGCTTCCCTCATGAATACCTCATGAATACCCCATGAATACCTTATTAATACATCCCTGTTTTTTTTTATATAAAATCTGTAAAATCTTTAGAGAAAAATATTGCACAATAGAGCAATTTTGTTATACTTGTAAAACAATGAAACAATAGAACAAAATATAACAAAAGTGAGGTAAGTCATGGAAATAGAAGAAATGAGAAGGACGATTCAGGACGCAGTGGACAAGAAGGAAGTATCATTAAGAGACTTGGGACATCCAGGAACAATAAGACGAATTATAGATTGCAAGGGAAGCGTTAGAGAAGAGACTATAAAGAGTGCATATTCTAAGCTAAAGGTCAAAAATCCTGACAGAATAAAATCTGGTAGAGCTTCATCTTCTGCGCCTAGAGGACTAAAAGAACCTACCACACCAGAGAAAGAACCTATAGTCTCTATAGAGCAAGAACCCAATGCACCTATAGAGCAAAATGCTCCTATAGTCTCTGTCCAATATGTTTCTATTGAAGAATTTCAATTTCTAAAGAACGAGATGAATTCGTTGCAGGAACAGATTAAAGCACTACAGGGACAATCTGCTTCAAAGCCTCCAAATACACCAAGACCACAAGTAGCACATAAGTATACTGTCCTTGGTTTTTCTATATCTATCCACAATACCTATACAGATGGTAATAAATACAAAAAGCACTATGCGGTCAAAAGAATCAAAGGAAAGCTACACAGAATATACTTGGGCAATAGGCCAGAAGATGCAGAGACCAAAATTAAGCAATATTGTGAGAAACGCAATATTGAGCTTAAAAAATTGGTTGCACAATAGAACAATGGTAGAACAAAGGCAAGAAAATTGTATGAATGAGCTATTGTGCAATAAACAGAATAAATTAGAATAAAGTTGCACAATAGAACAATGGTTAAACAATAAAGTTGCACAATAGAACAATATGGTAGAACAAATTTAGACCAATTGGATAAATGAGATATTGTGTGGTTGTTCTTTTTTTTGTACTTTTTGGACATAGTGGGTAAATGCTTTATTCTTGCTTGTTGCACAATAGAACAATAAAAAGATCAAATACAATCTATGTTTGACACTTGAAATGCTTTTAGATAAAATGCACTTCTTTGGTCATTACTATGTAATTTTTCATTGGAAGCAACATGAAAATTCAAGCCTTTGTGGCTATGCCATTTAATCCTATATTTCTTCCTGTATGGAGGACAATTAAAAAAGCCTGTGAGCAAAACGATATTGTTCCTATCCGAGTAGACCAGCTCCCCCTAATAGATGATATACACAAAACAATATTCTCTGAAATAGAGCATTCTGCTATTGTTATAGTAGATTTCTCAGGAGATAGGCTTGTATCTGTGCCTAACCCTAATGTTGTTACAGAAGCAAGCCACGCTAAGGGGCTAAGAAAGCCCATAGTAATTCTCACACAGTCCACAGATGCTATTCCATTTGATTGGAGGACACATAGATCTGTAGTGTATAAAAATAACAAGGCTGGCTTGAAGTACTTGGCTGAGGTTCTGGAAGAGAATTTGGCAGGAATCAAAAGCAGGCTTTCTGGTGAGGTTAAAGTACAGGAGAAACAGTATACAACTTCAGTGGATGGAAGATATAGAGTTTTGCCTTCTGGGATTATCCAGGACACCAAGACCAATTTGGAATGGCTTGTAGGCCCAGACAAAGACACCCGTTGGAATGAGGCCGAAGCATGGGTAAAGAGCATATCTGCTTTGCAGCATGGCACAGGCTGGCGTATGCCAACGAGAGAGGAATTGCTAACGATATATGAAAAAGGCAAAGGTACTTGCAACATAGACCCTGTGTTTGTATCGCCTAGAGAATGGTTATGGGTATGGAGTGGTGAGACATCTGAGGAGTGGTACTTCAACTTTCACTATGGCTACGAGGATTGGTACGACCGTAGTTACCGCTACGCCAACCGTGTTTTTTCTGTTCGCTCTGGAAGATGATTCTTAATAGAACTTTTGCTTAGACAATCAAAAGCCATTATTTGGTTGAACAATAGAGCAATTGGAAAACAAGAACATGATAGTTCTAATTTGTTGCACAATAGAACAATGGTTGAACAAAAATAGATCAAATACAATCTATGTTTGACACTGCCCACGCCTTTAGATAAAATGCACTTCTTTGGTCATTACTATGTAATCTTTCATTGGAATCAACATGAACATTCAAGCCTTTGTGGCTATGCCATTTAACCCTATATTTCTTCCTGTCTGGAAGGTCATTAAAAAAGCCTGTGAGCAAAACGACATCGTTCCTGTTCGAGTAGACCAACTCCCACTTATAGAGGATATACATAAAACCATATTTTCTGAAATAGAGCATTCAGATATTGTCATAATAGATTTCTCAGGAGATAAACTTTTATCTGTGCCTAACCCCAATGTTGTCACAGAAGCAAGCCACGCTAAGGGGCTAAGAAAGCCCATAGTAATTCTCACACAGTCCACAGATGCCCTTCCATTTGATTGGAGGACACATAGAGCTGTAGTATATAAAAACAAAAAGGCTGGCTTGGAGTACTTAGCTGAGGTTTTGGAAGAGAATTTGGCAGGAATCAAAAGCAGGCTTTCTAGTGAGGTTAAGAAGAAGGATGAACAAAGTACAACTTCACAGGATGGAAGGTACAGGGTGCTTTTTTCAGGCATAATTAAGGATACAAGGACATGGCTAGAATGGCTGGTAGGCCCAGACAAAGATACCGATTGGGATAAAGCCAAGGCATGGGTAGGGAGCATAGATACCTTAAAGTATGGCACAGGCTGGCGTATGCCTACGAGACAGGAATTGCCAACGATATATGAAAAAGGCAAAGGCGAGTGCGACATAGACCCTGTGTTTGTATCGCCTAGAAATTTTTTAAGGGTATGGATTGGTGAATTAGAGGGTTCTTCGTCTGCATGGTACTTCAACTTTCACCTCGGCTACGAGTGTTGCCACGACCGCAGTTTCCGCGCCGACTACCGTGTTTTTTTTGTCCGTTCTGTAAAATGATTCTTAATAGAACTTTTGCTTAGACAATCAAATGTCATTATTTGTCTTTTGATTACACAGAATATACTTGGGCAATAGACCAGAAGATGCAGAGACCAAAATTAAGCAATATTGTGAGAAACGCAATATTGAGCTTAAAGAATTGGTTGCACAATAGAACAAAGTATAACAAATTGAGAAAATTGGATAAATGAGCTATTGTGCAATAAACAGAATAAATTAGAATAAAGTTGCACAATATAACAATAGTATAACAAATTGAGAAAATTGGATAAATGAGATATTGTGCGGTTGTTCTGTTTTTTTGTACTTTTTGGACATAGTGGATAACTGCTTTATTCCTGCTTGTTGCACAATGGAACAAAGTATAACAAAGACATAAAATAATCTGATTGGCGATTTGAATATATAAGTTCTAAATTTAGAACTTTCTTTTTAGAGAAAAATATGGTAAATAAAAGAGTAGTTCTAAATTTAGAACTAAAACAATATTTTGTACAAAAGGAATGCTCTAAATGAAAATCATTGCAATTGCTAATCAAAAGGGCGGCGTAGCCAAAACTACTTCAGCTATCAATATTGGAGCTGGCTTATTTATTTTGGGCAAAAGGGTACTTTTAGTTGATTTAGACCCACAAGCAAATTTGACTCTAAGCTTAGGAATAAAGGTAAACAAAGACAAAACATCTTATGAGCTAATAACGGGCAAAGCTTCATTTGAAGATGTAAAAATTGATAGAGATGGCTTGCATATTATTCCATCAAAGACATCTCTAGTAAGGGTAGAAAGCGATTTGGTATCTGATACAGAATCCGTTTTGAAGAAAGCTCTCCAGCCTGTTCAGCATTATGACTATATAATCATAGATACACCACCTTCTTTAAACATTTTGACCCTTAATGCTCTTGTGGCAGCCGATGAAGTTCTCATTACTGTACAAACTCAGTTTTTGGCTATGCAAGGGCTAGGCGATGTTTTAAAGACCATTGAGGCAGTAAAGCAAAAGTTCAATCCTAGCCTCAAGATTGGTGGGATTATAGCGACCATTTTTACTCAAAGAAAGAAGTTACATCAGGAAGTACTAGAGGAAATTAAAAAATATTTCGGCGATAAGGTTTTTAAGACCACAATAAGAGATAATATAGCTTTAGCTGAAGCACCTTCCTATGGGAAGACCATTTTTGAATATCAAAAGAACAGCTATGGGGCAGAGGACTATATGAGCCTTTGTAAAGAAATACTAAAGGGAACAAAATGAGCGAAAAGCAGAAGAAACTAGGTTCAAATCCATTGGCTGACATAATGAATACTATAGAGTCACCAAGGAACGAGATCGCAATAAATACTATAGATGACGAGATTGATGGAAAAAAGATAAGGTATATCAATATTGAAGATATAGAACCAGATCCAGATCAGCCTAGAAAAGATATAGATCATGATAGTGAAGAAATTAAGGAGCTGTCAGAAAGTATAAAGGAACATAGCTTCATACATTTTATCACTGTTAGGGAAAGGGAAGGAGGTAAGTATATTATTGTGACAGGTGAAAGACGTTTTTGGGCAGCTAAACAGGCAGGTCTTGAAAAGATTCCAGTAATGATAACATCTACATCCCAAGAGGACTGTGCGCTTATTCAATTAGAGGAAAATATTCATAGGCAAGATTTGACAGCCATAGAGGAAGCTGAGGCTTATGCTAGATTAGTGACTGAGTTTGAAAAGCAGCAAAAGGATATTGTCCAGTTGATTAAAAAGCCAAAAAGTTATGTCTCTCAAATGATGAGCCTTAACAAACTTGCTCCAGAGATTAAAGAAGAGGTACGCAAAACATCAGTTGCAAGGAGAGTACTTTGGGATTTGGCCTCACTTGCTGAAGATGAACAGAAAGTTGTATGGAATAAAATTAAGAAAGAGCCTACGATCAATGCCTTTGAAAAGGCCAAGCAGAGCCTACAGAAAGAGAAAGTAGCCAAGAATGAAGTAAATGAGGAGGAGCTGCAAAAAGCTATTGAATGGGCTTACAAAGAGAAAAAGATTTCCGATTATATCTCAGCAGGCCATCAGAGAAAACTGATGGAAGATTTTAGCCAAAAAGACGATCAGTGATGGAGTTCTAAATTTGGAACTTTTTATGAGAGCATATATATGCTGTATAGCTTAGATGAAAAAAAAATGAAGGATGTCCCATTAAAGCGTAAAGCTAAATTTCAATCCTGGATGAAAAAGTTAAAGATTAACGATTATCAGTCTATTAAAAAAGCTATAAATGAATACTGTGATGGAAAGGAAGTTGTTATATCTAGTTATATCCCTGGTTGTAATTGGATTGGGACTCCTTATGAGCCAATTTATCATATTTGCAATATGGATCAAGTACAGGCAGGCTTCTTTTTTGGCCTTATTGTATGGAAAGTTATGATAGATCGCCAAGAGAAGTGGTATTTTAAGCCTGCTGATAGTGAAGATGATGCTTTAGGAACAACTTATTTTCGTCCTAAAACACTATGATGTTATAGTAGTCACTGTCTTGGCATTTTAGATAGAATGCCATTCTTTGTTTATACAACTATGTAATTTTTCCTGGGAATCAATATGAGAAGAGTTCAAGCATTTGTGGCTATGCCATTTAACCCTGTATTCCACCCTGTCTGGAGGGCAATTAAAAAAGCCTGTGAGCAAACCGACATCGTTCCTATTCGAGTAGATCAGCTCCCACTGATAGAGGATATACACAAGACTATATTTTCTGAAATAGAGCATTCAGATATTGTCATAATAGATTTCTCAGGGGACAAGCTTTTATCTGTGCCTAATCCGAATGTTGTCACAGAGGCAACCCATGCTAAGGTGCTAAGAAAGCCCATAGTAATTCTAACACAGTCCACAGATGCCCTTCCCTTTGATTGGAGGACACACAGAGCTGTAGTGTATGAAAACAATAAAGCTGGCTTGGAGTACTTGGCTGAGGTTTTGGAAGAGAATTTGGCAGGAATTAAGAGCAGGCTTTCTGGTGAGGTTAAGAAAGAGAATCTGTCAAGGGGCCAGAGCAGTCTTTTTGGTGAGGTTAAGAAGAATGATAAACAAAGTACAACTTCAAAGGATGGAAGATATAGCGTCTTGCCTTCTGGGATTATCCAGGACACCAAGACCAATTTGGAATGGCTCGTAGGCCCAGACAAAGACACCAGTTGGGATGAGGCCAAAGCATGGGTAGCCAACATATCTGTTTCACAGTATGGCACAGGCTGGCGTATGCCAACAAGACAGGAATTGCCAACGATATATGAAAAAGGCAAAGGCTATTGCAACATAGACCCTGTGTTTGTATCGCCTAGAGAGTATTTATATGTATGGAGTGGTGAGCTAAAAGATGATTCTTCTTCTGCGTGGTACTTATTCTTTCACTACGGCAACGAGCTTTGGCACGTCCGTAGTAACCGCTCCGACGGCCGTGTTTTTTCTGTTCGTTTTGAAAAATGATTCTTAATCGAACTTTTGCTAACCTTTTTAAGGAAAGATGGTATGAGATTTTTTTTAGTAATCTTTTTGGTAGTCTCCTTTGTAGTGCAAGCCCAAGACGATAAAGGAACTCAGCTAGTAAGGAATGCAAAAGAGAAGCGTATAGCCTTGGTTATAGGCAATGCTAATTATGAATATGATAAGCTACAGAATACGATCAACGATGCAGATGACATGGCTGAGATACTTAAAAAGTTTGGCTTTGAAGTGATTCTAAGAAAAGACTGCACAAAGAGGCAAATGCAGGAGGCAGTTGAAGAATTTGCAGAAAAACTTAATGAGGATAGTGTTGGGTTATTCTATTATTCTGGTCATGGAGCGCAGATGCAGGGGGAAAATTATCTGCTTCCTATAACGCATAATATAAAAAGGGAATCAGATATAGAATACGAAGCAGTATCGGCCAATAGGGTGCTGAAGATGATGGAAGAACAATGGACATTGCTTAATATAATTATTTTGGATGCCTGTAGGGATAACCCTTTTGGTAAAAGCTTTAGGACGAAAAGCAAAAGTATTCTCAAACAAGGATTGGCAGAGATGAGGGCAAATGAAAGTATAGTGGTGTATGCAACAGATGCAGGGGCAACGGCAAGCGACAATCCAGGGGAACGTAATGGTCTTTTCACTAAACATCTTTTGAAGTATATGCCATCAGGAGAAAACCTATTGGACATCCTGATGAATGTAAAGAAAGCTGTTTATGATGAGAGTAAAAAACAACAAAGTCTTTTTCTTTATAGTGGTCTTAGAGAGAAGTTCTATTTTAGTAGGCCAGAAGTGATAAAGCCCACCATTGTAGAGCTTACTTATCCTTCTGGAGCGAAGTACGTAGGAGAATTCAAGGATGGCAAGAGGGATGGTAAGGGGACTTTGACTTCTCCTTATGGAGATAAGTACGTAGGAGAATTTAAGGATGACAAGCCGAATGGTCAGGGGACTTTTACTTTGCCTGATGGAAGGAAGTACGTAGGAGAATTCAAGGATGGCAAGAGGGATGGTCAGGGGACTTTGACTTTGTCTGATGGAGCGAAGTACGTAGGAGAATTCAAGGATGACAAAATGGATGGCAATGGGACTTGGACTTATCCAAATAGTCAGGGGACTCTTACTTTTCCTTCTGGAGCGAAGTACGTAGGAGAAGTCAAGGATGGCAAGATGAATGGTCAGGGGACTTTGACTTTGCCTGATGGATATAAGTACGTAGGAGAAGTCAAGGATGGCAAGATGAATGGTCAAGGGACTTTTACTTTGCCTGATGGAAGGAAGTACGTAGGAGAATTCAAGGATGGCAAGATGGATGGTCAGGTGACTTTGACTTTGCCTTCTGGAGATAAGTACGTAGGCAAATGGAAGGATGACAAGATGAATGAGCAGGGTACTTGGAGTTATCCTGATGGTACTGAGAAGGTTGGTAGATGCTATAATGGAAGGATATATAACGGTGACTTAAACAATGGTCTTCCTAATGGACGGGGGACTTTGACTTATCCTGAGGGACATAAGTACGTAGGCGAATTCAATGATGGCAAGCAGAATGGCCAGGGGACTTTGACTTATCCTGATGGAAGGAAGTACATAGGAGAATTCAAGGATGACAAAATGGATGGGCAGGGGACTATGACTCATCCTAATGGAGATAAGTACGTAGGAGAATTCAAGGATGGCAAGATGGATGGTCAGGGGACTTGGACTGCGCCTGATGGAGCGAAGTATGTAGGAGAATTCAAGGATGACAAGATGGATGGTCAGGGGACTTGGACTTATCCTGATGGAAGGAAGTACGTAGGAGAATTCAAGGATGACAAGATGGATGGTCAGGGGACTTATACTTGGCGTTCTGGAGATAAGTACGTAGGAAAATGGAAGGACGACACGATGAATGGGCAGGGTACTTGGAGTTATCCTGATGGTACTGAGAAGGTTGGTAGATGGTATAATGGAATGATATATAACGGTGACTTAAACAATGGTCTTCCTAATGGATGGGGGACTTTGACTTCTCCTTCTGGAGCGAAGTACGTAGGAGAAGTCAAGGATGGCAAGCCGAATGGTCAGGGGACTTTTATTTTTCCTGATGGACAGAAGTACGTAGGAGAATGGAAGGATGGCAAGGGGAATGGTCAGGGGACTTGGACTTTGCCTGATGGAAGGAAGTACATAGGAGAAGTCAAGGATGGCAAGCCGAATGGTCAGGGGACTTTTATTTTTCCTGATGGACAGAAGTACGTAGGAGAATGGAAGGATGGCAAGGCGAATGGTCAGGGGACTTGGACTTATCCTGATGGAGATAAGTACGTAGGAGAATTCAAGGATGACAAGAGGAATGGTCAGGGGACTTGGACTTATCCTAATGGAGATAAGTACGTAGGAGAATTCAAGGATGACAAGAGGAATGGTCAGGGGACTTGGACTTATCCTGATGGTACTAAGAAAGTTATATGGTATCATAATGGAGGGGAGTACAACGGTGGCTTAAAAGGTGGTCTTCCTCATGGACGGGGGACTTATACTTATCCTTCTGGAGCGAAGTATGTAGGAGAATACAAGGATGGCAAGATGGATGGTCAGGGGACTTGGACTGCGCCTGATGGAGCGAAGTATGTAGGAGAATACAAGGATGGCAAGATGGATGGTCAGGGGACTTTTATTTTTCCTGATGGAGCGAAGTACGTAGGAGAATGGAAGGATGGCGAGATGGATGGTCAGGGGACTTATACTTTTCCTTCTGGAAAGAAGTACGTAGGAGAATTCAAGGATGATTTGTATCATGGTCAGGGGACTATGACTTTTCCTTCTGGACAGAAGTATGTAGGAGGATACAAGGATGGCTTGTATCATGGTCAGGGGACTTATACTTGGCCTGATGGAAGGCAGTACGTAGGGGAATTCAAGGATGACAAAGTTAATGGTCAGGGGACTTTGACTTGGCCTGATGGTACTAAGATTGTTGGTAGATGGGAGAACGATAAGTATATAGGAGAGTGATATAAATATGCACTAAATTATTACCCTATTTAGTGTTATAAAAGATATTGTCAAAGAAATACCTATTACTTTGACGCTTCAAAAAGTAATAGGTATAATCCTTGTACATACGATGCTATAATTTATACTTACAATCATTGATTTTTGTGATTTTGGCTATAGAAAATTTCAAAAAAGACTTGATGAAATGATCTATATCTTGTTTGTACCATAGTATCAAATAGTAGAACAATAGAACAATAGTATAACAATTGAACAGTAAAGGCTTGATGAATGATCTATATCTTGTTTGTACCATAGTATCAAATAGTAGAACAATAGAACAATAGTATAACAATTGAACAGTAAAGGCTTGATGAATGATCTATATCTTGTTTGTACCATAGTATCAAATAGTAGAACAATAGAACAATGGTATAACAATCATTATTTGGCTTTTGATTCTAATCTTTTCAAGGAAGGATGTTATGAGATTTTTTTTGCTAATCTTTTTGTTAGCCTCTTTTTTGGTGCAAGCTCAAGACGATAAAGGGATGCAGCTTGTAAGGAATGCAAAAGAGAAGCGTATAGCCTTGATTATAGGAAATGCTAATTATGAATACGATAAGTTGCAGAATACGTTAAACGATGCAGATGACATGGCCGATATGCTAAAGAAGTTTGGCTTTGAAGTGATTCTAAAGAAAGATTGCACAAAGAGGCAAATACAGGAAGCAGTAGAAGAATTTGCAGAAAAACTTAACGAGGAAAATGTTGGGTTATTCTATTATTCTGGTCATGGAGCGCAGATACAGGGAGAAAACTACTTGATACCTATAACTCACAATATGAAGAGGGAATCAGATATAGAATACGAAGCAGTATCGGCAAATAGGATTCTGAAGATGATGGAACAATCAGAAACTCTTGCAAATATTATTATCTTGGATGCTTGTAGAAATAATCCATTTGGTAAAAACTTTCGGATGAAAAACAAAAATGTACTCAAGCAAGGTCTTGCAGAGATGCGGGCGAATGGAAGCATAGTGGTATATGCCACAGATGCAGGGTCTGTAGCAAGCGATAATCCAGGAGAACGTAATGGGCTTTTCACTAAATATCTTTTGAAGAATATACCATCAGGAGAAAGCCTTCTGGACATACTAACTAATGTAAATAGGGATGTTTATATTGAGAGTAAAAAACAGCAAAGTCCTTTTCTTTATAGTGGTCTTAGGAAGAAGTTCTATTTTCGCAGGCTAGAAGGGATAAAGCCCCCCAGTGTAGATATAGAGATGGATGATCTGAAAAGATGGAACGACTATGGGAAAAAGATGAAAGCCACCTTTGACGAAATCCAGGCAAGTGACATGCAAAAAGCCATAAAGAAAGTTGCATGGGAAAGATTCCTGAGAAGCTTTAGCCAGGACAATCCCTATAGTCAGGAAGACGAAAGAATGAGGGAAGATGCTCAAAGAGAAATAGAATGGTGCATAAAAATAGTACAGAAAGAACAACTAACATCACAACAAGAACATACAATTTTTCAACAACAATCTACAATTTCGGAGGATGGAAGATATAAACTCCTATCTTCTGGTATTATCCAGGATACTAACACAGGGCTGGAATGGCTTGTAGGCAGAGACAATGATGTATCTTGGGATGAAGCTAAAGAATGGGTAAATAGTATAGATTCTAAAAAGTATGGAACAGGATGGCGTATGCCAATGAGGCAAGAGTTGAAAGGTATCTATGAAAAAGGTAAAGGAGAAAATAATATAGACCCTATTTTTTATAGCAAGAGCTATGTATGGCTATGGATATGGAGCGGAGAAAAAAAGAGTTCTTCGTTTGCATGGTACTTCGAATTTCATGGTGGCTACGAAGCTTGGGACGATAGCAGGGATTGTGGTAATCCCCGTGTTTTTGCTATTCGTGCTAAATACAATAATTGATAAAAATTTTGTGGATCATATGTTTCTTATTTCATTCCTTGTCTGATTTTTCATAAGGGCTTATCTCGACCCCTCTAGACCTCAAATAGGTATACAGAGTGCTTTTACATATCCCCAATTTGTCAGCTATCTCCTGCACGCTAAGTTTTTTCTCTTTATAAAGAGCCTCTGCTGCACACGCTGTAGTTTCGGCTTGTACAGATAAACCTTTTGGCCTGCCACCATGTCTACCACGAGAACGAGCTGCGGAGAGTCCAGCTTGTGTTCTTTCCTTGATAATATCTCGTTCAAATTCGGCTAGAGAACCAAATATGTTAAAGATTAACCTACCCTGAGCAGTAGTAGTATCAATAGGATCGTTGAGACTACGCAGACCTACTTCTTTTTTGGCCAGATCGTTACCAAGTTCTACTAGATGCTTAAGCGAACGTCCAAGCCGATCTAGCTTACAAATCACCAATACATCTTTAGGTCTTATATTCTTCAGAAGATCATTCAGTTCAGGTCGCTCTGTTTTGCCTCCACTGGCCACTTCTCTATAGATTTTTTCACATCCAGCTTTCTCTAAAGCATCAATCTGCAAATCCAAATTTTGATCTTTCGTGCTAACACGAGCATATCCGATGTTCATTATGTTTGCCTCCTTATGTGTATAGATATATTGTTTATTATACTCATTAAGTTTTAATAAATCAAACTTAATTTTTTTATACGAGAATTTTAGACTAATTAAAGCCTATAGATATTCATGATGGTATATATGTGGGGGAGTATAAATAAACGGTCGTTTTTTTGTACTTTATAGAAATGCTTATAATGGCTTGAAAAATATAGGAAAAAGATTGAAATTTCTTATTCTCAATTATCGTGAGCAGGAATTATGATTGCAAGCTCATTCTCA
>Ga0074197_1000453_pt1 | contig 51350 bp, 46 predicted proteins | sample EPASupsiteSAE305_FD_64526 | JGI IMG/M metagenome (GOLD analysis project Ga0074197, IMG submission 64526) | Bioremediated contaminated groundwater microbial communities from EPA Superfund site, New Mexico - SAE3-05 reassembly with SPADES | ecosystem: Environmental > Aquatic > Deep subsurface >...
GACACGCTGTTTGGCCTTGCCGGCCATGGCCTTGGCCATGGAAATGGACTCCATGAAAGCCACCAGGGCCACGACCAGGGCAGCGCTGAACAGTTGCAGCACCCCGTCAATACTGATGGCCGGCAGTCGAAATGAAGGCAAGCCGGAGGTGATTGCGCCAACCACGTCGCCACCACCGCTCAGTTTCATTGCATCCATTTCGATCTTCTTGATCTTCCACAGGCGGCCGTCCGTCGGCACACTGGCCGGAGCCATTTCCATCTGGAAGAGCGGAATTGGCTGACCGTGATCGGCCACGCCGCGAACAAAATAGAGCTTGCGAATAGCGCGCAGCTGTTTGCGATTTTCCGCTTCCAGGGCCTTGATGTCGAGATCCAGCAGATCAAGCCGATAGCGCAAATCAGCGGCAGCCCGTGAACCTCTCTCTTTCTCCGCTTGTCGTAACCGTGTAGAGAGGCTGGTGAAACCGGCATGCATCTCCTCGATTCGTTGAGCGGTTGAACTATAGCCGTTGACCATCTCCCTGGCCTCCGGCGTGGCAATTTCGCCAATCTTGGCGGTGGTGTTGTGTTCAAAGCCGACCAGGGCGCTCAGTAAGGTGGTGGCGGCCACGACGATCAGGATGCCGGGTTTAGCCAGGATCGATATTTTCTTCACCGCCAGCATCAAAACGAGACTGAAAACCGACATGGCCAGGGTGGGTAGGTGGGTCAACGGCAGATATCCGAGCATCTCCCAGACATCCTTAAGGAAAAAATCGCTGCGCCCCTTGGGAATCCCCAGCAGCATGTCTAATTGGGAGAGGCCGATGATGATGGCGGCCGCGTTCATGAATCCGAGAATAACCGGGTGGGAAACGAAATTAACAGCGCTGCCAAGCTTGATCATTCCAAGAACGAACTGAATGCAGCCCACCATCAGGGTGAGCAGCAGCGCTAGGCCGATGTAGTCGTCGGAACCGGGTATGGCCAGTGGGGCAACGGCAGCGGCGGTCATCAGCGAGAGAATGGCGACCGGTCCGGTGGCCAACTGCCGCGACGAGCCCCACAAGGCGCCGAGGATGGCCGGAATAAAGGCGGTGTACAGGCCGAATTGCAGGGGCAGCCCAGAAAGCTGGGCATAGGCCATGGCCTTGGGCACCAGCACCAGGGCACCGGTAATCCCGGCGATCAGATCGCCGCGCAAGACCAGCGCCGAGATGGGAAACCAGGCAAGAAACGGAAAGAAGCGTACTGCTAGTTTGCTAAACATGAAACGACCTTCCGATGATGGTGTTGGATGGCTCAAGAGATAAGGCGTGCCGACTTCAGACAGTCACCACCAGTACCGCACAGTGAGCGCGGCCAATGACGTTTTCGGTGACATGCCCCTTGAACATCTTGGCGACTCCGCCCCTGCCCGGACCGCCAAGGAGAATCATGTCCACTTCTCGTTCATGGGCCGCCGCAACGATGACCTCCGCCGGATCGCCTACATCCACCACGGGTTCACAGGACAGAGGCAACTCCATGTTCTGGGCCTGAGCGCAAACTCCATCAACCCATTCCCGGACGCGATGACGCTCATCCTCCCGTTTGGCCACTGCCATGACCGTCATCCGCCGGAGCGTGGCGCAACTGTGGCCAAGACTCAGGGCCTCCTGCGCCGCTCGCTGGCTGTTGGGGGAATCGTTGATGGCCAGCAAAATATGGGAACCGGTGATGATGAAGTCCTTGGGCGCTACCAGCACTCGAGGAAAGCCATGGGCGATCACCTTGGCGGTCATCTTGCCCACCAGCCGCGACAGGCGGCCGGTTCTGCCGTGGCGGCCCATGAGAATGACATCGGCCTTGCGTAACTGGGCCTGTTCGACGATGGTTTTTTCCGGCTTGCTGGATCCGACCACCACCACCTCGAGTTCCACGCCGCTGTCCCGGGCCATGGCACGGATATGGTCGAGATGGGGCGTCAACTCCTCCCGGCCCTGCCTGACGGCAAAGTTGGCGGCGCTGAGCGATTCGGTCTGCGTATTGACGACATGAAGAACAATCACCCTGGCCCGACAGGCTTGACCAAAAAAAATGGCCTCCTGAATGGCTCCCTCGCTGAAATGGGAACCGTCAGTGGCCAGCAGTAAAGTCTTGGCCTCGCCGAGTAGACTGGTGGAAAATCGTTCCATGAAGACTCCTTTTAGAAAACGAAAAGTACCCTCACCTTCTAACGCCGGCACGGAGATGGTGCCATGAACACCTTGGCTCACCAATTCGTTGCAATTAACCTGTCAAATCTGTTGAAAAAACGATGGGCATTTTCGTGAATCTCATTGGCGGCATTGGGTTGAAATTGTTTTTCGGAATACAGAAAGGGGTGAGATTCGAAAGGATTATGTCCACTGGCGGCAAGCACCCCTGTCTGTTTTAAGTTGCGGTTTTACCGCTCAAAGATATTGGCCAGTCCGCCGAGCACCGAGCCTTCACCCTGGCCGCCAGCTCCGGCCTGGGGCGCTGCTTCCCATATCCGTCCCGCCAGCCGGGAGAACGGCAGTGATTGCAACCAGACATGCCCAGGTCCGCGCAAATTGGCAAAGAAGAACCCCTCACCGCCAAAGATCGCCGATTTAACGTTACCGACAAATTCGATGTCATAGCTAACCGAGGCAGTCAGCGCCACCAGGCAACCGGTATCGACCCGCAGCACCTCGCCGGCGGCCAGCTCTTTTTCAACAATGGTGCCGCCGGCATGGACAAAGACCATGCCGTCGCCATCCAGTTGCTGCATAATGAACCCCTCGCCGCCGAACAAGGCCACGCCGATTTTCTTTTGAAAAGCGATCCCCACCGAAACACCCTTGGCCGCGCATAGGAAGGCGTCCTTCTGGCAGATAATCCGGCCGTTGTATTTGGTCAAATCCAAGGGGATGATCTTGCCTGGGTAAGGGGCGGCAAAGGCCAACTTGCCCTTACCGGCACCCGTGTAGGTGAACAGCGTGATGAACAGTCCTTCACCAGTGATCAGCCGTTTGCCCGCGCCGAGCATTTTTTCGAAAAAGGTTCCGGAACTCGAGGATCGGGAGGCGTCGCCAAACACCGTCTCCATAACCACCTGATCGTGCATGTACATCATCGCCCCTGCCTCGGAAATAACACTCTCCTGCGAATCCAGCTCGATCTCGACAAACTGCATCTCATTGCCGAAAATAGTGTAATCGATTTCGTGCGCCTCTTTGCCAGAAAAGGGCGGCGGCGTGGGAGCGGCCTGACCGGGCCTCAGTTCAGCCACTTTTCCTGCTGGTTGCCAGTCGGCAAAGCCATCGCGCCAGACCAAAGTTGCCTCGTTGTACTGCCCCAAAGCCAGACCATCGATGATCTGTTGAGCGGTGAAAGGTCCCAGGGACTTGCCGTCCATGGCCACAAACCAGTTTGACATGAGAATCTCCATTCTGCGGGAAAAAGGAAGAGGGACAATCAGTTATTGTCAATAATGGTATCCGGATTGACCGTTGGATGAAAGAGAATAGTTGCACATCCGGGCCACCGGCAACACCGCGGCGACCGAGGCAAAGCAAGGGAAAGACATGTTGCGACAAGATCTGCTCAGGATTGCCATTGAAGCGGATGAGAGACAACCATCGCAGAATTAAATGGGGTACCGCGTGTTCGTACAACGGTTGGGTCAGAGAGCTTCAGGCTCGATTGATCTTTTAATGCATTGAAATAAAATTATATTTTTAATTTTTCCGGAAGCGATGAGGGAAACAGCCCCTGGCAGGAGAAGCATGTGGAGTCGGAAAGGTTCAAGCCCCGGTTCCCGCCATGTGTAACGGCACCGATTTTGAACTGCTGAAAAAACAATGGGATGAAAAATAGATTCATAAAATCAGTATCTTGAGCAATGTATTAAATTTTCAAAATCGTTGATAATAATGCTTGTCAGCAATTCGGAATAACTGTATAGAGCGCTGCTCAAATTTTTTTGTTCACTCCCCAGCAATACAGATGCGCTATTGTAGGGGTTTGTTTCTTCCACGTTCTAGGAGAACAGGCACATGCTTTACCCGGACCAGTTTGGAAAAGATCCTCTTTTTCCAAAACATTCTGATTTTGCCGTTGTTTTTAAGGATGCATTGGCCGGTAGAGGAGTCATGAGCTACCGCGCCTTCAAAAAGGGCGAGATTATCGCTAGAATGGCAGGGTATGTCGTGCATGAAATCCGGCAGCATACGCTGCAGCTTACCCCGGAAATTCATCTGCACGACCCCTATTTTTCGGGATTTTTTCTCCATTCCTGTTCCCCCAATATTTCATTGAACATGGTGGAGTTGACCGTGACCGCCGTGCAAGACATCCCAGCGAACAGTTTTCTTTATATGGATTATGCCGAAACCGAGGATGTTCTCTTTAAACAGTTTCCCTGTTCGTGCGGTTCATTGAACTGCCGCGGTTGGGTCACTGGCAGAAAGGAAATGCATAACGCCGTTATGGCACAACCGGAATTATTGCATCTTAATCAGGCGCGGCGTTGAATCAGCAGTCATACTATTGTTGGTGGCAGAGGGCCGATCTCCGCTACCAGCATGAGCACCTCTTTTTTGCTGGCCGTCCGGTCCAGTCGCTGGCCGATCAGTTTGGTTCGCCTTCCTTCGTGTATTCAGCTGCCCGGATTCAGGAGAATCTTGAACGGTTGCATGGCGCCTTGACCGCAACCGGACTAGCGGGTCGTTATTCCCTCTGCTACGCCATGAAGGCGAACCGGTTTGCGCCGCTGCTGACCTTTCTCAAGCAGACCGGGTTGTGCGCCATCGATGCCTGTTCTCCCGGTGAGGTTGAGCATGCAGTCAGTTGCGGTTTTTCGCCCGCGGAAATTTCCTTTACCGCCACCAGTCTTTCCAGGCGGGATTTGGAGGCGCTGGCCCGCTACGATGGCCTGTTCATGGATTGTGATTCCCTGCACGCCATTCGTTGCTGGGGCACGCTCAAGCCGGGAACCAGGATTGGTATCCGGATCAATCCAGCCATGGGGATCGGCCGGGCTGCGAATGACAAACTCCAGTATGCCGGTGAAACGACGACCAAATTCGGCATCTATTGGGAGCAGTTTGCCGAGGCTCTGGAGTTGGCCAAATCGTATGATCTACAGGTCACCAAGATTCATTTCCACACCGGCTGTGGCTATCTGACGCCGCAGCTGGAGCAACTGGAACGGATTATTGTCCATTGTCTGCGGTTTGTGGATGCGGCGGGCGGTGTCGAGCGGGTTAATATCGGCGGCGGGTTGGGGGTGCCGCATGTGTCTTCGGACCAGCCACTTGATGTGCAGCAATGGGCGGAAGTGCTGCATCGGCAGTTCAGCGGGCGAGGATTGCATCTGGAGGTCGAGCCTGGCGATTATATCGTCAAAGATGCGGGCATTCTTCTTTTGGAAAAGACCTTTGTTGAGCAGAAGAAGAACGCCGTCTTTGTCGGCGTTGACGCCGGGTTTAACCTTGCCCCGGAGCCCGCTTGCTACAATCTGCCCTTCCAGCCCCTGCCGCTGCATTATGATCAGTCGGCATGCGCCCCGGTGAGCGTGGTCGGCAACATCAACGAGGCTCTGGATGTCTGGTATGAACAGGCCCTGCTGCCCGATCTGACCGGGCACACCCATCTGGCCCTGATCAATGCCGGCGCCTATTCTTCCGCCATGGCCTCGCACCATTGCCTGCGCGGCCACTTCAAGGAATTCCTGCTGTTCTGATCGTTCCTGGTCGCACTCTGGCTCTCAAACCAGGTCTTCCAGGATTTCCTGCGTTTTTCTCTCATGTTGCAAGCTGCCGCACGTCTGGCATCAGTTCCCGTAGACCAGTTCTCCACCTGAAAAACCAAGGCCAATAGCACAGGCTAGGCACAGAGCATAAAGAAGAAAAATGCTTTTGGCTTCCGCATTTCTGCGGTGCAGCACAACAGCATAAACCAGCAGGCCGGTCAAGATCGCAGCCAGGATCATTTTGGCGATGATCAGCGGTTCAAAAACTGCCCGTCGAACCAGTGCTGCCAGTCGAGCAGACCGGCAAGAATAGTCGGTGCGATGAAGAGCAAACCAAGAAGAGAGCAATGCATGGCCGTGCGGTTCAGTTCGGGTTTGCGGGCTGTCCAGGCGAGCAGGCTGAGGAAAAACAACCCGTCACCATCCCCATGGGGACATGGGTAAGGGCGGGATGGAGCGGGTGGGTGAACCCTATTTTTTCCAGCAGGGCAAAGATTGATGCGCTCATGGCCTGCCTCGTTGTTTACGATTGGTGTTCATTGGGGCGTATCGACGCTGTTGAAAAACAATAAGCGCACGAAGAGGGAAGGGGGTAGGGGATTGGTGTTCATTTGCACTTGTAACCGTAATGATTGGCGGAGGAGAATGCCGGCGTTATGAATGGCCGGCCATGCCGCGAACCCTTGTGACCGCAAAAAAGGGAGGATGGGAACGCTTTTTCAGCTGCCCTTTTTGGTCTGCTTGATGTTTTTTGCGGAGATGCCGTGCTGCTTCATTTTGTCGTACAGCGCTGTCTTGCCAATCTTGAGCTGGTCGGCGGCCGTGGAAACGTTGCCGCTGAATTTCTGGAGAGCGCGTTGGATGATGGAGGCCTCGAATTCAGCCACTATCGCCTTGAGGGGGAGCGATCCCAGCTTCTCGTCAACGTTGAAGCTATCGGTCTGTTGTTGCGCCATGCTGGGGTCCTGGTCAAAGATCAGATCGTTTTCGGTGATCATCTTGCCCTTGGCCATAAGTACAGCCCGCTGGATGAGGTTTTCCAGTTCGCGGACGTTGCCCGGCCAATCGTGAGCCAGCAGGCGGTTGATGGTCGATTTCGGTACAAAATCGATCTCTTTTTTGAAGGCTTCCCGGTAGTGGTTGACAAAGTGGGAAACCAGTTCGACGATATCTTCCTTGCGCTCCCGTAAAGGTGGGATGTCGATGTTAATGATGTTGAGGCGGTAATAGAGATCGAGCCGGAATTTTTTTTCTTTGACAGCCTGGGTAAGGTCGACGTTGGTGGCGGCAATCACCCGGACATTGACCTGCACCGGTTCGTTGCCGCCGACCCTGATGATCTCTCCGTTTTGCAGCACCCGAAGCAGGGCGACTTGCATCCTGGGGCTGATGTCCCCGATTTCGTCGAGAAAAATGGTGCCGCCGTCAACAACCTCGAATTTGCCGATTTTGCGGGTCTGCGCCCCGGTAAAGGCTCCTTTTTCATAGCCGAACAGATCTGATTCGAGCAGGGAATCGTTGATGGCGTTGCAATTGATCTTCAGAAACGGTTTGTCGTCCCTTGAACTGGTTGCCTTGACCAAGTTGGCCACCAACTCTTTACCGGTTCCCGATTCACCGGTTATGAGAATGGTGGCGTCCGATCCGGAAACCTGGTGGATCATCTCCCGCAGTTCGCGCATCTTGCGGCTGCGTCCCACCATCTTGTCGGCTTTGTGGTAATGCCCCAGCTGACTTTTCAGGCTGTTGACCTGACGGGAGAGCCGGGTCCGCATCTCCTCGCTGGCTTGCAATTCGCCGATTTTCTGCTGGAGGATGGTTTCGATGCTGGTGTTGAACTGAAGGAGTTCGCGCTCGAAGTTTTTGCGCTGGGCGATGTTGCGCATCACCAGCATAATCAGTTGTTCGCCGGTATAGCCGACAAAAGGAACCGAGGAGTATTCGACCGGTGTGGAGTCGACAACCGTTTCAATGATGTTGCCATCATCGATGGATTTTTGGGAGGGCAGTAATTTTTCTCGGCAGGTTTCTCCGATTTTTTTCAGGCTGTTGCGGACGGGTAGCGGGCAGGGGTGCCCGAAACAGGCCTTGGCGCTCCGGTTCATGTATTCGACGGCGCAGTCATCCCTGAGCAGAAAAACCATCTCCGGCATGGCGTCAAGCAGGGTCTGCCAGTTCGTGCTGAGGCGATGGACCTCTTCCTGAATATTGGATATGTTCAGATGCGTATAAGACACGTGGTCGCAATTAATGAATGAAAAGGAGAAAAATTATTTTTTAAAGTACCACTGTTGGGAATGAATGACAATTTTTTTCCGGTAAATCGTATTTATATTTTTATTTTTAATTTATATAATTGAAATTAATGATAAAAATTGCATAGGTAAATTTACCTAATTTCCGGAAAAGACGTCAGGCGAAGTGTTGCCACCAGTTGGCGATGCCCGGCGGGGAAGGGGTATTCCCGGAGTTGATCCAGGGAAACCCAGGCGTGCTGACTGGCGGCGGTCAACACTGGCTCGGCTGAAGAGCGAGGGAGCGAGCAGAGAAAACCATGCAAGGTGACGCGGTACCGGGTGTAATGGTGGATCACCGTGGTCAAGGGAAGCAAGTCGTTGACCTGCCATCCGGTTTCTTCCTTTATTTCCCGGATCGCCGCCTGCTCGGGCGATTCGCCTTCCTCCAGCCGGCCGCCAGGAAATTCCCACAGGCCACCCCAGATATCGTCGGGCAATCGCTGTTGAATAAAAAATTCCGAACCGTTGCGGAGAATGCCGCAGGCCATGGTGATATCGATTTTTTTCTGTCTGCTGTTGGGTAGGGGCCGAAAATCGACGGTGTCGGCCCGGTGGGCCCGGCAGTGAATCTGCACCGGGCAGGTGATGCACGCCGGCTTTTTCGGGGTGCAGACCAGAGCGCCCAGCTCCATCAACGCCTGGTTATATTGGCGAGGGTTTTCCCGGTCGAGCAGGATATCGGCCATGGCGGCCAGCTGCTTCTTGGTCGCTCCGTGCTTGAGTGGGCGGTTGATGTCGGCCAGACGGGCAAATAACCGTTCGACATTGGCGTCGAGCAGCGGATAGGGTTGGTTGAAGGCGATGGAAAGGATAGCGGCGGCGGTGTACGGGCCGATGCCGGGAAGCGCAAGCAGTTGCTGGTAATCCGCCGGGATATCGGCTTTTTCGGCCTCGACCATGCGGATGGCTGCCCGTTGGAGGTTGCGGGCGCGACTGTAATACCCCAATCCCTCCCAGGCTTTGAGAATGGACTGTTCCGGCGCGGCAGCCACTGCGGCGAGATTAGGAAAACGCTCGATCCACCGGGTAAAATACTGTGCGACCCGTTCTATCTGGGTTTGCTGGCCCATGATTTCCGAGATCCAGATATGATAAGGCGTGTAGGTGGCCCGCCAGGGCAGGGGCCGCTGATTGACCGCGAACCAGTCGAGCAGGCGTTGCCGCCAGTCGTCGATATCTACTGTATTTTTCTTGTCAATCACCGTGCCCTTCCTCTGTCGTGGATGAAATGCATGAACAACACCAATGCAAAAGGTAACGCGTCATGGACCCTCGCGCCAGTCACAATCCAATCAAGATAGGCCTCTATCTGGTTTAGCTTGTGTTGCATCCAGGCATTGGCCGGGCGCTCGAGCCCGAAGAAGTACTGGTGAATGCCAATGTCCGGGCCAGCGACAGCCTGGAACTGGCCGAGCACTACATGCGGTAGCGCCGTATCCCCTTGGATCATCTGGTCCGGATTGGCGTTACCTGGAAGGAACGGTGTTCGCGGGAGGACTATGACGAGCAGATCAGAAAGCCGGTGCGGCAGGCCCTTGCCAGGATCGATCCTGATCGGCGCATCCGTTGCCTGGTGGTGATGTACGGCGTGCCGCTCGCGATCCGGCCTTCCGAGCCGAAGGGGGGCGCGCACCAGGACCATGACGAAAAAGGGGACACAAGGGCAGCTGTCGACTCCGATCTGGCCCTGGTTTTGACCGATGCCTACCCCTTAAATGGATGGCTGCCCACCCATATTTCCTCGGATATCGCGGCCAAGCCACCCTGCTCAAACGGGATGCGGTGCTGATCGTCAGCCGTCTCGACGGCCCGAATTCGGACACGGTGCGGCGCCTGGTCGACGACGCCCTTACTGCTGAGAAAGAGGGGTTACGAGGGCGGGCGTATTTCGATGGCCGCTGGCCCAAATCCGCTGACAAGAATCTCAGTGGCTACGCCCTCTGCGATGCCTCAATCCATGCGGCGGCGGAAGGGGTGCGCACAAACAGCCGGATGGAGGTGCGGCTCGATGTCCAGTAGGCGTTGTTTCAACCGGGAGATTGCCCCCAGGCCGCGTTCTATTGTGGTTGGTACAGTCTGGGCCGCTACCTCGACGCGTTTGACTGGGTGCGTGGCGCTATTGGCTTTCACATCGCCAGCGCTGAATGTTCCATCCTCAAGGAGAAGGGGTCGCAGGTCTGGTGCAAACGCATGCTGGAGGACGGGGTGGCCGCGACCATCGGGCCGGTCTATGGACCCTACGTGCAAGCTTTTCCTTTGCCGGAAATCTTTTTCAATGCCCTGATTGACGGCTACCTCAGTCTCGGCGAGGCCTATCTCATCAGTCTGCCCTTCCTCTCCTGGCAGATGGTGCTGATCGGTGATCCCCTCTACAAACCCTTTGCGCCGCGTTAAAGACGGGGGGGTATTTTTTCTTGTCCGGGCAAGCGCAAGGCCGATTTTTCTTTGCAAACAGGGTGGTTATGGTAGAAGAAATCTTTTGATTTCCGCCATCGCTCTCCCACCGGACCCAATATGGACGCTCGCCTGACCCGCCAATTCTTTTCGCCCCGCATGCTGGTCGCTTTTCTCATGGGGTTTTCCTGTGGGACACCGCTGCTTCTGACCTCAACCGTGTTGCAGGCTTGGATGACCGAGCAGGGCGTCGATCTGACGGTGATCGGTTTTTTCTCCCTGGTGGGGTTGCCCTATACCCTGAAGTTCCTCTGGGCGCCAATCTTCGACCGTTTTTCCCTGCCGTTTTTAGGCCGTCGCCGCGGCTGGATGTTGCTGATGCAGCTGGTGTTGATCCTGGCCCTGATTGGTTTGGGCTTGAATGATCCCGGCCAGACACCCTGGCTGGTGGCCCTGGCCGCTTTTTTCGTCACCTTTTTCTCTGCCTCGCAGGATATAGTGGTCGATGCCTACCGGCGCGAGGACTTGAGTGATAACCAGCTGGGGCTGGGCAGTTCCCTCTACGTCAACGGCTACCGGGTCGGCATGCTGCTGGCTGGCAGCGGCGGCTTGATACTGGCCGATCATTTTTCCTTTGATCAGGTCTATCTGCTGATGGCGGCTTCGCTGCTGGTCGGCGTTGCCACGACGCTCCTCTGCCGCGAACCCGCCCTGACCAAGGGGGCGCCCCGCAGTTTTCGCGAAGCGATCGTGGAGCCCTTTGTCGACTATTTCAGCCGCGATCGGGCCCTGTGGCTCTTGCTGTTCATCCTCCTCTATAAAATCGGCGATCAGATGGCCTCAACCCTGACCACGCCGTTTTATTTGGCCCTCGGATTCAGCAAAACCCAGATTGGCGCGGTGGCCAAGCTCTTCGGCTTTTGGTCGACAATCGTCGGCGGCCTCGCGGGAGGCGCCATTTTATTGCGGATCGGCATCATTCGCAGTCTGTGGATATTTGGCATCCTCCAAGGAGTGAGCATTCTCAGTTTTTCTGCGCTGGCCCTGATTGGCAATTCAGTGGCCGGGCTGATCGTGGCCATCGTTCTGGAGCAGTTGACGAGCGGCATGGGCACCACCGCCTATGTGGCCTACATGGCGTCGCTGACCAACAAGCGATTCACCGCCACCCAGTATGCCCTGCTGTCCAGTTGCATGGGCGTCCCCCGGGTGATCGTCGCCGCCCCGGCCGGCTGGCTGGCCGAGCAAGCGGGCTGGCCCCTGTTTTTTTTCGGCTGCGCCCTGGCCGCGATCCCGGGTCTGCTGCTTCTGCCCATGGTGGCCCGGCAATACCGCCGGGATTCGCAATAACATTTTGAGTTCTCTCGCGGTTGTAGTACATTAGGCAAACGATCGTCAACCCGCTCCCCTGATCATTCCATCGGAACAACAGATGTCTCTTCGAATATACAATACCCTGACCCGAACAAAGGAACCGCTCCGCCCCATTGAAGAGGGCCACGTCAAGCTGTACGTCTGCGGCATCACCTCCTACGACTACTGCCACGTCGGCCATGCCCGCTCCGCCCTGGTGTTCGACATGGTGGTCCGTTACCTGCGCCATCGCGGATTCAAGGTGACCTTTGTCCGGAATTTTACCGATATCGATGACAAGATCATCAACCGGGCCAATGAGCAGGGCATCGACAGCGCCAGCCTGGCCCTGCGGTTCATCGACGAGTTCTATACCGATATGGATGCACTCGGCACCCTGCGGCCCGATATCGAACCTAAAGCCACGGAGCATGTCCCGGAAATGATCAGTTTGATCGGCGATCTGATCGACCGGGGCATGGCGTATCCGTCCAATGGCGACGTCTATTTCCGGGTGGAACGGTTCACCGGCTATGGCCAGCTTTCCGGTCGCGGCCTGGAGGACATGCAGGCGGGCGCCAGGGTCGAGGTCAACGAGAAAAAAGAGCATCCCATGGATTTCGTGCTCTGGAAGGGCGCCAAACCCGGCGAGCCCAAATGGTCCAGTCCCTGGGGCGAAGGCCGGCCGGGCTGGCATATCGAATGCTCGGCCATGAGCCGTAAATACCTGGGCGAAACCTTTGATATTCATGGCGGCGGCAAGGATCTGGTCTTTCCCCACCATGAAAACGAGATAGCCCAGAGCTGCGGCGCCTCGGGCAAGCCGTTCGCCAATCTGTGGATGCATCACGGGTTCGTCACCATTAAAGACGAGAAGATGTCGAAATCGCTGGGGAATTTTTTGACCATCCGCGACGTGCTTAAACAGTACGAACCTGAAGTCCTGCGCTTGTTTATCTTCTCCACCCACTACCGCAATCCGCTCGATTTCACCGAGACCGCCCTCCAGGATGCCCGGTCCGGATTGGAGCGGGTGTATGAGTGTCTGGCACAGGTGGATGGTTTGCCTGATGGCGATCCCGCCACTCCTTCCCGCATCGCTGACAAGGATCGGCAAGGGCTGGAATCTCTGGCCACCCGGTTCCATTCAGCCATGGACAATGATTTCAACACGGCTCAGGCCCTGGCCCATCTCTTTGACGCCGTCAAGGCGTTCAATAAGCTCCTGCGAATTCTGCCGGAGCATCCGGCCGCCGAGGATGTGCGCCTGTTGCGATCGGCTGCGGCGGTCTTCCGCGATCTGGCCAGTGTGCTCGGGCTGGTGCAGCGGGACCCGGCCACCGTTGTTGCCGCCAACAAAGCCAAGGTGATGGCCGGTATCGATCTGAGCGAAGAGGAGATCCAGCGATTGATCGACAAGCGCAATCAGGCGCGGGCCAACAAGGATTGGGCAGCCTCCGACGAGGTGCGCGATTATTTGCTGGCGCATCGCATAGTGCTCAAAGACAGCCCGGAGGGCACCACCTGGGAAGTAAAATAATAGCTAACGGCTCTCTGCCCGGAGCCGAGCCCCACGAACAAAAGGGAGGCCATCATGACGCGCGCACCGGCTGTAGCCGACCGTTTTTATCCCGGAGATCCCGAACAGTTGCGGTCCACCATGGACATTTTTGTCCCAACCGTGGCTGCGGAAGAAAAAAAAGAGGCTCTGGCAGTGGTGATGCCTCATGCTGGCTACGTCTATTCCGGGGCCACCGCAGGGGCAACCATCAGCCGGGTCCGGGTACCGGAGACGGTGCTGATCATGGGGCCCAACCATCACGGCCGTGGCGCGGCCTTGGCCTTGGGGACGGAAAACTGGCGCATGCCCATGGGCACGGTGGCGATCGACCGGCAGTTGGCAGCGAGCATTCTCCAGCACTCAGCACTGGTTGTGGAGGATTCCGAGGCCCATCTGCTCGAACACTCACTTGAGGTTCAGGTTCCTTTTTTGCAGCAGGTGCAGCAGCAGCTGCGAATCGTGCCGATCGTTGTCTCGCATATTCCCTACGAGCTCTGCCGGACCGTGGGCCGGGATGTAGCCGCAGCTATTCGGGCACACCGGCAACCGGTGCTGATCGTGGCTTCAACCGACATGAGCCATTACGAATCGCGGCAACAGGCTGCCAAAAAAGACCGCCTGGCAATCGAGCGGATACTCGCCCTCGATCCGCAGGGGCTCTATGCAACCGTGCTGGGAAGCAGGATCTCGATGTGCGGCGTCATCCCCACCACCATCGCTCTTCTGGCCGCACTGGAATTGGGGGCGACCCAGGCCGAGCTCGTGCGCTATACTGATTCCGGCGAAACGAGCGGCGATATCAGTCAAGTTGTCGGCTATGCTGGTTTGATTATCTCCTGAATGGTGCGATCTTCTTCGGTAAACGGCGCGGCTTGTCTGGTGCGGCCCGGGGATTTTTCCTTGACAACCGTGATGAATCCATCTATTTTCACCGCACTTCCCGCCTGCTGGGGGATGGTCTAACGGCAAGACAGCGGACTCTGACTCCGCTTATCGGGGTTCGAATCCCTGTCCCCCAGCCAACTGAAACAAGTAGTTATGGCGGTAAGGTAAAAATTAAAATTTGGACATTAAAAAAGGCGACCAGAAATGGTCGCCTTTTTTGTTTTCAACTTCAGGGGGTGATTTTTAATCGCCGGGGTTTGTGCCGATTGTTGGATTGCTTGCTGAATTGAAGCCCAAAAGGGGGGCGAGTTGTTTCTGCAACCTATTCTGTCGTCGTTGCAAGCTTGACCTTGGCTTCAGTCACGAACGGCACGCATAATCTGCCCTTCTTCTCTTATTTTACCAGCAGCCTGTAAGGGATCGGCCCTGATCAGTCAAGGGCTCTCGGGGTACCCCGCCCTCAATCGATCATAGATGCCAATCAAGTTTGCTACATCGTGGGACTCAATATAGCTCGATGCACCGTTAAGATACATTCCCTCTGGCGCCAAACTGCTCTTCGGGTATTGGGCAACAACCTTGCTGAAGCACTCACAAGCAGCTGGCCTATTAAGCAGATTAAACTTCGCCTTTCCCATGCTCAGGAGGAGCGATGGAATCAGTTCTTCGGGTTGGAAAAAGCCAAGGGTGCGGTGCTGTTCAACTCCCTCGTCATTGAGCACCAGGAGGGATGGTGTACACCATAAGCCGCCACTTATAAACTAACTGATAGGTAGGACCGCTGCGCGCTTCGACCTATCGACCGCCGGATGAGCTGCGCTCTATTGGCCCGACAGCCAGAGGGCACATTGCGCTCCGCCTATCATCGCAATTGTCGGATACGCACTTCGACCCCCGACGTATTTTTCAGCAGTTGGGTTAGTTTGTTGGGATCAGTCTCGCTGTAATGGTAGGGGTAGAGAATCTTCGGTTTGAATGCCTTCGCCGCATCCGCCACCATCTCTGGCGTCATCGTTGATGGCGCGCTCATTGGCAGGAAAGCGCAGTCGATTGCTTTGAGGGTCTTCATTTCCGTTATGTTTTCTGTATCGCCCGCCACATATATTCGTTTATCACCCATTGTGAGCACATACCCATTACCAAGACCTTTCGGGTGAAAGAATTGGCCATTGGCCCGTTTATGCACGATGTTAAAAGCCGGAGTCGCTTGAATCTCTATCCCCTTCACCGTCATGCTCTCTCCATTTTCCATAATCCAACCTTCCGAAACTTTTTCAGAACAGATTGGAGGAAGGATCACCACAGTATCCTTTTTTTGGATACTCTCGAGAGCCTTTAAATCGAAATGGTCATTATGGTCGTGGGTAATGAAAACCAAGTCGGCTTTGGGTAGTTTCGTGTAATCAGCTATCTTGCCGTAGGGATCAAAATGAATGATTTGTCCCTGAAATGTCATAAGAAGTGATGCGTGCCCAATGAACATAAGCTCCAAATCGCCAGCCGAGGTTTTTATTACATCCTTTTTTATGGCAACTTGGGCGTTTGCAGTCAGCGTACCGATGGTCATCACGACTATGAAAGCTAGTACGATTTTCATATAAAGTGGTCCTTGATTGAAGCTGGCTTGGTGAATACCGCACATGCCACCCTCGATAATTCGGTGGTCATCATGGAATCGGTGGGATTGGCCTTGCGGGGCAAGGGATGCTGATTAAACGTCACACCCTCTCCTGGATTCCTATCCAGAAGAGGGTGTGCAATCATTTATTTGGCAGCGCCTTTTTTCTTCGTCCGGGCATCGATGGCCTTGCGGAGATTGTCCGGCAACCCTCTCTCTTTACCCGATTGAGAACGCCTCTCTGAAAGAGTTTTGGCACACAGTGGCTGCCGAGCTGACAGTCCATGCTTTTTGCGATATTCTTTTGAAGTGAGGTTGTGGGACTTCAGGTGCTTCGGCGACAGCATCTTGAATTCCTGGCCACATTCAATGCAGACAATCTTGTTTTTCTGAATTGATTTCTTCGGATCGATCACTGACGTTGCTGCTTCCGTCTCCGTCTCGACCACCCCAAAGCCGCCTGCTTCGGAATCCTGTAGTGCTCTGAGAGCTTGGAAAGTTTCGTTGAGAGCAGCTTTGATCTCTTCAGTGCTCATCTGTTTGCTGGTTATTTGGGATTGGATAATTTCAGCTGTCATTTGCACTAGGGTTTTGCTCATCTTCCTACTCACTGTCTGAATTGTTCATATTTTTTTCTTTGAATACATGAAAGATACCATAGCCATTTATTAGTATACGCTTAACCGGAAAAAATGCTAAAGGTACGGTTGTCAAATCATCTCTTTTCGATTCTATCGTCAACCGGTAATATTTTCATATTCCCTGCAAAATAGCAATCTATTATTCTTTTGTCAGCTTCGAAAGCATAATTTATAGCAATATGCTGGTCACTATCTATCCACTTAAGTTCTACCAAGTCATCATTTGGTTCTTGATGCCCTCCCGATACATCCCCTATTAAAACTATGACGATTGTGTGGTGCAAATCATCTAGATTGTTTGAAACCACATTGACAATTCCTTCTATGCGAACAAAAAGTCCGGTCTCTTCTAAAATTTCACGATGCGCTGTTTCAATGAATGATTCTTCGTACTCAATGTAGCCGCCAGGTAAACACCATTTATTTCCATAGCGAGTATTTTTTGATCTCTTTCCAATCAATACTCTGTCATCGGGAGATCTAATGATAATCGTAATACCTGGAGACGGATTAAGATGATTGATGAAATCACAATGTTCACATTGTTGTCTTTCAAATTTATTCAACGATCTTTCGGTAAACTTTTTGCCGCAATTTGGGCAATAATTCAGTCGTTTATTATTGCCGGAGTGTTCCCCGGAATTTCTGAATACTTGAAACAGATTCATGCGTTACTTCATTGCGAATCTATCTGACATGGTGGCCTGAATCAAACCATCTAAATTTGACAGGAGAGGCCTGTTTAAGGAATCCAGTGCAGCCGATCTATTCTTGGTGCACAGCTGCTTTTTTTCCAGCGACTATTCACCCTCAGGTGCGAGGAATTGACTGCGAATTTCCTCGATACGACTGCGGTTTTTACCAAGATCCGAATAACCAAGTCGCGAGGCGGAGCGGACTTGAATGACCTTGTTGGCCCGATCCATCAGGAATTCACCATCATCGATAAACAGGAGCGTTCGCAGTTCAACCCGTAGATAGTCGGGCAAATCCTCCACGATGGTTGTATCGCTCCTGCTTGAAACAATCCGTTTCAGACGGGCAAAAGCTGCAGCAGGATCACCAGTGAATAGCAGCGGCGCAATCCGATGGCGCTCGTCACTGGCCTGACTCGATACACAGTTTGGAGAACTAGGGCACGGGGCGAGACGTCCGCCTTTGGCTCCAAGGTTGTCTGGACGATCACCAGCACAGCCTGCTAAACCAAGTAATCCGATAGCTATAGCAACAATCCTCCCCGTCAAAGTTTTCATCGTTCACCTCACCCTAAAAGGTATAGCGTTGATGCTATTTCATCCCGAGTTAATGCATAAGTTTGGAGGCTTATCTTCAGAAGAAAAAGGAGTTACGTGCATAAATCTTTAGAGAGGAGACATGGCTAGACTTATTGCTGTTATTATTACAAAAAAGAGTGCCCGCAACAATGAAGATTTTTTCTTCATTTTGATTTTTTGCGAAACCATGGAATGGAAAGGGGTTAAGGAATTCAGCTGCCTGCTAAGATAAAAATTGAGCCTGAGCGAGCTTTCATCAGTAAATAGCAGATACGTTGAGATAGCGATTTGTTGGCGACTTGTTGATAACTTTTTCATGCATCTTTCAACATATTGTTTTTAAAAGGTATTTATCATTATGATCAAAGAATAGCGTAGTGATTGTGTGTTGCGAACATCCCTTCCTGATAACTCTATTGCCTGCATTGAATTCCATAATGTGCATAATCATCTTGGTCACAGCACCAAATCAACGCATACAGCTTTTGACCGGTACTCGGTTTTTCAGTAGATCAGCCTTTTTTATCGGGAAGAACTTTTGAAGAATAAAGGAAGCTGTTTATGTTGTGGAATACGATCAAAACCTCTCTGCATGGCACGTTGCCAGAAAGTGAATACGGCCTATGGATCAAACCGCTCGAATGCCGGAAACAGGATGGACAAGCGCTTGAGCTCGTCGGACCTGACCGGTTTTTCTGTGCCTGGGTTGAAGATCGCTACCTTAGCCTTATCCGCGATACAGCCAAAGAACTGGGGAATATTGACAGCATACAATTGAAAGTCGCCGATGTTCGTCCCCTGCAGGTTGAAAGCAACGGCAGCGGACAATTAAGGCTTCCTGGGATAGCCAGCGGCGGTGCCCGTCTGCGTTCGCTTCATCCCGCCTTCACTTTCGAGCAGTTCATGGTTGGCGAATCGAACCTGCTGGCTCAATCCGCTTGCCAAGCGCTAGCCACTGGTGATTCCACCTACGGCAACTGTCTGTTTATGAACAGTTCCACCGGGCTTGGCAAGAGCCACCTGACCCAGGCTGTGGTGCATCAGGTACTGCGTTCAGCCCCTTCTACTCGCTTACACTATCTCACCGCTCAGCAATTCTCAGCTGAAATGGTCAAGGGCATTCGTTCCAAAACCATGGAGCTGTTTTCAAAAAAATATATCAATGACTGCGACATGCTGCTGGTTGAGGACATCCATACCCTGACCGGCAAGAATAAAACCCAGGAAGAACTGAACACCATTCTCGACTATTTACTCAAATCTGGACGGCGGGTGATTCTGACTTCAGCGATTGCCCCGAACAAAATCAACGGTATAGACGACGACTTCCGCAGCCGGATGACCTCAGGCCTGGTGACCGGGATCGAATCACCGGATTACGAAACCAGGACCCGGATCATCCGTCATAAACTGCAGCTACACGGTTTAGGTGGGGATGAGGAACTGGTGGGATTCATGGCGGATAGCCTGAAGGGTGATATCCGGCGAATGGAGAGTGCCATTATCGGCATTAAGGCCAAATCCCGTTTGCACAACGTCCAGCCGGATCTGAGCATCGCCAAGGAAGTGATCTATGGTTTGATCGGTCGTTCCGTCGAGATTACCGGTGAATCCATCCGTGATCTCATCGGCAGCCAATTCAGGGTGAGCATTGACGATCTACGTTCCCGCTCCCGGAAACGTTCGGTTACCTTCCCTCGACAGATGGCCATGTATCTCACCCGAAAATTCACCACGCAATCGTTGGCTGATATCGGCAGCATGTATAACCGAGACCATTCCACAGTCCTCTATGCCATCAAAACTATCACCAAGGATATGTCCCGCGAGACTTCAATCCGAGAGCAGGTGGAACTGCTCTGCTCCAAGCTCAAAAGATAATCTTCAAGATTGGGAGGGCGCCAAAAGTATGATGAAACAGATCGACTCAATAACCGCTTCGGGAGATGGGCCGAATACTTTACTCACGAGCGGTATACCCTGCATCATCCAAAAGCTCAGATCCATTTGCAGCCTCTGTGGCAAGTTGGTCACAGCGTTCGTTTTCCTGGTGACCATCATGACCTCTCACCCACAGGAATTTGACATGGTGCTTTTCAATCAACGTAAGTAACCGCTCCCAGAGATCCACATTCTCGGCCCGTTCCCCGCCACTACGCTTCCAGTTATTCCGCTTCCACTTCACCGCCCAACCCTTTGAAACTCCATCGACCAGATACTTCGAGTCGCTATAAACAGTAACCGCGCATTCGCGTTTCAGTGCCTCCAGGGCGAAAATACAGGCCATCATCTCCATCCTGTTGTTGGTGGTATGCTGAAAACCACCTGAGAGCTCCCGACGGTGCAACCCGTAGGAGAGGATTGCGCCATAACCGCCCCGGCCAGGATTGCCCAGGCATCCGCCGTCTGTGTAGATTTCAACGTGTTGCATTAGATTATTTTCAGCGCCGCTGCGACACAACAAGCCGTTAGATAAGCATCCGCTTGGTAGCGATTGAGTTGGTCAGGAACTTGAAAGTCATGACGCCGCGTTGCCGCAGCTATCGTCGGTCCAGAAAATAGCTGCGTGGTGGCGTGAGGATTGAGCTGAATCAACCCCTCCATTTTGAATGTAATCGGCCCACCTGCAAACTGACCTTTTTGAGCTCGCTGCTTGATACCTATATGCTCAATATTTTGGTCGCGAATGTAGCCGCAAATTGCATCATAAAATAGCCGGGCTGATTGCTGCTCCGCACTCTCTCCATATTTGAACTTCCGGGTTTGGCAGACGACGCTCGAAATCTCCTCATTCACCACATCAATGACAGCGAATATTGCATCACTCCCCTTTAACTCAACCCCACAAATCCTCATTCGTTCCCTCTCGCTGGTTCAATAAATCATATCTTGTTCAGCTGTTAACATAGCTCACCACTATTGGGGCAGGGTGCCAAGCTTTTTCCCTGCCGCAGATGGCTGCCAGAACCGAATTCCTTAGTGTGGCGGAGTAGATTTGCTTAAGAAATCCAATAAATGAAAACTCGAGACTGGTTCAAGGGGTGAGATTCGCCAAGCATTCAGGGTTATTATGCCTGTGGCTGTTGTTCGCTGCATAGGCCTCCATCAGGTTATCTGGATATGGAGCAAGCATTTCAAGAACATCAGGCGGCCTTGTGCCTGGATCAAGCCATGCCTCGATATACTGCGCCTCCTTTTTATGCAACCATTCATAAAATCCGCTTGCCGGGATGCTGCATCGTCGGTGCCTGAACTAACTGCGGAAGGCTGGCTTCTTCTCTATCCCCTCGGCCCTGGCATTGATTAGAGGATACGGGGTTTTGGCTGTCGTTGACCAGAACGGCACCAGTTCCCAGTGGAGCAAGGCATATTCGGCTTGGCCGTTTTCAGGGGAAGTACGAATGGCCAGGATATTCTGGGTAGGAGCTATGTTGTAGCTCTCAAAGGGGGAGGATTCGGCAGGTGGAGAGACTCGTGACTGAAAGATCCATTACTGAACAAAGCGAAACGACCACACATTTTCTTTATGATCAAGTGACGAGATGACTGATGATGAAAACTGCTCGCGCAAATGTGGCGCTGGTGAGCATAAACGCTAAGCAGCACCCTGTATTCCGATGTTGAGGCTGTTTAACATCTTTGTTTTCTTCAAGAATGGCGATATCGATGGCATCGGACTCACCATCACCATCAAGATCTGCAGGGTCTTGATTCAAGGGTAATACCTCGGCAAGTGATTCCTTCAATCTCGCCCATCATATCTTCATCAACTCCTCGGCAATGGGGATATCGGCAGGAGCAAGTTGGTATTCCAGAAGCCTGGTAGCAGAGATCCATTCCATTGTATCATGCACGGTGAGAACCGGTGCCCCCGAAAGAATAACCGCATTCATTGCTACCAAATAAATATCGCCACGTTCATAGGAGTGGATATTGGTGGCCACGATTTAGCCAACTTGAATTTTCCAGCCTAACTCTTCGAGAATCTCCCGTTCAAGACAGGCCTGGAGGGTTTCTCCCTCTTCAAGTTTGCCGCCGGGAAATTCCCAGTATCCAGCCATGCGTTGCCCTTGCTTTCGACGGGTGAGGAGGACCGTGTCCCCTTTGCGAATGATGGCAGCGGTTACAGTGATCATTGAACTGGCTGAGTTTTCGTGATAAAAGTTGAATTTGAACGATTTAGGTGGTTGAAATGGAGCAAGAGCCACAGGGTCATAAATATCGTGGAGCCGGGGTGCTTTGAGCCTTTATGATTTCATTGGGTTCTACATAATATCCGACTATATTTGCATTCTTCTGTATATCTTCTAATTTTTTTCCTGTTATCGTACGTTCATAATATCCACGAGTTGGATTGTTGGCTTCCGACAAACGCATTGTTACAGTGCCATCTTTTTGTTCCAAACCGGTCACCTCAGCGAGGTGTCCGATTCCTGCATTCCTGCCGGGTGTCTTAATAATTGCGACACTTTTTTCACGAGGAACACGTGAATTAATGATCGATAATTTTGAAGCATAAGTTGTGAGATTTTGAGCGGGTAGTTTAATTCCTCGTTGTTGCCTTAAATACAAAACGCAATTGTGATCGTTACTTCCATTGCCAACTTTTTTAATAACCGGATTGACAGCAGAAGCGTTTACCGGACAGGCAGTAGAAGATATGGATGTGTTTTTTATTGTGGGCGATGATATGATTTTTCGAATCGTCGACGTTGAAGACGTCTTAGTTGTTACGGTAGTACTCCAAGATGTAGTGGAACTCGCGTCTGCTCCTTGGCATGAACTAATCTGATATGCCAGGAGAAATGCCATGACAGTCTGAATCATGAGCGCTCTTCGCATAATTCTGATCCCTTTGGTTGTTGAGCAAAACAGCCCGATGGTCGTCAGGATAAAGCTTAACGGGTCGTAATCGCAATAAAATTTACAATCTCGGTTTCGAAACATTTTCCAAAGCCCCTCCCACCCGATTCCCAATACAGGACATTTAGCAGGATGTTGAAAAAGGCTAAAACAGTGTTGGGCACCCACTACAAATAGAGCCTTTGTTTGGAATCGTTCAATATGTAGTTATGTGAACGAACCCGAAATCCCTTTTTCAACAACCTGCTAGACCATGTCAGCCTTGCTCACCTGTTTGAGACAGGTAATATTGCGGATAAATTCAGTTAATTCCAATCCACTTCTCCATATTGAACACTATTGACAACCGCTTTTTCAGCCCTAAGTTTTTATTAAAGTTAAGTTTGCTGAGGCGTGGGCTGGTCGCCTGACTTAGCAACAGCATAGTGCGCGAAGGCAAGCGCTCACTGGGGGTGAGGAGAGTTGCATGGATCTCTTTCACAACATTTATTCCTTTGATGGTGTCCGCGATTCGGAGGGGTGAAATTATGGCAAAGTATACTGTATTATCAGACGGCCACGCGATTGAGATTAGAAAAACTGTTTTCAGCAGAGACGAGTCGGTAAAGTATGACGGCAAAGGTGAGGTTAAAACATATTTCAACTCTTCCTTTGCAGACTATATTTTTGAAAAAGAAGAAAATGGCGAGATGGTGCGGTATAAGGTTTTCATATCTGACTATATCTGGCCTATCTCTTGGCGGATTAAAGTTCAAAAAAACGATCGAGTTATTTATACAAATAGCTGATAGCTGGAGACAGACAAGGCACTTAAATGTAGTAGTTGCGACTTGACCTGACAGTTACTCAATATTTTACTGGTGTCTGTCAAGTCGTAACTACTACAGACACTGGACAATACATGCGGGTCAGGCTCTCAATCAGGAATTTCCACATCGCTATGTTTGCAATGGGAGCAGCGCAGCATTTGATCCAATTCTTCGAAGGCAACCCGCCACTTTTCACTGCTAATCTGCTCTTCAAATTCAGGCTGGCATTCATCGCATAACCAACGGTCGCCATTTGGAGTTACCCAGAGTTTCATTTTACTTACCTTCCTTAGTTTTATAAAAGAAAATGTCAGTCGCCATCGTGCCCCCTCCCACCTGGCGAGCCGTAGACGCTGAGTCATAAACCACGAGAAGGGAGCAGGCTTGATCACCATGGAGCGAAAACAAAGTCATGCCCTCTGCGTGGTCTACCCCCTGGCCGTAGGGTACATCGAGAACTCGTTCCAACTCGGTTGTCGGCACCATTCCCTCTTCTGTCTTCACCGTTCCATTTGGCCATCGGAAGATCGTAACAGGGCCATCGATGTCCATGGTTGGACCTGCCAGGATCAGGAGATCACTGCCTTGCCTGCACAGATCTCGGATGCCAAGTCCTCCCAGATGCAGGAAGTGCTTTCGATAACAACGGTCGCTTGGACCTATCGCCTTCAGTTGCAGGGTGCCATGATCGCCGCCGTCTTCCAACTCCATTTCTAAAATAACTGCCCAGCCACGCAGGACCGGTCCGCGCAATCCAAGGAAGAGACGCGTTCCTGCAACAGCTAACCCCTCAACATCGAACCCATTGTCCTTGCCGGGAATTGCTAAAAATGCCCCCAGATGATCATCATCTTTCAGCGCCTCAAACAGGTCGTTGGTTTTCTCGTTCCCACGCAGTTGTGCGGCGATCGCTTTCTTCCCCTTCCGTTCAACTTCAGTGACCAGAAGATATGTTCCTTCGCCCTCAACAACGGGGATGCGGGCCAGGAGGTACCGATTGCCGTCACTGCTTATTTTGGCTAATTGCTTCTGCGCCGCCTTGCTTCCTTTGTTCAGGTCCGGATTTTTCCGTTTGAGGCTGTGCGATCCCACAAGCCAAAGATAGCCGTCTTCATAGGCCAACCCTTCAATATCAGCTTCTTCCAGATCCTTCGAAGGTGACAACGGCAGCTGAAGATAGTCGTTGAGTGAAAACCGTGTATGGTTCCCGAAAGTAAGGATATCGTCACCAGCTCCTCCCGCGACGAGGGAGAGACGCTCCAGACTGATTGTTTCATCGCTGGCAAGCCAGAGGGTGTCGCCGATCTGCACCACGGCGGACAATCCTGCCCTGAGTTCTTTGCCTCTGCCTAGGTTATTCTGTTCAGAAGAAAACTCCAAAAAGGCAATCTTTGCTGTGCTCAAGAGACTTTTTTTGGTTTTATTTTTTTTCTTTGGCGTCCTTCACTTCGATTTTTTTCGCCGCCATCGTGTACTCAACGGTAATCTTTGAACCAACCTTCAATTCACCGTCTACCTTGGTCGCTGCATCACGGGAAACTTCCCATTTTTCATTGCCCTTTTCCACGACAATAACGTCACCTTTGATCTCCAGAACTGGACCGGTCACCTGATAGGTTTTAGGGCCTGCCGCAAAAGCTATCGTGGCTGCAGCCATCAGAACAAAGACAAAAACCGTAACTTTTTTCATCTGTTTATCCCTCCTTTATGCGTGGGATTTTTGGTTGCCTTCTGGATGCCATTTTGCCGCGTTTTCAGCCCCTTTCGACGGGTGAATACCTAAAATTCATGCAAATAACTACTTTCGGAGAATTGAGAATTTTACGTTATCACTGCCTGGAATACTATTTGGCTTATCACCTTTAATCAAAAATTGCCATACTTGTACATTTAGTGTTCCGTCAGCACCTGGGTTTTTTAATAAAATTTGTGCAAATCAGGACAAAAAAAGGCGGCCAGAAATGACCGCCTTTTTTATTTCTGTTTACCATCGAACTTCAGCTAGCTTCAGCCCTCGCTGAGGGACCGGCTGGATTCGTAATGCCACAAAGCTAGCTGACCCATCGGGGTTTTTAAGCTGTCGGCACAAGCCTCTTCGGTGCCGAATCGCTTCTGCCACTCGAGAAGGAAGATTGCTCCTCTTTTGATGGCAAGACCTCCTTGAGTCATTTACTCTCTGATCTTGTTAGACAAAAAGCGTTCATTTGAAAATCAGGCAGAGTCATATTCAGATATTGAGAAGATCCTCAAAACTAATGTCTGCGCCAAGAACACCCACCCAGGCGGACTGCCGGTACACAGGAACCGAGATGGTCAGGCAGAAGGAATTGGTAGCCTCTGATCTGTAGATCTCTGAGATATAGGGCTTTCCTGTTTCTTTAACCTTTCTAAACCACGGCTTCTGCCCCCAATTTTTTCCTTTTGCCGATGCATCGCTGACAGCTGCCTGATCTTTTCTGAAAACATTGCTCGACACCTGCAGGCCTGCCGTATCGGTCAGATAAATCAGTTCCAGAAAGGAAAGCGGCTGTAATCTCCGCTGCAATGCTTGATCCGTGGCAGTGCCCACTGTGCGAATATCCGGATCCGTTGCTATGGCCAATACTTCGGCTTCAGCCTTGCGATATTGGGGAAGAATGAAAATTCCGCTGGAGAGCAGCTGCTCCTCGGTCAGAACCTTCACCGTTTCCGCCAACTCCGCCAGTTGAGCACTGTCAATTTTCCCTTCCTTGCCGATGGCAGAAATATTGGAGAGATCATCGGCAAAAATAGACACAGCTTTTTTCTGATTGCTGACTCCACTGATCACCGACTCCAGGTGTAGGTGAAAACGATGATGTTCCTTGCTTACTTTCTCAAGCGCCGCCGAAGCTTCCTGGTTGACCTGCATCCCGGCATCGACCCCTTCTCTGACTTGCGCGACCGCTGTAACCGTATTTTGTATCAACTCGCTGATGGTCAGTAGCGAATCTTTCACCTCTTGCGCTGCCTTGGCGGTATCCTGGGAAAGTTGACGTACTTCCTGAGCTATGACACCAAAACCGGCACCATGCGCACCAGCCCGGGCCGCTTCGATAAAGGCATTGAGCGAGAGCAGACCCGTCTTGTCGGCAATATCGGATATGGATTCAATGATTGATCCGATGGAACGCGACTTTTGGTCAAGGACAGCGATGGAAGAGGAGAGTTGTCCTACATTCTGTTCCATCACCAGCATGCGCTGCAGAGCATGTCCCGTCAGGTCGCCCGCATGGGTAATCTCACTGACAATTGAGGCGGATTGAGCAAGTGCCTGGTTGGCACTGTCCGAGGAAGTACTAATCCCCTCGGCAAGCTGGTGACAGGTATGCTCCAACTGCTCGGACCGCTGGGAGAGCGATTCTGAAGATTGCCTGACTTTCCGGGAAATAGCGAGAACCAGGGGGGCCACGGTTGCCATTGCAACATTCTTCTTGGTGAGCTGGTAGACGAAGGTGTTAAGACGGCTGAACACCTGATTGAGCGCATCGGCGATGAGGTTGGCCGGGCCATCACCCGGCAGGGAAAAGGTGGTGGCGAGATCCCATCGCTCCGCCAGGGACGCCTTGATTTCCAGGGCCTTTTCAACTCGTTTCTTTTTTGTTGCCGACTTTAAAAGCATGAACATGTTCATTGTTTCCTTGATTTAGGCAAGGGACTGTTAACGATTAATCGAAACAGGCCCTCACTGTTTTTCACAATTGAGAGAATTTGCGGATCAGTTCAATAGCCTTGCCCTCATCCACGGGTCGCGAGAACATGAATCCTTGGGCCTTGTCGCAATTCAGGGCGCGCAACCGGTCAAGCTGTTCGCGGTTTTCAACGCCTTCGGCAATGACTGATAACCCCAGGCTTCTTGCCAGCGAGATGATGGACTTCACAATTTGATCATTTTCCTGAGGATCCTCAAAGCCGCTGATAAAAGAACGGTCGATCTTGAGATGATCGATCGGCATGCGTCGCAGATACGAAAGGGAGGAGTAGCCGGTGCCAAAATCATCAATGGATATTTGTACCCCCAGGGCCCTGAGACGGTTGAGTTCGGTGATGGTGCGTGTGGCGTCGTGCATGATGACCGATTCCGTCACCTCTATCTTGAGGCAAGCCGGATTAAGCTCATTCTGCTGCAACACCTCCATGACATGCTCAACCAGCCCCGGTTTATTAAACTGCCGAATGGAGACATTGACGCTCATGGTCAGGTCATGGGCATTGGCGACCGTATCTTGCCAGTTTTTCAGGGTGCGGCAGGCCTCGGTCATGACCCACTTGCCAAGCTCGATGATCATCCCGCTCTCTTCAGCCAGCGGGATGAACCGATCCGGCGGGATCATGCCACGGAGAGGATGGTCCCATCGGACCAGTGCCTCGAAACCTTCCAGCCGTTCATCGACAATAGAAACAATAGGCTGGTAATGCAAAGTCAAGCCGTCTTTTGCCAACACTTCCCGCAATTCGGTTTCCAAGTTAATCGATTCCACGAGTTCCTGATGCATCCGTTTATCGAAAAGCACTAGGCCCTTGCCCTGCTGTTTGGCGCGATACATGGCGATATCGGCATCACGCAGGACATCTTCGGCCGAGGTGTATTCGGACATTTTGGGAACAATGCCGATGCTGGCACCGGGTGTAATGTCGCTGCCGTAGAGGGCGAAGGGTTCGCAGAGAATGGAGTGCATCCGCCTGGCGACCTTGAGCAGTTCTTTTTTCGAAGGGAATTCTTCCAAAATAATGGCAAACTCATCGCCGCCAAGCCGGGCGACTGTGTCCACCGTGCGTATGCAGAACGACAGGCGTTTGCCGACCTCAATCAAGAGTTGGTCACCAGCCGGATGGCCTAGGCTGTCGTTGACCGCTTTGAATTTGTTGAGATCAATCATCAAGGCGGCATAGAAGAGTTCGGGGCGCCGTCTTGATCGTTCTAATGCCCGTTCCAGCCGTTCTGCAAAAAGAGTACGATTGGGCAGGCCGGTCAGGGCGTCATGAAAAGCCTGGTGGGAGATCTGATCCTCAAACGATTTCCGCTCGGAAATATCCTGGTAAATGTAAATAATGCCGTTAATGATCTCACCAACACGTATGGGGAACCCTATCATCGAAACAGGGATCAGGTTTCCGCTACGATGGCGCCGATGGGTTTCGCATTGTACAGTATTACCATTGAGGATACTGTTGCGGAGATTTTCGCACTCGACCATAAGTTCTTCCGGAACAATAAGAGGACGCATGCCAAAGCCGACGATATCTGTTGTCCGGTAGCCGAATAATTCCTCAAACCCCTTGTTGCAGTTGACCACATTCCGTTTGGTGTCAATAATGGTAATGGCCTGGGGCGAATTGGCAAACAATTGAGAAAAGTAGGCCCGCTGTATTTCCAAATCCGTTTCGGCTTGTTTCCGGTCCGAGATATCCATCACCGTTCCTTCGTAATAGCTTATCTCGCCACTATCGCCATACACAGCCCTGGCGTTTTCGGTAATCCAGATGACCTTGCCGTCTTTCTTGCGCACCTGGGATTCGAAACCAATGATCTTTTTATCCCGTTCAAGCAGATATTTAAATTGATCGCGCCGTTGCGGATCAACATACAATTGCTTCTTAATATCCTTAAAATACAGAATCAATTCTTCAGGAGAAGAGAATCCGTAGATGTTGGCCAAGGCGGGATTGACATCAAGATATTGACCGTACGGAGTGGTTAAAAAAATGCCTTCCACTGCATTATGGAAAATACTCCGATATTTTTTTTCAGTTCTCATTGCCCGAACTTCGGTTTCGTTTAGCTGGGTCATGCGCTGGTACATGATATAGGTCCCCTGGGGGTTTTGGCTGGCGGTGACTGGAAAAATCGAGATTGCAACATCGACCAGGGTGTTGTCGGCACATAATCGTCTTGAGGGAAAATATTCGATGGTATGGGGAGTTGCCCATTCCACAGGCTCATCAAACTCGCGAGTTAACGGTCGCAGCACTTTTTTAAGGTGGTGACCGGTGACTTCGGTTTCACAATAGCCAAAAAGTCGTTCAAAAGCGGCGTTGATAAAGAGTATGACACCGTCAAGATTGCAAAACACAACCGCATTGGGAGAGTTATCGAAAAGATGTTTGTGGGTGGAATCAACAAGCTGCCCGTCCATGGTGCCGCAGTCGGTCATTATCATATGAATATTCAATGGGTTAAGGGGAACGGGATAATGGATACAAGTCCCAATCGGCAAGCAACTCCCGCACCACTGCTTGAAAATATTGAAACTTGCTGAATTATCAGAGAGATGACGAGGCCTCAGCCTCACGGGAAAGACGCTAGTGTTTGCAACGGCTTCACGGCATATTACAAAATCGTGCCTGACTTTGATGAACCTTAACGGTTTTGTTGTTTTATGAACGGGCAGGGTGGCCTGACTCTCGTTTTCCACGCTGATGAACTCACGGTCGAGCAGGCTGGCCACGGCGTAATTAGCCCGCTCCTCGGGCACCACAAAATGGACCATGCCCTGATCGTCGCTGTCGGTATGGCGTCCGGTAGTGTTCAGGTACTCGCCTTCGTTGATGGAGTAGAGATAACAGCGCAGCCCGGAAACCGGTTCCGCGCCTACTCCCTGGTCATTGAGCATGCGGATGACCAGGTCGCGATGAGGGATGGTCAGGCTGGCGGAGAGGATCGCTGGTGTTTCGCTCGCCTCGCTGGTGAAGTCATAGCCCAGATACCGGGCTTGGACCCGATAGGTTCCGGCCTCCATCGCAATGGAAGCCACGCCAGAACCATCGGTGGTGCTGCGGTTAAGCGGCTCGCCTTCGGTAGTTTAGAGGGAGCAGATCACGCCGGGCAGGACGGTATGAAAATAGTCTGTCCCGGTTTTCCTGCTGCGAGGAGAAAACGTGGTGCATCCCCTATTTACTCTGCTATGTTTACTATTTACTAGGATTGCCAGTGGAAATCATGCAAGATTAAACGCATTTCAACTTCGACTATTGGCCCATATTTTAGTGTTATCGGTAGCAGGTTTTCCACCTAAGAGATTGTGCAATTTCCGGAGCCACTTCTCTTCCCTTGTACCTCACAGGTAGTGCTTTTATGCGGACAGCCAAATATATCATTCTTTCTACCCTGCTGATCACCCTGTCCCTCCTGCTGGCGGTCCAGGTTCCATGGACACAGCAACGTTTGGTGCCACTGATCCTGTCCTGGGCTGGATTGCAGCAGGTTAATCTCGACCTTGCCGGCTTTGACTCGGGTCAAATGCGGATCACGAGTTTTTCCGCCACGTTGGATCGCACTTCCGGACCAATCGAAATCCGAGTAACCAATGCGATCTGCGGCTACCAAATCTGGGGACTGCTCCAGGGTAGGTTGGACGGAATCAGGGCGGCAACCGTCGATATCACCCTGTTTCCTGCCCCGGTGATAGCGAAAGAACCCTCGCTTGATTCGACATTACCTGATCTGACTGGTCTGATCCTTCGAATGCGCACGACATGGCTGCCGGTGCGTCAACTGCATATCCAACAACTGCTGATCCACTACGGCGCTACCACCCCCAAAAAGGATCTGGCATTAACGGTGGACCTGACCGCGACCGAGAAAGAAGGACTGCTGACCATCAACCCAGCAGTTGCTGGACCGAATACCGTCCCTCCCATAACCGCCACCCTCCGTGTTGCGAACGGCCAACTCACCGGCATGCTGCAGCTCCAGCTCGCTACTCTGCAGGGGCTACTGCCGGCTATCGACTCTTCCCCCCAAAGCCAGGGGAGCTTGAAGGCAGAACTCCATGCCGAGCTCCATCCCGAGAATGCGCAATCTTGGCACCTCCTTCTCAATCTAACCGGTCTGCGCCATTTTGGGATGGCCGCGGAGGAAATCAAACTGCAGCTGGATAGCCCTCAACCTCTGCACGAAAACCCGCTGATTCTCGCCTCCACATCCCAAATCTCGCTCAAAAGCTTGAAAAGCCAAGGATTTGCCGTCGTTGCCGCCGAGGCCAATCTTGCCGGACAAGTTGATATTCGCCCGCATTCCTGGCGGTTACAGCTGAGGCCTGCTACCCCTTGGACCGTCAACGGACTGATTTTTGGCGAGCTCCACTTTGCCCCGTTGCGATTCAATGACGTCACCGCTGACCTGCAAATGGACCGGGAGCAACTGCAGGCAGCCTGCTCCTTTGCCGCACCGCAAGGTTCGGGAACGCTTGCAACTGATCTCAACTGGCAACGGACCGGTGAGCAAAAGGGCAAGGCCGCTCTCCGGACCACCCGCCCCCTGGTTATGAGCGAAAAGAGCAATCTGTTGCAGCTGCTCGCTGATCCGGCCCTACCCGTTACTCTTGACAAAGGAGAGCTCAATCTTTCCACGCAATGCACCTGGAGCCGAAAAACACCGGCTGAACTGCAAACAACAATCGATTTCACCGGCGGCAAAGGATTACTGTACGGTGCTCCTTTTTCCGGACTCACAGTGCTGCAACAGTTGCGGCTCCTGCCAAAGTTGGCATCCCTCAAACCCGGCATTGTTGAGCTGGTACAGCTGCAGGGTCCAATTCCCGTGGATAATATCCTGCTCAAGACCAGCCTGAGTCCTTCCACTCACGGCAGGCATCCCAAGCTGCTGATCGAACAGGCGGGCGCTGAGCTTTTCGGTGGTAAATTGCACCTTGAAAACTGCGCCTATGACAGCAACAATCCGCAAAGCGACTGCCTGCTCCAGATTGATGATTTCGATCTGCAACAAATCATCGCCCTGCAAAAAGTTGAGGAGCTTGCAGCGAGCGGCAGAGTGCATGGCAATCTGCCCCTCCAATTCACACCCCAGGGCGTGTCCGTCAACCAGGGCCAGCTACAAAACAGCTCCGAGGGGGGCATCATCCGCTACCGTCCTGCCGGCGGGGCACTGCAAGGCTCACCACTCCCCGCCTACGCACTCAAGGCTTTGGAGGAGTTCCACTATCAGCGGCTGACAGCCCTAGTGAATTATGTCCCGGACGGGACCCTGGCCGTCAAATTGCAACTGCAGGGCAACAATCCAAAACTCGAAAACACCCGGCCGGTTCACCTCAATATCAACACCGAACAGAATCTGCTATCGCTGCTCAAGAGTCTTCAGTATAGTCATGAACTGACCTCGGAACTGGACCGGCAGGTCCAGCAACATACCAACTCGCTACACGCCAAATGACACCACAGGGAGATTTCATGTTTAGAATACTGGCAACGCTTGCGGTCACCGGATCGCTCCTGGCCGCCTGTTCACCTACGGTGCAGATCGCCCCACCCGACAAACCGATCACTATTAACCTCAATGTCAAAATTGAGCACGAGATCCGCGTTAAGGTGGAAAGAGAACTGGAGAGTGTCATCAATACAAAAAGCGGACTGTTCTAATTGGAGGAACCCCATGAAACGATTTATGTATTTCCTGTTCATCGCCCTGCTGCTGTGTTGGCAGACCGTTTACGCCCTTGACCTGCAGACTGCCAAGGCTCAGGGACTGGTGGGGGAAACGCCTACTGGGTATCTGGCCGAGGTGCAAAGCGGCAATGCCGAAATTGCCCAGCTGGTGCAATCAATCAACACTCAACGAAGGCAGCAATACCAGGAAATTGCTCAGCGCAACAACACCCCGATCCAGGCTGTCGAACAGCTTGCTGGCAAGCAGGCAATTGAAAAGACCCCGGCCGGACAGTTCATTCAATTAGGCGGGGCCTGGCAGAAAAAATAGAAATAAAGAAGAACCCTGTGAAAAACTGCCGGATAGCTTATAACCGACTATGGCGGTATAAAGGGAACAGACCACGCCTGAAGATCCCGCGACGGCTGAAAAAAATGAAAAACTGTCGCCATCTCAGCAGATAGTTTTTTTTAAACCGATTGATAATTTTCTCAACGGTGTGGAAAACAATGAAAAAGCGGCTGAGATTTGTCTTCTCAGCCGCTGCAAGGAGAGAATGTGGTGCGTCCCCTATATACGCTTTTCCTCTGGGCTACGCGTCTATTCAGAAATCGACATTAGCATTGCAGCTAATTGATTTTTACGAAAAAACAGCCAAGTAACCAGCAGGTCATCAGTTTCATTTGGCCCATAGGCTATCGCTTTGTCGAAATCCATTTTAGGGCTTAATGAAGAAAATTCATCGCGAATTAGCACATTCAATTTTTTTCCAGTTCGAACATATTTGGGAATTCCATAAAGCTGGATTGCTTTTTCATATCCATCTCCCACCATAAGTCCTTCTAGTGTACTAAGTTGCTTGAATGGTTTAGTTGGTCGCATCGCCTTCGCGCAAACTGGCTTATCGCTTATTAAAATACTATCGATGAATGGCGGTTTGTCATTGTGGATAGTAAACTTCAAAAATATTCCTAGGTTAGGAGCTATATAGCAGTGAAGAGATTTTTCACCTTCGTTTTTAAATACTCCACTCCCATGTAATTGAATTAATTCACTCTCTCTAGGTGCTTGTTGATCAAAACAAAATTGAGCAACGCAGGTTGGCCACCAATTCCCTTCTTTTTTTTCTGGTAAATCCTCCCCGCAAGCAATGGAAAAACCAAATAAAATGCCAGCTAAAACGACCAATAATGATTTCATATTAATATCTTGTATAGGGAATTAAGGTGCCTGGATGGCGACGTTGGAAATCCTCAATCTGTGCGCCCAGATTAATAACATCCTCATTTTGGCCACGGGTGCATCCAAAAGTTACACACCAACCCTGGCGAGGGGCCTGAGAATCACCATAGTCGTTATTCGGGCATGAACCACCACCATGGATATTCCTATATCTAAAATCACCGGTATCTATATAAGCACCATTTGGTCCATATGACTTGCTCGGCGCCCTGTGTCGCACATGTACATTTGATGTAGAAAAGGCATCTTGAGCGCCGGGTAGAGAGTGTTTTCTATCAACCCCATTACGAGTTTGAATCGCAAATGGAACTCCGTATGGGTCTTCTGGTCGTGGATCAAAGGTGGTTGTTCCCGCGACCATATCTGTTACGAGAGAAGCCAGCCCCTCAGGGTCAACCCAATTCACCGGGTTATTTGAAACATACCCATACAAATTCATCCCACCACTCAACCCGATGGGATCGGCGGATATGTACCTCCCAGTCTCCGGATCATAAAACCTGTTCCAGTTGTAATACAACCCGCTCTCATGATCAACTATTTGACCGGGGAAGCGGAAACGGTGGTCGATCTGGTTGACCACCTCGGTCACCTGACCAAAGGGTTGGGTGTCGCCCTGCCAGATCACGATTCCGGCGGCGTCGACGAGCAGTTGCGCCGTGCCCAGGTGATCGTTGAGGTAAAAGAACACCTGGGGCGTGGCGGCAACGGGTGTTGACGTGGTGGTCAGCATCCCGGCCAGCGATCCCGAGGCCAGGGCCAGCAGCGGCCGATAGTGCGGCGGTGTCCCGTGCCAGAGGGAGGGATGGGGATCGTGCAGCCGGCTGAGCAGGCCGCCGGAGCCATTGACTATTTCCACCGGCGTATCGCCCAGGGGATAGGTGTTGATCACCCCGCTCCAGAACTGCTGATCGTTGTAGCCGACACGCAGCTTGTAGCTGCCCTCGGGCAGGGTGAAGCAGACCTGGCCGTTGGCCCCGGTACTCAACTCCTGGCCCAGGGCCGTCCCTTCGCTGGTGTAGAGTGCCACTGTCGCACCCTCGACCCGGCCATCGGGATTGGTTTCGGTGACCTGGCTGTCGTCGCGCACGGTCACGGTCATCGTGCCCAGTTCAATGGTCAGGGTGGCCTGGCCCTCGCTTTCCACGCTGATGAACTCACGGCCGAACAAGGTGGCCACCCCGTAATAGGCCTGCTCGTCGGGCACCAGGAAATGAACCATGCCCTGATCGTCGCTGTCGGCATGGAGCCCGGTGGCGCTCAGCCCCTCGCCTTCGTCCATGGAGTAGAGATAACAGCGCAGCCCGGAAACCGGTTCCGCGCCTGCTCCCTGATCCTTGAGCACGCGGATGGCCAGGTCGCGATGGGGGATAGTCAGACTGGCGGAGAGAACCGCCGGTGTTTCGATCGCCTCGCTGGTGAAGTCATAACCCAGGTATCGGGCTTGGACCCGATAGGTCCCGGCCTCCACCGCAAAGGAGGCCACGCCTGAACCATCGGTGGTGGCGCTGCGGCCAAGCGGCTCACCTTCGGCAGTATAGAGGGAGCAGACCACGCCGGGCAGGACGGTGGTTTCGTCCTTGCGCACGGTGATCGATAGGGTATTGGTCCCCAGATTGAGGGTGACGTTGATGATCTGATCGGCAACGACTGTGCCGATACCCTGGTATACGGTTTCGCCCAGAGTAGCCTTGAAGGTGTAGGAACCGGCCGGCAGCCGGAATTCAGCCACGCCACTGTCGTTGGTGATCAGGCTTTTGGGATGATCGGGATCGCTCTCGCTGATGGCAAGGACCTGGGTGTTCGCCAGGGCGGTCCCGCCTTGAAGGAGAGTAACCCTGGCCAGGCCTTCGGGGATGAGCACGGTAGGGTCATTGTTGGTGAAGGTCGTGCTGAGATAGGTTCGCCCCAGATAGCGCGCCTGAATCGCATAGGCCTGTGACGGCAGGCTCCATTGCAGGGCGCCGTCGGCTCCGGTGGCGGCGCTGAGCGCCAGGGGCGAACCGTCCTCGGTGCACAGCGTGGCCTCGATGTTGGCCAGGGGCACGCGGTCGTTTTGGTAGGTCCGGAACACCGAGACCGTGTGGGCCTGATGGGGAATGGTCAAGGTTTGGGAGGTGATCAGGGGTACGGTGAACGGATTGGTGCTGTATTCGTAGCCCAAATAGCTGGCCGTGACTCGGTAGGTTCCGTCCGCCAGGTTGTACGCTGCCTCGCCATTGCTCGAGGTGGTGATCGACTGATTGAGGTACGATCCCGAGGCCGAGAACAGCATGGTTTTGACCCCGGCGATCCCTGCTGTTGCGTCGGTCACGCTCAGCACATAGGAGCCGCCGCCGGTGGAGATGGTGGTGTGGATGGTCTGGTCAGGCGTGACGGTCAAACCGCCACTCCAGAACTGCTGTTCTTCATGGTTCGCCTGGAAACGGTACGAGCCGCCGGGCAGGATGAAGGTGGCCTGCCCCTGGCTGTCGGTCAGGGCGGTGATGCCGGTGTCAGTGCCTGTGGCGGAATACACCCGTATGGTGGCCCCGGCCAGAGGCATGCCGTTGTTGGTCGTGTTGACCACCGCCTTGCCGCCGGCGATGACGATGGGGGCGTTTTCCCACGTAACATCTGCCGACCAATACCCCTGGGTCAGATAGGTGGCCTTGATCCGGTAGGGCTTTTGCGGCACGGAGAACACCGCCTCGCCCTGGGTGTTGGTGGTCCGCTGCTGGGCCAGTTCCACTCCTTCAGGGGTGAAGAGGGTGCAGGGCGTCGAGGCCAGCGGCGTGTTCGCGCCTTCGTAGCGCAGGCTCACCTGGGCGGTAAGGTCACGGCGGGGAATGGTCAGGGTGGCGGCCGTGTCGGACGTGACGGTCAGTGTGGTACTCCGGAACGGATAGCCGAGGTATTCCGCCTTGAGCAGATAGCTCCCGGAAGGCACGGTATAGGTGACCATGCCGGAGGCGTCACTGGTCCGGGTGAACCCCAGGTAGGTTCCCTCTGAGCTGTGGAGCGTGGTCTTTATTCCCTCCAGGGCCACGCTGGCGTCATCGATGAGTTGTATGGTCAGGACCCCGCCACCGGAATTGACCGTGGCCGAGGCCCCGGTAGCCGCCGTGGTCAGGGCGCTGCTGTACATCTGGCCGAAAAGCTCCGTGCGGAAAGTGTATTTGCCCCCCTCGGGCAGGGTGAACGAGACCTTGCCCGAGGCGTCGGTGGTCCCGGAGAGGCCCAGATACTCTCCCGACTCGCTGAACACGTAGACCGTGGCCCCGGCTTGGGCGGCATCGCTCGGCGGAACCTGCACCGTGACTTGCGTCTCGCTGATCACCAGATTGACACCCTGGCTGGTTTGGACCGTCACCCGTTCGGTCCACAGCTGATGCCCCAGGTAATCGACCCGGAATCGGTAAGCGCCCTCGCCAAAGTCATCGCGATTAAACTCCGCCTTGCCCTCGGTGTCGGTGGAGGCATGGAGATTGGTGTATTGGTCCTGCTCGTCAAAGGCGTAGGCCTGAACCCCCTCGACAACGGCACCGGACGATGTGGTCACGGTCACGGCAAAGGCCGGTAGGGTGGTATAGTCGAACATGCTCAGCCGCTGCTGATCAAGATATACGTATTCCCGCAAAACGGTGCCTTGGGCGTCGGCCTCGGCCAGTAGATTCCCGCTCGGATCGTGCAGGAACAAGGTTGTGCCTTCAGCGGTGGTCGATATCTTGCGCAGTCCCCGGAAATCGTAGCTGTATTGGCCGGCCACCGCATTGTTGACGGTGATCTTTGTCAGCCGGTTCTCCTGGTTCCAGGTATAGGCCTGAGTGCCCTTGCTGAGCGGGTTGCCGGCCGCGTCATAGGTGTAGTCGATGGGCTCGGTACCCTGGATATGCTGCAGCCGGTTGCTGGCTTGGGCATAGGTATAGGTTGAGGTGAACCCGTCCTGGACGCTGGTCAACCGGTTGCCGGCCTCGTCGTAGGTATAGCTCAATGCCCCGTAAACACCCTGAGCGGCGAGCAGGCGGTTGGCCTCATCATAGGTAAAGGACTGTGACTTGGCGCTGGCTATCTGGTCGGCGATGGCGGTCACCTGGCTGATCGCGTTATAACTGTAGGTCCGGTGCATGAGTTCACCGGCCTGTATGGACGTCAGGCGATACAACTGGTCGTAGGTTGAAGCCACGGACAGGCCGTTGCCCAGGATTATGGCCGTGGGGGGGCCAAATGGCAGACGGGCGATGTTCTCGGCGACGACACTGGTTTGTCCCTGGTAGGCGGTGCGGACCGCTGTGACGTTACCGGCAGCGTCGCGCTCGGAGGTAACGGTCCGGCCGCTGGGATAAGTAACGGTCATCAGCTCACCGTTGTCGTTGTAGCTGTAGCTGGTGGTGAACGTGTGGTTGTTGATGGTGGCGGTCTCGGCGCTCAGTTCACCAAAGGCATTGTATTGGAAGCCATAACTGCCGCTGTTGTCGCTGGCAGCGGTTAACCGGCCTTTGCCGTTGCTTCCGGCATCGTAGGTGTACGCCACATTCAGCGCGTTGTTCGGATAGCGGATCCCGGTCAACCGGTTGAGCGCATCGAAAACGTATTGGACGGTAATATTGTTGGCGTCGGTTTTTTCGATCATATTACCGGCGGCATCATAGCGCATGGTGACCGTGCCGGTATCCGGAGAGACCTCGGCGACCCGGTTGCCGAAATCGTCATACGTGTAACGGGTTGTTCGGCCTTTGGCATCGGTGACGGCGCTCAGGTTGCCGTGGCGGTCATAACTGTAACTGACGTTTCCGGCGGGTTCGTCCGCCGTGCTCAGGCGGTTCAAAGCATCATAGCTGTAGACAGTAATCTGGCCCAGGCCGTTGGTCCGTTCCGTCAGATTGCCCGCCTGATCATAGCTGCGTTGCTCATTGCTGCCATCGGGATGCATCAGCTTGAGCAGCCGGCCAGCCTGGTCATATTCGGCGGAGAGCGCGGTGGTCAGAGTGCTGTCCGGATCGCGAATTTCCCGGCGCAGTACGCGGCCTTCACTGTCATAGGCATAGTTGATTGAGTTGCCGATCTGATCGGTGATCCGGTCCACTTTACCGGCGGCATTGTAGCTGTAGGCTAGGCTGCGGCCGCCGGGCAGAATCACCGCTGTCAGGGTGCCGGCGTTGTCATAGCGGTATTGGGTGGCACGGGCGCCGGTCTGCCGCTCGATGAGCCGGCCCTGCGAATTGTAGGCAAGCAGGGTCGTTTGCCCGTTGGCATCGGTGATGCGTCCGGGCTGGCCCTGGTTATTGTAATCGCTATAGACCACTTGGAGGCCAGCGGGGTTGGTGACGCTGCGGAGAAAACCTCGGTTGATCCCCTGATCCGGGGTGTTGTCGTAATAGGTTAAGGTGGTGATGTCGTTGACATCGCTCCGTGGACCGTCGATGGAGACGATGCGGCCAAAACTGTCATAAACGGTAGCAGTTGTTCGACTGACGGCCCCACCAGGATTATATCCCGTTTCTGTACGGGTGATCTGGTTGCCTGCCGCGTCGTAGGTGAACGCGGTGACCTTGTGCTGACCGGGGTTGCCGGCCGAGGGTTCAGTGATGGTTGCCGGCTTATTGAAGTCGGGCGTGTAGGTGGTGGTGGTCGTGTATTCCTGGGAGGTCCCGATGGCGCGGGTCTCGCGGACCCGGTTGCCCTGCTCGTCATAGGCATAAGTAGTGGTTACGCCCCGCGCGTCGGTCTGTGAAAGCACCTGTTGGCGCTGGTCGTAGGTGTATTGGCTGGCGCTGTCGGACCCGCAGGAAGAGCAGCCGGGACCAGTGAACGACTTGACTTGGGCTACACCATTCCAGGATTCGAGCTGGTAGGTGGTGACCGCCCCCAGGCTGTCGGTGATGATCCGTTTGTAACCGGCCTGATAGGCAATGGTTACCTTTTCCCGGCCATTGGCGAACGCCGAGAAGACCACACGATCAAGTGTGTCATAGCCTACAGTGAGGACGCGGGTGTTATTCTCGTCAAGAATCCCGGTCAGGTTGTGCGGATTGAGGGTATCTTCATACAGATAGGTCCGCTGTTTGCCACCGGGTTGCGTTACCGAAGTCAGATTGTGGATGGCGTCATAGGTGTAGGTGAACGTACCAACCGGCGCGGTCAGGGTCTCCACCTTGCCGTCCGCATTATATGCCAGTGTTAAAGACCGGCCAAAAGCGTCGGAGATGCTTTTGAGGTTGTTTCCGTCGTAGGTGTAGGCAATCTGGTTGCCGTTGCTGTCTCTTCTGGCGACGATCTTGCCTGAAACATTGAATAGCTTGATTTTTCCTTCGGGCAGGCTCAGTTGATAGCCGTCTGGAAGCTTGGTTATCACAGCCTTGGGGCCGACCGTGTTGGTCCATTGATCGGTGCCACTGCTGTAGAAGTGCAGCATATGACCGTCGGAACGGGAGTACACGATCAGCTCAAGGCCGGATTCGATCTGCAGCGATTCGTTCTCGGAAAAGGACCAGCCGTAGCCAAAGATCGTGTCGTCGGTGCTTTGGCTGTTATAGTTCCTGGAGAAGTTGAGGGACGCGACCGGCCCGGCCAAGCTCGCGTCCCGTTCGCTGATATATTTGTTGCCCGTGGAAAAGTTGATGCCATGCCCTGAAATAAACGGGCTGCTTCCGGCAGAGGCCGTGGCGGCGAACAGAATAATCCAGAGACAGGCGATGGTGCGTCCTGCAGAGCTAATGTAATGTTTCATGACCAAGTCGAGCCCTTAAGGTAAATTATCGAAGCGGCAGCGGGCAGCCAAGCGCCGGGACTATCAGGAATTGCTGGGCGGTTGCCGTGGTGCCGTTGGCCGCCGTGGCGATCACCTGCACCATCAGTTCTTTCCCGCCCCAGGTCGCCTTGCTCAGCCGGGCGCCGGTGAAGTCGGAATACTTCCAGTTAACACTCGTGCCTTCATTGCTCTTGCTCCCGTACCTGCTGTAGCTGGACGCACTGACTTCTTTCAGGTACATGGTGACGGTTCCCTCAGCCCCATTGGCGTATTCCTTGAAGGAGACCGTACCAAGAATGTCAAAAGTGAGATCGGCAAAATATCTTGGGCCGACAATGTTCACCTTTGGCGTGTTGTCGATGGTTATGGGGAGGTCGAATTGTTTGCTGGCGCCGTTGTTGGCAACAGCAATGATCTGGACGGTATATTTACCCTGGGACCATTTTCCTCCGTCTGGGATGTATCCTGCAATCTCTTCCCAAGTCCAGGCGATAGCTTCTGTTCCTTCATAATACTTGCGTTTGATGTAACTACGGGCACCATTTGGGGTGATGTAGTAAATGTCGATGTAGCCCTCATAGCCGCCAACATATTCTTTGAAATCAACAGTGCCCTTGATCTTCAGATCTCCTTCTGTGCTGCCTGAGGAGGCGGTCAACTCTGGCGTGTTGTCGATGGTTATGGGGAGGTCGAATTGTTTGCTGGCGCCGTTGTTGGCAACAGCAATGATCTGGACGGTATATTTACCCTGGGACCATTTTCCTCCGTCTGGGATGTATCCTGCAATCTCTTCCCAAGTCCAGGCGATAGCTTCTGTTCCTTCATAATACTTGCGTTTGATGTAACTACGGGCACCATTTGGGGTGATGTAGTAAATGTCGATGTAGCCCTCATAGCCGCCAACATATTCTTTGAAATCAACAGTGCCCTTGATCTTCAGATCTCCTTCTGTGCTGCCTGAGGAGGCGGTCAACTCTGGCGTGTTGTCGATGGTGATGCTCTGGGAGCTTGAGCTGCAAATTCTTTTCGAGTCGCAAGCTGTTGCGACAAAAGTGTGCGTCCCCTGGGCCATAGCCCCGGTATCAAGGGTGGTGGACCAGTTAGCCGAACCCTCGCCAGACTTGCTTGCCATGTAATAGGTCGCGCCATTCGGGTGTTTTTGGCTGACCGTCAATGTTCCGGAATTGCTTTTCCAGCAGTTAGGTGGACTGGCGCCATTACAGAAAGTATGTGTCGCGAAGGTTGCCGAGGCTTGTAGCGGAATTGCCCCTTCCTCACCGCTCAGAGTTATCGAGGCGCTGGTGGCGTCTTCTTCGGCCGCAAGTATGAGTGGAAAAAATGCAGGAGTGCCGGCAGCAATCAACAACAGCAGACAAAGCCGTCTAAGAAGGACAAAGAAACGCATAGGAGATTCCTTGGCTTTTTCGCAAATAAAAAGGGTTATGGGAGAAAGACGACAGGCTGCCAGTTCTCTGTATTGTTGGCTGAGCGAAGACAGAGAACCAGCGTGACCGATTTGGTGGGAAGTGGAAGCTTATGCTGCGCAAACGCTTGGACAATATCAGATTTTTTTAGCGTCAGAGACGATTCTTTGGTTTGCAGGGAAAGAATAACACCCTGCTGGTAAAAGACGTCCAGAGATCCTGAATAGGCGTTGTTGGCCTGCTGGAAACTCGCCTTAACTTTTTCTACTGCGCCATCTTTATTTTTGGTCACCTCAAGGACTGGAAGGGTCTCTACTTGAAAAGGGACAAATTGGACGCTTTCGGCGCCACTCGTGCTTGTTGCCGTGAGCTTGATTAAATGTTTGCCTTGTGGCAAATCAGCGATGGCAACAGGTTTTCCCATCCATTGCGACAAAGATTTTTTCTCCCCGCTGGCTTGGGTGGCAATCTGCGTTACCCCCAATGATCGTTCGTCGACGGCAACGTCAAGAAATCCGACGTTTACTTGTCCGTCGTTAAAAAAAAGAAGCGTAAACACGGGGTCGACGTTGTGCGACTTGCCGTCCGTCTTTTCCAGAATCACGGCAGGGGAGGCATCAAAGGTAAAAGACAACTCGGCCTGATAGGTTTTTCCAATGGCGTAATTCAACTCGCAACGTAGGGTGTGTTCGCCGTTGGCAGCGGTTTGCAGGGGGAGGGCTTTCTCGGTTTGGAGGGTCGCTCCGCTGAAGCTTTCCTGCAGCACTAGGTTGCCGTCAAGCAAGATCGTGTACATCCCGCCAGGCGGGGCGGGTTGCGCACCTTTTTCGAGAGTGAGTTTGTCGCCGGAAAAAGTGACGGTGAACAAAACCCCTTTCTTCCCTTCTTTGATACCTAGCTGTAGAGGAGAATTCTTCGTGTCCGACTTGCCCTGTTTCGATATGATTTGGATGAATTGCTTGGTTTGTGGTTCAGCCTTTGCGCCAGTGGCAGTTGAAATACTGAGAAAAACGGACAGGACGACAGAAATTGCGGCTATCAAATGAGTTCGGGACATGGGCGGTGGAATAAGGTTGAGGTGAATGTTGCAGAAAAACGACTCTTGATCGGTGTAGCTGATTACGAAATTGAAGTCAAGGGGTGGGGTGTCGATTTTGGCACGGTAAAACAATGCCTTGCCGTGAGCGCCTTGCAATCATTAGCTTGTTGGTAATATTTTTTTTGGTTTGAGCCGGTGGGATGTTTGGTTGAGAGGAGAGAGAAGTCCGTCAGGAATTCGTTCCGCCGGATTCCTTTTGTTTATGTACGGGCAGGTGCTCATTGCAGCGGCTAAGGCTATAATCCTTAAGCGACAATTCCCAGCCAAGGAAACGGTTACCAGCGTTATTCCCTCAGAGGTGGGTGGCGAAGGCGGAACGACAAAAAATTGTTCAACTTGTTCTGGAAGAATTGCATAATTTGCATGAAGAGAGACTGCTATCCTTATGCACCTATACGGATAATCCGATCTGGTGAATGATCCGATGATAATCAAACCTGGAGCGCCTTTGCTCGCTTCCTGCATCTTGCCGACCTATAACCGGCGGAGTTTTGTCCCCCAGGCCATTCAATATTTTCTGCGCCAGGAGTATGAGCCGAAGGAGTTGATCATTGTTGACGATGGGACCGATCCGGTAGGCGATTTAGTGCCCTCTGATGAACGAATCTGCTTTATCCGGCTGGAGCAGAAGGCAACGGTGGGCGCCAAACGCAACCTCGCCTGCGAGCGGGCAAAGGGCGATATCATTGTTCATTGGGATGATGACGACTGGATAGCTGATTGGCGGCTGCGGTATCAGGTTGGGCAATTCCGGCAGGCGCAGGCCGACATCTGCGGCTTAAATCGCCTTCTTTTCTTTGATTCGATTGCTCTTGCCGCCTGGGAGTATGTTTTTCCGGGGACAACCAAACCTTGGGTTTATGGGGCAACGCTTTGCTATACCCGCTCTTTTTTGGCAAAGTAATCCTTTCCCAGATATCAACGTCGGCGAAGACACCCGTTTTGTCTGGAACGACCCGGAGGCTACAATCGTGGCGTTGAGCGATAACAGATGGATGGCGGCGCTCATTCATCCGGGGAACACCAGCGCCAAGCGAATAGAGGAAAGGTGCTGGATGCCCTGTTCGTTTGATGTGATCAGGGAGTTGATCGGCAAGGATTGGGAATTTTATGCTGGGAAAGAGACAGTTTCGTCGGTCACGGCAGGTTGAACCGCCGTGGCCGACGACTGGTTTGCATGCAGTTGCAGAGAGAATTGAAGGCTGTCCTGCCGGTTATTTCCCTATCTTGGTTTGTGGCAGTTGGGTGTCAATCTTGGTTTGACTTGAGATTTTTCCCTGGTTGCTGACTTTCTTCTGTTCCGAGACAATGGTGTCTTTGTCCTGACGCGAAAGTGCGGGCGGACTATCCAATCTTGCATTAGCGGCCAAAACATCGGCTACTGGAACCCCCAGGGATACCCCCAGCGATGCGGCCATGGTTGCGACGACAAGGTTTTTCTTCAGCGAGCGGCCAGCCGGTTTATGCTTTGTTGACTCCATACTCCTCTCCTCCTTGAAGTTACGCCGCCCATTCTCGGACGGCTTTGATATGTAGTGCCATTTTCTTGTCGAGCTCCACGGGAACCGGGATGCCGGAGAGCTTGCAATAGTCGGCCAGCGCCAGATCCATGTCAATCCAGGACGCATCCTGTTCGCCACCGCCTTCGGTCACCGTACGCACGGTGCTGAGGACGGTTTCTGCTTGGGCAGGTCCAACCTCCTGTTCCTTCAGCAGTTCAAGCAGGAGCCATAGCAGATCCAGATAGCGGTCGGCGGCTCGCATGAAGGGCGCGGCGTCCTGCTCTTCCAGATATCGTTCAATGACGCTGTCCTCGCGCCCAATTCCTTTGCAGCCGGGCTCCGGTTCGATCTGGGCAAAGGTTTCCACTCCCAAGAAATCGACATACCGGCCCAGTGGATACAGGCGGCAAACCAGAGGTCGGTCGGGATGAACGGCGCAGCCCTGGTCATTGAGGAAAACACAGGTTCCTTCTTCGTTGAACCGCAAGACAGTGCCGCCGGCGATGGTGTACCGGGCGATGAATTCGGTGGTGGAAAGGCCCTGATTGGCAGCCAGGCGGGCCACTTCATAGGGATTGAGCTGGATTTTTTTGTGGCGACAACAGGCAAGGCAACGGCTGCAGGAAAAACCGAATGTCGACTGGCGATGCAAATCGGTTCTGGAGCAGGAATTGTGCATGGAGAGATCCGAGCTTTTTTGTCGTTTGGTTGTGAAGGGTTACAATTGCTCTGCCCAGTCAATGGTATCGAACCAGTGCTTTTGGCGAGCGGGCAGCCAGCCATTCTGGGTATTGCATTGTATCCAGGTGTTGAGAAAATTGAGAATGTCCGCATCTCCCTTGCGCACTCCAAACCCTTCCGCATAGGTCGATAGGGGTTCGGCAAAGGGTTGGTAGACGCTTTTTTTGTATTTGGTCAACAGATAGCCGGTTCGCGGCGTCGAGGCCACGATGGCCGAGATTTTGCCGTCGAGCAGGGCGGTGAAGGAGTGGGCCTCCGAATCGAAGGGAACAATCGTTGCCTTTGGTAACGCCAGGGCCAGTTGCTGCTCGCCCATCGAGCCTTTGACCACGCCGATGGTCATTATTGGGGTGTTGAACCGAGCCCTGGAGCTTGTTTTTCCGGCAACTTTCCTGCTCGCAATCAGCATGTTGGCGCTGTGATGGTAGGGTTGGGAAAAATTGATCAACAGCGCCCGTTCCGGCGACAGGGCCAGGCCGGAAATAATAATGTCATATTCATTGGCCAGCAGGCCGGTCAGGATTGCTGGCCAGGAGGTCTCTACAAATTGCACTTCAACGCCGATATCCTTGGCCAGTTGCTTGGCTACCTCGATTTCGTAACCGATCAGCTTGCCTTGGTTATCATGCATCACCCAAGGGACATACAGGGAAACTCCGACCCGCAAGACGCCTTGGGTACGAATGGTTTGCAATTGATTCGGGCTGGAATAGACCAGCGCCTGATTCGGTTCCACGGTGGCTCCGGATGAACCTTCTGGCGACTTCACTTTGGCGCATCCAGACAGGAGCAGGAATAGGGCGAAAACGAGCAGGCCGCTCTGTCGCAAAAATTTTGTTTTCATGGGCGAACTCTTTCTAGGCAAAATTGGGTCGTGTTTAGGTGACCGAATATTCAACGGACCCGGAAATAATGGATTTGGTTGTGACGGTCTCCCTGTGGGATCGTTATCAATCCGTTTCTACTTGCTTCGACCTGGTAGCGGGTATTGGCAACAGAGAGGGTGCGACCGTCAAAGAAGCCGTTCAGCCGCCGCCCGTTTTCGAGAGCATAGGCATCGCCAGAGGGCATGATTGTCAGTTCAACTTCGCTGTTGGAGAGAGGATCGTAACCCCGGAAGGTGCCGATGGCCCATTGGGGTATAGCCGGGCGGTGGCGCTGATCGTAGGTGGCGTTGGTGTCCTTGGCGGCATCGCCCCCGCCGGCCCCGGCCAACAGAGCCCCGAGCAATGCTGCCCCGGCGGCTATTCCCAAGGCGGTGCCTATGGAGTTATCGTCTTCTTCATGCGAGGAAGAGCGGTTGGGATAGCGGTCGTCATAGCCACGCGAGCGGCTTCTGTCCCACCCGCGGGACGATTGCTCGTCCACGACAAAAGTGGCGCGGCATCCTTTGTCGACCCAGATGCCCCTGCTGTCGTATCCCCACGTATTTCCCTCGGTACAAGGGCGATCCGAGAGCTTATGGACAAGCCGGGCGCTGCCGCCGGTGTAGACGCGGCAATAGGTGTAGCGGTAGTTGGCACTTTCGCAGGTGATCTGCCGTTCCCTGGCTTGGACAATGGGAGGAGCGACGAGGGAGAAGATGGTGAGAGCGATGACCGGAAGACAACAGAAACGAAAAAAAGCGGAACGTCTCATGGACAACTCCATTGGCATTTTTTCATGAACACTTTTCCTGCTATGCCGGAACTTCCAGTTCCCATGGCACATGCTTTTTCTGGGAAAAGAATAGGCTGAATTCCGGGGAAAAGCCATGGAAATTATCCTGGCGGGCTTAGTTGGCTATCGCTCCTTCAAGCGCTGGAAATCAAGGATGGCAATCGTTTTGCCTTCCACCCGGATCATTCCTTCCTCGGTCATTTTGTTGAAGATGCGCGACAGGGTTTCGGAACTGGTACCGAGCAGGCTCGCCAGTTGGCCTTTTGGGATATCGAGGACCACCTTGTCCTGGCGTTGCTGCTCGTCCATCAGGTAGCACAGATAGGAAGCCAGCCGTCCGGGCACTTCTTTCAAGGAAAGGTTTTCGATCTGGGTGGCAAACCTTCGCAGGCGCAGGGCCAGCACCGCCAGCATGTTGAGGGCCAGTGAGGGGTTGGCCGTGACCAGGTTGACAAACTCGGCGCGGGGGAAAAAGAGCAGTTCTGACTCGCTCAGGGTTTCGGCGTTGGCCGGGAAGGGGGAGCCGTGGAAGACCGGCACCTCGCCGAAGGGCTCGCCCGGCCCGAAGATATGAAGGATCTGTTCCTTGCCGTCAAAGGACATCTTGAAGATTTTCACCTTGCCGCTCGCCACCATGTAAAAGCCAATGCCTGGATCGCCCTCAAAAAAAATCGAGGTCCCCTTGGGGTAGCGTTTGCTCACGCTGATTGTCGCAATTTCTCGAAGCTGTTCCGCTGGCAGGCCGCTGAACAGAAGACTGTTTGCCAGCAGTTCGTCTTTTTTTTGCATGGTATTCAGAAAAACAGGTGTTTTTGATCTAGGTCAAAGAAAGTCTATGGCAACAGGGTATAGTGCAGCCATCCTACTGAGGAATACCGTCGAAGGCGACACAAAAAATTAGCAAGGAGCAATACCATGTTTTGTAACCAGTGTGAACAGACCGCCAAGGGAACCGGATGCACCATTGCCGGAGTATGCGGCAAGAACGAAGACGTTGCCGATCTGCAGGATCTGCTGATCCACGCCCTGCAGGGGCTGGCCCTCTATGCCCAGGAAGGACGCAAGCTGGGCATCGTCGATGAGGCCATTGATCTTTTCACCTATGAGGCGATTTTTTCCACCCTGACCAATGTCGATTTCGATCCGGACCGTTTTGTGATCCTTATCAACAAGACCGTTGAGCTGCGCGAGGCGATGAAGGCCAAGGTGGCGGCCGCTGGCGGCACAACCGATTTTACCGAGGCCCCGGCTTCTTTTATCCCGGCTGGCTCGGTGACTGAGCTGACCGCACAGGGCAAGGCCCTCAATCTGATCGAAAATCTGGATAGTGATGTCAATATCCGCTCCCTGAAGCAGACCCTGCTGTACGGTCTCAAAGGCATCGCCGCCTATGCCGATCACGCCGCCATCCTGGGCCAGAAGGACCCGGCCATCGCCGCCTTTTGCTACGAGGCCCTGGCTATCCTCCTTGTTCCTGGCCTGACCGTGGAACAGTGCGTGCCCGTGGCCATGAAGGCCGGCGAGATCAATCTGCGCGCCATGGAGCTGCTCGATGCCGCCAACACCGGCACCTACGGCCATCCGGTGCCGACCCCGGTGCCGCTGGGCCATCGCCCGAACAAATGCATCCTCATCACCGGCCACGACCTCCACGACCTGGAACTACTGCTCAAGCAGACCGAGGGCAAGGGCATCGACATCTACACCCACGGCGAAATGCTGCCCTGCCACGGCTATCCGGAATTGAAGAAATATCCCCATTTTTACGGTCATTTCGGCACCGCCTGGCAGAATCAGCACAAGGAATTCCCCAATTTTCCGGGGCCGATCCTCTTTACCACCAACTGCATCCAGAAGCCGCGCGACGACTACAAGGACCGGGTCTTCACCAACGGGCTGGTGGGCTGGCCCGGTGTGAAACATATCGCTGACAAGGATTATTCCGCCGTGGTGGCCATGGCCCTGGCCATGCCTGGGTTTACCGATACGGTCGACAACGGCCAGGTGCTGGTTGGTTTTGGCCGCAATGCCGTACTTGGGGTGGCTGACAAAGTGATCGAGGCGGTTAAATCGAAAGCGATCCGCCATTTCTTCCTGGTGGGCGGCTGCGACGGGGCCAAGCCGGGCCGCGATTACTTCACCAAGTTCGTCGAGCAGGTGCCCAAGGACTGCGTGGTGCTGACCCTCGCCTGCGGCAAGTTCCGCTTCTTTGACATGCAACTGGGCGATATCGGCGGAATTCCGCGCCTGTTGGATGTCGGTCAGTGCAACGATTCTTATTCAGCGATCCAGATCGCGGTGGCCTTGGCCAAGGCCTTTGACTGCGGCGTCAACGACCTGCCGCTTTCCATGATCATTTCCTGGTATGAGCAGAAGGCGGTGGCTGTGCTCCTGACCCTGTTGTATCTCGGCATCAAGGATATCCGCCTCGGACCGTCGCTGCCGGCCTTCATCACCCCGGCGGTGCTCGAATTCCTGGTCAACACCTTTGCCATCAAACCGGTTGACACCCCGGAAGCAGACCTCAAGGCTATTTTGGGCTAAGCACGCCCGGTTGCTGCTGTTCCCTCTCGGTTGGCGCAATCAATCCAGCCGAGAGGGCAGTCAGGTCAATAAGTCATCCAGTCAACGGGACAAATTATCAATGGTGTGCTGTACGAGCAGAGGAGTTTCTTGAAATGAAAAAAATAAACATTCTATTGATATCGTTCATCGTCACCGCCTGTTTCGGTCTCCTGATCACCCCGCGGTTTGCTGCGGCCCACTGCGACACCCTGGATGGTCCGGTTATTCAAGATGCACGAACCGCGCTGGAGAAGGGTGACGTGACCCCCGTACTCAAATGGGTGCAGAAAAAGGATGAGGCCATGATCCATGCAGCCTTCAACCAGGCCTTGACGGCCGGAAAGAAAGGGGTGAAGGTAAAAGAGGACGGTGAGCGCCGCTTCTTCGAGGCATTGGTCAAAATCCATCGGACGGGCGAAGGTGCCGCTTTTACCGGTCTCAAACCAGTCGGTGCCGTAGAGCCGGTCATTGTTGCCGCCGATAATGCCCTAGTCAGCGGTTCGTCTGCGGACTTGATCAAATTGATCACAGATCAGGCCGCAAATGGTATTCGCGAACGGCACAACCGTACCTCAGAGCTATCCAGGCATAAAGATGAGAGCATTGAGGCCGGACGGAAATATGTGGCAGCTTATGTGGACTACACCCATTATGTAGAGCGGCTACAGCAGGCTGCCTGGGGACACGGCACCCATCAGATTGAGCCAAAACATACAAAGGCTGCCAAAGGCCATGATCATTAAAAAAAATTGCCTATTCGTTAGATGATTCATCATGGAAGGTTTGAAAGAAACTATGCGGTAGAGAATGTCCCAACGGCATGGCAATTCCTGGTCGAGACCTTCGGTGTTAAGCCAGTTGATCGCGGAAACAGCCCTAAAAGCCATCTTCGGCTGAACCATTCTCTAAAACCTGCGCCCTACGGCCGGAGCATCCGTTCCGGCCGAGACGGCTTGGAAAACAACCATGGACGACAACCAGAAGACCTATCTCGTGCTGCCTCATTTTGATGCCGGCTTGCTCAGCCCTGAAGATCTTGAACAGTTGGCTGGACTGGCAAGGAAGTATCGGATTCCCAGAACGAAAATTACCGGCGCTCAGCGGATTGCCTTCCTCGGCATGGAACCCGAGGCCTTGGAAGCTCTCAGGGGCGAATTGAGCATTCCGCCAACACCACCGCACACCCGCAATCGGGTGCATTATGTCCAGGCCTGCCCCGGTCGCACCTGGTGCCAGTACGGCCATCGGGATGCCCTGACCCTGGGCGAGCGGATCAAGGCGATCGAACTGGACGGCCCTTTGCCCGCCAAAGTGAAGGTGGGCATTTCCGGGTGCCGGTTCTGCTGCTGCGAGTCCTGGATGCGTGACGTGGGCCTCACCGGTGAAAGCAAGGGCTGGCGGTTTTCCTTCGGCGGTAATGCTGCCGGCCGGCCCCGCATCGGTGAGGTGGTGGCCGAGGGGTTGAGCGACGACGAGGCCGTGGCCCTGGTAACCAAGACCCTCAATTATTACCTCCGGGAGGCCAAGTTCAAGAGCCGGTCCGCCCGGTTCATGGAACGCATCGGCATC
>Ga0074197_1000455_pt1 | contig 51312 bp, 50 predicted proteins | sample EPASupsiteSAE305_FD_64526 | JGI IMG/M metagenome (GOLD analysis project Ga0074197, IMG submission 64526) | Bioremediated contaminated groundwater microbial communities from EPA Superfund site, New Mexico - SAE3-05 reassembly with SPADES | ecosystem: Environmental > Aquatic > Deep subsurface >...
CTTCACCCCCGGGGATCTCGGTTTTACCCCGATCCCCACCTCAATCGGCCGCATTGGCGTGCTGGTCTGCTGGGACCAGTGGTATCCGGAAGCGGCTCGCCTGATGGCCATGGCCGGTGCCGAGATGCTGATCTATCCCACCGCCATCGGCTATGATCCCGCCGACCTCCCGGAAGAACAAAGCCGCCAGCGCGAGGCCTGGATCACCATCCAGCGCAGTCATGCGATCGCCAACGGCATTCCGGTAATCAGCGTCAACCGGGTCGGGTTCGAGGCCGATCCTTCGGGAATCGGAGCCGGCGCCCAGTTCTGGGGCAACAGCTTTGTCGCCGGTTGTCAGGGGGAGATACTCGCCGAGGCCGACAACGACCGGGAGCAAGTGCTGGTCGTCGACCTCGATCCCCGGCGTAGCGAACAGGTGCGCCGCATCTGGCCCTATCTGCGCGACCGCCGGATCGACGCCTACGGCGACCTGGTGAGGCGTTATCGGGATTGAACCGATCGATTCGGCGCACCTTAACAACACAGGAAGGGTATGAACGGTATTCTGCTGCTCATGGTGAGCGTGGACTTTGTCTTTGCTCACTTTGCGAGCCTTTATATCGTCCTGATTGAGTGGAATGTTAACCGGTTGCATCGATCTTACGGATGAAGTACATAGAATGAATTCAGGAGAAATACATCCAGCAGGGAGCGAATTATGCAAATCGATTACAATATGATCAAGGATCTTGCACTGTTCAAAGAGCAATACGACAAACTGTCGGACGAAATCCAGCAAGTCAAAGTCCAACTGAAAAACAGCCCGCCGCTTGAATCGAATGCACCCAAAGCAGCGCAACGGGCTGAATGGCGCTCTTGGCTGGAACTGCAAATCGCCACACGACAACGACTGCAGGAGAGTTTGCTCAAATCCCTGTCCGACAAGGGGATCCGTATTGCAAATTTACCGGAATAAGGTCTGGCAGCACACGTCGTCGCCATATAATAGTTACTTTACAGGAGATCGAATATGTTGATTGTGAAAAGAATGGGTTATTGCTTCTCAATAGTTTTACTCTGTTCAGCTTTTACTTTGGGATGTGACAATAAAGAAAAACAACCGGAAAAAAAGATCGAAACCACTCAGGAAAAAATCGGGAAAGAGGCTGCCCAAGACATTAAAAAACCGATTGAAGAAACCGTTAAGATGAAAAATCAGGTGGAAGAAAAACAAAAGAAAAAATTGGAGGGATGTTGATAACCCCTGTAAAGGTCATCCAAAGAGGCTTGTCAGGGATAGGGCCCGGAAAGGGGGAATAAGTATTTGACAGGGAATTCGCCGAACTGTAATAACTATCCCATGTGTCTCTCGGAATTTTCCCTTTGCGGGTGCGCTGAAAATCGGAAGATGCCGGTGTGAACAAACAGTTTTCCGAAATGATTGTGATCCGTTAAAAATGAAAAGGGATAATGATCGGGCTTGTGACCCTGTTGTCATCCCTCTTTTTTTTGCCAAATCCTCAGAAAAAATGTCGGCGGAAGAAACCGCCGCTCGATTGCTCAGGAGCCTTGTGAAAATATGAAATACCTTGCCGCCCTTGTCTTTGTTTTGGTTCTGTTGCCACCCGCTGCCTGGGCTGCCCGAACACCTTTGAACGTCATTGCCAAGGATCCGTATGTTTCCGCCTTGGTGATCGACGCCGATTCGGGGAAAACCTTGTTTGCTGAAAACGCCGAGGCCAAGGTGTATCCGGCCAGCGTGCTTAAGCTGATGGATCTCTTTGTCATTCTTGACCGAATAGAGCAGGGGGCCCTGAAACTGGACGATATGGTGCAAGTGACCCCGGAAGCCTCCAAAACCGGCGGCTCCCAGGTTTATCTCGATCCCAAGGAACAATTCCCGGTGGAGGACCTCATCTATGCCCTGATGGTTCAGTCGGCAAACGATGCGGCGGTCGCTCTGGCCACCCACATCGCCGGATCCAAGGAGGGGTTCGTCGCCCTGATGAACCAGAAGGCGCAGGAATTGGGGATGAAAAACTCCCGTTTCTACTCGGTGCACGGGTTGCCGCCTTCCGAGGGACAGGAGCCGGACGTCACCACGGCCCGCGATCTCGCCATCCTTTGCCGCGAGCTGGCCAAACGGCCGGAAGCCTTGAAGTACACGGGAACACAGACTAAAGGGTTTCGTGAGGACAAATTTGTCATGCACAACCACAACAAACTGCTCACCCAGGTGGCCGGCTGTGATGGTTTCAAAACCGGCTATTACCAGGCGGCCGGTTTTTCCATCGCCGCCACTGCCCAAAAGGGCGGGGTACGGATCATCACCCTGGTCATGGGCAGCAAGGATCGCAAGGTTCGTGATGCTAAAGCCATGGAATTGCTGGCTAAAGGTTTCACTATCGTGCCACCGAAACCCGAGTTGGTCAGTTCACAACGACAGCCGTCAGGAACCACTGGGGTTGCATCCAAGCCTGCTTCAACCCAGTCGGCTTTGAAAGATATGACTGCATCTACGACCAAAGGGGCTGAGGATATGCGGCAGGAATCGGCGCCGGCCTCCTCGTCCCAAGCTCAAAACAGCGGTTGGGGCAAATTCTTCATCGGCTTGGGAGTCGGTTTTGTCTTATTTTTAGGATTTTTTATTGCAGCCGGTTTTTTGATGAATAGACGATCCGGAGTTCGTTCCAAGCATAAAGATCGTTCCTGACAAATTCGAATATCTTGGCAGAATAACACATTTTAACATTCAGGATTCGATTCCATCCGTTTGTTCGGAAAATTGGCCGCCTTTTGCTTTTTTTATAATCTGCTGACACTGATTTTCCGCATCCATGTCGTTTTTGGCAGTAATAGTGCGAACCGATGAATTCTCTTTCTGGATCAATTCATACTTGCCCTCGCCGATATATTCCAAAACCCAATCTCTCCATTGATGAATAACCTTTTCTTTCATTCTGACCTCCAATTACAACATATAGATTTTAAAACCTTTTTTTAAAGGGGTTTCAGTTTATTCTCTTTTCGTGCGTTTTGCCGACAACGATTTTATAGACTGTCGCGGCATATTTCCCGTTACCCTGGAGTTATCGTTGCACCGAAGAGACCTGCGGCACAGAGCTTAAGTCATTTAACCCTGAAATCGATTATATCATTCTTCCCTACCAGGTTTCCGCTTAAAGGACTCCTTCTTTTTCCTGATCCGCATAATCCGGGTAGTGTTTTTTGCGACAAGCCTTCCGAATGGACTGTGGTGCCCGCGGTCACAATATCGTGTATTCCGGGGCCTGCAGGGCCCTCCTCTCCGGAAATCTTCCAGGGGTCGATAAAAAGGGAAAGAGACGGGCCATAACCGGAGGCGGGAGAACTCTGTTCAATCGCCGGGTTCATAAAACACACTCTGCCAAGAGTGTTCGCAGAGCGGGTGCTCGTCCCCCGCATCAGTGGTGAAGGAGCGTTTTCTTTCAATTTGCGATATGCGGAAATGAATAAGGGTTTCAAGGTATAATAACCTGAAACCCTTATAATATTTAATGGTCGGGAAGAGAGGATTTGAACCTCCGACCCCAGCGTCCCGAACGCTGTGCTCTACCAGGCTGAGCCACTTCCCGAACTGTGAACTGTGCGAATGGATGCGCAACAATGAATGCGGCTACTCCTTAGCATGGTTTTGCGCCTGTGTCCAGCCTTTTTCGAAGGAGTCTGCATAGTTCGTAGGCTTCGCGGCAGTACCGCTCGATGTCAATCTTTCCCTACAAATGAAAACAGCTGGCTCAAGCCAGCTGTTTTCCGCACAATCGATATAAAAATCGTTGTTAATTGACAGCGTCAGACAATTTGCTGCCCGGCTTGAACTTGGCTATTGTTTTGGCGGGGATTTCGATCAAAGCACCAGTTCGCGGATTTTTAGCCTTACGCTCAGTGCGCTTGACAGTTGAAAAGGTTCCGAACCCGACCAAGGTAACTTTGTCCCCCTTGGAAAGTGCGTCAGATACCGCCATAAGCATTCCATTCAGCGCCTTCTCGGCTGCGGCCTTACTGATATCTGCCGCTTCCGCCATGGACTCAACCAGTTCCTTCTTGTTCATTCTTCCCTCCCAATGATTTTAGCGTTGCCAGAACAGCCAGGCTCTTCCTCCCGACGCGGCATCTGTTGATACGTACGAAACTAAAATAAAAAAAAAAATCTTTGTCAAAGAAAAAAACCGCTTTATGAGCTCTGAAGCCCGACTCGGCGAGATCTCCGCTAAAAAAATCTGATTTCGGCGATCATCTCCCCTCGAGATCCAGAAACACCTTCCTGATCCCAGAGTTATGAAAAAAACGAAGCAGTGCCAAACGGATACTGGAGTTCAGCATTAAGTCGAAATCCATGGCCCCGATTTCCACATACACAGCATCGTTTCGTTCTTTCACCAGACGGACCCGGCACCCTCCAAAACCAAGTTTTTCCACCCCTTCTTCCCAACCTTTGATCCGTTGGAGCAGATCGGTTGTGATTTGCATCCCAGCGGGAATTCTGGTTGCCAGACAGGAGGATGAGGATTGGTTCCACACTTTCAGTCCAAGTTGCCGACTGCAGCTCCGGACATCCGCTTTGTCGAATCCGGCCTCAATCAGCGGCATCATTACCCCAAGTTCATGGATAGCGCGAAGACCGGCCCGGTTGCCCTTAAGGTCATCGATATTGGTGCCATCGATTAAAACGGGAAAACCATGCTTTTCCATGCGCTCACGGAAAAGGGTATAGATTCGATACTTGCAGAGATAACAGCGATTCTCCGGATTGTTGACAAATTCCTTCCATAAAAGGGGCTGGAGATGGACTGTCTCCAATTCAATGCCCTTCGTATAGCCGTTATTCGCCAGCCAATTTTCCGCTCTTTCAATTTCGCTTGGTTTAAGCAGTTCGGATCTACCGAACAACACCAGGACATTTCCCGCACCCAGGACGTCAAGGGCGCACTTCAACAGGAAGGAACTATCGACTCCGCCGGAAAATGCAATCGCCACTCGGCTGTAAAGCTGTAATAAAGACTTGAGCCGATCAATCTTGTTTTCGAGATACAAACAGGAAGCTCCTCCTGTGCTGGTCGTGATACTGAGAGGGTACTTTCTTTGATCGGCTATCTTATACACCGTACTCCCGGACAACCGCAAGCAACACGAACAGGTGGTAACAAGATAGTTGGGCAGGAAAAGGAATCCCCGGTAAACAGGGTTGGCGACTTGGACGCATTGCGAACCATCACGGAGCCTCTTGCAGTGGCGGCTTTGGGGACCTCGCTATTTTTCGAGGGATTGCAGATGCGCCAGGACCAGGTTGATTTCGCCGTACGAATAGTGGTCGCCCAGTGCTGTTCGCAGATCTCTGAGGGAGCTGTCCGGGAGCTCGGCTGCTTTTTGTTCGATAGTCCGGTACTTGTCCTCGGCCACGAGACCGGTTATCGCCAGTTCACCCTTTTTGACGAAAAAGGCCAGGTGTCCCTCAACGGTTTGAACCGTCAACCCCCGTTCTTCGGCAATCTCGAGAATGGAGAGGCCTTTGTTCAGCAATTCCAGGCTGAACCTTTTACTGTCTTCTTTTTTGACCGGTCCTTTTTTATTGCTCGCAGCGGATTCGCTGATGGCGGCATCAGGGAGCACGACTTCCACTATACGGTGTTGCCTTCGATAATCGGCGACCAGCGCCACCAATTCGGCACCGTACTTCTCGGCCAGACGCTTGCCGATTCCCTTGATTTTGTTGAGACCGGCAAGGGTATCGGGCAGATGCACCGCGATCTGCACCAGGGTTTTCTGATGCAGGATCTGAAAGTGCGGCACCCCTTGCGCTTCGGCCTTCTTTGCTCGCCACTGCCGCAGGAGCTGAAACAGCTCCGGGTGGCCGACATCGGCCTCGGAATAGGTAGGGCTGGTCTCTTTGCCCGTACGCTGTTCAGCGCCCAGAGCAGCGGTTGAGAGAGCCCGAAGGTACCGGGAGGGCGAAAAACCATCGCAACAGGATTGCACCGCGGCCAGCTTGACGGCGTGTTCCTCCTTGAGTTGCTTCAGGGCATCAAGGATTTTTTTTCGAATTTCCTTGTTGTCCGCTTCCACCCCGATGTTTTCGAGGAAGGGCGACAGAACTGTTGCAAACTTGTCCTGAAAATAGGCGGAAGCCTTGGCAAGGCGCTCGATGATCAGGGGATTGGCATTGGGCTCGCTGTGGTCGGCGAACAGGTTCTGGAGTTGCCGTTTGAAATTTTCGCCGACCGTACAAATCGCCGCCTCGGTTTGTTGCCGGACATCAACGATATTTCCACTCGCGACGATTTGAATGACGCTCGCGTTGCCACGAAGGAGCCCTGCCAGGCGACCGAGGCGCCGCTGCAACTGCTGAAAATCGAAGCACTCCAACAGCAGTTGCTGCTGGTACCGGATTTTTGCCGCTGCCAGCTGTTCCGGTGTGGGGGCATTGCGTTCAGCCTCGGCTACGAAATGCAGCACCGCGGGATCGGTCTTCACGGCCCGGGTGGTCAGGGGCGAACTGAGCACCAGTCCGTCGAAGGTGCGGCAGCGACTCAAGGCCACATACACCTGGCCGTGGGCAAAGGCGGCCTGGGCGTCGATCACAGCCTTGTCAAACGTCAGTCCCTGGCTCTTGTGGATGGTGATCGCCCAAGCCGGTTTGAGGGGGTACTGGTTGAAGGTGCCGACGATCTTCTGGGAAATCTCGGCGGTTTCCGCATCAACGGTATATTCGATGTTCTCCCAGGTGACCTTGCCGACCTCGATAGTTCCCGGTTCCCCGGGGCAGGCGACCTCGATCTTCTCATCCGACATTCGGGTGATTTTGCCGATTTTGCCGTTGAAATAGCGTTTTTCCGGGCTCAGGTCGTTGCGGGCGAACATGACCTGAGCTCCGACCTTCAGTTCCAAAGTGGCGGCAATCGGATAGGTATGTTCCGGGAAAGTGCCGTCAACAACTGCATCGAAGAGGCGGCTCGCGGCCGGCAGGGTTTGCAGTTTGGCCCGGTTAATGGCATCGGCGCTGCTGTTGTGGGTGCAGAGTGTGATGTAGCCTTCGTCTTCCCTGGGCAAAAAATCAGGGAGATAACGGGTGTTGAGCTGTTGCAGGGTGGAGGGGTCGAGCTGATTGTTACGAACCCGGTTGAGGAGATCGATGAAGCGGCTGTCAGATTGGCGGTAGATATGTTTCAGCTCAATGGGGATCAGCTCGATCCGCTTCAGGGCGGTGCTGCTGAAGAAATACGGCGAATCATAATAGTTCCCGAGAATCTGCCATTCCGCATCCTTGACCACCGGTGACAACTGGTGCAGATCGCCGATCATCAGCAGTTGCACCCCGCCGAAGGGGAGCTCGGAGCCGCGATAGCGCCGCAGAACGCTGTCGACGCCATCGAGCAGATCGGCGCGGACCATGCTGATTTCGTCAATGATCAGAAGGTCGAGGCTCCTGATGATGTTCTTTTTTTCACGGCTGAACCGGTGCTGGCCGGGATGCACCTCGCTGCCGGGAATGAACGGTCCGAAAGGCAGTTGGAAAAAGGAATGGAGGGTGACGCCGCCGGCATTGATGGCCGCGACCCCGGTCGGGGCGGTGACCACCAACCGTTTATGGGTCTGCTTCTTGATGGCATGGAGAAAGGTGGTTTTGCCGGTACCGGCCTTGCCGGTCAAAAAAACAGTGCCGTTGGTGTGCTCGACAAAGGCTTCCGCCAGCTGCAGTTGGGGATTAGGGGCGCTCATGAGATGGGTAACGGAAAAAGGGGCGCGAGTCCACGGCCCTGCCTGGCGCAAGCCCCAGTCCGATATGTCCGGTATGTTCGATTATGCGCAGTGCGGTGCATTTCAGGTCATCTTTTTGCGCAGGGACTTGATCTGGCCATGCTTGATTTTTGCTTCTATCCGCCGTTTTCGAGCCGCCAGGCTCGGTTGGGTGGGCCTTCGTTTTTTTTTGACAACTCCGGCCTCACGGATCATTGCCGCCAGGCGTTCATAGGCTATTTCCCGGTTCTTTTCAAGGCTTCTGAATTCCTGAGCCTTGATGACGATAATGCCGTCATCGGTCAGGCGCTGGTCATGCAGGGCCAGAAGCCGGGTTTTGTAGTGGTCCGGCAGGGAAGATTTGCGAATATCGAAGCGGAGATGCACCGCATTAGAGACTTTATTGACATTTTGCCCCCCTGAACCCTGGGCGCGAATCGCGGTTATTTCAATCTCCGCTGTACTGAGGGCCAGGGTCGCGGTAATTTGGATCTCTTGCATGGCTTACTCCCCGGATTGCACCGCACCGTATGGAATCCTGGTGATCGATGATCCCGGCTGCTTATTTGTTTTTTCGTTTGGCGATCTTTTTGGAATACTGTTTTTTATACAAACGCCGGGCCTCGGCGAGCCGTTTTTCGCTTCTTTCTATCAGCAGTTCCTGGGCCGAACGCTTTTCATCGCGGGCTTCGGATTGCCGCTGGATATAGGTGCCGTCGGCTTGCATGTCCCAAGCGCCGCGCCGATCCGCCAGCTGCAGATTGATGATCTCCCGCAGTTGGGCCTGCAGGACCGGCGATTCAACCGGGGCGATCACTTCCACACGTCGCTCCAGATTGCGTTTCATGAGATCGGCGGAACCAATGTAATACTGTTCCTGGCCGTTATTCTTGAAATAATAAATGCGGGCGTGTTCGAGAAATCGCCCGACCAGGGAGACGACCCGGATATTCTCGGAAAGGCCGGGTATGCCGGGCCGCAGCAGGCAACTGTCCCGGATGATGAGATCCACCTTGACCCCGGCCTGGGAGGCCTGATACAGAGCGGCGATGATGTCCTGATCGGTGAGGGCGTTGGATTTGAGCTGAATCAGGCCGGGACTGCCCTTGCCGTGCTGCTCAATTTCCCGTTTGATGTTTTCCAGCAGCGATTTTTTGAGGATCTTGGGAGAGGGGAGCAGTTTTTTGTAATTTCTCGCCGGGGCATACCCGAGGGTGAGAAAATTGAAGAATTCGGTCAAATCGTTGCCGATGTCGCTGTCGCAGGTCAACAGGCCGAGATCGCAGTAGGCCCTCGCGGTTCCGGCATGATAGTTGCCCGTGCCGATATGGGCGTACCGTTTCAGGCCGTTGTAGTCACGCCGGACCACAAAAATAACCTTGGAATGGGTTTTAAGGCCGACGACTCCGTAAGTGACATGAATGCCCGCCCGTTCCAGGTAGGTCGCCCAGTGGATATTGGCCGATTCGTCGAACCGGGCCATCAGCTCCACCACCACCGCGACCTGCTTGCCGTTCTGGGCGGCATCGAGCAGGTACTGGATGATCTGGGAGTTGGCCGAGGTCCGGTACAGCGTCATCTTTATGCCCAGCACCTTGGGGTCGGTGCTGGCCTCCCGGAGGAAGCGTTCCACCGACGAACTGAACGACTCGTAGGGATGCTGCAGCAACAGCGGCCCTTCCTCGCGGATCTGGTGGAAGATATTGGGGAAATCGCCGGCCAGCTTATAGTGGTCGAGCGGCTGGTGCGGCGGAAAATGGAGCTCCGGTTTATCGATGGCAACGATTTCCATCAGATCGCGTTTGGCGATGATGCCGTCGACGGTGAAGACATCCTTGCGGCTATCGATCCCCAATTCGGCGGCGAGCATGCCGCGATGCTGCCGAGTCATGGTGCCGTCGACTTCAAGCCTGACGATCTCGGCGAATTTACGGTCCTGGAGCGCGGTTTCAATCATCGACAGCAGGTCGATGGCCTGATCCGGCCATTTTTCGGTGATGGCGTTGCGGGTGACCCGGAACAGTTCGCAGCTCTCTATCACCATCCCCGGAAAGATGATGTCCAGATTGTTGGCGATGACCTCCTCAAACTGGACATAGATATGTTTGCCGGGTTCGACCCGGATAAACCGGGGAATGCCCGTGCCGGTGGTCGGCACTTTGATCCGGTTGAGGTAGACGTGCTCGCCTTCACTGTGGCGAGTGGCTACCAGAAGGTTGAGCGACAGGTTGGAAATAAAGGGAAAAGGGTGGGCCGGGTCCATGCCCTGCGGGGTGAGCAGGGGATAGATGTTGTCGCGGAAATAGCCGGCCATTTTTTGACGCTGCTGCTCATCGAGGTCCGCGTACTTAACAATGTGAATGTCCTGCAGGGCGAGCAAAGTGAGCAGTTCACGCTCCAGTTCCTGCTGCTTCTCCAGAATATCCCTGACCACCTCATAGCTTTCGTCGATCTGCTGCTGGGGGGTTCTTCCATCAATCGACAACAGTTTCAACTCGGCTCCGACCTGCTGCTTGAGGCCGCCGATTCGTTTCATGAAGAATTCATCCAGGTTGGAGGCAATGACGGATAAAAAAAAGACCCGTTCCAACAGGGGGTTGCGTTTGTCGTTGCTCTCGTTAAACACCCGCCGATTGAATTCAAGCCAGGTCAGCTCCCGATTGAGGTACCATTCGGGTGCGGTAAGATCGAACACCTTCTCCATTTTTCCCGCTGTAACGTTTTTATCTTCTTTCACTTTTTTATCCGCTTCGACCTTTGGTTCGGTAACAACGCCCATCGCTGAGATCTCCCCTGGAATACCGACATCAATAGACTGCATGGAAACAAGATTATTAAACACTGGTTGCCCGGATCGTGGTTCGCCTGTCCCGTGCAATATCCGAGCGGCTTGAATTGCCGAGCAGTGCATTTTCGCGCGACTGCAACCCACGCCCTGGTTTTTTTGCGTCAAGGGGAGAACTCTCCGGGGTTTCCCCTGGTCGAACCGACAAGCCAGGGAAAGGACGCATTCCCTCCCTTCGAGCTAACTCTCATGCACGACACGTTAAAGCTTAAGCGACACGATATGCGATTGCAAGTAACACCATATGCGGAGAGTGAATATCACTCCAAGATTGGCTTTGACGACCCTTGCAACCGAGTTCCACCCAGTTCCGCTCACTTTTTTTTTCGACTTGGCCAAAGGCCTCCTGTTGATCTTTCCCGGAGAAGTGCCAGGGATTAGCTTGCTTTTTGCTGGTATTCCCGGTAATTCGGAAAGCATCCGCAACAAGCGGAAAGACCGGAAACAATCACCGGCCCTGTACGTTTTTATCTTTTTTGAACCCGGCTGACGAAAGTGCCGGCAGGGACGGAAGACATTGGGACATGCTCCCGCGTTCGCTATTTAATGATGATGAGGTGTAACATGAAAGTAGTCGCCTTTAACGGCAGTGCCCGCAAAAACGGTAATACCGCCCTGATGATAGGGTATCTGTTCGAAACGTTGCAGCAAGAGGGGATTGAAACCGAAATGGTGCAGCTGGCCAATGAGCATCCCCATGGCTGCATCGCCTGTTATCAGTGTTTTAAGAACAAAAACAACCGCTGTGTCGTTGATATCGACTGCATCAACAGCTGCATTGAAAAGATGATGGCCGCCGATGCCATTGTCCTGGCCTCTCCCACTTATTTTGCGGATATCAGCACTGAAACGAAGGCGCTGATCGACCGGTGCGGCATGACCTCCAGGGCCAATGGCGACCTGTTCAAACGCAAACTGGGGGCGGCGATCGTCACTCAACGGCGGGGCGGAGCTATCCATGCCTTTGACTCGATCAATCATTTTTTCACCATCAGCCAGATGTTCATTGTCGGTTCCTCGTACTGGAACATCGGGTTTGGTCGGGAAAAAGGCGAGGTTGCCGAGGACAAGGAAGGGATCAACACCATGCATGATCTGGGTAAAAACATGGCCTGGTTGTTAAAAAAGATTCACAGCTGAAACGGTGTTTCGTCCCTCGTCGTTTCTCAGGGTCCGTCCCGGTCGCAAAGACGGGCCTTTTTCCGTCCCGGCAGTGACAACTTCTTGATTTGTTATAAAAATAATTTGACCCTAACCGGAGAACAACATATAACAAAACTAGGTGAATATCGGTGTGTTGGTATCGGTGTCCGCACCTTGTAACAGGTTTTATCAGCGAGGGAGAGGGGAGATGCTGGCTATTTGTGAAGATTGTTCTAAAAAATACAATATTGACGAATCCAAAATGCAGGGAACAAGAGCACGGTTTTCCTGTCAGAAATGCGGCCATATCATCGTGGTGGTAAAGAGCGGTACGGGCCAGGAAACACCAGGGGAACAACAGGACAAAAAAAACACGGGCAGCACTATCAGGAACAGTGCCTGCTGAACAGGACGTCGCTCGTGCCGTTTCGAACAACTCCAGCAGTAATTGGACGGTCCGCGGTCAGCTGTTGCCGGTTCCACCCGGGTCCCGGGATCGCCGATGCCGGAAAACCGGCGTTGACGGTACGACCCAACAAGCCTGCGCCCTGTGCCTGGAAAGAGTGAACGTTTTCTTCATCTCCCTTCATCACCCGGAATATTTATCGAACAAAGCGGTGCGCTCAAGATAATGCTCACTCCACGAGAAAGGCCTTATCTGGATGGCCTTAACAGTTACTACCTGCATCTTGACAAATTCATTGAGCATATGCAGGGAGAAATCGGCTCCGGCGGTATTCATTGCAGATCGCCCTACCTTGAGCTCCTCATCTATTTTAACGAAAATGAGATTATCAGCAGTCTGCTCCAGGAAAAAGGAGGGAAGGCGACATCTCCGCCGTCGTTTGAAATCATCAGAGGCTCTTTCTACAGCGCTAACTTTTCGGTAAAAGTGTATCAGCTCGAGGCTCACGCCATCTTTTACTGGGCCCAGATGCCGTCATTCCAGAGAGCAAAATCAGCGTTGAAATCCACTGAAATTTCATTACCCGATCTGATCTTCCGGCTCAGACAGAAGCAATTTTCCGGGTTCATTGAAGTCGAGTTGGTCAATAAAGCCGACAACGGCATCCTCTTCTTTAATGAAGGCGAACGGGTCGGAGGCTCATACACCTGGGGAAGGGGAGGAATGAGCCTTTCCGATGAGGATTACAACTCTCTGCTCGGTCTGGTCCAGTCGGGGGAAGGGTTGTTTACCTTCGGCAGTTTCATAAAAGAATGAAAATATCGAGTAGCTGGCTGTCAGCGCAGCGGACAGCGAGAAACTCAGTCCATCGTGCCGTTGTTTTTTGCCGCTTCCCGCCGCATCATTTCACTGTCATCCCATCCTTTTCCGGCCAACTGCCCGCAGGCCGCTGAAATATCCTCGCCACGGCTCGTTCTGATAAATACCGTGAATCCATGGTTGCGCAGAATCTGTTGAAAGCAGAGGATCCTCCATTCGGCAGGGCTGTGAAATTCGCTGTCGACAACGGGATTTACCGCCAGCAGGTTGATCTTGCAGGGGAGATCGCGGAGCAGGGCAGCCAGTTTGTCCGCATCCGCATCCGAGTCATTGATCCCTTCCAGCAAGGTGTATTCGAACATGATCCGCTTTCGTCGTTTCTGCCGGTAGGCACGACACGCCTCGATCAGAGATGCAAGCGGATATCGCTTATTGATCGGCATCAGCTTGCTGCGCACTTCGTCGTCGGCGGCATGGAGCGAAACCGCCAGATTAACGTCAGTCTGTTCACCCAGTTGCATCATCTGGGGCACCAGCCCGCAGGTGGAAACGGTGATGCGGCGATTGGAAAAATCGAGGCCGCGCTGTTCGGTAAGGATCGAGATGGCGTCAAGGAGATTGTCGAAATTGGCCAGCGGCTCCCCCATTCCCATGAAAACGATGTTGGTCAGTGGGCCCTGCCCCTGTTCGAGCATCCAATCCCTGACCGCACAGACCTGGTTGATGATTTCCGCGGTTGAAAGATTCCGGCTGAATCCCATGGTGCCGGTCAGGCAGAAACTGCAGCCCATGGCGCACCCGACCTGGGAGGAAACGCAAAGGGTGTTGCGGTCCTCTTCGGGAATCAGGACCGATTCGATGATTTGGCCATCGTGCAGACGAAAAGCGAATTTCACTGCCCCGTCTTGTGAGCGCTCGACAATCGATTCGTCAAAACGGCTCATCCACGCGTAGTCAGCCAGGATAGCCCGAAATTCCTTGGCAAGATCGGTCATCTGCGAAAAATCGGTAATCCCCGGCTTGTAAATCCAGGCGAGAATCTGCCGTCCCCGGAAGGAGGGTTGTCCCAAGGATTCGACGAACTGCACCAGCTTATCCTGGGTCAGGTTTTTAAGGTCGGTTTTGGCTGGTTGCGTGTTCATGTCGTTTCTGTTTAACAGTACTCATTGATTAATGTTCTGTCGTTTTTTGCAGATGTTACGCGATAATTTCACAGGGCGCGATCCGGTTCGGGTTTCAAGAGCAGCTCTCCGGCAAGGGCCTGGTCAATGGTTGCCAGCATTGTTTCCCGATCCCTGGGCAACCGGCCGTTCAGAGAAAAATAATTCGAGGCATGGTTGGCATGAAACTGGGTGCGGTGCGGTCCCAAGCCGGCCAGCAGGCAGCGCAGTTCCCAAAAAAGCTGCACCTGGTCCGGCATGGTGAAGCGATTGTCGCGCATCCGGCGATAAAGCGGGGTGTTGGCAAGCACCATCAGGGTGAGCACCGCAATTTGATGCGGCTGCATCCGATTAAGCACCATCGCCGTGGCGGTTGCATGTTCCAGGGACAGCGCTGCCCCGGCAATCCCCAGCAGACAGGTGACCGAAACAAAGATGCCCGCTGCCCGCATCCGTTGTCCTGCTGCAATCATTGCTTCGCTGTCAACCCCCTTGGCAATGGCCGCAAGGGTCGGATCATGACCGCTTTCCAGTCCCATGTACAACCGGCTGAGTCCCAGTTGCCGATAGGCAAGAAGCTGAGCGTCGGTCTTTGCCTCGATATTCTGGCAGGTGGCATACGAACTTACCCGCCTGACCCAGGGGAGTTTTTCCCGGATCCGCTTGAGCAGGATAATCAGGAATTCATGGGGCAGGGCCAAGGCGTCGCCATCGGCGAGAAACAGGGTCGTGTGCCGCCGGCACCAGGCTGCGGCAAACTCGAGATCCTGTTCGATACGTTCTAACGGTTTAACCTGAAATGATTTATCGCGGTAGGCTCCGCAGAAGGTGCAGCGGTTGTGGGAACAACCGAGGGTGACCTGAAGGATAAGGGAAAAGGCCTCACTGGGAGGCCGGATAATATCTCCTTGATAATCCACGTCTGTGCGAAGGAGTCCTGTCCATGGTGAAGGCCACCATGGACAGGTGATTTGTATTTATCCGTTTTTCTTTGCAAAATCGGCCATGAACTCGACCAGCTTCTCAACCCCTTCCTTGGGGAAGGCATTATAGATCGACGCCCGGCAGCCTCCGACCGACCGATGCCCTTTCAGTCCGTCAAGTCCAACCGCCGTGGCCTCGCGGATAAACTGGGCCTCAAGTTCCGGAGTGGGCAGGTTGAAGGTGACGTTCATCAGGGAACGGGATTCCTTTTCCGCGTGGCCGCGATAAAAATCGGTGCTGTCAATGGCCTCGTAGAGAAGGGCGGCCTTGCTCCGGTTGATTTTTTCGATGGCCGCGGTCCCGCCCGTCTGCTTCAGCCAGTTCATCACCCGGCCGACGCAATAGATGGCAAAGCAGGGCGGGGTATTGAACATGGAATCCTTCTCGGCATGGGTCTTGTATTTCAGCATGGTGGGCACCTGATCGCCAACCCGGTCGAGCAGATCGTCGCGAATAATCACCACCGTTACTCCGGCGGGCCCCATATTCTTCTGCGCTCCGGCAAAAATCAGGCCGAAGCGGCTGACATCCACCGGCCGGGACAGGATATCCGAAGACATGTCGGCGATCAACATGGCATCTTTGTTGGGCATGGCGGGAAACTGGGTGCCGTAGATGGTGTTGTTGGTGACGAAATGGAGATACTGGCTCCCCTCGGCCACGGTGTATTCGTCGTCGCGCGGCACCCGTGTGTATTTCAATTCCTCGCTGGAATAGGCGACCTCGACCTTGCCGAAAAGCTTGGCTTCCTTGATCGCTTTTTTTGCCCAGACACCGGTGTTAAGGTAGGTGGCGGTCTGGTCGCGTTGCAGCAGATTCATCGGCACCATGAAGAATTGCGACGAGGCGCCGCCCTGCAGAAAAAGCACCTTGTAATTCTTGGGAATCGCCATGAGCTCGCGAATCAGCGCTTCGGTCTCGTCGGCGACAGCCATGAATTCCTTGGAGCGGTGACTGAGTTCAATCAGGCCGATTCCTTTGTTTTTGAAATTGACAATATCGGCCGCCGCCTCCTGAAGAACGGAGTAGGGCAGGGTGCCGGGACCGGGGCTAAAATTATAAATTCTGTCAGGCATTCCTTTCTCCTTGGCAAGTGTGTCGTGGTATTGATGGATTTGAGTTATCGGCAGATCTGCCGCAGGGCTTCATAGAGAACAATACCCGCGGTCATGGCCAGATTGAGACTGCGGATATGGGGATTACTCATGGGGACCGTAAAGCAGCGGTCACTATACAACTTGAGAATATCTTCCGGCAAGCCTTTTGTCTCCTTACCAAAAATCAGCAGATCCCCTGGTCTGAACTGGGCCTCGGTATAGGACCTGGTGGTTTTGGTGGTCAAAAAAAAGAGGCGTTCCTCGTCATGCTGCTGGAGGAAGGTTTCAAAATTTTCCCAGTAGTTGATGGCGACGTGCGGCCAGTAATCCAGGCCGGCGCGTTTGAGGTGCTTGTCGTCAACGCGGAATCCAAGGGGATGGACCAGGTCAAGGACGGTATTGGTTGCCCCGCAGAGGCGGGCGATGGATCCGGTGTTGGGAGGTATTTCCGGTTCAACCAGGACGATATGCAGGGCAGGAAGGGGCATGCGGAAACCATTGCTGAAAAATGATAAAAGTGTTCCCGTATGTACAGAATATGGAATCAGGTTGCAAATTTAAAAATACGTCTTAAACTCTCTGCTCCGCTTTTTATTGCTGTTGATTGGCCGGGCACTGACAAAACAACGGGGCCGCGGCTGCAAAAGAAAAGCCGTCACGCAACGATTTCAGACCCAATTCTTTCCTCTTTTTTTGCGGACACGATTATATGGCGCTCATCATTCAAAAATATGGCGGAACCTCTGTGGGTTCCACCGAAAAAATAAAGGCCGTGGCCCAAAGGGTTATCAAAAACCACCTATTGGGCAATCGGATGGTGGTGGTCCTTTCTGCCATGTCCGGTGAAACCGATCGGTTGACCGGACTGGCGCATTCCGTCCAGAAAATGCCTGATCTCAGGGAGATGGACATGCTGCTGGCCACCGGTGAACAGACGACCATTGCCCTGTTTGCCATGGCGGTGAAAGCGGAGGGCTTCGATGCCATCTCCCTGTTGGGCAACCAGGTTGCCATTCATACGGATACCATGCACACCAAGGCAAGAATTGAATCCATTGATGCGGATTTGATTAATAACTATCTGGATCAGGGGAAAATTGTCACTATCGCCGGTTTCCAGGGCGTCACCGATCGGGGCGACATCACCACTCTTGGCCGGGGCGGGTCCGATACCACGGCCGTGGCGATTGCCGCTGCAATGAAGGCCGACGCCTGCGAGATCTTCACGGACGTGGAAGGCGTGTACACAACCGACCCCAACATTTGCAGCAAGGCGCGTAAAATTGATCGCATCAGTTATGATGAAATGCTCGAGCTTGCCAGCTTGGGGGCAAAGGTTCTGGATATACGTTCTGTCGGGATTGCGAAAAGGTACAGTGTGCCTGTGCATGTCCGTTCTACTTTTTCTGAAAACATTGGCACCTGGGTGGTTGAGGAGGACAAAATCATGGAATCCATGCTGGTATCCGGCATTACCTACAGTAAAAACGAAGCTCGAATCACTATTAAAAAAGTACCGGATCAACCGGGAATAGCGGCGAAAATATTTCTTCCTATCTCCGACGCCGGTATCCTGGTCGACATGATCATCCAGAACACCCATGACGGTCGATTGACGGACATGACCTTCACCGTCCTGCGTCGCGATTACGACCGGGCCATGGAGATCCTGAAAAAGGTGGCCCAGGAGATCGGCGCGGAAGCGGTAACGGGCGACAAGGATATTGCCAAGGTCTCGATTGTTGGCGTCGGCATGCGCAATCAACCGGGTATCGCGTCGACCATGTTTCAGATCCTGGCGAAAGAAGGAATCAACATGATGATGGTTTCAACGTCGGAAATCAAGGTCTCCTGCATTATCGCCGAAAAATACACGGAGCTCGCGGTTCGTGCGCTGCACGACGCCTTTGCCCTGGACAAGGAAGACCTCCCCCTGGAAGAATCCGAGTAAGCATTATGGCCCGAATCATCGAACTATACGACACCACCCTGCGGGATGGAACCCAGGCCGAGAATTTCAACCTCTCGGTCGACGATAAAATCAAGGTCTGTCGGCAACTCGACCGGTTCGGGATTGATTTTATTGAAGGGGGCTGGCCGGGGTCCAATCCGCTGGCTGTCGATTTTTTCAAACGGATGAGGGATGTTGATCTCAAGCACGCCAAGCTGGCCGCTTTCGGCTCAACCCGTCATTTTCAAAAATCTCCGGAAACCGATCCGAACATTCAGGCCTTGCTGACGGCCCGAACTCCGGCAGTGACGATTTTCGGTAAAAGCTGGGATATTCATGTTATCGATGCCCTCCGGATTGAACTGGAAGACAACCTGCAGATCATAGAAGATTCCCTTGCCTATCTGCGCCCCAGGGTTCAGCACCTGATTTACGATGCGGAACATTTTTTCGACGGTTTTAAGAATAACCGCGAGTACTGCCTGGCAACGATCGGCAAGGCGATTGCCGGCGGCGCGGAAACCGTGGTTCTCTGCGACACCAATGGCGGAACCCTGCCGCATGAGATCCCGGAGATCATGGAGCGCGTGCGGCAGTATTGCGCTGAACTCAACAGCCCGGTGCGCATCGGTATCCATTCGCATAACGATTCGGAAACAGCGGTGGCCAACTCCCTCATGTGCGTCCAGCTCGGAGCCAATCAGGTACAGGGCACCATCAACGGTTTCGGGGAGCGGTGCGGCAATGCCAACCTGACCTCCATCATACCGGCCCTGGTCTTCAAGATGGGTCTGGAGTGCAAGGTGGGCAAGAGCATCGATCAGCTGTATACCACCGCCAGGCTGGTCAACGAACTGGCAAATCTGCCCCACAACCGCTATCAGCCCTATGTCGGCGACTCCGCCTTTGCCCACAAGGGCGGGGTCCATGTCAGCGCGGTGCAGCGCAATCCTATGACCTACGAGCATCTTGCCCCTGAAAAGGTGGGCAATGCCAGAAGGGTGCTGATCTCGGATCAATCCGGCAAGGCGAACGTCCTCCTTAAGGCGCAAAAATACGGCCTCGTTATCGATCAGGACGATCCGCGGATGGCCTCGATCATTAATGAGCTAAAAGAGCTGGAAAATCAAGGGTATCAATACGAGGCGGCCGAAGCGAGCTTCGAGCTGCTCATGCGCCGGGCTCTTGGTCTGCAGCGTGACTTTTTTCAGCTTGAAGCGTTCCGTGTCATGAACCACAAGTATGATATGGCCAAGAATCCGATCACCGAGGCAACCATCAGGCTGTATGTCAACGGCAACGAGGTCCACACCGCCGCCATGGGCGACGGGCCGGTCAATGCCCTGGACCGGGCGCTGCGCAAGGCGCTGACCCGTTTTTATCCCAGCCTCGAAGACATGGAATTGACCGATTACAAGGTACGCGTCCTCTCGGGCGAATACGGAACCGGAGCCAAGGTTCGGGTTCTGGTGGAAAGCAAGGACCTCGAAAACAGCTGGGGGACAGTGGGCGTCTCGGTGAACATCATTGAGGCGAGCTGGCAGGCGCTGGTGGACAGTATCAATTACAAACTGATGAAGGATGAAAAAGCCAGGTGCTGAGATGCGGTCGGTGTCAATCGAGACCGCAAAGGACAAGCGCACGCTTGTCCTTTTTGTTTTGGGATTACTGCTCATGGTTTTTGATTGGTGGAATTTTACAAGCAAGGAGCTGCAGCCTCAGCACAGTCTCACGCTGGAGGAAAAAACAAAGCCGTGGTCAATGTTGACTGTTCCGACCGACAGCGACCAGGGCAACGCGACTGCAAAAGGAAGGTTCGATTTAAAAGAACATTCCAGTGAGGTATCCCCGGTATCGGAGCAGGAAGCCACAGACGCCACCCCTGCCGCGCTTTCATTGTTTTTCAATCGTCCCTTGCCGATCAATGCGGCTGACAAAGAAACGCTGGAAATGCTGCCGGGGGTTGGTCCGCACCTGGCTGCCTCTATTGCCAGCGAGTTGCAGCGCCAGGGAAGGTTCACCGGCCCCGATGACCTGCTCAAGGTCCCGGGAATCGGTCCCAAAAGCCTGCAGCGGCTCCTTCCCTTGATCAGTTTTGAATAATGCTCACCCCTGATCCCATAACCGCACCGGTCCTCGTCCTTGTCGGGCCGACCGCTATCGGCAAAACCGATCTGTCGCTCAAGATTTCGGCTGCATTTGACTGCGAGATTATTTCCATGGATTCGATGCAGGTGTATCGATTCATGGATATCGGAACCGCAAAGGTGAGCAGGGCTGAGCGTCGGCAGGTGGTCCATCACCTGATCGATATCCTCGATCCGGATGAACAATACGATGCGGCCCGGTTTGTCCGCGATGCCCTGGCTGCAATCAAGTTAATCTCCTCCCGGGGGAAAATACCCCTGATCACCGGAGGAACCGGGCTCTATCTTTCCTCCTTAATCAATGGATTATTCGCCGATATTGATGTAAAGGACGAGGTTAGGAAAAACCTTCAGGAGCGGCTGAAAATCGAGGGCAGGGAAGCGCTCCACCGGGAATTGCTCCAGGTGGACCGGGAAAGCGGAGAACGGATTCATCTGAACGACACCCAACGACTTCTCCGTGGCCTGGAAATTTTTCATTCCACCAACACCCCCTGGTCGGAGCATCTCCGCAGGCAGTCTTTAACCCCTCGACATCCTGTCTTGACCAGGATGCTCCACCTTGGTCTCACCTGTGATCGAGACCTCTTGTACGAAAGAATAAAAATTCGTACAATAAGGATGATGCAAGAAGCATTTAAAGCAGAGGTGGAATCTTTGCTCGATCGCGGATACCCTCGAGACCTGCCTTCGATGCAATCCATAGGATACCGGCATATGAACGCATGCATTGCCGGCGAATGGGACTTGGACACAGCCACCCACGCCCTGATTCAGGACACCAGGCGGTATGCCAAGCGGCAAATGACCTGGTTTCGGCGGCACCGGGAATTGCATTGGTACGATATCCAACGGGCAGGCGAGGCCCTCGCGGATATAGATCTTTTTATCCAAGCTTCCCAATAGCCCGCGTCCGTACCTTGCCAACCGTGACAATACCGCCCCGCTCCCCATATTATGCCTTCCCTCCGGATGCCGACGCCCCGCAAGTCAGGGAGTTCGGCAATAAGGCAGCAAAAGAATTCCATTTTCCGCCGCAATTGGGCGAAATATTGCATCATCGCGGATTTACAACGCTTTCTGAAGTTCATGATTTTCTCTACCCCCAATTATCAATGCTCCCGTCACCTGATACCATGAAAGGTATGCGACAGGCGGTGAGCTGCATTCTTGAAACGATCCGTGCCCGTAAACCGATTCTCATCCACGGCGACTACGACGTCGACGGCATCAGCGCCACTGCCCTGCTTTCTACCTTTTTCAAAGAAATCGGTATAGAATCGGTTTGTTACATTCCAAATCGGCTGGAAGAAGCGTATGGGATATCCATGGATTCAATCAACCGCCTGGCCGCGCAAGTGGAGCAGGTAAGGGGAGGGGTGCTGATTTCCGTTGATTGCGGCATCACGGCGGTTGACGAGGTGCTCTATGCCCGGAAACTCGGGCTCCGAGTGATTATCACCGATCACCATGAACCTCAGGAGGTTCTTCCTGATGCGGAGGCCATTCTCAACCCAAAACAACCCGGGTGCGAATTTCCCTTTCCCCAGTTGTCAGGAGCAGGGGTTGCCTTTTTCTTCATGATGGCCTTGCGCAAGGCCTTGGTTGAGAGTGGTGTTTTAACGATCAAGACCTTGCCTAATTTAAAAAAATATCTGGATCTGGTGGCGCTCGGCACGGTTGCCGACATCGTTCCCCTTGTGGGCATCAACCGCATTCTCGTGCGTGCAGGACTTGAAGTATTGTCGACAACGAACCGTTTTGGCGTTGTTTCAATCCGTGAGCACTGCGGAATTGCGGATCGCCCCATCTTATCCGAAGATATTTCTTTCAAGCTTGCTCCCCGTATCAATGCCTCCGGTCGACTAGGGTCCCCCCAGAAGGGCCTGGCATTGCTGACGGCAGGCACTTTCGAAGAAGCGCGACAGGCAGCTCGGGACCTGGAAGTATTCAATGATCAAAGAAAACAACTGGAAATGGAGGCATTGTCGATTATCGACGAACAATGTCAAGCGCAGGTGCAGGCGGGAATGAATGGCTTGGCCGTTTATCAGGAAGGTTGCCATCCAGGGGTGCTGGGCATTCTCGCGTCAAAAATCACCGATCAATACAATCGTCCCGTAATCATCTTTACCGATGATAATACAAAAGGTTCAGGTCAATATTTAAAAGGATCGGGGAGATCGGTTGCAGGAGTAAACCTCTTCCGAATCGCGGAACAGTGCGCTCCCTGGGTCGAGCGTTTTGGTGGCCATGCCATGGCCATCGGTCTCACTATTAAAAAAACTCAGCTTGAAAACTTCAGGATAAACTTTAATCAGCAAATGACTCTGCATGACGATTTTCTGCATAAAGCTCATAGGGTCCATGTGGATTACCATGTTCAAGACAGAGAAGTTTTAACCAAAGATTTTGCCCGGGCTCTCCAGATGATGCAACCTTTCGGCGAAGGAAACCCTGAACCCAGGTTTTTACTTTCCAGCGCACAACTTCTCCAGCCCAAAAACATCAAGGGGCACCTGGCTTTTCAGCTTCAGGCAAACAATCATATTTTTCCTGGTATAGGCTTTCATCTGGCCGACGCCAATCTCAATTTTCAGAGCCCGGTGAACCTTGTCTTTCAATTGAAACGATCCTGGTTCAGGGGAGTGGGGCGTGAACAAATCCTGGCGCTCCATTTGGCATCCACTTGAAATTATAACAAATATAAAATTTAACATAATATATATTATGCGACATTTGATACATCGAGTTTTTCGGTGCATCTTTGATCTATCCGGTTGATATTTTTCATGACCGAAAAGAACCTTTTCATAAACGCAATATTGAATTAATCAGAGGGCAAGCTGATTCCCCTTACACTTTCATTTAAACAGAACGAGCACTTCTTATGAATCACGATATTTACCAGGAACCCCTTGTCTCCCGTTATACCAGCCGAGAAATGCAGGAGCTTTTCTCCGAACGGTTCAAGTTCACTCACTGGCGTCGCTGCTGGGTCGCCCTGGCCGAAGCGCAGCACGAATTGGGGCTTGCCTCGGTGACCGCCGAAATGGTCGCTGAGCTGAAAGCAAACGTCGAGAATATAAATTACGAAGTAGCAGCCGCCAAGGAACAAGAAATTCGCCATGATGTCATGGCCCATGTCTTCGCCTACGGCCAGCAGTGCCCTCTTGCCGAACCCATAATCCACCTGGGGGCAACCTCTCAATTTGTCGTGTGCAATACCGACCTGCTCATCCAGAAACGAGCTCTGCAGCTGATAAAAAAGTCGCTGGTTAAGGTAATCACTAATCTTTCTGAATTTTGCCATCAAAACAAAGGCTTGGCCACCCTCGGCTTTACCCACTATCAACCGGCCCAGCCGACCACGGTGGGGAAACGCAACACCTTGTATATTCAGGATCTGTTGATGGATCTGGATTACATTGAACAGCTCGAAAAACAGATCAAGGCCCGCGGGGCGAAAGGAACGGTCGGTACTCAGGCGACCTTTATTGAACTGTTCAACGGCGATCACCGGAAAGTGAGGGAGCTTGATCGACTGGTTTCCGAGAAGATCGGGTTTGATCAGGTTTTTGCGGTTACCGGTCAAACCTATCCGCGGAAACTTGACATGAAAACCTCCGAAACCCTGGCCGGAATAGGTGCTTCCGCCCATAAATTTGCCGTGGACCTACGCCTTCTTTCTAATTTAAAAATGCAGGAAGAGCCATTTGAAAGTAAACAGGTGGGCAGCTCTGCCATGGCCTACAAGCGCAACCCCATGCGCTCGGAAAGAATGACCGGTCTCGCCAGAAAGCTCATGGGGCTCCCTGCTAATTTCGCCGCAACCGCTGCTAATCAATGGTTTGAACGCACCCTTGACGATTCGGCTATTCGCCGCATGGACTTGGCTCAAGCTTTTCTGTTGACGGATGCCGTTTTAAAGTTATACATCAATATTACAAACGATATGGTTGTTTACCCAAAACAAATTGAACGGCATTTAAAAGAAGAGCTCCCCTTCATGGCTACCGAAAAAATACTGATGGCGTGTGTCGAACGAGGCAAGAGCAGGCAGGAAATGCACGAGGTTATCCGGGAACACTCGGTGGCGGCAGGGCTCGATGTCAAAAATCAGGGGATACGGAACGATCTCCTGGACAGGTTGGCGGAAGACGAACGTGTTCCCTTTGATCACAAGGAACTTGATGGTTTATTGAGTAACTACCAGCAATTTACCGGAAGGGCCGCCATGCAGACCACTGAATTCCTCCAGGAAATCGTTGCTCCGGTTATCGGTAAATACGAAAACCTTATTGGCGATATTGACGCATCGTTGACCGTATAGAGATATATGTTCACTTGAAATAGAGATTATGAACCCTAGGTTTTCTGTTGTCGAATGGTACCTGCTCATCCGGCCTGAAAAGATCGGCTGGCTGCGATTTATCCTCGAGGGTTACGACGGACTCGCCATCCTCACCACCATATCGGCGGAAAAAGGGTTGGTGCGGATCCGGACCCTCGACTCCCGATTTGAGGAAACCATGCGCCTGCTCGCAGCGTTGGCATGTGACCTCACACCATTTTTTCTTCGCGTTCCTGATTAATTATTGATTGTATCTACGGATAAGCAGATCGTTATGAGTAAAAGTTTGTATATTAAGACCTTTGGCTGCCAGATGAATGAACGGGATTCCGAAATCATTGAGCAGCTTCTGGCTCAAGAAGGATACGTCCCGACAGGTACCGCCGAAGGGGCCGATGTAATCCTGATCAACACCTGCAGCATCAGAGAGAAGGCCGAGCAAAAGGTATTCAGCCTGCTGGGGCAGTTGCGGGAGGAAAAGGCAAGAAACCCATCCTTGCTCCTGGGGGTCACGGGTTGTGTCGCCCAGCAGGAAGGCGAACAGATACGAGATCGCATGCCCCATGTGGACCTGATTGTGGGCACGCAACAGATCTACCGCTTGCCGGAAATGCTGGATCGTCTCTGTCAGCGGATGACCACCCGGGAAATAGCCACCAATCTCGAGGCCACCTTTGCAATCCCCCCTTTTCAAAAACTTCTGATCAACAGCTCGCCCTCCCCTTCCGCAAATGGTTTCAGGCGATTTGTCACCATTATGCAGGGGTGCAATAACTATTGCAGTTATTGCGTTGTCCCCGGAACCAGGGGACGGGAAATCAGCAGGCCCATGAATGATATTGTCGAGGAGGTTGAGATCCTGGTGAGTCAGGGGATCAAGGAGATTACTCTCCTTGGGCAAAACGTGAACTCTTATGGCATGACCAACGAAGTGGCTGATGTGCCGGTTAATTTCCCTTCTCTTTTGAAACGAGTCGCCTCGGTCCAGGGATTGCGGCGTCTTCGCTTCACTACTTCGAACCCCAAGGATCTGTCCGAAGAACTCATGCGCTGCTTTGCTGAGATTGAAATTCTCTGCCCGCATTTCCATCTGCCCGTGCAATCCGGTTCCGATGCCGTGCTCCGGCGAATGAATAGAAAATATACCGTTGCAACCTATCTGGAAAAAGTAACGGCCCTGCGCCGCTTTCGTCCCGATATCGCCCTTGCCACCGACATTATTGTCGGGTTTCCCGGTGAAACGGAAGCTGATTTTCAGGCCACCCTTGACCTGCTGACTACGCTCCGTTTTCACAGTTCCTTTTCTTTTAAATATTCGGACCGGCCTCACACTCGTTCCGCCGATTTTACCGATAAAATCACGGAAGATATCAAGAGCAGACGGCTCCTGGAATTTCAAACACTACAGGATGCAATCTGTTTAGAACGAAACAGCGAGTATATCGGGCAAGAAGTTGAAGTGATGATTGAAGATGATAACGATCAGGAATACAAAGGGCGCACCCCGACCAATCACATTGTCCATTTCACCGGCCAAGCCCGATCCTTTGCACCGGGCGACCTGGTTCGGGTCCAAATCTATCACGCCGGCAAGCACTCCCTTAAAGGGAACCTTCAGGTAAAACATTAAATAATACCTGTTAACTTACTGAATGAGAAAAACAAATGATTGATCTTCACTCCCATACTTTTTTCAGTGACGGGGCGCTCGTCCCCTCAGAGCATGTTCGCCGGGTTGAAATTCTCGGATATGAGGCTATAGCGATCACCGACCATGCCGATTCTTCCAACATTCACCTGCTTATTCCCAATCTCATCAAAGTGGCTCGGGCTTTAAACGCGGTCAACACCACCCAACTGATCGTAGGTGTCGAACTGACCCATGTGCCCCCTGCCCTCATCGCCCCACTGGCGACCCAATCGCGGGCGCTTGGCGCCCAATTGATCGTGGTTCACGGCGAAACGCCGGTAGAACCGGTTCTGCCGGGAACCAACCGGGCCGCCTTGGAAGCCGATATTGACCTCCTCGCCCACCCAGGTTTCATTACCGAGGAAGAAGCCGCTATTGCGGCCCGGAGAGGTATCCTGCTCGAACTCTCCGGACGTAAAGGCCACAGCCTGACCAATGGTCATGTTGCGAAAATCGCCGAAAAAACCGGAGCGCTTCTGGCTATCAATGCCGACGCCCACGGACCAGGGGATTTTTTGACCGCGGAAATGGCGGAAAAGGTGGGGCTCGGCGCTGGACTCAGCAAAGAACGGTACCTGCAGGTTCGTCGTGATATGGCCAGGCTGGTAGGAAAACTTAAAGCGATTGCCTGATGTTGTGTGAAAATTAAAAAAACATCGTAAACCCAAGGAAATCCGGTATTCGATCATGCATTATCAAGGAACGCTCTACCGACCGCCCAGCGAAGCCAATAGCATTCTGTTGCAGGTCTCCACAGGATGTTCCCATAACAAATGCACCTTCTGCGGCATGTATAAGGAAGTGCGGTTTACGATTAAACCCGAGGAACTGATCCTTGCCGATATCGAATATGCCGCCGAGCATTTTCCCTCTGCACGACGGCTCTTTCTCTGTGACGGCGACGCCCTGATACTGCCCCAGGCAAGGCTTCTCACCATTCTCAAACGGATCAAAACCCGATTGCCGCAAATCACCCGGATAGGGATTTATGCCAACACCAAGAGCCTGAAATCAAAATCGATCGAGGAATTAAGGGCTTTGCGTCAACAGGGTCTTGGTATTGTGTACATGGGATTGGAAAGTGGCGATGATGTAACCCTTGCCGGCATGAACAAGGGCGCCGCTTCCGGAGAGATGATTGAAACGGGGAAAAAGGTGAAAGCTGCCGGAATACAGTTGTCGGTTACGGTCCTGCTCGGTATCGCCGGCCCCGCGAGGTCGGACATCCATGCCACCGAGACCGGTCGAGTATTGACCGCGCTTGACCCCGACTATATCGGCGCCCTGAGCCTGATGCTTGAGCCGGGAACCGTCCTCTATTCCGATTATCAAGCCGGCCGTTTCGCCCTGCCGGAGCCTTTGGCGATACTGCGGGAGCTACGGACCATGATTGCCGCCACCACTCTCAGCCAGGGGCTTTTTCATGCCAATCATGCCTCCAACTACCTGCCGATCCGGGCAAAATTTCCCGAAGAAAAGGTCGAGGCGCTTGCCTTGCTCGACCAGGCCATTACCGGCCACCTGGCCTTGAAACCTGAATACCTCCGGGCTTTATAAGACCTGTGTCCTGTCACAGCTCTTCGTTTTCTTAAGGTATTATCTTACCTCTATGCCGAACTGCCCTTGCAGGGGGTGGCCAGGAATCATCATAAACAACAACCCGGTTTCTTCCCCGCTGCTTGGCCTGGTACAGCGCCAAGTCGGCCCGTTGGATCAGTTCGGTTGCATTCATGTCCCGGGAAGGAATCATGGCGGCAACGCCCTGACTCACGGTCAGAATGGAATCAACCTTCGAGGTCGCATGGGCAATATGCAGCCTGCGGATCCGTTGCTCAATGAGCTCGGCCACATTGAGGGCCGCCTCGGCATTGCAATCCGGTAAAAGACAGATAAATTCTTCCCCGCCGTATCGGGCGACGGAATCGGATATGCGCCTTGAGCTCTTCTGCAGGGCCTTGGCCACCTCCCGGAGGCATTGGTCGCCGACAATATGGCCGTAGTGATCGTTGTAATATTTAAAGTGATCGATGTCGATCAGGATAGCGGCTAACGGACTGTTGTTGCGCTGACACCGGCGCCACTCCCGATTCAATTTGTCGTCATGGTAACGGCGATTGGCAATGCCGGTCAACCCGTCCAGGTTGGTCAGTTTTTTCAGCTCTTCATTGGCCTGCTCAAGAATTCGGTTGACCTCTTCCACCCTGATCATCTGTTCCACCACCAGTTTCGCCGTGATTGCCGCAGCTTCGCGCGATGCCAGCACCTCACGATAGAGGAGCCTGTAGGCTTCGAACAGCTCCTCCTTGTCGAGGTCGTCTAACTGCTGCCTGTCGAGATGGTAGAAATCATACGTTCTCATGAACTGCCTCCAGCGCCAGATCCGCGGCTCGCCTGACAATATCCCGCCCCCCTGCCCCTTCGATCCCGATCATGCAAACAGACGGCATCGGTTCAATTTTAAGGAAAGGCAAGGAATTAAGGAGATAGAGCAGCCCTCCGGAGTGCGAATACGCCTCCTGCCAATCTTTGCAGATGGCATCCAGATCCAGGCGTAACACCGCACCCGGTTCACCGAAACCGATGACCCGATCAACCAGGACGATTTTTCGACAGCCTTCAAACCAGGGAAGCAGGTTAATGCCGTCCAAGCCGCCTTCGATGATCTCGATGTGGTCACCGTATTGCCTGGACCGCAACTCGTGATATACCAGGATACCAATCGCATCGCCAGCGACCAGACTGTTACCCACGCAGACGATTCTGCTGATTTGCTTCATGTCCCTATACGCAGCCTGCCGAGAGAAGCACCTTTTTTCGATACTGCGTGTACTGAACAGACCATGCACAAATCAAAACTGCGCACCACGTGACCGACCTCCACCGGGTCCGCCGGATTGCGCACCGGCGTCCCCACTAAAGCTTCTTCAATGGGGCCTCGAACATCCTGGTCGTCACGGGGCGAAGCATTCCAGGTCGTCGGAGTGATCACCTGGTAATGATCGATATATCCGCCGGAAAGTTGGATCCAATGACCAAGAATGCCCCGAGGCGCTTCGATCAGGCCCATACCCGCACCGTCAAGGGGCAGGTCGACCGGATGATAATACGGCTGGTCCGTGTCGATATTCCGGAGCCATTGTTCCATATCCAGGAGTATCCGGCCGGGTCGGAGCAGCCTGGCCAATTCTCTGGTCAAGGCCGAAGCACCGCCGGCGGCGATCATCTGGCCGAATAAAGGATCTTTTCGGGCCAGGGCCTCGGCCAATGGACCGGTTTCGGCCGGCCGGCCATTGTATCGCGGGGCCTTGCACCAGGAATATTTATGGGCATCCGCCTGTTCCGTCGGGTGGGTATCGGTTGCCAACGGGTGACCGCTGGAACTTCTCGTATGATATTTTGCATGTTTGACCTGTTCGGCGATGCGTACCTGATCAAAGGGTTGCAGGACGCCGCCATCGATAAAACCGCCACCACCCCACCCCGGCTCGTTGGCACCAATGTAATCCGGGGCGGTCAGATACGATTCATGCGACCGACCCATCGTGTCGAGACCAAAGGCCTGGCCGCAACGCAGGAAAAATCCCAGTTCGCTGTCACGGTGCACTTCCTTGCCACTGATCCATTCTTCCAGCTGCATGCTGTTTTTGATTGCCTCAATCCGCTCTAAAGAGCAACCGAGCACTGTCCGTTCATACCATCGACGAAATTCGGACAGCAGCATCCGGCACTGACGCAAATCCGCCTTGCTGGGTTGAGAGGTGATACCGCCGGGGACAATGAACGAGGAATGGGGCCATTGTCCTCCGAGAATTGCGGTGATTTCAAGTACCTTTCGAGTAGCGAGGATGGTGGTGACAACCGTGCTCCCTTTAAAGGGCTGGTATCTTCGCACGGCCTCAAGATAAAGAGGATGCTGCGCATATCCGGAAGACACCAGGTCCGCTGCGAACATGAGGAAAATATGGCGGAGATCGCTTTGCAATTTTTCAGCGCCCAGGGCGATGCTGCGCACCATGCGGGCATTGGTCCCCACCGGCGAACCCGCCAGATTCTCAAGAGCCATGGCCGCAACCAGTAAATGGCTGGTGCTGCAGATTCCGCAGATACGGGGAGTAATCACCAAACCATCAAGGGCCCCCCGGCCAATGAGCATGGCCTCGACCCCACGGTACATGGTGCCGATCACCCAGGCATCGGTGACAATGCCGTCATCGATCGCGACCTTGACCTCCAGGTCTCCCTCGACCCGGTTCATCGGCATATAAACGGTTGTAGTCATAATGCGTTCCTCAGAGAGTCAGACCCGCGACTTGCGTTTCACCAGCCGATCCGGCGCCGCGGCTGCGGCCATTCCTTTGTATGCCAGATAGTGAGCCCGATCGACTCCATCGGGCAGTTCCAACGGCACGTCGATAATGTTGGGGGTTTGAAAAAAAGGATGCGGCTGGGGAAATTCCGGCTGGGTGCAGCCAAAACAAGGAACCCCGGCATTGGTTTTCGAATTCCGGTTGTTCCAGAGGATTTTATTGCAGGGAGAATAGGTCAGCGGTCCCCGGCAGCCTAAATGAAAAAACATGCAACCCGGTCCGCCGAAATCGTTATCCTCCACCCGGTATTCATGATATTCGTTGCGGGTGCAGCCCTGATGCACCAGAATGCCGAACCAGTCGTCAGGGGCCTGAAATTTGTTGAGTACAGGAGGAGTATCCTCGCAGGCGGCATAGAGGATGTCTTTGAGCACGGTAGGATGAACGGGACATCCCGGCAGGTTGACCACCGGCCAACCTCTTTGTGAGCGATAGTCCGCCCCGAGCAATCCACCGGGGTGATGATCATAAAACTGCAGCCCAGTGGCATCGATCCCCCCCAATTTGCCGATCCCGCCAAAACAGGCGCAGGTTCCCACAGCGATAACCACCCCGGCTTGAGCGGCCAGATCTTTAACGATTACCGCTTTGGATTCCCCCCTGTAGGTGTCGAACCCCCCTGAATTGATCGGTCCGTTGATAACGAATCCCTCAACCAGGAGAATGTCAAGCGGTTGCCTCCCCAGGCGCAGATTGGCCAACAGGGTATCATAGGAGATTTGTTCGTCATAACTGAGCGATGGATGCCAGAGCATTTCAATCTGCAAATCCCCCAGCAGGGCTACCAGATTGGGGGTCTCCATGCCGAGAAGACTCATGGTGTCACCACCGCAAGCTCCACACTGTATCCAGAAGGCTGTTGGCATGGTATTTCTCCTCCGGCTTGCGCCCTGCGTAAATTTTCTAAGAATTTGAGTAACTGTACTGTATGCTGTGGCAATAGCTTATGTCAAGCAACCCGCCCAAAACTCTTTATATCATCTTGAAAACACACAAACTATGAACAGTCAACAACGCGACGACAGCAAAATCGCCACCCTGAACAGCGAATATATAGAACTGGACAAACTCCTGAAACGGGAAAACCTCGCAGCGAGCGGCGGCGAGGCCAAATATCTGGTCAGTCAAGGCGTGGTAAAGGTCAACGGTGAAATTGAAACGAGGAAACGAAGAAAGCTCTATGCTGGCGATGTGGTGACCTGCGACGGCATCGATGTCCGGATCGCAGCAAAATAGCCCCCTTCCCGGATCCAGCCATACCGGGAGGGGGCTTATTGAAAAGCAGAGCTAAAAAAGCAGCTTCTGTTGCGCCTCATTGTAGCGGATTCTGGTTTTCTCAAGAATCTCCACGGGCAGGGCCGGCGGCGGGGGCTGCTTGTTCCAGTCGAGCGAGGAAAGATAGTCGCGCAGAAACTGCTTGTCAAAACTCGGTTGCCCCTTCCCCGGGGCATACTGGTCCAACGGCCAGAAACGGGAGGAGTCCGGGGTCAAGACCTCGTCGATCAGCAGGAGGGTGCCATCGTCGGCAAGCCCCATCTCAAACTTGGTATCGGCAATGATGATCCCCTTGGTGCGGGCATAATCAGCAGCGCGCTGGTAGAGCTTGACACTGACCTCGGCCATGGTGTCGGTAAGTTCCCGACCGACCAGTTCCCGCATCTGTTCGATGGAGATGTTTTCGTCATGCAGTCCCTGATCCGCCTTGGTGGACGGTGTGAACAGCGGTTCGGAAAACTTATCGGATTCCCGCATCCCTTCCGGTAATTTCACCCCGCAAACCGTTGTGTTTTTCTTGTACGCACTCCAGAACGAACCGGATAGATATCCCCGCACAATGCACTCGATCGGCACAACCCTGGTGCGCTTGACCAGCATTGAACGACCTTCCAGTTGACGGCGATACTGATGACAGATTCCGGGAAAATCATCCACATCGGCAGTGAGCAGATGGTTGGGCACAATATCGCCGAGCAAGCCGAACCAGAACAGCGAAATCTGCGTCAGAACCTTGCCCTTGCCGGGAATGGGGTCGGCCATGACCACATCGTAGGCGGAAATCCGGTCAGTGGCCACCATCAGCAGTTTATCTTCATGGCCGGGTATCTCATACATATCCCTGACCTTGCCACGATGTAATAATTTCAAATCCGGACACTCGGTGGTGATCACAGCATCACTCATCATTTCACTCCTACTCTTATTGGTTAAACAAAACTGGTATTGTTATTACTTCAAACTGAAAAATCAACTGTCCTGACGAGCCGTTCTCATCCTTGACATCTCTTTCCAACACCTTACTATTTTCCTTTATTGAAAACAATAAACCCCCTATATGAGGTGTCAGCATGCCATTCATCCGATTTGCAGATCGTCCGCCCTACCGGAACCCCTGGACCGAATTTGAAAGAATCCGGCAAGGACTTGATGAACTCACCCGGACCTATATCGACAAAAGTAAAACGCAGAATCGGGCCAATGTCTACCCGGCTCTCAATATTTTTGAGGAAGCCGACCGCCTGATCATCACTGCTGAATTGCCCGGGATCAAGGCGCAGGACCTGAACCTGTCGCTGGAAGGGGAAACACTCACCATCCAAGGAAAACGCGACAGTAAGCAGAACGAAACCGGCATCTCCTATCACCGTCGTGAGATTGAATCGGGCGGTTTCAGCCGGGCCATCACCCTGCCCATCAAGGTAGAAGTGGAACAGGTCGGAGCAAAACTCAACAATGGCATCCTCACCATCACCCTGATGAAGGCATCGGCAGCCACCCCTCGTCAGATCAAAGTAAGCGCCGAAGAGGAGCCCATATCATGACTGAACAGGAACTGAGGATCCAGGAAAAAAAAGCGGCAAACCCAGGCGGCGAAACCACTAAAAACGAAACTTACTTTGCCCCTCATGTCGACATTTTTGAAACGGAAAAAGAGGTGACCGTTCTTGCCGACATGCCCGGAGTGACCACCGATGGGATCAATCTCTCCCTTGAGGACAATATCCTCACTCTCCAGGGCCACCGTCCTCCCTGGAAACAGACAGGCAGGATCATCCTAGAAGAGTACGAAAGCGGTCATTACCTGCGGCGCTTTACGGTCGCGGAAACCATCGATCAGGACCGGATCGAGGCCTCACTCGCAGATGGCGTATTGAAGGTGCGCCTGCCCAAAACCCGGCCGGCGCAGCCGAAAAAGATCGAAGTCAAACTGGGCTGATCGGCCCCAGCCACACTTTCACAGCAACAACGGCCAACGAGCTTGTTTTCAGCGTGCCGGTTGTTGTCCCAGCTCAGTGCAGGCGGGATTGGCGTATTCGACCAATTCCGCCACCAATGATCCCACCGCCACCTTGGAATGGATCTCCACCGGCACCCGACAGGTGTCATCGGTGAGCCAGAGGATGGTGTCGCCGCTCTTATTATACAACCCCTTGAAATCCATCTTTGGCTGTACTTTGAGCGTTTCTTTTAGGCCGAACAGGGTCTGTCGTTGTTCCCTCTTGAGGAGAGAAACTTGAACCTCGCGACGTTTCTTGTCGGCAAAAGTGGGCACCATGATCTCTTCCCCTTCTTGGAAACGGAGCGCCCGGCTGATAATAAACGAGGCGAATTCATTATACACCGCGCCGCTAAGGTCGAATTGCAGCGTCGGTTCCTGATTCCGCTGATAGCTGACGGAGCGGGATTGTTGATCGTATAAGGTCAATCGCCTGACATCGCTGCGGTATCCTTCCTTCTGCAGCACCTCGTATCGATAGGGGAGCTTCATCGGCCCGCTGACAAAGCAGCGAAAGGTATCGTCCACCGGATACATCAGCTTGAGCGGTCCATAGTCCTTTACCTTTGCGGCAATGGTATACGCATCCTGTTTTGATTTCTCCGGTCTGATTTCCATGTAGATATCGCCGATTTTAACGCCGCCGCTCCAGGAAACGGAATAGTGGAGGGTCTCGTTCCCTGAAAAAATAGTGGAAAGAATTACCGGATCCACCTGGGAAGGTTGGGTTTCCAGGACCTTGGCCGCTGCCGGTTCTGCCGTGGCAAGGTTGCCCCAGAACAGCAAGGGAAGGAGTACGGATAAACCGCGGCGGAAAAGTATCATGTCAGGGTGCGGTTGCCAGGGCCAGCCAGGTGGCGAAGAAAAGAGTGAGTGCAATCAGGCCGTTCATGGAGAAAAAGGATTGGCGAATGCGTGACAGGTCTTGGGGGGTAACGATGAAGTGCTGATAAAAGAGGGCAACACCAGTCACGCCGATCCCCACATAATACCAGAGATTAAGTCCCATCTGCATCCCGGTCAGCGTGAAAAGACCAAAAGCGAGGATGTGAAAACCCACCGCAATCCGGAATCCGTTGCGGCGGCCAAAGATCGCGGGCATGGAATACAGTCCGGCCTCGCGGTCGAAATCGGCGTCGAGGCAGGCATAGATGCAGTCAAAACCGGCCACCCAGAAGAGCACGCCCAGTGACAGCACCCAGGGGTATCCCTCCAGGCTCGCCGCCACCGCCACCCAACCCCCTAAAGGAGAAAAGGCCAGGGCCACCCCGAGAACGACGTGACAGAGCCAGGTGAAACGTTTGGTCAGCGAATAGAAAAGCGTCAGGGCCAAGGCCACCGGCGCAATCAGCAAAGCCAGGGGGTTGAGCATGAAACAGGCAAAAAAGAACAGGGCGGCGGCGAGCAGCACCATTCCCCAGGATTCAACAAGGGATACTTCGCCCGCGGGTAAAGCGCGACCCGAGGTGCGCGGGTTGGCGGCATCGAAGCGGCGGTCAACGATCCGGTTGAATCCCATGGCACTGGTTCGAGCGCCCACCATGGCCAGAATCACCCAGAGGAACACGGAAAAATCCGGCACGCCCCTTCCGGCGAGAAAGGCACCGATCAGGGCAAAGGGCATGGCAAAGACCGTATGCTTGAATTTGATCATCTCAAGCAGAATGCAGAATTTCCGCCACATGATCAGAGCCCTTGCCAGCGGTTGATGTTTCCAGGGGCGACAGCGATTCCCAACAGATCGCAGAGACGGGCCGCAAAGGACAGGGCAATGTCGTCCAGGTTTTTGGGATGGGTATAGAAAGAAGGCATGGGCGGACAGAGGATCGCCCCGGCCTCATGGGCTGTCAGCATGTTTTTGAGATGGGTCCGGTTCAACGGTGTCTCCCGAACGGCAAGCAACAGCGGGCGCCGCTCTTTCAAGGTGACGTCGGCACAGCGATGAAGGAGATTGCCGCAATATCCCGCTGCAATCGCTGCCAGGCTGCCCATGGTGCAGGGCAGGACAACCATGGCATCGTAGAGAGCGGAACCGGAGGCCGGAGGCGCGGTGAAATCGTCCGGCGCAAACCATTGCGACACCTGCGGCAATTGCTCCGGCTCCAGACCGAGCTCGAAACGAAGCACCTTGCGCCCGGACTCGGACACGATGCCATGCACCTCTACGCCCTGGGCGGCGAGCAGTTGCAGCAAGGCCGGCACGTAGAGCATCCCGGTCGCCCCGGATATCCCCAGGATGAGACGTTGACAGTTTGCCATTTATTCCTTGATCCCTATGTAGATAGAGACGATACCGAAAGTCAGCGGCATTCTTGAGACCTTGGTGAAACCGGCCTCGCGCATCATGGCCAGCAGCTCCTCGGGTTCGTAAAAGGCGGCGATCGAAGAAGCCAGATATTGATAGGCCTCCTTGTCTCCCGAGATCAATCCGGCAATCGCCGGCAGAATCCGGTTGAGATACAAATGATAGAGCGGTTTGACAAGAGGATTAGTGGGCCGGGAAAATTCCAGAATCAGCAATTTACCGGCGGGACGGAGGATGCGATGCATTTCCTGCAATCCTTGCAGGGTCCGCGCCAGGTTACGCACCCCGAAGGCCACGGTGCAGCCCCAGAAAGAACCTGTCGGAGCCGGGATGATCTCGCCGTCGCCGCATGCCGGGAATATCCGCTCCTTGCGTCCATCCTCCGGCAAGGATCCGGCCCCGGCCCGGAGCATGTCCTCGCAGAAATCGATGGCCAGCACCTTGCGTTTCGGCGCTTGCCTGGTCAATTCCAGGGAGAGCGGCAGGGTTCCGGCGCAGAGGTCCATGACCCAGCCCCCGGGAAATTCGCGGAGCAGGCGAACCGTGCGCCATCGCCAATAGCGGTCGATCTGCAGGGAAAGCAGCGAATTCAGGAGATCATAACGTCCGCTGATCGAAGAAAATTTTTCTTTGACGAATCGTTTCTTCTCTTCAGGGATCTTGATGTTTTCCATTACTGTTTGTCTTTAAAATTGAGTGAATTGCAGAAAAAGCATCTTATTGAAATATTTTCAACGGCAGCGCCCCGGCTGGAGCCTCGCCCCGGTCCACCAGATACTGAAAAAAACGTTCCAGCGCCTGGATTTTTATCGGGGAAAGATCATGTTCAATGCCCAGCAAATAGCGGGAGCAGGCCTCGCAATCCATGGGGATGCGGCGCGCTACCCGGTCGCAGATCTCGGCCATCCGCCGCGCGCCCTGCCGCCGGCAATCGACCAGGGTCCGCCTGATGGCCCTGGCGGTTTCGGGTTGCTCGGCAAGGAACTGCTCCTGGACCGCGCAGACGGAAAAAACAAAGGGCAATCCGGTTTTTTTGTACCAGATTTCGCCAAGATCCAACTGAACGGGGTAGCGCTGCTCGGCCTTCAGCCGGAGGGCATCGTCGCCGATCGCCAGCACGGCGCTCACGCCATCGGTGCCGGCCAGCTCTCCATAGACATCGCCAACGGTATAGTGAGGCCTGACCTGGAAAAACTCTTCCAGAATAATGCGCACCAGGCGAATCGAGGTGTCCGATTGGCGGGTCAGAAGCACGGATCGGCCATCAAGGGCTTCGGGCTGGAGATCGGAAAAGAGAAAGACACTGCCCACCGGACCGGTTGCACTGATCGAGAGATCGGCCAGGATCCGGTAGTTTTCCGGATTGGCGGCATAGGCAATGGAAGAGACAAACCCCATGTCAATCTTTCCCGCTGCCAACAGCAGGTTCAACTGACTCGGTTGCCCCTCTATTATTTCCCAGTCAGGGGGCAGCGATTGCTCTTTCCAGATCTCGTAGATGGGTGCGGTATTGATATAATTAACCATGCCGATGCGCGCCATAACTTCTTTCTCAATCCTCCAGACGTACCGGTTGCAAGTCGCTGCCGGTGGTCACCAGGTAATCGTAGATCTGCGAGGCAGTACCGACATGACCGGGAACCGGAACGGCCAGCAGGTCTGCGTTTTTTCCAGGTTCAAGGGTCCCGAGCCGGTCCAGGCCCAGCGCCTCGGCCCCGCCCCGGGTAGCCATGGCAAAGATGGCGGCGGCATCAACCCCTTCATGCTCTTCCGCCAGGATCCGCATCTCCCGCCAGAGGGAAAGTTCCGGATTGCTGGCCAGACTGTCCGTGCCCAAGGCGGGCAGGATGCCGTTTTCCAGATACTGCCGCACCGGCGCTCTTCCTGTGCCGAGATACCGGTTGCTACCGGGACAGAGGCAAACTTTCACCCCCTCTCCCGCAAGAATCCGGATCTCCTCGGAAGAAACATGGATAGCGTGGATGCAAAGCGTTCGGGCATCGAGCAATTGGAGATCGCGTAAATAGTGAATAGAACCGCCCCGTCCTCGGGCGACAAAGGAGCCGTCCCAGAACCCCCGCTGACGGACAAAGTCCACCAGCTCTCCCCTGCCCTGTCCCAGCATCTCGGCCTCGGCCGCAGGTTCGGCGGTATGGATCGGAAACACCTGGCCCAGTGCGGTGGCTCGCTCCTTTAATTGCTGAAGCAGCCGGCAGTGGGTGGAATACGGGGCGTGTCCGGAACAGAGGGTCTCGGCAGGTTCCTGACGCAAACGGGAGAGATTTTTTTCCAAGGTGAACTCGGCCAGCCCGAGGTACTCTTTGAAGGGGAAGAGCAGCCCCGGAAAAGAGGCCGCGAGGTTCCGCCCGATCAAGGTGTTGCCGATATCGGCGAGTACGCTCACTCCGCTATGATACTGCGCCTTTGCGGCCCTCAGCGCCGACTGCTCGGCAAGCTCGCCGGTAGCTCCCAGAGAATCGCGAAGTTGCAGCAATTGACTGATCCAATCGGTGAAGAGACCCGTGAAAGGTGCGGCGGCGAGCGACGCCAGATGAGATAACTCGAGATGAATATGGGCGTTGATCAGCGCCGGCGTCAGGGCGGATGCCGGATGAGGAATTATTGCAGCCTCCGGATAGTGTTGCCGAAGCCTCCGCAGACCATCAACCGCAAGGATTTTGCCACCGGCGCAAGCGACTCCCCCGTCTCCAATGATCGGACCGCAAACCGGCACAACCCAAGGGGCGGCGTGGATACGTATTACTTCGTCACTCATCAGGCAGGAGTATAGTCCATTAAACGTTGCTGCGGCTGGTATCCGGCATCGCGCACCAGCCGTCTGATTTCGGCCTCTGAGAGACGAAAATGGACTCCGGCGGCGGCCACCACATTTTCTTCAATCATGGTTGAGCCGAAATCGTTGGCGCCGAAAAACAGGGAGAGCTGCGCGATCTTGGGGCCCTGGGTAACCCAGGATGCCTGGATATTCTGAAAATTATCAAGGAACAGACGACTGAGCGCCAGGATCCGCAGATAGCTGACCGCTGTGGTTTTCTCGATTTTTCGTGCAGCGGCAAGGGGCGTATGGTCGGGCTGAAACGGCCAGGGGATAAAGGCGGTGAAACCTCCGGTCCGGTCCTGGAGATCGCGCAACCGCTGCAGATGCTCAAGCCGCTCTTCGATGGTTTCGATATGGCCGAACATCATGGTGGCAGTGGTTCGCAGGCCCAGATTGTGAGCCTCTTCCATGACCTCGATCCATTGATCGGCGCTGCATTTTTTCGGGGCCATCTCGCTGCGGACCCGATTGCTGAGAATTTCCGCGCCGCCGCCGGGAATCGAATCAAGTCCGGCTGCGATCAACCGCTGCAGAACCGTGGCAAGAGAGAGGCCGGACAATTGGGAAAAATGGAAAATCTCAGGCGGGGAGAATCCGTGGACATGAATGCCGGTGGTTTTCATAAACCGAAGCATATCCTCGTAAAATTCAAGAGGCTTATCGGGATGCAATCCGCCTTGCAGCAGGATCTGGGTCCCGCCGAGTTCCTGGGTTTCCTGTATTTTTTCAGCAAGCTCAAGCCGTGAGAGCACCTGACCCTTGGGGTCGTCCGGGGCCTTGAAAAAGGCGCAGAATTTACACGCGGAAATACAGATGTCGGTATAATTGATATTCCGGTCAATGACATAGGTCACCACCGGCTGGGGATGCAGCCGCTGCCGGACCGCATTGGCAAGGAATCCCAGTTGATGCAGGCTCGCCTCCCGTTCCAGTTGGAGGAACTCCTGGCCGTCGATCCGCTCACCTTGTTCTATTTTGGCAATAATCCTTTGCATAACCGTCAGAAGGTTGCGAGGACGTTGTAGAGCGTGTCTCGCTGCACCGGTTGTCGCCCGGCTTCCTGGATCAGCCGGATCAAGGTTTTGTGTCCCAGCGCCTGTTCCGTTTCCGCGCCGGCCATGTGGGTGATGACCTCTTCCTTGACCGTGCCGTCCATATCGTCGGCACCAAAAGCCAACGCCACCTGTGCGATCTTGGGGCCGACCATGACCCAGTAGGCCTTGATGTGGGGAAAATTGTCCAGCATTAATCGGCTGACCGCAATGTTCTTCAGATCATTGATACCGGTGGTATTGGAGTGTTCCGACATCTCCGTGTTCTTGGGATGAAAAGCCAAAGGGATAAAGGCAAGGAACCCCTGGGTTGCATCCTGGGTGCGGCGGAGGGCATCCAGATGCTGCAAACGTTCCTCAACGGTTTCAATATGACCGTACAGCATGGTGGCATTGGTGTGTAACCCCTGAGCATGGGCGATTCGGGCGACTTCCAGCCAACCTTCGCCCGATAATTTCTCCTTACAGGTGATTTGACGGATTCGTGGGCTGAAAACTTCAGCGCCGCCGCCGGGAATCGATCCCAGGCCGGCCTCCATCAGGGCGTGCAGGGTCTCATCGACCGGTTTTCCGGCAAGCTGCGCCAAGTGGTGGATTTCCACACAGGTGAAGGCCTGGATGTGCACCTCGGGGCGCACCTCTTTGATGCCGCGCAGGAGGTCGAGATAGTAGGAGAAGGGCAAATCAGGATGAATGCCGCCGACCATGTGGATTTCATCAATCGGCTCGTCAAGCCGTTCCCTGACCTTGGTCTTGACTTCCTCGACACTCATCTCATAGGCGAGCTCATGCCCCTTTTTTTTGCCGAATGCGCAGAATTTACAGAGATTGGTGCAGATATTGGAATAATTGATGTGCTGGTTATAGATAAAAAAGGCCTGGTTGCCGTTCTTTTTTTCCCTCACAATATTAGCAAGATAGCCAATGGCCAGGATATTGGGGTGTTCGTAGAGTTGTCGGCCGTCATCCAGCGAGAGACGCTCCCCGCCACGGACTTTTGCTAAAATCCGGCCGAGCCCGGCTTGTTCGATGTATCCATCCATGTTGATCCGCAACGCCCCCAATGGTGAAAAAAAGAAGCCCCTTGGAGCAAGGGGCTTTTGTCTCTAGAAACGATAATAAGGTTAGTCGAGGAAAAAGCGTAGTTTTTCCCGGCGGCTGGAGTGCCGTAACCGGTTCAGTGCCTTTTTCTCAATCTGACGGATACGCTCCCGCGAGACATTGAAACGTTTGCCGATCTCTTCCAGGGTATACTCCGCTTTCTCGCCGATGCCGAACCGTAACCGAATGATTTTTTCCTCGCGATCGGTCAAGGTCGACAACACCTCGGTAACCCGATGGGCCAATTCCCGGTTTTGCACGGCATCGTAGGGTGATTCCGATTCCTGATTCTCAAGAAAATCCCCCAGGGTGGAATCGTCATCGCCCACCGGGGTTTCCAGGGAAATGGGTTCGCGGGAAGCCTCTAGAATTGCCAGGATCTTATCCATCGGCAAATCGGTCATTTTCGAGATTTCCACCGGCGTCGGTTCGCGGCCCAATTCCTTGAGCAAGGAATAAAAAGCCTTAAAAAACTGGCTACGGAGCTCAAGAAAATGGACCGGCAAGCGGATGGTCCGAGTCTTATCGAGGATAGCCCTGGTAATTGCCTGTCTGATCCACCAGGAGGCATACGTGGAAAATTTATTGCCTTTTTTATAATCAAACCGGAAAACGGCCCGCATCAGGCCCAGGTTTCCTTCCTGGATCAGGTCAGCCAGGGTTAAACCCTGGTGCATGTAACGTTTGGCGATGGAAACCACCAGCCGAAGATTGGCCCGAATCATCGAATCTTTGGCAAATTCGATGGATCGGTTGTAGGCTTCGATTTTGGTGTTCAGCTCAAACAGCTCTCTCTTTTCCGAATAATTGCGATAGGCAATGCTCACGCAATGCTTCATGTAGTTGAGCTGCTGTTTTTTAGGCTTTAAGGTAGGATCCCTTCGCTGCCAAAGATCGATGCGATCGACCAACATCTTGATCTCGGTGGTTCCGGAAACATCCTGACGAATCGCCTCGATAATCGCATCGAACCCTTCGCGGATCGTCTTGGAGTATTTGGCCTCTTCCTCGGGAGTAAGGAGATCGAATTGCCCCATCTCCCGAAGATAGGTGGTGGTGGTTTCTTCCGACTCGTGTTCTTCACTGTCCGGTAAAGAGTCGGAAGCGGTATCGTCCTCGCCGTTTTTTTTCCCGGTCCATTCTTCACCGGAGAGCGTCTTTCTTTTCCCCGACTCTTCCAGGGTAACAATTTCTATATTGTTTTCCCCTAAAAAATCGAAGAGTTCCTCAATGGCTCCCGGATCTTTAACCTGTTCAGGAAGCAACTCGTTAAGGTGCTGAAATGTTATACAGCCCTCATCTCTTCCGGCCTCAAGAAGGTCATTTTTTATACCAGCTAGCACCTTGCCTTCTCCTTTAAAACTGTATTTTCACACATAAAGTGGTTTTAAACGCAAAAAGAATATTATAGTTTAATCTTTTAAGATAAAAAAGCAATCAAAGAGTGTTTTCCATGCGAAAAAAGCGTATATAAAGAGGAAGAACATCCGAAATACTTCAAATTAAAAAATGGGTTAGAGCATATAGCCCTGAAGAGACGAAAAATGAACATTGCTACATCGGTAAACATTCTCCATGAAAGGTCAAGCGGAATTTTACTCCCTGTCTTTTCACTGCCGGGACCGTTCGGAATCGGCGATATTGGCGTGACAGCCAGGCAGTTTATCGATTTTCTCAAAAAAAGCGGCCAAAGCTGCTGGCAGATCTTGCCGTTTGGGCCCACCAGCAGGATCTTTGGTGACTCTCCCTACATGAGCTATTCAGCCTTTGCCGGTAATCCCCTGTTTATCAGCCTGGAGCTTCTGGTTGAGCAAAATTTTGTCACGAAAGAAGAAATAATTCCTCCTCGTTTTTCAGAGCACACCGTCAATTATCAACAAGTAAGTGATTACAAAACGAGCATTCTTAAACTGGCTTGGAAAAGATTTCAGTCCAGGACCTTGACAAGAATCGCCCTCATTAAGAATTTCACCCGCTCCCACCCTTGGGTTATCGACTACGGGCTTTTCTTAGCTCTCAAGGAAAGATATCCTGACCAACCTTGGTATCAGTGGCCCTTGCCCATACGTCACCGGGAGTCCGTTGCCTTGCAACAGGCAACCTTGGAACTGATGGATAAGATAGAGTATTTTATTTTTGAACAATATCTCTTTTTCAGCCAATGGCAACAACTTCGAACCTATGCCAACGAATCCGGGATACGGATCATCGGGGACCTGCCTATTTACGTTGCCCTTGACGGGGCCGATGTCTGGGCCAATCAACAACTCTTCCAACTGGATGCGGAAAGCTGCGAGCCTACGTATGTAGCTGGAGTACCCCCTGATTATTTCAGCACCACCGGACAGCGTTGGGGTAATCCCCTGTATCGCTGGAACACCGAAAATATTTTGGAGAAGAATCGGTTACTGGAGTGGTGGGAACAACGTCTCAGGCTCAATTTCGATCTTGTCGATACCCTGCGAATCGATCATTTCCGTGGTTTTGAATCCTACTGGGCTATCCCCGCGAATGAAGAGACAGCAGTGAATGGGAAATGGCAGGCCGGTCCCGGCCAGCCGTTTTTTGAGGAAATGGAAAAACGACTCGGCGGCATGAGCATTATCGCCGAGGACCTTGGTGATATCACCCCGGAGGTCGAAACCCTCCGCCGTGAACTTGGGTACCCTGGCATGAAAATTCTTTTATTCGCCTTTGACGGGAATGAAGATAACATCTATCTCCCCTATAACACAGAAAAAAATAGTGTTATTTATACCGGGACGCATGACAACGACACCGCTGTCGGCTGGTACCTGAGTCCGGAGGTTTCTTCGGAGAGCAAGAGACAAGCCAAACGTTTCGCTAATCGGCAGGACGATCATGCCGGCTCGTTTCACCAGGACCTGATCTATCTGGCTCTGTCCTCGGCCTCGAACATGGCAATTCTGCCCATGCAAGATGTCCTTGGTTTTGGCAACGACTGCCGCATGAACACGCCGGGAACCACGGACAACAACTGGCGATGGCGCTGCGTCGGACATTTCCTTAACGATGAGGTCGCAACCTGGCTCCTTGATCTCACCCATTTGTTCGGTCGATCCCTATAACGTAGTCGCGATTGAGCGGTGCTCATCCACGGCTACAATTGATCTGTTGTTGTTCCTTTTATCCATGGGGTAGTCAATCACCTCAACTGTCGATTAGAATCAGTTCTTCTCCATTTTTCCATACGGCTGAATCTGTTGCACATGCTGCGATCTCGCCGTGTTCGCCCTGTTTGTCTTCCTCGCTCTTCCCGGCAATGCCTTTATCTGCGGCACGTTTACCCGACTGCAATCCTGCTTTAAACCTTAAAAAAACGGAATGCTGATCAAATTGTAACACAAGACCGATACAAAGCTCTTTCAGAAACGGTGCTCGATATAAGTCATTGCACCGCAAGGCCTTCAGGCAAACACCTCCGAAAGAGTCCAATTCGATCATGCTGAAAAGAACGGAACCGACCGGAAAAAGCTGGATAACCGTAGGCGTCAAGCTGCTGTTTGGGGTTGCACTCGCCTCCAACTGCTGCATCGGCGCGCTGCTTTATGTGAATAACCGGGCATCCCATGCCGTCGAACGGATGGTGGCCGAGGTTCTGGCCATCAGGGAGGGGGTTGACGTCAACCTGAGAGAGACCATCGTCGGGCTGCAAAAAGAATTTGCCGCCCTGCCGCAACTGTTTGTCGATGATCCGAAAAAGGCGATTGTCCAGCAGGTGGAGCGAGATTTTCAAGTTCGGGAACGGCAACGGTTCGCCGGACGGGAGAGTTATGCGGCTCTTTTCTCGCGTACTGAAAAAAGAGATCTGGCCAATGGACAGATGGTGGTCAAGATCGACCACGACGGACTGACCCTCTCGCTGGGACTGTTCAACGAGCAGGGAGTGTTTCTCGATGATATTGAACGGCTGCACCTAGCCGGCGACCGGCCTGAACAGGACGAGGAGCGACTGCGCGCCTTGATCGGATCCGTGCAGGAGGGGCAAAACAACAGTGCCGGGCTTGCGGAGAAGGTTGCTCTTCTTCGCAGGATTACTTCGGACAAGAGCCTCGAGGCCGAAAAAAGCCGAAACGAAATCCTCGGCTATGTCGACAAAATCAACCTCCATGAGCAGCGGATGACCGAGGCCAACCGGCATCAGCGGCGCTTAAGCCTTATCGTAGGCCTGGCGGTCATGCTGGGGAATGTACTGGTCCTGTTTATCCTCACCCGGATTATAGTCGAAAGACCCTTGCATCGCCTGACCCGGATTGTCGAGGAACTGGGCGCGGGCAACTATCCGGAGATCCCCTGGCCCCATCGCCGCGATCAGATCGGTGTTCTCAGTTCGGCCATCGGCCGTTTTCGCGATGTTTTACTGACCCTGAAACAGGAAGAAGAGCGCAAGGCCGAGGACCGGAAACGGATCGAAACCCTGGTGAGGTCCATGACCGCCTCAATTCATCACCTGGATGAACGGGCCGGGAAGATGGCTGCCATGTCGCTTTCCCTGCAGGAACTGGCCGGCATTACCGAGCGGGAGTCGAATAGCGTGGCTGGGCTGGCCGGCGACACGACCAGACGAACCGGTGAGGTCAGCGCCAGTTCCCAGCAGATCAGTTTGGCGGTGGGGGAGATTCACCGGGAACTCGGCGCCCAGAACACGGAAGTGACGCATATTGTCGGGGAGATCGGGCAGGCGCGGCGGCAGCTCGATGATCTGCGCCAGTCGGTGGTTGAAATTGACGCCATTGTCGGCGCGGTGCACCACATCACCGATCGCACCAAAATCCTGGCGATCAACGCCGCCATCGAAGCGGTCAAGGCCGGACAATATGGCCGGGGATTTGCCGTGGTCGCTGACGAGGTCAAACAACTCTCACACACCACCGCGCATGCCACCAGGGATGTTCTTGATAAAATCGAGACGATCAATGCCACCTGCCGGACCTTCATTGGTTCCTTCGACACGCTTGAACGGGGGACGGAACAGCTGCATCAGGTTACCGCAACCATCGGCAAGGCCGTTGACCGGCAACGAGCGCTGACCGGAGCTATCGTTGAGTTGGCCGCCGCCACCGGCGAAAATACGCGGGATGTATCGACCCGCATTGCCGAAGTCAACAGCGCGGCGGCCGGCGCGCTGCAGCTCTCGGTTGACGCCCGCCGATACGCCGAGGAAATCGCCCTCCAACTCAGTGAGCTGCTCTCGGGCAGTGTCCGCGACCTGGAAGCCCTGAGCCTTCGGGACAGTGGATCGCAGGATGCCCCATCGGAAGACCATCGATGTCGTTGCTTTCCCCCCATTGACAAGCTGCAACCCTCTTCCCTTGCCCCAACATCCCCAGCCTGCCCGGTTAGTGGGTAACCAACCGGATTCGGGTCTCGTCCGTGCCTGGAGGCCCGTGCGTGCCCCGGTACTGGAGAAAAAGGTTGTCGCTGCTCCGGAACCAGTACTCGGCCTGCCAGATGGCCGACATCAGCCCGTCGAGCTGGATGACCACCTTTTCCGTCCTCTCGGCGCCGCCATTAATGGATGGAATCTGCGCGCTCCCCGCATTTTTTGCCTGCATGGCCAGCACTTCCAGGGTGTCGGGCCGGATAGTCCAAAAATCGGCGGAGGACTGCTCGCGGGCCACCATCCGCTGCAGACAAAAGGAAAGGGGCTGATACCAGGGTCGGGGATCGATAGCCTCAGTCCTGTCGATGGTCTTGCCCGCGAACCGACCGCTGAAGTGGATGCGATCTCCTTTCCGCTCCGTCCGGACATCGGTATCCGGTTGTTTAATGAAGCGCCAGGACAGGGTCGTTCCTTCGGTGGTGTTGACGCTGCTGAAAATCTCATCTCCCTGATTCTGGATTACGGTGACACTGTCCCGTTCCCAGTCCGCTCGCCAGGAAAAGGTGAAACTGTCGTCCCCGGTCTGTTCGCGGTAGCGGAGGATCTGGGAGGCGGGGCTCGCCGTTGCCAGGATCAGCAGGGCCAGGCAAAAGGGAACAAAGGCGCGCAGGGGGGAATTGTCAGGCAGGAATGATTTCATATGAGTTGATTGTCCGGCATGGCGGGTTCGGAGCGCTCGCCTGGTTGAAGGTGTGCAGGGGCGGGCGAAGCTATCAAGCGGGATGACATTGGTATCCAGGATAAAGGTCTTTGGGGAGGAGTTGCTGGTCATGGGCGCTGTTCTCCTCTGTCTGGGGAGATGAAGAGGGAAAGGGAAACCGGTGCAGACACCGCAGCGGCTGGCCGGAGGCCGGTTCAATGAAGAGACACAGGGCGTCGATCGCCAGCTGACCTTCGAACAGCGGCCCGAAGGTCTCGATCAGGGCGGCATGGATCCGCTCCTTTTCCCGCCCCTCGGCTATTCGGGCAGTCAGGGGAAAGTGAAAGCGAAACTGTTCAAAGACATAGGGATAGCCCCAGATCTCCAGATTTTTCTTTTCCTGGCCGCTGAGCAGGGCGGCCTTGCGCCGGGCCATTTCACTGGGGCTCAGGGGAGCCCGGAAACGATCGAAGGCCCGGATGCAGAGCGAGGCGAGGGTCTGGAGGGCCTGGGAGTGACGGACCGGGCGCAGGCAGAAAAAACCGTCGAGTCGGGCGATTTCCAGGGCCGGCGGCGCGATCGGTTTCAGGCAGGCGGTGAAATCGGCCAGGGCGGCCAACAGGTCGGCCTCGCCTCTGGGCTCAGCCAGACGGAAAGGAGGAACGAGGGTGGCGTGAAAACCGCGATGGCCCGGGAGAGCGGTCAATTCGGCGAGGCGCTCGGGATCGACCCCGTGAAATCGGGGCCGGGACAGGGAATGCCCAGTGAGGGCATCCCGGCCGAGCCAGAGGCTTCCCCGTTGCCAGAGAGGGGAAGCGGGAGGGGGCGCAAAAGCGATGGCGTAACGCATAAGGAGATTCTGCTGTTGGTTGAGGTCTCCGACAGGTTTCGGTCGGGTGGCGGAGGAACGCCGCAAACCTTCATTGTTGCCATTATGAGCACCTCGTTTTAATCCCCGGTTATGAAACGGTTACGATTCCATCAGGGGCAACAGTAAACAGTATTGTCCGCAACCGGCGGATCAACCCTGACCAAATCATAACCGCGGGCTAATCCGGCCGTAACAGCCGGGGGGTAGAAGAGGGGCATGGATGTATACGGAGGCTTGCCGTCGTTCCCGGCGGCAAGACCCTTCGGCCGAATCTTCAAGGGAGTGTCCCATGCCCAAACTGCTCTGTGTTGTTATTGATGGCCTGCGCGCCGAGACCCTGGCCTGCGCCCATGTCCCTTGTTTCGACCGCCTGATCCGCAACGGCGTCATCGCCCGCCAGCTCGAGCCCCCGCAGCCGCAGCTGATTCTGCCGACCCTGGTTTCCCTGTTCACCTCCCTGTCTCCCGAAGAACATGGCGTTCTCTCCAACAGCGCTGCCTCGGTAGTCTCGCCGCATGCGGTCTCGCTTTTTTCGTTGCTGCGCTACCGCCACCAGCGCAGTTCCGCCTTCTATTCCTGCGACCGTCTGCGCCTGCTTTTTCCTCCGGGCAGTTTGCAGACCGGGGTGCTGATCAATTCCCAGGCGATCCGTAATGTCGACCGCGAACTGGCGGAGCAGGCGGGGCTGCATCTCCAGCGGGAAAAACCGGATCTTTGCCTGCTTTCGCTTCAAGGCGCCGACATTGCCGGTATCCATTTCGGATTTCATTCGGAGGCGTACCGGGAGAGTGTTGAAATGGCTGATCAGGCCCTGGGTCTGCTGCTGGAAAACCTGGCCGTGGTCGGCTTGCAGCAGGAGTATGTGATCATGGTGGTGGGCTGCGCCAACAACGTTCCGTCGCGAAACGGAGCGGCGCAGCCGGCGGGCGAGACGCATCTGCCCCTGATCCTCGCCGGTCCCGGAATTCCCGGGGGCGTGGAGTTGGAGCAGAGTCTGTCCTTTCTGGACCTGGCCCCCACCATGGCAAAGATTCTCGGCGTGGCGCCGCATCCCGACTGGCGGGGCGGCATCATCGGTGAGGTGTTTCGCCGATCGCCGCTGGAAATGACAGCGCAAAAAAAAACTGAGAGATCCCGGCAACAGCATCAAACTCAAACCCCACAGGAGCCTTCATGTTTACGGTCGATGCAATCCTCAACCAGTACTATCCGCGCCTGAGCGGCCGACCGCTGGTCACGCCGCCGATCCGCTCCCTGCTCCGCCGTCTGCTCCGGGAAGAACATTTCGCCGGCTTCACCGAACAGTTTCCGCATCTGCGGGGCATGGAGTTCGTCGAGCAGGTGCTCGAATCCTTCCGGTTTACCTACACGGTGACCGACCGCGAGCGGGAGAACATCCCGGTGAGCGGCCGGGTGATGATCATCGCCAACCATCCAATCGGCACCATGGATGGCCTCTCCCTGTTGAAACTGGTGCACGACCACCGGCCCGATGTCCGCATTGTCGCCAACGACCTGCTGGATGCGGTCAAACCGCTGCGTCCCTGCCTGCTGTCGGTGAAGGTGATGACCGGAGTGAACCTCAAGGAGCAGATCGCCCGGATCGACCAGGCGCTCGCGAAAGAAGAAGCGGTAATCATTTTTCCGGCGGGCGAGGTTTCCCGTTTCGGTTTCCACGGTATCAGGGACAGCCGTTGGCACAAAGGTTTCCTCCGTCTGGCCGCCCGCGCCAAGGCGCCGATTCTGCCCATCCATGTCCACGGCCGCAATTCGCTGTCCTTCTATGCCGCCTCCCTCCTGGCGCGACCGCTCTCCACCCTGATGCTGATCGGCCAGATGTTTCGGATCCAGCGCAAACCGCTCAAACTGACCATCGGCGGCCTCATCCCCCATGCTGCCTACGAGGGGCTCAAGATCCGGGAAAAAGACAAGATCGACCTCTTTCGCAAGCACCTCTACCGGATCGGCGCCGGTAAAAAAGGGATCTTCCCCACCGAAACCGCTATTGCCCGGCCGGAACGGCGGGTGGTGCTGAAGAAAAACGTGCAGGCAGGGGAGCTGTTGGGAAGAACGCCGGACGGCAAGGAAATCTATCTGTTCGAGGGAAACGACCATTCTCCGGTACAGCGGGAGATTGCCCGGTTGCGGGAGATTACCTTCCGTGCGGTCGGCGAAGGCTCGGGCAAACGGCGGGACCTGGACTCCTTTGACCGCTATTACCGCCACCTGGTGCTCTGGTCCACCGAGGACCTGGAGATCGTCGGCGCCTACCGCTTTGCCGATAGCGGCGCGGTGGTCCGGGAGAAAGGCTTCGAGGGGCTCTACAGCCACAGCCTCTTTCATTTTAACGAGGCCCATTTCCCCTACCTCGAACAGGGACTGGAGCTGGGCCGCAGTTTTGTCCAGCAGAGATACTGGGGCATGCGCAGCCTCGATTACCTCTGGTACGGCATCGGCGCCTTCCTCCGCCGCAACCCCCAGTACCGCTATCTGTTCGGGCCGGTGAGCATCAGCAACAGCATGCCGCGGATGGCCAGGGAACTGCTCATCTATTTCTACAAGCTCTACTTTGCCGACACCCGCATTCAGCCCTGTTCCCGCAATCCCTTCCGCTTCTCGCTGCCGGTCACCGACCTGGCCCGTTCCTTTGCCGGCGACAACTACCAACAGGACCTCGTCCACCTCAAATCGCTGCTCAGCACCATGGGGACCTCGATCCCCACCCTCTACAAGCAGTACACCGAGTTGTGCCCGCCGGGCGGCGTGACCTTTCTCGACTTCAATGTCGACCGGGATTTCGGCAATTGCGTCGACGGCCTGGTGGTGGTCGATACCCACCAGTTGAAACCGAGCAAGCGCAAACGCTATATCGAGGATTCGCTGCTGGAGGCGGCTTGATCTGGAGGGGAATCGACTTGTCGTATTTTTAACCGAAAACTAACCCGCCAACCCGGCTCAGGGTGATACAGTTCGCGGGTACAATTTCAGCCGAACACCAAAGCGAAAACGCGCCACCAGGAACGTCCCAATGAAAGAATCGTTGAAAAATAAAGCAGAAGGAATGGCCTCTGGCCAAAAGGGCTGGTCTCAACATCTGGCCACCTGTAT
>Ga0074197_1000458_pt1 | contig 51143 bp, 51 predicted proteins | sample EPASupsiteSAE305_FD_64526 | JGI IMG/M metagenome (GOLD analysis project Ga0074197, IMG submission 64526) | Bioremediated contaminated groundwater microbial communities from EPA Superfund site, New Mexico - SAE3-05 reassembly with SPADES | ecosystem: Environmental > Aquatic > Deep subsurface >...
GCACCATCAGGCTGAAAGGGCAGTTCGCCAATAGTTCCCGCCGGCTCTGGCCGGGGCAGTTTACCGATCTGGTGCTGACCCTGGGGATCAAGAAGCAGGCGGTGGTGGTGCCGGCCACGGCGGTGCAGAATGGCCAGCAGGGTGAGTATGTTTATGTGGTGAGCCGTGAGCAGAAGGCCGAGCTGCGTCAGGTGGTAACCGCCCCGGCCATTGAGGGTGAGCTGGTGATCGAGCGGGGGGTGGCAGCCGGCGAGACCGTGGTGGTAGACGGCCAGTTGCGCCTGACCCCGGGGGCTGCGGTGGTCAGCGCCGCCCACGCTGATACAGGAAAGCAGTAGCCGTGAACATTGCCGATCCGTTTATCCGGCGCCCGATCATGACCTCGTTGATCATGGTGGCGATCCTGATCTTCGGGTTGACCTCCTATCGTCAACTGCCGGTCAACGACCTGCCCAACGTGGATTTCCCCACCATCCAGGTCAACGCCAGCCTGTCCGGCGCCAATCCCGATACCATGGCCTCGGCCGTGGCCACCCCGCTGGAGAACCAGCTCTCCACCATCGCCGGGGTGGATTCGATGACCTCCACCAGCGGCACCGGTCAGACCCGGATCACGATCCAGTTCAACCTGGAGCGGGACATCGACGCCGCTGCCCAGGACGTGCAGGCCGCCATCTCCCAGGCGGCCCGCTATCTGCCCAAGAACATGACCACCCCGCCCTGGTTCCGCAAGGTCAACCCGGCTGATCAGCCGGTGCTGTACCTGGCCTTGAGCTCACCAGCCCTGCCGCTCTCCACCATCGATGAGTACGCCCAGACCATGATCGCCCGCCGGGTTTCCACCATCAGCGGCGTGGCCCAGGTTAACGTGTTTGGTGCCCAGAAGTACGCGGTGCGCGCCCTGCTGGATCCCCGGGAGCTTGCTTCGCGCCAGATCGGCATTGATGAGGTGGCGACCGCCATCGGCGCCGGCAACGTCAAGTTGCCCACCGGCACCCTGGACGGTGCCCGCCAGGCCTACGCCATTGAGACCAATGCCCAGTTGATGCAGGCCAGTGCCTACCGCAAGCTGGTGGTGGCCTACCGGGGCGGGTCGCCGGTCTACCTGGAGGAGCTGGGCCGGGTGGTGGACAGCGTGGAGAACACCAAGGCCGCTGCCTGGTACAACAGCAGCCGCGGCATCATCCTGGCGGTCTACCGCCAGCCCGGCACCAACACCATCCAGGTGGTGGACAGCGTCCGCCAGCTGCTGCCTCAGTTCCGGGCCCAGATCCCGGAGGCGGTGGGGATCGACGTGCTGTATGATCGCTCGCTGACCATCCGCGAGTCGATGCACGACGTCAAGTTCACCCTGGTGTTGACCATCAGTCTGGTAATCATGGTGATCTTCCTGTTCCTGCGCAACCTGCGGGCCACCCTGATCCCCTCATTGGCACTGCCGCTCTCGATCGTCGGTACCTTCAGCGTGATGCAGCTGTTCGGCTTCTCACTCAACAACCTTTCAATGATGGCCCTGACCCTGGCGGTGGGCTATGTGGTGGACGATGCCATCGTCATGCTGGAGAATATCGTCCGGCATATGGAACAGGGCAAGAGCGCCAGCGAGGCGGCCTTCACCGGCTCACGGGAGATCAGCTTCACCATCATCTCGATGACCATCTCGCTGGTGGCGGTCTTCCTGCCGGTGCTGTTCATGGGTGGCATCCTGGGGCGCCTGTTGCATGAGTTCGCCATCACCATCAGCGCCGCCATCCTGGTCTCCTGTTTTGTCTCTCTAAGCCTCACACCGATGCTCTGCAGCCGGTTTCTGGCACCCCATCAGCAGTCCCACGGCCGTTTTTATCTGACCATGGAGCGGTTCTTCAACGCCCTGCTATCGCTGTATGAACGGTCGCTCAGGCTGGTGCTGCAGTACCGGCGGGCCACCCTGGCGGTGACGCTGTTGACGATCCTGTTGACGGCCTGGCTGTTCAGGGTGGTGCCGATGGGCTTCCTGCCGTCGGAGGACACCGGGCGGATCAATATCGATACCGAGACCGCCCAGGGCACCTCCTTTGAGGCGATGAAGGAGCGCCAGCTTGAATTGGCCCGTATCCTGGCCGCCGATCCCAACATCGACGGCTTTATGGCCTCGGTGGGCGGCATCAGGAACGTTAATAACGGATTTTTCTTTGTCCGTTTGAAGCCCCGCAGCCAGCGCAAGCTGACCGCCGATCAGGTGATCCAGCAGTTGCGACCCAAGCTGGCCCAGGTGCCGGGCATCAAGGCCTATCCCAAGAACGTCCCCTCGATCCAGGTGGGGGGTGTCAGTTCCAAGAGTCTGTACCAGTTCACCCTGCAGGGCCAGCACACCGACGAACTGTACCGCGCTGCTGCCGCCTTCGAGGCCCAGTTGAGGGAGCTGCCGCAACTGCAGGACGTGACCAGCGACCTGCAGATCAGCAATCCCCAGATCAAGGTGTCCATCAACCGCGATAGGGTGGCTGCCCTGGGGCTGACTATGCTGCAGGTGGAGGATGCCCTCTCCTATGCCTACGCCAGCCGGCAGGTCTCCACCATCCTGGCTCCGGCCGACCAGTATCAGGTGATCATGGAGCTGGACCCGCGCTGGCAGGGGGATCCGTCGGCCCTGCAGCTGCTCTACATCAGTTCTGCCAATGGTCAGCTGGTGCCACTGGAGACCATCGCCACTCTTTCCAAAGAGCTGGGGCCCCTGGCGGTGAACCACCTGGGCCAGCTACCGGCGGTGACCATCTCGTTTAACCTGCGGCCCGGCGTCTCACTGGGTGATGCGGTCAGGCTGATCGAGGCCCAGGCAAAGCGAGAGCTGCCACCCACCATCAGCACCAGCTTCCAGGGCACGGCCCAGGCCTTCAAGGACTCCTTCAGCGGCTTTTGGCTACTGCTGGCGCTGGCGATCTTCGTGATCTACCTGGTGCTGGGGGTGTTGTACGAGAGCTATATCCATCCGATTACCATCCTGTCCGGTCTGCCGGCGGCCGGCTTCGGCGCGCTGTTAACCCTGCTGCTGTTCAGGAGCGATCTGAACATCTACGGTCTGGTGGGAATCATCATGCTGATCGGCATCGTCAAGAAAAACGCCATCATGATGATCGATTTCGCCCTGGAGGCGGAGCGTAGTGAGGGCAAACAGCCGCTGGAGGCGATCTACGACGGCGCCATCATCCGTTTTCGGCCGATCATGATGACCACCATGGCGGCCCTGCTGGGCACCCTGCCGATCGCCGTCGGCTACGGGGCTGGTGGTGAGTCACGCCAGCCGCTGGGGCTGGCCGTGGTGGGGGGGCTTTTGACCTCGCAGTTGCTGACGCTCTACATCACGCCGGTGATCTACTACTACATGGATCGGCTGCTGAAGGCGGTCCGCTCGCAACGACAATCTGTACAGGCATGACGTGCCGTCGTTGCAAGGTGCAGCCGGGAAGTGGTATATAGTATCAATATGACGCAACAAACAGCAGCAATCAAGGAGCGTGCAGATGCCTGATCAGAGCAAGGCTGTCCAGTCGAATGGTGTTGGAGAGGCGCCAGACCAGAACACCCGGGCCAAGATCATTGACGCCACCGCAGCGTTGTTGAGCCAGAGCTGTCGCCACGCGGTCTCGATTCGGGATATCGCCCGGGAGTCAGGGGCCAACAGCGCACTGGTCTCCTACTACTTCGGCGGCAAGGAACAGTTGTACGGCGCGGTGGTGGCCGAGCAGTTCGCCGCCTATGAGCGTGAGGTGGTGCCGTTTTTTAAAGGCGAAGGGGACATACGTCACAACATTACCGAGGCCTGCCAGGCCCTGACGCTATTTCACAAACAGCGGCCCTTCTGGTTGACTTTGTATCTGCGCGAGCTGACCAACCCTTCAGCCTGCTATGAGACTGTGGTCAAGCCCTGTATCGAAGGCGCCTCGCGGCGTGCCACCGCCATGATTCAGGCCGGCATCGATCAAGGGGTCTTCCGGCCCGGCATCAACGCCCGTTTTGTGGTGCAATCGCTGATTGCGCTGGTCAACTACCAGTTCATCAACCAGCGGCTGTTGCGTGACCTGCAGCTTGACCCGGCTGATCAGGCTGACAGCTACGTCGAGTTTGCGATCGAGATGGTACTCAACCATATCGTTGTAAAATAATAGCCTGTGGAAGGAGTTAGCGCCCATGCAGATAGTGATCCAGTACTGTGCATCCTGAGGGCAGCAGCAACTGGCGGCCGGTCTGGCCGCCGAGCTGGAAAAAAATGTTGAAGGGGCTCAGGTTACAATCGAGCGTGGTCCCAAACAGAGTGAACTGGCAGTGCTGGTGGACGGGGAGCAGATCTTCTCACGTCTGGAACAGATGCGCTACCCCGAGGCCCGTGAGTTGATTGCAGCCTGCCGGGCACGAAGTTGACACGAGAGAAGGCCGGGAGCGATCCCGGCCTTCATGCGCTTTGCGGGGATGAGAGCTGGATCGCCTGATCCAGGCAGAATTCAATACACAGGCCGCAGCCGGTGCAGTTATCCTGTAAAAACGTGGGTTGCTGGTCACGGGTGACGGTTGTTAACGCACCGCTCGGACAGATTGCGACGCACCCCTGACAGGCGCTGCAGTTCTCGTTGAAGGCGAGTTGGTGGGTGTGCTGTTGTTCAATCCATTGTCCGCGGTCAGCGGGCAGATTACGCAGCGTGCGGCTCAGCAACTGCCGACGCTCCGGCACCCGTTTTTCGCCATATTCACTGCGCCGCTCCCCTGAGTGGTGCGCCGCATTGACCACGACGGCGGCGCTCTGAAACAGGGCAGCGCGGAACGAACTGAAAAAGCTGCGCCGATCAAGCTGTTCCTGCTGCACACGTAGCGCTGCTCCGTCTTCTGCACTGATGATCCGGCATCCTTTCGGGTCAGTTCCCAGATCTGCAAGTTGGCGCAGTCGCTGCGACAGACTATCCAGCATCGCGCTGTTGGTGCAGCCCTGACAACTGCTTAGGTTTAGCTGCAGACTACCGGTCAGGCCATGGATCAGGCTCAGCAGATGTTCGTTGGACAGTCCACCCAGACAGGCCAGGCTGGCATTGGCTGATGCGCTGGTACGGCAACAGCCCAGCACGGGGCTTTCCACCTTGCGCAGTGCGGCTAGGCAGGCGTCGAATTGATGGTTGATCTCCAACGCTCCCGAGGGGCAGACCGTGGTACAGAGCAGGCAGCCGGTGCAGCGCTCCGGGTTCACCTGTAAACCGGTATCCACGCTGATAGCCTGTTGGGGGCAGATCGTCACGCAGCATCGGCAGCTGCTTTCGCTGTAACGATTCGGCAGACAGCGGGACTGCTCAATCCGCAGATCATCCCGACTGCCGCATGGTTGTGACGGCTGGTCATGCATCTGCACTGGCTTGTAATGCTGCGCTGTCTGCTGCAACAAATGCTGCGGTGCAAGCGGCCAACGCCATGTAGAAGGGAGCCTCGCCATCCTCGATAATTGCCTGGCAAAACGGTTTCAGCCAGGGTGCCAGGAACTCGTTGATAAACCCCAGCTGGGCCGTTACAAGCCGTGTAGCCTGATCTTGGTTGCCGGTTGTCTGCGCCTGCCGCTGCTGAAAGGCCAAGTAGGAAAGGAATTCCAGCTCCACCGCGATATGGTCCGGCAGTTCCGGAAAGTCATCGGCCAGGTGCAGACCGTGGGTCTGATACACGGCAGCCACCTGCGCGGTTGAATTGCCCATCACGGTCCTGGCCCTATCCAGCCAGACCGAACCGTAGGGTGGAGCCACCAGCTTGAAGGGGCCGAGGAACAGTCGGCTGTATTCGACCAGGAGCTCCTCAATGGGTGTCTGATTGAGCAATTGTGCTGCTTTGCCGGCCTGCTGAGCTGCCTGTGGCGCCAACTCGGCCAGCAGGGTGGCCAGTGCTGCGCAACAGCCTTCCTCGCGGAGGGCGCTGGTCGGGGCGTAGTAACAGGCAGACAGCAGCCGATAGGCATCTTCACGGCTATTCGAAGCAGGGACGAATTGGGTCACAGTGGCATCCTTGGATGGAAAGCGGGATGGGGTACATGTCCCCATCCCGTCTCGTTGTGTTGCGGCTTTGTCATCAACCTTCAGAGCTTGGCAGTCGCCTTGAAGGAGCGGATGTAGGCCACGTTGGGCTTGGTCTTCTTCTCTACCTTCAGCCTGAAGGCCTTATGTTTTTTCAGGGCCTGGGCCGGCGCACTGGCGGCATCGTTCAGGTCGCCGAAGATACGCGCCTGTGAAGGGCAGGCCGCCACGCAGGCAGGCTGTTCGCCCTTCTTTACGCGATGTTCGCAGAAAATGCACTTCTCCGTCACCCCCATCTTGCGCACGCTGGCGTAGTCGGGATGCTGGTAGTCATGCTTGTGGGGTGGCAGTGCACCGGCCATCTTGGCGGTCTCGGCGCCGGAGGCGGTACAGCCTTTGATCAGCTCGTTTTTGTCCTGATAGGTGGGGTGAATCTCACCCATGTTGGCGCTGATCACGCTGTATTCAGCCTTTTGCTTCTCCACATCCATGACGCTGTAGGGGCAGGCCTTCTGGCAGCGCAGGCAGCCGATACAGCGTTCATCGTTGTGCATGGTGATGCCGTCCGGTGTCTTGAACATGGCCTTGGGCTTCACCGGACAGGCCTTGACACAGGGCGCGTCTGAGCAGTGGTTGCAGAGCACCGGCAGGGCGGCAAAGGTCACCTTGGGGAATTTACCCTCTTCTTTGTAGATGAAGTCGGCCCAGTTGAAGGTCTGACCGTCGGCCCGCCCCTGGGTATTGTTCTCGGTCTTGCAGGCCAGGGCACAGGCGCCGCACCCGACACATTTTTGCAGATCAATCACCATTCCGTATTGTTTTGGCATTGTCTAATCCCCCCTTTCCTAGACCTTCTCGATCTTGACGCCGGTAAAGCCGCCGTTGCGTGCCGTTGAGCCGCTGAGCCGGTCGAAATCGGACGGCATCAGCTCGTTGTTATTGCCGCCACGCGGTGTCTTGCCGTACTCCTTGGCAGCCACCCGACCGTAGGCCCAGTGCCCCTGACCGTAACACTTGGCCACGGTGCCTGGCCGCACCCCTTCCCAGAGGCGGGCCTTGCAGGTGATGAAGCCATTGACCGAGGTCAGGCGGATGGTGTCGCCATCTTTGATACCCAGTTTCTTGGCATCGACCGGGTTGATCTTGGCCACATCGTCCCAGCTCTTGTCGCCGATATCGACTTTTTTGAACTCCTGGTACCAGGCGGTATTGGCGGAGCGTCCTTCGCGGTTCAGGCGCGACTTGTGGTCGATGAAGGTAAAGGGGTACTCCTGCTGATTACCGTGACGCTTGGGCGATTCATAATGGGGCACAAAGACCAGTTCGCCCTGGGCCTCATAACCACTGCTCTTCAGCACGTCATCGATGCTGGTCTTGTGCTTGGCGGCAAACAAGGTCAGGGTTTTTTTGAGGGTCTCGCTGTAAAACTCGAACTTCTTGGTCTCGGTCTTGAATTTGCCCCAGTTCTTCTTGTAAGCATAGGTCTCGCTGTTGTAGATACCCTTCTTCTTGAACTCCGCCCAACTGGCGACCTGGTCGCCCTTCATCTTCTCCTTGCCGTTCCAGACCTTCTGACTGGAGATCTTGGCAGCAATTTCGCAGAACTCGTCGGCGTTGGTTGGCTTCTGTTTGGTTTCGGGGTCCTCGAAGGAGGCGTAGTAGTTGTAAAGATTGGGGAAGCCTTTGGTCTTCAGCCGCTCGGCCAGCAGCCACATAACTTCGGTTTCCTCGGATTTGACGTTCCAGAGCGGCTTGGCCACCGTCTGCTGGATCGACATATGGCCGTGCAGGTTGGCCATATTGGTGATGATCGACAGTTTTTCGGTGGGGGCAAAGGTGGCCGGCAGCACCACGTCGGCAAACTGGGTCATCTCCGAGGCGTTGGTGACCATGTGTACGAAGAACGGCACCTGGGCCATGGCCTTATCCCAGCGCTGGGCGCCGGTGGCCGAGAAATTGAAGTTGGACCAGGAACTGATGAACACCCGGCAGGCGGCCGGATCTTTGAGGATGCCGTCGGCCACGGCGTTGGTGACCACGCCGGCCTTGGCGCTTTCAGTTACCTTGCCATCTTTGTCCTTTTTGGAGTCATAGCCGCCCATGATGGCCGGCATATCCTTGGCGCCACGGCCGTCCAGTTTCTTTGCCTTGCTGCCTTTCTTCGCAAGCTCGTCAACAAAGGCGTCCGTAATCTCTGGGAACTTGGTGGTCGGTGCACTGGAGGACTGGAACACGCCGCCTTCAGTCTCGATGGAACCGAGGATGCCGTTCAAGGCGTAAACCGCCATGGAGGCGTAGGTGCCACGGGGGGTCATGGCCACGCCGGGCCCCATCCAGACGGCACAGTTCGAACCGGCCTTGCCCATGGTGCGGGCCACCGTGATGATCTGCTTGGCTGGAATCAGGGTCTTCTTGGCGGCCCAGGCTGGGGTCTTATCCTTCAACTCCAAGTTCCAGTACTTGACGATGCCGTGGGTCTGCTTCTCTTCAAAGGCAGCCTCGTCGATCGTCTGGCCGGCCTTGAACAGGTTGTTGCCATCCTTGAAATCACCCACAAACTCCTTGCTCCAGAGTCCTTCGGTCAAGAGCACATGGGCAATGGCCGAGGCCAGGGCACCGTCCTCGCCCGGCTTGATCGGCAGCCACTCGTTAGCCTTGGCAGCCGAGGCGGAGAGGCGCGGATCAACAGCAATCACGGCACCGCGATCGAAGATGTCGCCCAGCTTGTTGATGGCGTTGGGCACCTGACGGTTGGAGGAAAGCGGGTCGCAGCCCCAGACCACCAGGCATTTGGTCTTGGCCAGGTCGTAATCACGGTAGCCGAAGAAGCCCTGGGTGTAGCCCGGCCCCATCTTCTCAGCCTCGGCGCAGATAGCGCTGTGAGAGAAGTAATTGGCGGTGCCGTATATCTTGGGCAGGGCGCCGTACAGCAGGTCGGTGGCGGTGGAGGAGTAGCGGCCCCGCATATAGACCAGTTTTTCCGGGGTGCCGGCAGTACGCAACTCAATCATCTTGTCCGCCACCAGGTCCAGGGCCTCATCCCATGAGATCGGCACAAATTTGGGGTCGATGCCGCGCCCTTTTTGCGGATTGGTGCGCTTCATCGGTACCTTGATCCGATCCGGATCGTAGGTCTGCTGGATCATCAGATGGCCCCGTGGGCAGCAGTAACCGTTATTGGCCTTACTGAGCTGGTTGCCGCGCACCTTGGTGATCCGGTTGTCCTGTACAAAAAACTCCACCGGACACCAGGCAGTACACCCCTGGCAGGTGGAGGGAATCCACTCCCCTGCGCTTGCCCCGATCTTTGTGCCGTGGTGGGCGGCAAAGGCGTTCAGTTTGGGCAGCCCAACAGTGGCGATGGCCCCGGCTGCCGCTGTCACCTTGAGAAAATCTCTGCGATTGATCTCCATAGCGTTTCCCCCTTTCGGTGTCTTACTCTGTGTCAGGTCTGATACAACACCAGAAAAACTAGGTTACAGGTCTGCAACATGTCTTGACGCGTGTTTGCTGGAGTCCTATAGTTCAGCCATGATGACGGCAGCCAAAATATTCAAATCACTGGCCGACGAGACCCGGCTGCGGATTCTGCTGCTGCTGGCCGATCACGGCGAGCTGTGTGTCTGTGATCTGATGACGGCCCTGGAACTGCCCCAGTCAACAGTTTCGCGCCATCTGGCCTATCTGAAAAACGCCGGTTGGTTGAGCGATCGTCGGGGCGGGGTCTGGATGTACTATTCAATCCACTCCGGCCTGGATGCCCTGCAGTGCGATCTGGTTGCGCTGCTGCGCAATCGTTGTGCCTCTCTCCCGGAAGCGGTCGCTGACCGTGCGCGTCTGTTAGCCTATCGGCACGAAAAGAGATGTATCTAACTATCTAAATATATTTTTTATTCTATATTCATCCGCTTAGGCGGATACTATGATAAAAGTTGATTCTTGTGAAGTAAAAAAGGAGAAGCCATGTCCGAGCGCGTTTCATCGCATTTGTCGTTCCTTGATCGGTGGCTGACGCTGTGGATCTTTGTTGCCATGGCGCTGGGGGTGGGGCTGGGTTACTTCCTCCCCGGCAGCGAGGCGTTCATAAATTTCTTCCAGGTGGGGACCACCAATATTCCGATCGCCATCGGCCTGATCGTGATGATGTACCCGCCCTTTGCCAAGGTGAAGTACGAGGATATGCCGGAGGTCTTTCAGAATAAAAAGATCCTCGGCATCTCGCTGCTGCAGAACTGGCTGATCGGGCCGGTGCTGATGTTTGTGTTGGCCGCCCTGCTGCTGCCGGACAAGCCTGAGTATCTGGTGGGTCTGATCATGATCGGTCTGGCCCGCTGCATCGCCATGGTAATCGTCTGGAACGAGCTGGCCAAGGGTAACACCGAGTATGCTGCCGGGCTGGTGGCCTTCAACAGCATCTTCCAGGTGTTGTTCTACAGCGTCTATGCCTGGTTCTTCATCACCGTGCTGCCGCCGCTGGTGGGGTTGCAGGGCATGACGGTGGATATCGGCATCGGGCAGATCGCCGAGAGCGTCTTCATCTATCTGGGGATCCCCTGCATCGCCGGTGCCCTGACTCGTCTGATCGGTGTGAAGGTTATGGGTAAAGAGCGTTATCACCGTGAACTGGTGCCGCGGATCAGCCCGCTCACCTTGATCGCCTTGCTGTTCACCATCGTGGTCATGTTCAGCGTTAAAGGAAACCTGATTGTTCAGTTACCGCTGGATGTGGTGCGGATCGCCATTCCGCTTTTGATCTATTTTGTGGTGATGTTTCTGGTCTCATTCTGGATGGGAAAAAAGATGGGTGCTGATTACAGTAAGACCACCACTCTCGCCTTTACCGCAGCCAGCAACAATTTTGAGCTGGCGATAGCGGTTGCCATCGCCGTGTTTGGCATCAACTCCGGTGCAGCCTTTGCTGCGGTGATCGGCCCGCTGGTGGAGGTCCCGGTGATGATCGGCCTGGTGCATGTTGCCTTTTGGTTTCAGCGCAGATGGCTTTAAAGCGTTTATTGAAAGCCCCTGTAACGTGATACCCTGGTACCTGCGGGTAAAGAATGGATTGGGTTCAAAAAACAAAATTGTCTGCTTATGAGGTTTTGTGTAGCATGCCCTCAGAAGATACGGGCCAGACGCAGGTGTCTGGTGAATCCGGCCGCTAGAAGTGACAAGATGAGGAGTCGCAGGATGAGAATCGATGTACGCGGCGATATGAGCAAAGCGCGGGATGGTGTCTCGGCAGCGCGTCCACGTATGTCGGGCATTGGCGGATTGCTATGAAAAAAGAGGATTCGGGAAACCTGGTCGATTCCTTCAACCGGCGGATCAACTATTTGCGTCTTTCGGTGACCGATCGCTGCAACCTGCGTTGCTTCTACTGCATGCCTGCGGAAGGGGTCCAGGATGTCGGCCATAGTGGTGTGCTGAGCTATGAAGAACTGCTGCAGATAGCCAGCTGTGCGGTGCGTCTGGGAATCGAGAAGATCAGGATTACCGGTGGTGAACCGACAGTGCGTGCCGGCATTGTCCCTTTTCTGGCCTCGGTTGCCGCCATTCCCGGCTTGCGCCACCTGGCACTGACCACCAATGGCCTGCTACTTGAACGGATGGCTGGCGATCTGTACCGGGCTGGTGTGCAGCGTCTGAATGTCAGCCTCGACTCGTTGAACCCCGACCGCTTCTGTCAGATTACCCGTGGCGGTGACCTGCGCAACGTGCTGGCCGGACTCGATGCAGCGGTGACGGCCGGGTTTGCCCCTCCCAAGATAAACGTTGTCATCATGCGTGGCATCAATGATGATGAAATCCATGACTTTGTTGAGCTAACCCGTACACGGGGGTGCAGCGTCAGATTCATCGAATATATGCCGGCTGTTAAGGAAGAGGGCTGGCAGCGGTTCTGTTTTTCCGGTCAGGAAGTACTGCAACGGATCAGAGAGCGGCATCCGCTGGAAACCGTGGACAAGGGCGTTTTTGCCGGGCCATCCCAGGATCATCGCATTCCCGGTGCCAGAGGCAGCATCGGTATCATTACCGCCATATCGGGTCACTTTTGCAATAACTGTAACCGGATACGGGTCACTGCCAGAGGTCAGGCCAAAGGCTGTCTGTTCAGTGATGAAAAGGTCGATCTGACCACCTTTCTGCGTCCTGCCGATGAAGCTGGTCTGTGCAGAATCCTGCAGAAGATCGTGGCCAGCAAGCCGGAGGGGCATGGCATTCGGTGTGGCGAGTATGAACACAGTAACTTCAGCATGGCTCAGGTAGGAGGATAACGCGATGGCAGAGGTGGTGGCGGTCTGTATCAGTGCAAGCAAGGGAGAGCGCAAGAAGCCGGTTGCGCAGGTCGAGTTGCGGGTGGATCACGGCATTGTGGGAGATGCCCATGCCGCCAACTGGCACCGGCAGGTGAGTCTTTTGGCCCAGGAGAGCATCGACAAGATGCGCGCCCTGGGACTGGATGTCACCACCGGTGATTTTGCCGAAAACATCACTACCAGCGGGATCGATCTGGTTAGCCTACCGATCGGCAGCCGTCTGGAGATAGGTGAGACCCTGCTGGAGGTGACGCAGATCGGCAAGGAGTGCCACACCCGCTGTGCCATCTTTTATCAGGCCGGCGATTGCGTCATGCCCAAGGAAGGTATTTTTGTCAAGGTGATCAGGCCAGGTCTGATCAGGCCGGGTGATCGTATTACGACGCTGGCTGCGCCGATCATGGTCGAGTGGCGGCACTATGACAAGGCCGGCGCCACCTGTGATCGCTGCAGTGATACCGGCGCCAATCTGAAACAGGTGCTGAGCGAGTATGCCGCCAAAGGTGTGCTGATTGAGCTGCAGGAAACCTTGCTGGATGAAGACCGAATCAGTGAGTCAAATTTGGTGCTGATTAATGGTGTGCCGCTGGAAGAACTGCTGGCGGCACAAAGCGGTGTATCAGAGTGCCCCTCCTGCAGTTGCCTGACCGGCTCTGCCACCAGCTGCCGCACCGTACACTGTGACGGTAACGTCTATGAGCAGTTGACGCCTGAACTGCTACGGAACGGGATTGAGGCGGCGCTCCAGAAGCGGCGGACAGCGGCGCCATGATTGGCCGCCTGCCGGGCCTGGCAGTGCAGCGGCTGACCTGGTGTCTGGTGCTGGCCGTGTCCCTGTGGACGGTTCCGGCCGCAGCTGCCGAGCCAAGCATTGCCGCTGCCTCTGACCTCAAATTCGCTCTTGATGAGATCGCACGGGCCTTTCTGCAGCAAACCGGCCACCGGCCCAGGATCACCTACGGTTCTTCAGGTGTGATCGCCACCCAGATTCGTAACGGTGCCCCCTATCAGCTCTATCTCTCAGCCGATGAGCAGTACGTATTCAGCCTGCATACAGACGGGTTCACTCGTGACCAGGGCAGCCTCTACGGGGTTGGCCGGATTGTGCTGGTGGTTCCGGCCGCATCCCGCCTTGTGCTTGATGCCGGTCTGGAAGGGCTGCCCGCCCAGATCGCGGCGGGCCGTGTGCGGCGTATTGCCATTGCCAACCCTGAACATGCCCCCTATGGCCGCCGGGCTGAAGAGGCCCTGCGCCGGTCCGGCAGCTGGGAGGCGCTGCGTCCGCGCCTGATCCTGGGCGAGAACGTCTCGCAGGCTGCCCAGTTTGCACTCAGCGGCTCGGCCGATGGCGGCATCATCGCCCTTTCGCTGGCGCTCTCTCCACAACTGCAACCGCAGTTGCGCTATGTGGTTATCCCCGAGCGTCTGCACAGTCCGCTTAGGCAACGGATGGTGCTGCTCAATAAGGCCGATGACGCTGCCGCATCCTTCTACCGTTTCATGCAAGAACCGCAGGCCCGCGCAATCATGCGGCGCTACGGCTTTCTCCTGCCGGGTGAGGGGGCCTGATGGATTGGCCGGCCCTGGTCTTATCGCTGCAACTGGGCGGGCTTACCGTGCTGCTGCTGCTGCCGTTTGCCATCATCGTCGGACGCTGGCTGGCTTACCGCCACTTTAGCGGCAAATCACTGCTGGAGGCGATGCTGGCCCTGCCGCTGGTACTGCCCCCAACGGTGGTGGGTTATTACCTGTTAACCGGTTTGGGTGGTAGCTCGCTGATTGGCCAGTGGTGGGAGCGGTTTTTCGGACACCCGCTGGTTTTTCATTTTTCCGGTCTGCTGCTGGCCTCGCTGATCGTCAACATCCCCTTTGCAGTGCAGCCGATCAATCGCGCCTTTGAGACGATACCGCAGGAACTGCGTGATGCCGCCGCCTGCTGCGGTATGGGGTTCTGGCGTACCTTGTTCACGGTGGAGCTGCCACTGGCCTGGCCAGGGGTGCTGACTGGCATGGTGCTGACCTTTGCTCATACCTTGGGGGAATTCGGTGTGGTGCTGATGGTGGGGGGCAACATCCCGGGGGAAACCAGAACCGTGGCGATCGCCATCTACGATCGTGTACAGGCCTTTGATTTCAACGCAGCCGGGAACATGTCGCTACTGTTACTTGTCCTTTCGCTGGTAGTGCTGGCGGTGGCCGGCGGTTGGGCACGGCCTTCAGGGAGGCGGCATGTCCTGCCACGGCGCTGATTTTTGTCTGACTGTCCAGCAGGAGGCCCCCATTCCCCTGGATGCGACGTTCAGTTGTACTGGGGGGCAGCTGCTGGCCTTGGTGGGGCCGTCGGGCAGCGGTAAGTCCACCCTGTTGCGGATGATCGCTGGCCTGTCCCGTCCAGCTGCCGGTCAGATCATCTGTGGCGACAGCCGTTGGTATGACCAGGCACAGGGCATCTGTCTCAGTCCCCAAGAGCGGCATGTCGGCTTCGTACCGCAGCACTACGGCCTGTTCCCGCATATGACGGCGCTGGGCAATGTGCTGGCAGGCCTGCATCACCTTCCAGCCGAAAAACGGGAGCCCTGTGCCCGTGAGTGGCTTGTCCGGGTCCATCTGGCCGGCCTTGAGCAGCGACGACCGGCTCAGCTGTCGGGCGGGCAGCAGCAGCGGGTGGCCCTGGCCCGCGCCCTGGCCCGCGAACCCTCGATGCTGCTGCTCGACGAGCCGTTTGCAGCAGTTGACCGCGCAACCCGCGAAACCCTCTACGTTGAGCTGGCTGAACTGAAACGGGAGCTTGCGCTGCCGATCATCATGGTTACCCATGACCTGGGCGAGGCCCTGCTGCTGGCCGACCGGATGACCCTGCTCTCCCATGGCAAAACCTTGCAGAGTGGTCAGCCACGCGAGATGCTGGCGCGGCCGGTCAATGAAGCAGCAGCGCGGCTACTGGGTATCCGCAACCTGTTTGATGGTGAATTGCTGCGCCATGATCAACAGGCTGGGCTGACCTGGTTCCGTTCGGGCGAGCATCTGCTGGCCTGTGAGCTTGACCCCCGATGGTCTCCCGGCAGTCGTGTGCGCTGGATGGTGCCCAACAGCGGCATCAGGCTGCGAGCGGCAGGGCAGGGCTCGCTACCCGAGAGTCACAACCGGTTGCATATAACGGTTACCAATCTTTTGCCGCTGGGGGATGAGGTGCGGATCACGGCCAGTTTTGCCGGGCAGGAACTGCCGTTACACTTGCTGGTGCCGTTCCGTCTGGCGCAGAAGCTTGACCTGCGGGTTGGTTCTGCAACCGATGTGGTGCTGCTGGAAAGTGCGTTGTGTATCCTGTAGAGGGAGTTAATGAGCTGACCCGCATACCGGCATGATGCCGGTAAGGTGAAAAGCTGTTATTGTTTGGACTTCTGGTGTTCCTCGCAGATTTCTCTGACCGCGGTTACAAATTTCTCCGCCAGGTCATTCTGCTGATAACAGCCGGCGCAGACCAGCTTGCGGCAGCGCTGATGCTGAAACCCTTCGATGTAGTGGGGTACCAAAAGCCCTGCTGCCAAATGGCTGGCCACCACCCCTTCCGAGATAAACGCCACGCCGTTGCCGGCCAACACTGATTGGATGATCAGATGCAGGTCGTCCAGGATAATGCTTTTGGCAAATTCTTGTGTGGCTCTGCCCTGCTGGGCCATGTTGAAATCGAGAAACTTACGGGAACAGCAGCCTTCCTTTCTGCTGAAGAGGGTCTGTTTCAACAGCGCCTCTAGCTGCGTGGCAGGGGTGGGAAGCTGCAGGCTCGGACTGCTGACAAACACCATGTCGTCGGCAGGCAGGTCAAGAGACTTGAACTCACCGAGATCCAGGCAGGCGCAGTGGTCCAACACGGCCAAGTCGTAGCGCTGTTCCTGCAGACCCTTGAGGATGTTATCCGGCGTGTCGAACATGAACTTCATGCCGTTCATGTCATCATCCATCTGTATGAAGCGTTGCATGATCTGCGGCAAGTAGGCCATGCCGAAGGCCGGTGTGCAACAAAACGAAAGCTCCCGCCTGGTTCCGTTCATCAGATGCAGGTCCGCCAAGAGCTCCCGCTCGATCTCCAGCAGCTTTTTTGCCTTTTCCGCAACCACCGCACCGGCATCGGTCAGCAGCAGGTTGGGTCCAGAGCGGTCCAGTAACGGGTAACCGTACTGATCCTCCATGAATTTTATCCTGCGTGACACTGCCGACTGGGTGACACACAGGCTGTCAGCCGCCTTTGAAAAGCTCCCCGTATCAACCACTTCCAGCAATGTTTTTAAGTACGCCAGTTCCATGAATTCCCCTGCATGCGTTTTAAGCATGATCCTATGCAAATCATTCGTTATCACTTTAACCAGCCGATCAGCTATAGACAACCGAAATCGTATCCAATAGCCACCGGACACGGAAGATGCCAAATCGGTGGTAACCCTACCCGGAGGAGGACTCCATGAAAAAAAGTAGTCTGAAGCGTTGTGCCGTGGCCATCGCAGCCACCATGCTGTGTGCAGGAACGGCCTATGCCGGTCCGCGGATCGAGTTTGGTGATGACGGCGGGTTTGTGCAGATCGACCTCAAAGGGCAGGTGTATCTTGAGAACACCAGTTACGGCGGGGGGCAAACAGGGGATAATAGTAGGACGGATATCCATTTCATGCGTAACCGTCTGGGTCTGACCGGCATGCTTGACGAGACCTGGGGCTACAAGTTTCAGACCTGCGGCAACACCGGTACTTCCAAGATGCCGATACTGTACGGGTTGGCAGCCCAGGACAACGACTGGAACGACCGTGACATCCGTATCATCGATGCCTACGCCATTGCCAACTTCAACGAGCACCTCAACCTGAAGGTCGGTCTGACCAAGATCCCGCTGACCCGGGCCAACCTGGATGACTGCTTTGCCCCCCTGTCCCAGGATCGCTCCATGTTCGTCTACTCGGCCTACGGTAACTCACCGGCCAAATTTAGTCGTGACCTTGGTGGCGTTGCCATGGGCCGCTTTTTTGATGAGCGCCTGACCTACTTTGCCGGTGTTTTCCAAGGGCGCGAAGGTTCATCTGCCGTGCAAAATCCTTTGCAGTCAACCATTGCTTCACCAGGAGCGACCTATGTAAGTTCAAATGCACCGAAGACCTCGCTTGAGTATGTCGGGCGCCTCACCTTCGACTTCCTGGAGTCTGAAGGTGGTTCCGGTTATCAGGGCACCTATTTTGGTGAAAAGAATATTCTGAATATCGGTTTTGGCATGGCCTATCAACCTGATGCGGCTTATAAATATACTACAAATGGTCCCGTAGTCGCAGGCTATCCAATTTCTTCTGTTGTCACAGCAGGCAGCCCTACGGTTGATTATACGGCGTACGCTGTTGACATGTTGTTTGAGTACAAGCTGCCTGCCGGTGTGGTGACCCTGACCGGTCAATATCTCAAAACCGACTTTGAAGATGCCTGGAAAACCAACTCGATCGGCGACCGCTTGTCCATCACCGCAGGCCTGAACGGACAGAAAAAGGGCGGCTACGGCAAGGCTGCCTATATCCTGCCGGTTACCGTCGGCAAGGCCGGCAAGATTCAGCCCTATGGTCTGTATGAAAACTGGAACTTTGCCCACCTGCTGGGGGTTGACGATCAGACGATCCAGCAGATCGGTGGCGGCATCAACTACTACATCACCGGTGACCAGCGGGTGCGTCTGACCGGTGAATACCTGAGAACCGACTTTGACAGACCAACGCGGTTGCCAGTAGCCGGAATTGCCTCAACGGCTATGACTACAGCTCCTTTGCAAGATGGTTTCAACACTTTCCGCATGATGCTGCAGGTGGTATTCTAGGGATCACAACGGCTGCCGGGTAAGCCCGGCAGCCGATCCCAGCTAAGGAGTGGTACCTATGAACCGTCGCAGTATTGTTGCAGCCATTGTCCTGTCCCTGATTACTGCTGGTTTCTGCTATGCCGATACCCTGGTGATCACCTACCGTTCCGGCAAGACCCAGACCGTAACGCTGGACGAGCCCAGTACCACCATCAACTCATGGCAGTTTGTGGGAGGTACAGCGGCTGCAGCTCCCCAGTCCCCGTCTGCGGCCGGACAGCAGGCAGTCCAGGAAGTGCCGAAGGCTGCGCCCCCTGTTCAAGAAGAGGTGAAACAGGCTGAAAAGCCTGCTGCCAAGAAATCGAATGTCCGCGTAAACTGGAACGCTAAACCGATTGCTGACTAACGTTATTTTTTCCACAAGGAGACACAGACTATGAAGAAGATCATCGCTATGCTGGCCCTGTCCCTGTTTGCTGCCACCGCTGCCTTTGCTGCCGAAGGCAAGGTGGTTTCGGTTGCTGATGGTGAAGCTGTGGTTGAGATGGGCGCTGATGCCAAGTTCAAGAAGGGTGCCGGGGTTAAGCTGAATGGCAAGGCTGGCAAGGTAACCGCTGTTGACGGCACCAAGCTAACTATCAAGGCTTCCAGCGCCGCTGACGTCAAGGCCGGCGACACCGTCAAGGTCGACAAGATGGCCTCCATGCAGGGCTGCTAAGATCAATGCCTCCTGTTGAGGGGCCGCTGTGCCCCTCAACAGCCTTTCTCAGCTTTCCTTCATCGCGAGGAACTTCACCCATGATACGACGAATGTTTATCTTAGCAGCTTTTGCGCTGCTGGCAGGGGCAGGCTGTGCCCTGGCGGCCTCGGTTGGCGTCGGACGCGATGCCACCTTGGCAGCGCAGCCCAAGGTCAACAGCATTGCCGAACTGGTGGCCCGCTACGACTCCAGCTCCTGCATCGGCTGTCACCAGCAGGCCCACGATGAATGGGCCAAGTCGCTGCATGCCCGCTCCATCTACGGTACCGGTCGGACGGTGCTGACCTTTAAAACGGCGATCATCAATGGCGCCATGGACTGGCCTGCCTCCGGGGTCAAGTCACCCAAAGATGTCAAGGTGGAGCACCTGATGGGTTGCGCCAAGTGTCACTTGCCCCAACTGGCCGACGCCACCGACAAGGTGGCCCAGGAGATTGTGACCACCATCTGGGACTGGGATGCAGCAGTTAAAAAAGAGGACTATGACAAGGCCGAGAAGCTTGAGAAGACCCTTTCGTCACTCAACATCAACTGCCTGATCTGCCATAATCGTAATGCCATCACCCACAAATGGTCTGAAGGCTATCCAAAGAAGGACACCGTGTATGGCAGCAAGTCCGGTGAGCATATGGATGGAAAGTTCACCAAGATGGCCAAGGGTCAGATTGTGTCTGAATCGATCTTGTGTGGTCAGTGCCATGGTCAGGGTCCCAACTTTGACCAGGAGAACCCCACCCAGTGCGCCACCGCCTACGGCAGCTACCTGTTCGCCTATGTGCCTGAAGGTGGCAACAAGACCTGTCAGCAGTGCCATATGAACGAGAGTAAACTGGGTCACAACATGCAGAGCTACCGCTCAAAGGCAATGTCCGACAAAGCCGTTGAGATGCATGTCGAAACCAGCTCTGTCTACTGGCGTGACAACACCACCATCAAGCCAAAGGCCGCAGTCAGAATTGAACTGACCAACAAGGCTGGTCACGGCATACCCGATGGCTGACCGACCCCCAACCGACTGGTTCTGTCGGTAAAAGCCAAAGACAAGAGCGGTAAAGAGGTGTTTAACGCAGAGAAGATCTTTATGCCGATCCCGCAACAACTGGGCAAGGGTGACCGGATGGGGCGTGGCCCCTACGAGAAGAGCGGCCTGCTGGAAGACACCAGCCTGCCCCCGCTCCGCACCCTGCATTTCAACTACGACGTCTTTTTCCCGATGAAGATTGAAGAAAAAGACGGCAAGAAGGTAAGCAGTATCGCCAGTGACACCCTGGATCTGGAAGTCAAGCTCTGGTACCTGCCGTTCGGCACTATGGACGACGACCCGTTCCTCTGGAAAGAGTACAAGAAAACGGTCAAGATCAGTACGACCGGGAAGTAGCACGATCGCAGCACAAAGTAACACGGGATACTCATGCATATCCCTCCTCCATGTGGTGCCGGCGGGTCAAACCGCCGGCTTTTTTCTGCTATACTCTGCACAACCATGCCAAAGCTACTTGCCACCCTGTTTTTAATACTTCTGTGCGCCTGCAGCGCACCCGGCCCCGATTCGGGCTGCCTCTCCTGCCACCAGGGGATTGAGCATATCTCTGCCTCCCACAGCGGTTGTGTCTCCTGTCACGGCGGCAACGGAACCAGTCGGGATAAAAAGATCGCCCATGCAGGGATGTTCGGTGGTCGCAACCCTGCATCCCCGACAGGCTGGAAACAGGGTTGCGGTAGCTGTCACCAGTGGCAGCTGGAGCGGGTAGAGAGCAGCCTGATGGCCACCAATGCAGGACTGATCCGTAATACCCGCCTGACCTGGGAAAGCGGTGATCAGGGTCAGTTCGGCGTTAATCAGCTTGCCGGCTACGCTGCCAACGGCAAACCGCTCACGCTCCAGAGCGTGGCTGAACTGGATGATCTTTCCGGCGAGCTATTTCGCAAGTTTTGTGTGTTCTGTCATCTGGGCATTGACACCTCCGGTCTTACCAGAACACCACATGGGTCAGGCTGCAGTGCCTGTCACCTGCGCTACAACGCCACGGCCAGCTATGGCGGCAACGATCCCAGCATGGGCAACAAATCACCCAGTGCTGAGCTGCACCGGCTTGAGGCGTTACCCACGGTTAATAACTGCATGGCCTGTCACAACCGCAGCGGCAGGATCGCCCTTAACTATCAGGGGCTCTACGACGGCAACAACGGGCTGGTGCCTACCAGGGGCGGCCAGCCGGGGCCGGTGCAGTTCAGCGGCGACCGCAATGCCACCTCAATTCAGCCTGACATTCATGCTGTGGCCGGTATGGACTGTATCGACTGCCATACCTCACGGGACGTGATGGGGGATGGCTATCTGTACCGTAATCTGTATGATCAGGTTGAAACGGCCTGTGAAGACTGCCATGGCTCCGCCACCCGTCCTCCGCTCTACCGGGCGATTGTCAGGGAGAACGAGGATCCGGTGCGGGAATCACGCGCGTACCCGCTGCAGATGCGGCTAGGACAGCAGATGATCCTGACCTCCAAGGGACGCCCCTATTCGAATGTCTTTCATGTTGACGGCAATGTGTTGGTGCAGGTCAAACAGACCGGCAGATTGCTGCGCTCCAAAATCATCACCGGCACCCCTGAACACACAGTTGTCGGCCATGGTCGGCTCAGTTGTACTGCCTGTCACTCCCGTACCGTGGTGCAGTGTTACGGCTGTCACACCCAGTATGACAAAGAAGGGATCCAGATGGATTTCATCAAGGGTGAGGAAACGCCGGGCCAGTTCACCGAGACCGAGGATTACCGCACCCTGTATCCTTTCCCTCTGGCCGTGAACCATAAAGGACAGATCTCGCCGGTCACCCCCGGCTGCCAGACCTTTGTGACGGTGGTGGACGAACAGGGGCGCTTGGTTCAGGAAGAGGCTGTCATGCAGTACAAAGGGGAACGCCAGTTGCGCTTTGCGCCGTTTCACGGCCACAACATCGGTAAAAAATCAATAGGCTGTGCCCAGTGCCACAGCAACCCGACTTTTCTGGGTTTTGGCCAGCATGTGGTGGAAGGGCGCAGCATCAAGGGGACCCTGATCTGCGAACGGTCAGACCACAAGCCGCTTGATGGCTTTCTGACCATGAACAACGGTCAGGTTCAGGCTTTTTCAGCGATTACCCGGGAGAGGTCCCGCCCCCTGAATCAACACGAGGTGCAGCGTGCGCTGGCAGTCAACAGCTGCCTGATCTGCCATGCTTCGGCCAACGACCCGATCTACCGGAAAAGGATCAACTATCGTGATCTGGACGATACGCTCCATCGCCGTCTGCTGGCTCCTCGCTAGCACCCTGCCTGCCCTGGCAGCGGATCAGTGCCGCCTCTGCCATGATAGTGGTGTTGCGTTGCGTGGTGTGCATAGGGGGCTTAATTGTCGCGACTGCCATCAGAGTGGCACCACGCTACTGAGCCAACCGGCCAACCGTCGGCACAACTCTGCCGGTTGCGTCGGTTGCCACCAGGGGTACGGACGGATGTACGACCATGCCATGGGCAGCCGGGTAAAAGAGAAAGCATTTATCCAACGCAGCTACGCTAGTCGGGATCGGGATTTTGAACAGAAAAATTGCGCCTCTTGCCACCTGCAGGGCTGTACGGACTGTCACGGCACAGGTCATGCGATCAGTCGTCCCAAGGCGGATACCTGCTCCAGTTGCCATAAAGGCTATTATGTGGGCTGGGATTACTTTGGCAGGGCACCACGGGAAGAACATGAACGCTACCAACGTGGCCAGCGACTGCAGGGTGAGACCTTTCTGAAGATGCTGCCGGATGTCCACCAGCAAAAGGGAATGAGCTGTGCCAACTGCCATACCATGCAGAGCCTGATCAGCGGCAAACTGTCAGCCAAGGGCTGTACCGACTGTCATCGACCAAGCTCCACGGTGCTTGAACACCGGATTGCAGCTCATCTTGAAAAGATGGAATGTGTCGCTTGCCACGCCGCCTGGGCAGCCCAGGAGTATGGCACCTTTTATATGAGGTTTGCCTCAGGTGCGGTGGAGGATCACTATCAGTCTCTCACCTACACCCAACATGGCTATGCGAAAAGCGTCTATCTGAAGCGGCAGGATCTGCCACCGCTGGGGCTCAACAGCCGGGGCAAGGTTGCGCCGATCCGCCCGCAGTTTGTGGCCTACTACAGTATGTTCGCAAAAGGCCGGCCTGTCGGGCAGGAAAATGAACTACTGGCTGCGGAATGGCGTGCCTTTACCCCCCATACCATCCAGCGGGGAACCGCACTCTGTGACCAGTGCCATGACAACCCCCGCCGGTTTCTGCTGGAACGACCGGAGGATCGGATCTATGATCTGCAGAAGGATGGAATGGCGCTTCAATCGTTCTGGAGCCAGACCGGGCAGCGGATGATTAACGGCAGCTTCATGGATGCCGCACGCTACCAGCGGATGACAACCAAGAGTGACACCTACAAAAGGATGTATGTAGAAAAATGGACACGATTCGCCAAACCCGCCGCCGCTTCATCACCACGCTGATCGCACTGCCGCTGGCGCTGGCCGGTCTGTGGCGGTTTCTGACGCCGAAACAGGTCAGCAAGCCGACCCTGCTGCGGGTTGCCGAGGCCGATCTGCCGGTGGGCGGAGCGCTGGTGTATAAACAGGAACGGATTGCACTGATGCGGCAGGAGAGCACGATTGTGGCGCTCAGCCTGGTCTGCACCCATCTGGGCTGCACGGTTTCCGTTACCCCGGAGGGGATGGTCTGCCCCTGCCACGGCAGCCGTTTTGACCGCAGCGGCGCGGTGCTGACCGGTCCTGCAGAGCGGCCACTGGCAAGACTGACGGTTGAACGGGACGGCGCCATGCTGGTAGTACGAGGCTAAGGGGGATATTGATTGTTTAAAGACTTTCTGAAACATCTCTTCCCCCGCGTGGTGCTGGAGCAAAACCTGCGGATCAGCTACACCTTCTGCCTGGGGGGGCTGGCCTTCACTTGCCTGCTGGTGCTGGCCCTTTCCGGGCTGTTGCTGCTGTTTTACTACCGGCCCGGCGCTGCGGAGGCGTACCAGTCCATCATCTTTCTGGAAGAGTCGGTCTACGGCGGGAGATACCTGCGCAGCCTGCACCGCATGGCATCCCACGCCTTCCTGATCTGCATGTTTCTGCACACCTTGCGGGTGGTGCTGACCGGCGCCTTTGCACCGCCCCGACAGCGCAACTGGATCATCGGCGTCTGTTTGTTGGGACTGGGAATCTTTGAAGCCTACACCGGCTATCTGTTGCCGATGGACCAACTGGCGCTGTGGGCCACCCAGACCGGTATGACCCTGCTGGAAGCTGCCCCGTTTGGCTCGTTGCTGAAAGATATTCTGGTTCCCGACAGTGTAGGCGGCCCGTTATCATTGATCCGCTTCTATGTACTCCATGTGGTGCTACTGCCCCTGATCACCATCTGCCTCTGCTTGCTCCACTTTTATCTGGTGCGCAAGCAAAAGGGACTGCTGCCCTACCTATGAGAAAGACCTACCTGAAAAGCTCCCCGCACTTTTTCCGGCTGATCAGCAGGTCATTCTGGCTCTGCATCCTGCTGCTCCTGGTGCTATCAGCTTTGCTTCCAGCGCCGTTGCAGGAAGCTGCCAACCTGGCGGTGGTGCCCAACCCGGTAAAATCAGCCTGGTTCCTGCTCTGGATACAGGAGCTGGTCAGCTACCGGGTCTGGCTGATCTATCCGGTTCTGCTGGGGGGAATGTTGTTTGTCGGTCTGCCATGGCTGACAGCTGAAAGCCCGCAACGGGCGGTTTGGTTTGGCAGGGAACAGCGTGCCATCAAGATTACGGTACTGTGTGGCTTTTTGGTGATACTGGCACTGACCGTGCTTGGCATGTTTTTCAGGGGAGAAAATTGGGCCTTTACCGTGCCATTCTGATCATACTGCTGTTTTGGGGTGGTGCAACGGCTGAGGCAGGTGCCGGTCGATGTCTTGGCTGCCATCCGCCCCATTATGCTGAACAGGGCTCCTGTGTCCGTTGTCATCTTGGAGATGACCGTAGCAGCCGCAAGGAGCTTGCCCATAGCGGGCTGGTAACAGGCCAGTACGCCAGTTTTACCGATCCCCGCTCTTTGGCGGTGCGTCGCGGGGGTACGCTTGCTGAACAGGCCGCCTGCCGTCGTTGTCATGGTATGGCTGGCACCGGCAACCCCCTGGCAGCCAATCTGGATCGACTCTTCAGGACAACCAGCCCCTCACAGATACGTACTGCCATAACTGCGCCGGCACAGTATATGCCCGAGTTCCATTTTTCCGACCAGGCGCTTGATTACCTGGTCACGGCTGTTCTGGCGGGCGGTTTTCAGCAGGTCGGCAAGCTGGCACCCGATGCTCCGCAGGTGGTTCATTTTAGTGCAGACGGTATACGTCAGCAGAACGTCTTTACCCGGCATTGCGGTGGCTGCCACCGGCTTTTGTCTGCAGATGGCGGTGGTCTCGGAAGCGGTTCGGCTGGGCCTAATCTTTCAGGGCTGCTGACTCGTTATTATCCGGCTGGTTTTGCTGGTCAGCATCCCTGGACCGAACATCGTCTGAGACGCTGGCTTACTAACCCTCGCAGGGTCAAACCGTTTGCCGTTATGCGCCCCGTGTCCCTTAAGGCAGATGAGTTTGCCTACCTTGTCAAGCTTCTCGCTTCATCCCCCTGACAATCTTGATTTGGTTTCTATGCGTTTTCTGCATGCTGCTATGCCAAACAGTCACTTGTTTTGTACGGCCAAACAGCTGATGATGACACACTAAACACCGTTGCTTGTCTCGCTAGCATGTAGTGACGGCATTGCGTTGTCGTAATGCCGTCTGCCGTCCGCCGGCTCCCTTTCCCGGCGGACGGCATTATCATTCGTTTGAAGATCAAACTTAACCAAGGAGGAAGTGCCGATGCGTAAGACGATGGTTTGGCTGATTATGGCCGGTTTGCTTGCCCTGGCAGCAGCAGCTGCCGCCGCCACCGATCACAAGGATTTCATTGCTGGTCCGTTTAAAGATGGCCGCGAGGTGACCAAGGCCTGTATTGAATGCCATGACAAGCAGGCCAGCGATTTTACCAAGTCGCAGCATTGGACCCTCAAAGGGGTGCCCAACCATGTCAAGGGGCTGGAGAAGAGCACCAAGCTGTACGGCAAGACCAATATGACCAATAACTTTTGTACCACCATATTTGCCGGTAAGGATGGCCTGCCGCGTGAATCCTGCCTGAAGTGTCATGCCGGCTATGGATGGAACCGCAATAATTTCGACCATAGCGACAAGACCCGCATCGACTGTCTGGTCTGCCATGCCACCAAAAGCTACGACCGCGCTGCCATAGGTTGTGATGTTGACATAAAAGGGATCGGCAGCGGCAAGGTGGACCTGGTGGAGGCTGCCCGGAGCGTTGGCCAGAAGCCGACCCTGCAGAACTGCGGCTACTGCCATTACTACGGTGGTGGTGGCGACGCAGTGAAGCATGCCGGTCTTGATTCATCATTAGACTACGCCGACCGGAAGCTGGATGTGCATATGGCCAAACCAGCCAAGGGCGGCCTTGGTCTGCTTTGTGTGGATTGCCACAAGGCCAAGGATCACAAGATCTCCGGTGCTTCCAGCCAGATGGCCCACTATGCGGCCCGAGTGCGCTGCGAAGATTGCCACAGCGGCGCCAAGGCGCCTCACAAAACCTCCAAGAACAAGGCCATCCTGGATGCCCACACCGCTTCGGTGGCCTGCCAGACCTGCCACATTCCTATGTTGGCCCGGGGGCAAGCAGTCAAAACCTCGTGGAAGTGGTCTGATGTAGGCAAAGACATTGAGGCGGAGGAACAGTTCGACCAGGAGACCTTCCAGAAGCGCAAAGGCACCTTTACCTGGAACATGAACTTCGTACCGACCTACGCCTGGTACAACGGCAAGATCGAGCGCTACATGGTGGGCGACAAGATCAAGGATCCCGCAAAAGTGGTTAACATGACCAAGCCGGTGGGTGATATCAGGGATAAGACCGCCAAGATCTACCCCTACAAGACTCATACGGGTACACAGCCGATGGATAGCGTCTACCGCTACCTGAGCACCTTCCAGCAGTATCAGTCCCTGTGGGTACACTACAACTGGGACAAGGCGCTGAAAGACGGCGCCCAGGGTGAGGGCCTGCCCTACAGCGGCAAATATCAGTTCGTCAACACCATCTCCTACATCTCGGCCCAGCATCAGGTGGCCCCCAAGGAAGATGCGCTGCAGTGCGGCGACTGCCACATGGGAGCCAAGCGGATGGACTGGAAGGCCCTGGGCTACAAGGCTGATCCGATGAGCACTGGTGGGCGGTTCAGTTCGAGCAGAAAACGTTAACTGTCTGGCCCTGCCCCGGTCCTGTTTGTGAAGCAGGGCCGGGGTTTTGCTGCCCTGCTGCTTTTGGAATAGTGATAAAATCATGCCTCAGTTGACGTTTACCCCCAATGTCCTGGAAGCTCCTGACGACGAGGTCGTCTGTTGGTGTACAGGTATCACCAAAAAACAGATAATAGCTGTAATTGACGCAGGCGCTACCACTCTTGATCAGGTGCATGACATGACCGGCGCTTGTCGAGGAACCGAATGTGCGGTGCGATCACCCCGTGGCAGCTGTTGCTGTCAGCAGGTGGTGGCGTTACTTGTCAGCCGTGCTGTTCAGCGAGTCCCCTGAAAGTGAGCTGCCCGGTTTAAAGCTTGTGCTTGACTCTTTGTCAACCTGAAGAGTATATGATTGTTTAGTCATATACTCTCGGGCCAAGGTAAGGAGATGAATTTCCATGTTTACGTATTTTAAGGTTGCCGCCGACTGGTTGGTGTACACGTTGGCGGGTCTTTCACCACAGACCCGCTTAGGTCAGTCGCTCAGTTTTTTTGTTGAGGACACAGCCAAGATCTTTTTCCTGCTGATCGTGATGATCTATCTGATTGCCCTGGTGCGGGTATCCTTACCGGTTGAACGGGTGCGCGGCTACCTGGCAGGCAAACATCGGCTGGTCGGGTATTTTTTAGGGTCGGTATTTGGTGCAATCACCCCGTTTTGTTCCTGTTCCAGTATCCCGGTGTTTCTGGGGTTTATTTCCGCCGGTATCCCGGTGGGCATGACCATGGCCTTTCTGCTGACCTCGCCGCTGATCAACGAGATAGCCGTGATCCTGCTGCTCAGCCTGGTGGGCTGGAAGATCACGTTGCTGTATGTACTGATCGGTCTTGGCGTGGGGATAGTGGGTGGGCTGTTTCTGGATGTGATCAAGGCCGAACGGTGGCTGCAGGGTTTTGCCCGCAAGGTGTATGAAGAGGGGCAGCACGCGCATATTGAAGTTGGTGAAACGAAGCGGGTTACCCTGCAGGAACGCCACGCGTTTGCCAAACGTGAACTGTCGGAGGTGTTCGGACGTATCTGGATCTGGGTGATCATCGGCGTCGGTTTGGGGGCGGCCCTGCACGGTTTTATGCCTGATAACTGGTTTGAAGCCCACCTGGGTGCCGGGCAGTGGTGGTCGGTGCCGGTGGCTACCCTGATCGGCATTCCGTTGTATTCCAACGCCACGGCCGTGATACCGGTTATGGAGAGCCTGATCGTGAAGGGGTTGCCCCTTGGGACGACCCTGGCCTTCTGTATGAGTACCGTTGCGGCCAGCTTTCCCGAGTTCGTGATGCTCAAGCAGGTCATGCAGTGGCGGCTGCTGGCGATCGTGTTTGTAATGTTGCTGACTGCGTTCACAGTTGTCGGGTGGGTGTTGAATGCCATGTATTGACCCCATTGATATCGTGCTCAGGCTGGTGCTGCAATGAGTGGTACGATTGATACCCATTTGACGGCCAGGTTCAAGATCGCCATCGCCCTGACCACCGTGACGCTGGTGGCCGAGGTGGCGGGCGGCCTCTGGACCAACTCGCTGGCGCTGTTGTCCGATGCGGCCCATGTCTTTCTGGATCTGTTCGCCCTGGTACTGTCTCTGGCGGCGGTGCAACTGGCCAGCCTGCCCACCTCTGAACGGCACACCTTCGGCTTTCACCGTTCCGAGGTGTTCGCTTCGTTCATCAACGGTCTGACGGTCTTTCTGATGGGCTTGGGTATCCTCTATGAGGCCTGGGGGCGTTTTGGCGAGCCGCAGCCGGTCAAGAGCGGCCCGATGCTGCTGATTGCCCTGATCGGTCTGGTGATGAACCTGTTGGCCGCCAAGGCCCTGCACAGTCACAGTCATCACGACCTGAATGTCAGAAGCGCCTTTCTGCACGTCATTGGCGATGCCGCCGCCTCGGTGGGGGTGATCATTGGTGGCATCATCATGTACTACACCGGTTGGTTTGTGTTGGATGCACTGCTCTCGGCTGCTATTGGTCTGCTGATCCTGACCGGTGCCAGCCGAATACTGCGGGAGTCGGTGCATATCCTGATGGAGGGCTCGCCGCGAGGACTGGAGATCACGCAGGTGGCCGAGACGATCCGTGGCGTTGAGGGGGTTCGCGATCTACATCATCTGAACATCTGGTCGGTCTGTTCCCATATCACCGCCCTGTCGGTGCATGTCGAGCTTGAACCCGGCTTTGAGGGACAGAGAAGCCAGCTGCTGCAGCTGATCGAACACCGACTGGAACATGATTTTCATATCACCCACACTACCATTCAGCTGGAGTGCAGTGATTGCAACGGTGGACCGCTGATCAAGAGCTTGCAGCATCAGGAGCGCCAGACCGCATGCTGCGGGCATGAGCACTAATCCATACTAAAGGAGAAACGATCATGAAATTGGAAGTGTTGGGCACCGGCTGTGCCAAATGTAAGACCCTCTATGAAAACACCCAGAAGGCATTGGCCCAGAGTGGTAAAGAGGCCGAGTTGGTCAAGGTGGAGGATATCGCCACGATCATGAAATACGGCGTGATGAGTACCCCGGCCCTGGTGAAAGACGGCACGGTGCTGTTTTCCGGCAGGCTGGCCACACCGGAAGAGATCGCGGGGCTGCTGTGATGCGGCTTCTGCTGGCTATCTGCGGCCTGCTGGTCGCCAGCAGCGCGTGGGCTGAGCTGCCTTCAGGCAATGAGCTCACCATCCGCGCCGCCCTGGCCTCCGGACGTCCTACGCTGGTTGATTTCGGTGCACGTAGTTGCATCCCCTGCAAAAAGATGGCCCCCATCTTGGAACAGCTGGAAAAAGACTATCAGGGCCGTGCCAACGTGATCTTTGTGGATGTCTGGCAAGATCGCTCGATTGGTGGCCGCTACCGGGTGCAGATGATCCCTACCCAGATTTTTTACGATGCCAACGGGAGTGAAGCCGGTCGTCATATCGGTTTTATGGACCGTCAGCCAATTATCGATACCTTTACCAAGCTGGGCGTCAAATGACCTGGCTCGAAAATATCGAGCAGATCGTCACCCTCTACCCGATCCTGGCCTTCGGAGCGGTTTTTCTGGCCGGGGTTCTGTCGTCGGCCTCCCCCTGCGTACTGGCCACCATCCCGCTGGTGGTCGGCTTTGTGGGGGGCTATGCCGATGGCGACCGGCTCAAGGCGTTCCGCTACTCGCTGGCATTTATTCTGGGCCTTTCGATCACCTTCACCAGCTTTGGTATGGCTGCCGGTTTGTTGGGCACCATGTTTGGCACCATGGGCGGCTGGTGGTACGTGGCGGCTGGGATTGTGGCACTGGTGATGGGTGGGCAGATGGTCGGTCTGTATGAAATCAGGCTACCTATCAAGCGGGAGTTCAAGCCCAAACAGGGCGGCATTGTCGGCTCGTTCATCCTTGGGCTGTTCTTTGGGGTGGTCTCCTCCCCCTGCGCCACACCGGTGCTGGTGGTGATTCTGACCTACGTTGCCACCAAAGGCCAGGTACTGTACGGCGCTGCACTGTTGTTTACCTATGCCGTCGGTCACTGCCTGCTGATGCTTGTGGCCGGCACCTTCACCGGGTTTATCGAGGCATTTGTCAAACAGCGGGGTATCGTAAACTTTTCCCTCTGGGCCAAGCGTTTGGGTGGTCTGGTGGTGGCATGTGTGGGTGTGTATCTACTTTGGATGGCCTGAAACATCGTATTTTATTAATAAGGAGAAAGAACCATGCAACGAGGCATTACCCTGATCCTTTTTTTCATTATGGCAACGGTGCTCCCAGTCAGCGCCGCCGAGGAAGCCTTCGACCGTTTTCTGACCAGTTTTGATTATGACACCCGGGCCGATATGAAGACCGACAGCAAGAAGCTGATCAAGCTGCTGGCCGAGAACAAGGCGGTGCTGGTGGATATCCGTTTTCCTGAAGAAACCAAGGCCTGGCGGATGGGCTTCGGTCTGTTCATTCCGCTCAACGAGCTGCCCAAACGCTATCGGGAGTTGCCCAAGGACAAGATCATCGTGACTGCCTGCCCTCACAAGGACCGTTCGTCCATTGCCATGGCCTTTTTGCGTAGCAAGGGCTACAACGCCCGTTATCTGACCGACGGCCTGATCGGTCTGGCCGAGGCCCTGCGGGGCGACAACGCGGCTGATTTCATGGAAGAACTGGCACAGCCGCCGGTTGGAAAGCGGTAAGCATGGAGCCGCTCGATCTCTGCGCCGATATACTGAAAGCGATCGCCCAGCCGACCCGGCTGCGGATCATCGAGCTGCTGCGGGACGGTGAACACTGCGTCTGCGAGATATTCCCGGCTATCGGTCATGAACAATCCAACACCTCGCGCCACCTGCAGATGATGCTCAAGAGCGGCATCCTTAACCAGCGCAAGGAGGGCTTGAAGATCTACTACTCCCTGCGGCACCCCGAGGTGCTGGAGATGGTGAATCTGGCGGAACGGATTGTCGTACGGGAGGCCAAGCGCACTGCCCGGCTGGTGAAGGGAAAAGGTGACAAGCGATGATTGCAGATCACGAAATGGTCTGTTTTTGCAGCCAGGTGACCGTCGGTACCATCCGGCAGGCCATGGCTGAAGGGGCGCAGACGCTGGATGATATCCGTCGCATGACCGGTGCCTGTACGCTGGGACGTTGCAAGGAACTCAGTCCGCGGGGCAGGTGATGCGCCCGCGAGGTCAAGCAGGTGCTTGACACAGGGTGCGATTAGAACAGTGCCGGTTGTGGATTGAGCATTCCCTTAAAAACAGACGGGTCAGACACACTCTTTGCCAGCAGGGGTGCGATATTTTCGGGCGGCATCGGCCGCGCAAACAGGAAGCCCTGGGCCAGGTCGCAGTCTTTGTTCACCAGGAAGGACTGCTGCTCAGCAGTTTCAATGCCTTCGGCGATCACGCGGATCCCCATGGCATGCGACATGGCGATGATCGCCTCGGCAATGGCGGCATCATCGGGGTTGGTGGTGATGTCGCGCACAAAGTGGATGGCGATCTTTAAGTGGTTGATCGGACAGAGTTTCAAGTAGGCCAGCGACGAGTAGCCGGTGCCGAAGTCGTCGATCGACAGGTTGACACCCATGCGGCTCAACTCGTGCAAGACGGCCATCGCCTCGTTGGGTTGGTCGACAAAGCAGCTTTCGGTCAGCTCCAGTTCCAGCAGGCCGGGTTTAAGTCCGGTTTCTTCGAGCACAGTAGCCACGGTCTGCACCAGATCTTTCTGGCGGAACTGGCGGACCGACAGGTTAACCGCCATGCGGATCGGCGGCAGGCCCTGCCGTTGCCAGCTGACGGCCTGCTGGCAGGCGCTACGCAGTACCCACTCCCCTAGGGGGACGATAAAGCCGGTCTCTTCGGCCAGAGGGATGAACAGTTCCGGCGAGATCGGTCCGAAATCAGGCGTTTGCCAACGCAACAGTGCCTCAACTCCCACGATGCGCCCGCTGCGTAGGTCGATCTGGGGTTGGTAATGCAGGAAGAAATCCCCACGCTCCAAGCCCCGTTGCATGTTGGCCTCCATGGCCAGCCGTTCAACCGCCTGCTGATTCATGTACCAGGAGTAGAAGCGGTAACAGTTGCCGCCGGCGTCCTTGGCCTTGTACATGGCTATATCGGCATGTTTGAGAATGGTATCGCCATCATCACCATCCAGCGGCGCCAAAATGATGCCGATGCTGCAGCTGCAGAACACCTCCTGGTCTTCCAGTTCGATCGGCTGGGCCACCGCAGCCAGTATCTTGTTGGCCACCAATGCCACATCGTCGGGGTGTTTAAGGTCAGGCATCAGCAGCACAAATTCATCGCCGCCCAGGCGGGCAACACTGTCGCTGTCGCGGATACAGCTGGAAATCCGTTCTGCCACCAGCAGGATCAGCTGGTCACCCAGGGTATGCCCCAAGCTCTCGTTGATCCGTTTAAAACGATCAAGGTCCAGCAGCAGGACACCAAGGGTCTGTTTATGGCGGCTGGCATGGGCCACGGCCTGGCGTAGCCGATCCAGCAGCAGGGTCCGGTTGGGCAGGCCGGTCAGCTGGTCGTAGTAGGCCGATTGCCAGATGTCATGGTAGGCCTCCTGCAGTCGATCTTCCCGCTGCAGCAGGCGACGATGGTAGAGGCCGATGAACAGCCCGATTGAAGCGCCCACCAGGGCCGGTATGACGAAGTTGCGGGGGATCAGCGGTACGTGCGAGACGAACAGGTGTTGCAGTGCGGCGATGCTGAGCAGCAGTGCGGCGCCGAGCAGGCTGGGTAGCAGGACGGACGCCATATGGTGACGGGGTTTATGCATGCAGTCGTAAAGCCTTTGATGACAAGTTGCGCCAGATAGTCGCAATTTTATAGCTGATTGATGCTGGCAGAGTCCAGCTTATTGTGCGTCTTTTGCCGGTATTTCTCGATTGCAGGCTGCCTGAGAGCGGTGTTGGCGGTTAATGTGACTGTAATCTGGCTATGTTGTAGCGTCTGTGTTAGGCCGCGCGCAACAGCAGTACGTAGTTTTCATCGAGGGTCCCGTTGGTCTCCAGGGTTGCTAGTCGTTGCCACTCCTGAACAGGATTGTTAAAGGCATTGGGGTGGCAGAAGGCCACCAGTTGTAGGCCGCTCTCAGCCACTAGGGCGGACAGCTCGGTTACGCGGTAGGTGGTGACCTGGGGGTGCAGAAAGGCGTCAGCCAGGCCGTGATCAGTGTTCCCCTCCGGGGTTTCAGCCAGTCGCCGGGCCAGTCGTGATCCTTTCGGCAGCCGATCGTACAGCGCCTCCAGGGCGGTGACATCGGCAATCCGTAATCGCCGTAAGGCACGGCGGGCCGCCTCGGTCCCCCGACGGGCGCCGTGGCTGTAGAGCATGACTCGCAGCAGGCCGTTTTCCGCTAGCCGCTGCTTCAAGGCCAGCAGCCCGGCCAGGGGATCAGGCAGGTGGTGCAGTACGCCGTAGGCGTCGATCAGGCCAAAGGGGCCGCTGGCCACGGCCGGGTCCAGCAGGTCGCCGACCATGAAGTCAACATTGAAGCGTAGGTGCAGCCTGCAGTGCAGCCGTGCTCGTTTGATACTGGCAGCTGAGAGATCAAGGGCGGTAATGCGGCACTCGGGATTGGCCAGACTGAAGGGGTAGGGTGCAAAGCTGCCGCAACCGGCGATCAGTATGCGGCGGCCCTCGTGGGGTAGTTCTCCACCGTTGTAGCGCTGCCAGAGTGCGGCCAGCTTGAGGTGCCTGACATCCTTGCGGCGCAGTGATGCCAGCAGCGGATAGCGCGGGTAGGGGTACTGCTCGTAGTGGCGGCGCAGGTGATCCATGGCGGCACTGTAGCATGAAGTAATGCAACGGTGCCAGCTTGGACCCTTGACCGGTGCAGCTTGACCCTCTATGCTTGCAGCAACTTCACCTCTTTGGAGGCACCATGCGTAAGGCAGTTGTCCTGTATAGCGCCGGTCTCGATTCTACCACCTGCCTGGCCATTGCCCAGGCTGAGGGGTTTAGCCCCTACGCCATCAGTTTCGATTACGGCCAGCGCCATCGCCATGAACTGGAATTGGCCAAGGCCAATGCCAAACGGTTGGGGGCGGTGGAGCATCTGGTGGTCTCCTTTGACCTGCGCCAGATGGGTGGCAGCGCCCTGACCGCCGACATAGAGGTACCCAAAGGCGGGGTGGAGAGCGAGATTCCGGTGACCTACGTGCCGGCCCGCAACACCATTTTCCTCTCCTTTGCCCTGGGCTGGGCCGAGGTACTGGGGGCCTTCGACCTCTTCATCGGCGTCAATGCCCTGGATTACTCCGGCTACCCCGACTGCCGACCCGCCTTTATCGAATCCTTCCAGCAGACCGCTAACCTGGCCACCAAGGCCGGCGTGGAGGGTAGCGGCCGCTTCATGATCCACACGCCGCTGATCGACCTGACCAAGGCCCAGATCATCCAGCGCGGGACGGCGCTGGGGGTCGATTACGGCCTGACCCATTCCTGCTACGATCCTGCCCCGGATGGAAGATCTTGCGGCCGCTGTGACTCCTGCCGGCTTCGACTGAAAGGCTTTCAGGAGGCCGGGCTGACCGACCCGCTGACCTATCTGTAGCCTGTTATTATACAGAGTTTTTTCAACCAGGTGTTTGTTGTTGGTTGCAATAGGATTAAAATGGTCTTTTTTGTTCTTGCTTTTTTATAAAACTGCGCTACAGTTACCAGCGGCAGTCAACTGACTGCACCATTTCATATCCGGGAGGTTGCATGGACGTCCTCGCCCTCAGCCGGCTGCAGTTCGCAGTCACCACCATGTTCCACTTTATCTTCGTTCCCCTTACCCTCGGCCTGTCGGTGCTTACCGCCTGGTTCGAGACCAAGTACGTCCGCACTGGCGACGCCACCTACCTGCGGATGACCAAGTTCTGGGGCAAGCTGTTTCTAATCAACTTCGCCCTGGGGGTGGTGACCGGCATCACCCAGGAGTTTCAGTTCGGCATGAACTGGGCCGAGTATTCCCGCTACGTGGGCGATATCTTCGGCGCACCGCTGGCCATCGAGGCCACGGCGGCCTTCTTCCTCGAGTCGGTCTTCATCGGCGTCTGGATCTTCGGCTGGGACAAGATCTCCAAAAGGGCCCATGCGGTCACGATCTGGCTGGTGGCCTTCGGCACCAACCTGTCGGCGCTCTGGATCCTGCTGGCCAATGGCTGGATGCAGAAGCCGGTCGGCTTTGTACTGCGTAACGGCCGGGCCGAGATGAACGATTTCTTGGCGCTGGTCACCAATCCTTACGGCTGGATAAAGTTTCTGCATACCGTTACCTCCGGCTATATGGTGGCCGCCTTTTTTGTGATGGGCATCGCTGCCTGGCACCTGCTGCGTAAGAACGAGATCGACTTCTTTACCCGTTCCTTTAAGACTGCCGCCATGTTCGGTCTGCTGGCCGGTCTGGCGGTAGGGGCCACCGGCGACTTCCACGCCGTGGAGATCGCCAAGGTGCAGCCCACCAAGTTCGCTGCCATGGAATCGGTCTGGGAAACCAGGACGAACGCGCCGATGCACCTACTGCTGGTGCCGGACGAGGCCAACGAGCGCAATGCGGTGGCCACCGCCTCCATACCGGGCATGCTCAGCTTTATGGCCTTCCATGACATAAACGGCGAGGTCAAGGGGTTGAAGGAGTTTCCCAAGGAAGAGCGTCCGCCGGTGTTGCCGGTGTTCTTAAGCTTCCGCTTGATGGTCGCCCTGGGTACCCTGATGATCGGGCTCAGTCTGCTGGCAGTGATCATGCCCCGCTGGAAGCATTTTCTTGATTTCAAGCTGTTCCTCTGGATCATGGTGGCGGCCCTGCCGCTGCCGTACATCACCGTGCAGCTGGGCTGGCTGGTGGCCGAGCTGGGACGCCAACCCTGGGTAGTCTACGGCGTGCTGAAGACCGCCGACGGTGTCTCCAAATCGGTTTCGCTACTGCAGGTGGGCGGCTCACTGGTTGGCTTCACCCTGCTGTACGGCCTACTGGGGGCGATCGACATCTATCTGTTGGCCAAGTATGCCAAAAAAGGGCCTGATAATGACACAACCGGTATGATCCCGGTCAAGGAGGTAGCGTAACTATGGAACTCCAGATTACCTGGTTCGTACTTTGGGCGGTTTTGTGGGCGGTCTACTTCATGCTGGACGGTTTCGTGCTGGGCACCGGCTTCCTGTCGGGCATCCTGGCCAAGAACGATACTGAAAAGCGGCTGCTGATCAACTCGGTCGGCCCGGTCTGGGATGGCAACGAGGTCTGGCTGATCACCGCCGGGGGCGCCACCTTTGCCGCCTTTCCCACCACCTATGCCCTGATGTTCAGCTACATGTACACCGCCCTGCTGTTGTTGCTGTTCTCACTGATCGTGCGCGGGGTGTCTTTCGAGTTTCGCGGCAAGATCGAGGGGCTGGCCTGGAAGCAGGGCTGGGACCGCGCAATCATGATCTCCAGCTTCCTGCCGGCCCTGTTGTTCGGGGTGGCCTTCGGCAACATCTTCAAAGGCCTGCCGATGGATGCAAGCGGCCATCACGGCGGCCTGTTATCACTCTTAAACCCTTACGGCATCCTGACTGGCCTGTTGTTTGTCTGTCTATTTGCGGTGCATGGCGCCCTGTACACCTCGGTCAAGACCGTGGGCGATCTGAGCAAGCGGGCCTTTGAACTGGCCAAGATGCTCTGGATACCGCTCTTGCTGGTGGCACTGCTGTTCCTGGGGGCCACCGCCTACAGTACCAAGCTGTATGACAACTACCTGGCAGCGCCGTACCTGTTCCTGATCCCGGCCATCGCCGTGCTGGCCCTGGTGGCGGTGCAGGCCTATATTATCGCCAACAAGCCGCTTAAGGCCTTTGCCGCCTCCTGTGTCACGATCCTGTTTGTGGTCTTCACCGGTGTCACCGGGCTGTTCCCCAACCTGATCCCGTCCAGCCTTGATCCGGCCCACAGCCTGACGATCTACAACTCTTCCTCCAGTCAGTACACCCTGGTGATTATGACCGTGGTGGCCTTTATCTTTGTGCCGATCGTGATCGCCTACAAGGTCTGGGTCTACCGGATCTTCCGCGCCCCGGTGACTGAGCGGGACCTGTTGGAGAATCCAGAAGCATACTAACTGGTCTGCTGGTGCTGTTGCAGTCAAAAAGCCGCCCTTTGTGGGGCGGCTTTTTGTGTCTCCGTGCTTGCGGTGTTTGATTCTTTGGGTATGCTTAAAACATGCATACACCTACCCAATGCCTCGATCAGGACGGCTACACAGGCAGTGTCGACGCCATCTATCAGCAGTATCTGCAGCTACTGCTTGCTGGCGACCGCCAGGGGTGCCGCCAGCTGGTCTCAGCACTGTTGGATCAACGCATGCCGATCAAACAGCTCTATCTTGAACTGTTTCAGCGGGCACTGTACCAGGTGGGCGAGATGTGGGCCCAGGGTAAGGTGTCGGTGGCCAAGGAACATCTGGCCACCGCCATCACCGAATCAATGCTAAACCTCGTCTACCCGACGCTGTTCAGGCAGACCCGCTGTGGGCGTACTGCAGTAGTGGCCTGTGTGGTCAACGAGTATCACCAGCTGGGGGCCAAGATGGTGGCCGATATCATCGAAACCCATGGCTGGGATGGTTACTTTCTGGGTGCCAACACGCCGGTGGAGGATTTGCTGACGTTGCTGGAGGAGAAACAGCCTGACCTGCTCTGTCTTTCAATCAGTATCCATGCAAATCTCCCAATACTTGTCCGGACCATAGAACGTATCCGTCAACGGTTTCCTACGTTACCGATTGTGGTGGGTGGGCAGGCCTTCTGCTGGGGAACTGCCGATCCGCTTACCGGCTTCGCCGGCCTCAGGTTGCTGAATAATCTTGACGAATTAGAACAGGAGTTGGCGCAATGCTGAACAGGGCCACGGAACGAGACAGTCTGCTGAGCGCCTTTGTTGAGCAGCACAGCAAACTGGTGGTGCTTGATCTGGATAGCGCCGGGGTAGTGAGCAGGGCCAACGCCTATGCCCAGCAGCTGCTGGGGGAGCAGTGTGTTGGCAGACAGTTTGCCGAGCTGCTGGTGACGTTTCAAGCAGACATCAGCCTTGAACAGCTCTGGAACGGTAGTGACGAGGCAACACTACTCAGCTTTTCTTGTGTATCAGGTTTGCCTGAAACCCTTAACGTACGGGCGTTGGTCACAGCCAGCGGCCATCTGCTGATCGGTGAGCATTTGCTGGATGAACTGCACCAGCTGCGGAGTTCGCTGATGGAGATGAACCATGAGCTGAGTAACCTTTCCCGCCAGCAACAAAAATCAAACGCTGAACTGCAGCGCCTTAATGAGCTTAAAAATCAGTTTCTGGGCATGGCCGCCCATGACCTGCGCAACCCGATCGCCAATATTTACGCCTATACCAGTCTTTTTCTGGACGACGATGACCGCCAGATCGCGCCCGACATGCGCAAGGTACTGGCCGACCTGCGCTCGCTGTCCGAGTTCATGCTCAGCCTGATATCGAACCTGCTGGATATCACCGTGATCGAGATGGGCCAGCTCAGGCTCGATAAGCAGCCACTGGAGCCGGCAGCATTCCTGCATGAAGTGGTGGGGCTGAACCGGCTGTTTGCCGAACGCAACGCCATCAGATTGCAGGAGCAGTGTGGGCAGTTGCCGCAGCTTTTGCTGGCCGACCCCCATAAGTTGAAGCAGGTGTTGAACAACTTGATATCAAACGGCATCAAGTTCTCGCCGCGAGGTTCAACCGTGCTGATCCAGACTGAGACGGTGGGCAGTCGGTTGCGGATCAGCGTGATTGATCAGGGTCCCGGCATCTCTGAACAGGAGCAGCAGAAGTTATTCAAACCGTTTGGACGGGGCGCTGCCCGTCCTGAACATGGCGAAACCAGTACCGGACTTGGCCTGGTCATATCACGCCGGATCGTCGAGGCCCATGGCGGCACGATAGGGGTTATCAGCGAACCGGGTGCTGGGGCAACCTTCTGGTTTGAACTACCGCTGTAGCTGTCAGCACTTTTTACAGACAGAGGGTGGCACAATGAAACAGGACGGTGCAGTGTCGTTGATGTCGCAACTTAAAGAGCGGACCAGTGACTGCCATGCCAGGCTGGAACAGCTCCCGTTTTTTGGCGCCCTGAGTAACGGCAGCCTGCCAGGGCTGGCCTATGCCAATCAGTTGCGGACCTTTGCAACCGTCTTTGGTACCCTGGAACATGAAATCAAGCAGCTCAATCTGCCGTTGTTGCAGTCGGTGCAGACCTTTGGGCCGAGCCGCTTCAGCCATCTGCTGACCGATCTGGCTGGTCTGGGACACACCCTGCGGTTCGAGCTGCCACAGGCCAAACAACAGGCTGAGGCCATGGCCGCCAGCATCAGGCTCTGGGGGGCCGAGGCGCCGTTGGCGCTGCTGGGATACCTGTATGTGCTGCAAGGTACGGCGCTCGGCAATCGGGTGCATCTTGCCGATGCCCAGTGTGTCTGCTCACAGGCGGGTATTTCGGCTGCACATTTCTACGCCGGCTACGGCGATAGCACCGATGAGTATTGGGCCGGTTTCTGTCAGTTGCTTAACACTGCCGACCTTAGCGCTGAGGTAGTGGAACAAGTGCTGGCAGCGGCCGACGAGGCCTTTAAGTTCCTGTACCGGCTGCACCAGGCCCTGTTCCCGTTGCCGCCGGACGAGCAGCTGTGTCAGACCGCAACCAGCCTGAACCCTGAGGCCGGTAATCACGCCATTCCGGTTGATCAGGCCGAGCTTGCGGCGGCGCTGGCAGCCGGGCAGCGTTGCCGCGCCGCCTTTCCCTATTTTGAAGCCCGTTACGGTGAGCGGGGTAAACGGTTCACCGATAGCGATGCTGCCTGGTTGGCAACCCTGGCCGGACATGATGCGACCGCGGTACTTTCCCAGGTGGCCTGGCTGGGAGGTGTACTGGCCAGCCGTGGCATGCCTAGGATCACCCTGGAACGCCAGCTTGAGTATCTCTACGCAGCGTTAAAGGCCGCAGTGCCTGACCGGCAGCAGTACTATCAGCCGCTTGCACAGGCCGCCCTGTGGCTGCGCGAGGAGCGCCTTCGCCGGATTGCGTCTGACCAGTTTGAGTCGTTGAGTCGCGCCTTTGCGGACAGTACCGGTAATGAATTGGCTGGTGCCATGGAGGGCTGTGGGGCATTGCTTGTTTCAGCGGTCTGCGATGAACAGGCCGGGATCAGTCAGGCAGTGTCCAGTTTGGTGGTGTGGCTGGATGATGAACAACGCTTCTCTGCGGACTGGTGTCGGGCTGTGCGTGAAATTGTGGCGCAGGCGCGAGAACAGGCTCGCTAGACCGCAACAAAAAAGGCCGACCCGGAAACGGATCGGCCTTTTAGTTCGTCATGCTGTGTGCCGGCAGTATCTGCCTGTATCGCTCAGACGAGCTTTTTCTGTGCTACAACGGCTCACTCCGCTGCATTCCATAACTCGCCCCGTTGGGGCTCAGACAGGATGGAATGCCGGCGCTGCGCTCACCTGTAGCACGACGAAAAAACTCGATTCGCGATTAACATGCCCATACTGCCGTCATGCAGCTATGCGCCGGCTTGGACGGCGGTGATAGCGGTCACATTGACAATGTCATCCACCGAACAGCCCCGGGAGAGGTCGTTGACCGGCTTGGCCAGACCCTGGATGATCGGGCCCACCGCCTCGGCGCCGGCCACCCGCTCTACCAGCTTGTAGGCGATGTTTCCGGCATCCAGGTCAGGGAAGATCAGTACGTTGGCTCGGCCTGCCACCGGGCTGCCCGGTGCCTTCTTCTCGCCCACCTTGGGCAGCAGGGCCGCATCGGCCTGCAGCTCGCCGTCGATCTGGATATCGGGTTTGATGCTCTTGGCGATCTCCACCGCCTTGGTCACTTTGTCCACATCGGCGTGGGAGGCGCTGCCCTTGGTGGAGAAGGAGAGCATCCCCACCCGTGCCTCCACATCCAGAAAGGCCTTGCAGTTGCCGGCAGTGGCCACGGCGATCTCGGCCAGGGCTTGGGCATCCGGGTTGGGGTTCACGGCGCAGTCGGCGAACAGGATGATGCCGTTCTCACCAAAGCTGGGAGTCTTGGTGACCATGAAGAAGTAGGAGGAGACGGTCTTGATGCCCGGTGCAGGTCCCACGGTCTGGAAGGCGGCCTTCAAGACGTTGCCGGTGGTGCCGGTGGCGCCGGCCACCTCGCCGCCTGCGTCGCCGTTACGGACCATCATGCCGGCATAGTACAGATTGTCTTCAGCGGTTAAGAGTTTGCGGGCCTCATCGGCGGTCAGCCCCTTGGACTTGCGCAGCTCCACAAAGTCGGCCACATACTGTTCCAGTTTGGGTGAGCTGGCCGGGTTCAGTAGTTCCACCCCCTGCAGGTTGATCCCCTTGGCAGCGGCCTCGGCCTGGATCTTGGCCGGGTCACCCAGGATAACCAGCTTGGCCAGCCCCTCCTTAACGATCTTCTCGGCAGCGTACAGCATCCGTTCGTCGTAGCTCTCCGGCAGTACCACCGTTTGCAGGTTCTTTTTGGCCTTTTCTTTGATCTGGTCAACAAGATGCATTGCGCATACCTCCCATAAAAATAAAACGAGTTTTTGCTAGATACCTTAACTGCCTATGTGCGTCAATAAAAAAAACCGCGTAAAACGCGGCTTTAGTAGGGTTTAACAGGACGTAAAACCTGATTAAAATTTTACACCCAGGGCATCGGCCACGGTGTGGATATCCTTGTCGCCCCGGCCGGACAGGCAGACCACGATGGTCTGATCCTTGGGCAGGGTGGGGGCCAGTTTGAGGGTGTGGGCAATGGCGTGGGACGACTCCAGTGCCGGCATGATCCCTTCTTCGCGGGTCAGGCGTTGGAAGGCGTCCAGGGCCTCGTCGTCGGTGATCGAGACATACTCGGCCCGGCCGGTATCTTTGAGCCAAGCATGTTCCGGCCCCACGCCGGGGTAATCAAGACCGGCGGAGATGGAGTGGGCGTTGGCCACCTGGCCGTTTTCGTCCTGCAGCAGGTAGCTGCGCTGGCCGTGCAGGATGCCCGGCTTACCGGCGCACAGGGGGGCGGCATGGGAGCCGCTGGCGATGCCGTGGCCGGCCGCCTCGACACCCACCAGCCGCACACCGCTGTCCTTCAGGAAGGGGTAGAACAGCCCCATGGCGTTGCTGCCGCCGCCCACGCAGGCCACCAGCACATCCGGCAGCCGTCCTTCGAGCTTTTTATGCTGTTTCTTGGTCTCCTGGCCGATCACGGCCTGGAAGTCGCGCACCATCATCGGGTAGGGGTGCGGACCGGCCACAGTGCCGATCACATAAAAGGTGCTGGCGATGTTGGTGACCCAGTCCCGCAGCGCCTCGTTCATGGCGTCTTTGAGGGTGGCGGTGCCGGCGTTTACCGGCGTGACTGTGGCCCCCAACAGTTTCATCCGAAAGACATTCAACGCCTGGCGACGGATATCCTCGGAGCCCATGAACACCTCGCATTGCATGCCGAACAGGGCAGCGATGGTGGCGGTGGCCACCCCGTGCTGGCCGGCGCCGGTCTCGGCGATCACCCGTTGTTTGCCCATCCGCTTGGCCAACAGCCCCTGGCCGATGGTGTTGTTGACCTTGTGGGCGCCGGTGTGGTTCAAGTCTTCCCGTTTGAGATAGATCTTGGCCCCGCCCAGCTGGCGGGTCAGTTTTTCGGCAAAGTAGAGCGGCGAGGGGCGGCCGACATATTCCCGCAGGTAGTAGTCGAGCTCCTGCTTGAATTCGCGATCGTGTTTATAGTGGGCGTAGGCCGCTTCCAGCTCTTTTAGGGCCGGCATCAGGGTCTCGGGTACGTAGCGCCCGCCGTAGATGCCAAAGTGGCCGTGTCTGTCGGGTTGCGTCATGGTTTAACTTCCTTTGCGTTGCGGATAAACTCCCGCACCTTCTGATGATCTTTGGTGCCCGGAGCCGATTCGACGCCGCTGGAGACATCCACTGCCCAGGGGCGTACCAGGCGGATTGCCTCGGCCACGTTGTCTGGCGTCAGGCCCCCGGCCAGGATGATCCGCTGATGGCGTTTGACCGCCTCGGCTGCGATCTCCCAGTTGAAGCTTAAGCCGGTGCCGCCGTAGAAGGAGGGGGAAAAGGTGTCCAGCAGGTAACCGGCCACCGGGTAGTCGCGGATCGGGTCCAGACAGGTCAGCGATCGCACCCGGAAGGCTTTCAGCACCCGGCGCCGGATCAGTTGGCAGTAGTCGGCCGGTTCGTCACCGTGCAGCTGTATCAGATCAAGGCGACACAGGTCGGCAAGCTCGTTGACCGTGGCGGCCTCTTCATTCACAAAAAGCCCCGCCACCTGCACGAAGGGAGGTAGCTGACTAATGATCCGGGCAGCCTGCTCCGGGAAGATGTGGCGTGGCGACTCTTTGTAGAAGACGAACCCCAGGGCATCGGCCCCGGCCTCAACGGCGCTCAGGGCATCTTCCAGGCTGGTTATGCCGCAGATCTTGACCCTGGTCATGGGTGCGGAGCTTACAGCGCCACCTTGGGCAGGTGCTTAAGTGATTCCTGCACCATCTCTACCGGGTATTCGTAGTCATCCAGTTTGCCGGACAGGTAGTTGTCGTAGGCGGTCATGTCCATGAAGCCGTGGCCCGACAGGTTGAACAGGATGGTCTTTTCTTTGCCCTCTTCCTTGGCCAGCAGCGCCTCGTCGATGGCGGCCCGTACCGCATGGGACGATTCCGGCGCCGGTACGATCCCCTCGTGCTTGGCAAACATGATCGCCCCTTCAAAACAGGCGGTCTGCATCAGGGACCGGGCCTCGATCAGTCCGGCGGCATACAGCTGGGAGACCAGCGGTGACTCGCCGTGGTAGCGCAGGCCACCGGCATGAATGCCGGGCGGCATGAAGTCATGACCCAGGGTGTACATCTTGGCGATCGGCCCCAGCTTGGCGGTGTCGCCGTAGTCGAAGTCGTAGACACCCTTGGTCAGGGTGGGGCAGGAGGCCGGCTCCACGGCCAGGCAGCGCACCTGCTTGCCAGCGGCCTTGTCGGCCAGGAACGGGAAGGCCACTCCAGCAAAGTTGGAGCCGCCGCCGCAGCAGGCGATCACCACGTCCGGGTAGTCGCCCACCAGCTTGAACTGTTCAATCGCCTCCAGGCCGATTACGGACTGGTGCATGCAGACATGGTTTAGCACGCTGCCCAGGGCGTAGTTGGTGTCATGGTGGGTGGCGGCATCCTCCACCGCCTCGGAGATGGCCAGGCCCAGGCTGCCGTTGGAGTTGGGGTCGGCGGCCAGTGCCGCGCGGCCGGCCTCGGTCTGGTCGGACGGCGAGGGATGGACGGTGGCGCCCCACAGCTGCATCATCGACTTGCGGTACGGTTTCTGAAAATAAGAAACCTTGACCATGTAGATGGTGCATTCCAGGCCGAACATGCTGCAGGCCAGGGCCAGGGAGCTGCCCCACTGACCGGCGCCGGTCTCGGTGGCCAGACGCTTAATTCCTGCCTGTTTGTTGTAGTAAGCCTGGGGGATGGCCGAGTTTGGTTTGTGGGAGCCGGCCGGTGAGACCCCTTCGTACTTGTAGTAGATCTTGGCCGGCGTGCCCAAGGCCTGTTCCAGGCGGTGGGCGCGGAACATCGGCGACGGCCGCCAGAGCTTGTAGATCTCACGTACCTGCTCAGGGATATCGATCCAGCGCTGGGTCGATACCTCCTGCTCCAGGATGGCGGGTGGGAAGATAGCCAGCAGTTCCTCCGGGGTCACCGGCTGGAAGGTACGGGGAGAGATGACCGGCTCAAGCGGACCCGGCAGGTCGGGGATGATGTTGTACCACTGCTTGGGAATCTTGTCTTCAGGCAACAGGATCTTTGTCTGCACAGTGCCTCCGGAGAAAACGGTTCTTTTCCGCCCTGGCCTCGTCACGCATCGGTCTGTCTTGTGCGGCGTACTATCGTGTACGCCTCCGCGCCATCCCTTGCCTGCCAAGCCCAGGACGAAAAATCCCTCGTTTTCAGAAATGAATTGGTCTGTTTTTTATTCCAGATTATCTTCGATGCGAATCAGTCGACTCGGCTCGGCAATGAAATCAAACCGGTCGATCTCGTCTAGTGCAGCCCGAATGGCGCCTTCGCGGGCCTCGTGGGTCATGATCACGATCGGTACCGCCTGGCCACCGTTGTGGCGGGCGGTCTGCACCATCGATTCAATGCTGATGCCGTTTTTGCCCAGTACACCGGCGATACCGGCCAGTACGCCCGGCTGATCCTGGGCCGTGAACCTGAGCATGAAGCTGGTGACGATCTCATCCATCGGCCTGAGCGGCAGGCTACTGATGGCGCTGTCCAGAAAACCGAGCGGCGCGGCCCGGCGGGACTGGACGCCGGCGGTGATGCTGCGGGAGATCTCGATCAGGTCGCCCACGATGGCGCTGGCGGTGGGGTTCTGGCCGGCACCGCGGCCGTAGAACATCACCGGCCCCACAAAATCGCCGGTCAGGCGGATGGCGTTGAAGACGCCGTTTACATCGGCCAGCGGGTTGTGCAACGGGATCATGGTGGGGTGCACTCGCACCTCCAACTGGCCGTCGTCGGTCTGCTTGCCGATGGCTAACAGCTTGATCCGGTAGCCGAACTGCTCGGCAAAGCGGATATCGATGCCGGAGATGCCGGTGATCCCTTCGGTGTAGATGGCGTTGAAATCGATGCGGGTGCCGAAGCAGAGCGAGGCCAGTACCGCCAGTTTGTGGGCGGTGTCGGTGCCCTCGATGTCGAAGGTGGGGTCCGGCTCGGCATAGCCCAGCTCTTTGGCGCTCTGCAGCACGTCGCCGAAGTCGGCCCCTTCCTGGGTCATGCGGGTCAGGATGTAGTTGCAGGTGCCGTTCATAATGCCGAACACGGCGTTGAAGCGGTTGCCTGCCAGGTTGCCCTTGATCGCCGACAGTACCGGGATGCCGCCGCCCACGGCGGCCTCGTACTGTACCTCTACTCCCTTGGCAGCGGCAGCGGCGTAGATCTCGTCGCCATGTAGGGCCAACAATGCTTTGTTGGCGGTGACCACATGCTTGCCGGCTGCGATCGCCTTGAGGACGAAACTCTTGGCCGGCTCGTAGCCGCCGATCAGCTCAATCACGATGTTGATTTCGGGGTCATTGAAGATCTGGTTGACGTCGGTGGTAAGGCATGCCGGATCAACCGTTACGCCGCGATCCGAGGTGATATCCAGGTCGGCGATCCGCGTAAGGGTGATGCCGGTGCCGGTCTTCTGGCGGATTACCGCCGCGTTGTCCTGCAGCAGGCGCACCACGCCGGCGCCGATATTGCCGAATCCGATCAGACCTGCCTTGATTTCGTTCATCGTATGTTACTCGCTCCGCTCTTCCTGTTTGTCGCAGGGCACCATCTCGTCCAGGATGCCGTTCACAAAGGCGGGCGACTCCTTGTCACCGTATTTTTTGGCGATCTCGATCGCCTCGTTGATGCTGACCTTCTTGGGGATGTCGCTGCGGAACAGCAGCTCATAGGTGGCCAGCCGCATGATGTTCAGGTCAACCCGCGGCATGCGGGACAGGGACCAGTTCTTGGAGCGGGCCCGGATCGCCTCGTCGATCTCGGTATGGTGCTGTTGTACGCCCAGCACCAGCCCTTCGGCGAATTCCCGCACCCGTTGCACTGCCTCAACGCCATCCCGGAAGCCGCGCAGGGTCTCGCGCAGCTCACCTTTTTGGGAGTCCTGGGCGTAGAGTATCTGCAGGGCCAGTTCGCGCCCTTCCCGTCGTAGTCCCATTATTTGAGGGCCTTCAGCAGGTTGGCGGTCTCGATGGCCGTAACGGCAGCCTCGAAGCCCTTGTTGCCGGCCTTGGTGCCGGCCCGTTCCACAGCCTGCTCGATGGTATCGGTGGTCAGCACGCCAAAGGCGATCGGTATGCCGCTCTCCAGCGAGACCGATGCCACGCCTTTGGAGACCTCGGATGCCACATAGTCGAAGTGGGGGGTGGAGCCTCGGATCACGGCGCCCAGGCAGATCACGGCGTCGAACTTCTTGGTGGCGGCCATGGTCTGGGCTGCCAAGGGGATCTCAAAGGCACCCGGCACGCGGGCCACGGTGATGTCGGCATCACTGCCGCCGTGGCGCACCAGGGCGTCGATGGCACCTTCCAGCAGGCGCTCGCAGATAAAGCTGTTGAAGCGGCTGACGACGATGCCGCACTTAAGGCCTTTTGCGTCGAGGTTGCCTTCAATGATGGTTGGCATACAATTCCTCCCGGACAGGCTGTTGGCGGCCTGTAGGTTCATTCAAAGTGTATTTGTATAGCACAGCTGCTGCGCGGTTTGAACTGTTTTTAGCAGCCTGAGTGGTCAGTGGTGTCGCTCCGGATGACTGCTTGTCAGAAGGCGCGCAGGAGCATGGCCCACAGCGGCAGGGTGGCAAAGGAGAGCGGGATGCCGATACCCAGCATCATCGTGACCAGCGGCGGGTCCAGATCGTGGTCCATGGCGATGATGCCGGCGGTGATCATCGGCGCCATGGCGGCCTCGAAGATGGTGACCTGGATCGCCGTGCCGCGCAGCCCAAGCAAGCCCAGATAGATAGCGGCGATCAAAAGCGGCCCCAGCAGCAGCTTGTAACCGAGACCCAGCGCCAGGCGGGTGCGTAATCCGGTGAGGCTGGTGAAGCGCAGCTGGAAGCCTACCGAGGCCAGGGCCAGCGGGGTGATGGTGTCGGCCAGCTTGCGCAGCACCGCCACGGTCCAATCAGGAAAGGGGACCGGTCGCAGGATGATGGCCAGGATCAGGGCCTGGAACGGCGGGAAGAAGAGCACCTTTTGCGCCATCTGGCGGGGCGAGGCGCTACCGGCGGAGTAGACGGTGGCTGCCAGGATGCCCAGCGTGGCCAGGGTCATGAAGGTGCCCAACTGGTCGGCCAGGATGCCGACTCCCAGCCATTCACGACCGTAGTAGGCCTCGATCATCGGCAGCCCGACGAAGGAGGTGTTGCCCAGGCCGCCTACCAGCACTAGGGCGCCGATGGTGCGTTGCGGTAGGGAGAACAGCTTGCCCGCGAGATGGAAGAACAGCCAGGCAGCGCCGAACAGCAGCCAGGCCATCAGCGGTGCCACCAACAGCGAGGCATCCAGCTGCAGGCTGTGGATATGTAGAATGGCGGCGGCCGGCAGTGAGATATGGATCACAAAGCCGTTTAGGGCCGCCGGTGTGGTGTCTGGAAAACGGCCGGTCCAGCGCAGGATCAGGCCTGCCACTAGGCAGATGATCAGCAGGATGATGTTGGCCATGGTCCCTCCTGTACGCTTGAATCAGAGAAATCTGACAAATACCTGATTGGATAGCAACATGCCGCGACGCGTCAAGGCGACCCGCCCGTCACGCTCTGTCAGCAGGCCGGTCTGCAGCAGCTCGGCGATGGTCTTTTCGTGGGGTTGCCATGCCTCGGCGCCGTACAGTTGGCGGCAGTTCTCCGGCGAGATGCCGTCGGCCATCCGCAGCCCGAGGAAGAGCTGCTCGGCCAGTGCCTGCTGTTTGGTGAGCTGTTCCCGATCGTGGTGCGCCAACTGGCCGGCTGCAATCTGGGTTGCCCATTGCTGATGGTCGCTGGGATTACTGCAGCGCAGCCCCCATCCTTGGAGCAGCAGTGAATGAGCCGAGGGCCCCAGACCCAGGTAGCCATCCCGCAGCCAGTAGCCGCTGTTGTGGTCTGAACGGTGGCCAGAACGGGCGAAGTTGGCGATCTCATAATGCTCATAGCCGGCAGCTACCAGCAGCTGATCAGCCTGTTCCAGCATGGCGGCAGTCTGGTCGTCGTCGGGCAGTTCCGGGCTGTCGTCGGCATAGCGCCGGCTGAAGGGTGTTTCCTCTTCGATGGACAGGCTGTAGACCGAGAGATGTTCCGGCGACAGAGCGATTATCTGCTGCAGCTGGTGCTGCCAGTCTTCGGTACTCTGGTGCGGCAGACCACAGATCAGATCCAGGCTGATGTTGTTGAGACCGGCCCTGCGGGCCTCGGCATAGGCCTCCCGCGCTTGTGCAGCGCTGTGGGGCCGTCCCAGGAGCTGCAAGGTGCTGTCATTCAGGCTCTGGATTCCCAGCGAGAGGCGGTTGACCCCGGCTTGACGAAAACCGGCCAGGGAATCAGGCGTAACGGTGCCGGGGTTGGCCTCCAGGGTGATCTCGCACGTCGGTTGATGGCCCCAGAGTAGTTTTGAGCGCTCAAGCAGTCGTTGAACCTGGTGCGGCGTCAGCAGGGAAGGCGTGCCGCCGCCCAGGTAGACCGAGGTCAGCGGTCCACCCGAGTAGTGCTTGGCAGCTAGCTCCATCTCCCGTAGCAGCAGCCGGACGGTCTCTTCACGTTGCTCCGCATTGCCGGGCGCTGAAAAAAAAGCGCAATAGCCGCATTTGCTCAGGCACCAGGGAATATGCAGGTAGAGTCGGGTAAATGCTGTCAGGGCGGTCCCCCCGGCCGACGCCTTGCTGGCGCCGGTCTCTTCAGAGATGCTACGGCCTAGCGGATCGGCCAGCCGCTTTCAAAGCCGGGGGGGAAGAAGGTTTCCTTGGTGCGGTTGTAGTAGCCGAACTGCAGCCGCGGGAACTCCTGCTTCAGCCGCTGGAGCAGGCGATAGATACCGACACCCCGTTGGGTGATGCCGATGGCCCGGTTGTAGTAATCCGGGTCGATGGACAGGTTGCGCAGCTGGATCATGTCGACCCCGGTCTCGGCCACAAAGCGCAGCAAAGCCTCGACCTCGTCGGGGGCGTCGCTGGCGCCGGGGGAGATCAGGTAGTTGATCATGGTGAAGCGTCCGGCCTGTTTGGCGATCTTGACCGACTGCAGCACATTGCTGAAGGTGTAGCCCTTGGGACGGTAGTAGGCGTTGTAACGCTCCTCCAGCACCGAGTTGAGCGAAAAGCGGAAGGAGTCCATGCCGGCGTCACACAGCTCCTGCACCCGATCCGGCAGTGAACCGTTGGAGTTGAAGTTGATCGTACCACGGCTGGTGGCACTTTTAAGGCGGCGGGTGGCCTCGGCGATGGTGGGGGCCTGCAGGATCGGGTCGCCTTCGCAGCCCTGGCCGAAGGAGACGATCGGCTCCGGAGCCTGCTCCAGATGGGGCAGGGCTACCTCTACCAGCTCCTCGGGGGTGGGCACGAAGTTGATCCGGTCGTGATTGGAGGGGCAGCACTCCGAGGCCTGCAAGGAGATGCAGCCCAGGCAGGCCGAGTTGCAGACCGGCGAGGTGGGCAGCGGCGCCTCCCAACGGCGGAAGAAGAGGTTTTTGGCGGCAAAGCAGTGGTAGTCGATGGCGCAGCGGGACAGTTGCTCCACCAGCCGGTTGTTGGGCAGCTCAGCCAGTCGCTGACGGACCAGCGGGTCCAGCA
>Ga0074197_1000460_pt1 | contig 51030 bp, 42 predicted proteins | sample EPASupsiteSAE305_FD_64526 | JGI IMG/M metagenome (GOLD analysis project Ga0074197, IMG submission 64526) | Bioremediated contaminated groundwater microbial communities from EPA Superfund site, New Mexico - SAE3-05 reassembly with SPADES | ecosystem: Environmental > Aquatic > Deep subsurface >...
GCGCAACCTCAATCCACATAAATTTAACGAGGACATCGTTGTGCCGCGCTCCCGGGTACCGGAGATGATCAGAGCCCTGGAGGGCATCGCCAGCCGCTATGGGGTGCCGATCGTCAACTTCGGCCATGCCGGTGACGGCAATATCCATGTCAATGTCATGGTCGATCTCAATGAACCGGGCATGGAGGACAAGGTGCACCAGGCCTTGCACGAGATCTTCCGCGCCACTGTCGACCTGGGCGGCTCGGTGAGTGGCGAACACGGCATCGGCACAGCCAAGGCTCCGTACATCAGCATGGAACTGGATCAGGCGACCCTGGCGGCCATGCGGGCGATTAAACAAGCCCTGGATCCCAACAACATCATGAATCCGGGCAAGATTTTTCCGGAAGAAGTGCCGATTGCCACAACCGGTACCACCGCCCCTTGAATCGTCATGACTGAGCAGAAACCACTGGAACAGTACAGGGACGAGTTGGCCCAATGCGTGCGCTGCGGCGCCTGCCAGGCTCACTGTCCGGTTTATCTGGAAACCGGCCATGAAGGCTCGGTGGCCCGTGGCAAAATAGTCCTGGCCGCAGCCGTGCTGGCGGGAGACGTTGGTCTCGACGAGCGTTTGCGCGAAGAGATCGGCCGCTGCCTGCTCTGTGGTTCCTGTGTAGCCAAATGTCCCAATCATGTGCCCACCGACGCCATTGTCGGAGCGCTCAGGCGAAAAATCGCCGCAGAGCAGGGCCTTTCGCCGATCGGCAAGGGAGTAGCCGCTCTCACCGGCTCCAAACCGCTTTTGAAAACCCTGCTCAAAGGCGCGGAGTTGCTATCTCCTCTGCTCTTCAAAAAAATCCCAAAGACCAGTGGTCTGCGGCTGCGGTTTGCGCCAGAGGTGTTGAAAGAACGCAGCCTGCCGCCCATCCCGGAGCGCAACCTCTTTGCCCGGGTACCGGAATTTTTACATGGCGAGGCGGACAAGCCGATTGTCGGCGTCTTTGCCGGCTGCGCCCTGACCAACCTCTATCCCCAGGTGGGGGAAATCCTGGTTCAGCTGCCAAACAGCCTGGGTTTCTCTGTTTTCTTTCCCAAGACCCAGGGCTGCTGTGGCATGCCGGCGCTTTCCTCGGGCAACGGCCCGTTGATCAACACCCTGGCCGACGCCAACATTGAGGCCTTTCGCAGCCAGAACGTGGCGTCCATTCTGACCGCCTGCGCCTCCTGCCACGGCATGCTTGCCGGTCATTATGGAGAAAAAGCGGGCAACCCTTTTGGCGTTGATCTCATCGACATCCATGAGTTTCTTGCCGAACAGGGAATGATCGAACGCCTGGCCGCGCTGCCCAGATGGAGCCAGCGCATCAAAGTGACCTACCACGACCCCTGCCATCTGCGCACAGCAGGCATCACCCGGCAACCTCGCGAACTCTTGCGCGCCCTACCCCAAGTCGATTTTATCGAGATGGAGGACGCAGAACTCTGCTGCGGTCTCGGCGGTACCTTCACCGCCACCCATCCGGAATTGAGCCGGGCGATCGGTGACCGCAAGCTGACGGGACTTGCGTCCAGCGGAGCCGAAATAATCGCCAGCGGCTGCCCTGGCTGCATCCTGCAACTGCAAGATATCGTTGATCGAGCGGGATTGCCCATCAAGGCTGTTCACACCCTGGAGCTGATCCAGCAAGCGCTGAGCGAGCCTCCTCAATGAACCCTCCCCGCAACCTGGTCATTCGCTATGGCCACGGCCGTCTGGAATGCACGGTACCTGCCGATGCCGATATCCTTGAAATCCGCGAGCCTGAACGATCAGTAAGCCGCGAATCGTTCCTGGCCGGAGTGCACCGGCTACTGCCCCCGGCTGTTCCTCAAGGAACCGTTGCCATCATCGTCGCTGACAAGACCCGCCGCTGCGGCTATCCGCAAGCTCTGCCCTGGCTGACCGCGGCCTTGCTTGCCTGGGGCGTGGACCGCGCCCGGATCACTTTTTACATTGCCTACGGCACCCATGCCCCGCAGAGCGAGGCTGAATCCTTGCACACCTATGGTCCGATCTATACTGACTACCCTTTTATTCACCACCGGAGCACGGCACCAACCCGGTTTACCGAATTGGGCCGCACCAGCCGAGGCACGCCGGTCCGCATCCACGCGGATCTGCTCGAGGCCGGCCTGATTATCACCATTGGTGCCATTTCCCATCACTATTTTGCCGGCTTCGGCGGTGGCCGCAAGCTGCTCTTTCCCGGATTGGGCGAGAAGGAGGCGATCTATCGCAACCATCGGCTTTTTCTCGATGCCGAGCAGCGAATCCTCGCGCCTGGCTGCCGACCGGGACAGTTGGACGCCAATCCCCTGGCCGAGGATCTGGCCGAGATTGACCACATGCTGCCGCCCTACCTATCCATTCACGGCCTGCTCGACAGCCAGGGTGAGGTCGCGGCCTATCGCTTCGGCACGAGTTACGATGATTTTCTCACCGTCTGCCGTGAACACGACACCCTCTACCGAGCCGCGTCCCGCAAGCAGTACGATCTTGTCCTGGCCTCGGCGGGCGGCTATCCCAAGGACATCAACATGATCCAGGCGCACAAGGCAATCGACAATGCAGCTGCCTTTGTTCGTGATGGTGGCACCTTGATTGTGCTGGCGGAATGTGCCGACGGCATCGGTTCTTCCACCTTTTTACCTTATTTTGAGATGGGTGACTGGGCGATCGCTTTCGATCATCTTGCTGCGGATTACAGCGGCAATGGCGGCACCGCTCTGGCCATGATGGCCAAAACCGGACGAATCCGGATTGCTCTGGTCACTGCCTTGGATGAACATCTCTGCCGGAAGATCGGCACCACAAAGATCAGCATTGAGGAGGCGAGCCGCCGGGCAATCGATGCTGGCGAAGTAGCGGTCATCCCCAACGCCTCGATGCTGATCCGGGGAGCACCGGCTACGTGAGCACCACAATGTGCCCCTCAATACCCCAATATTTTTGCCTGTTGCCAGTTACGCTGCACCGTGCTAAGGAAAGACTCTGAAGCCTGGGACCGTTAACTGTTCTTCCCAAATAACGACTACAACCCGTAGATTTATCGGTATACATATTCATGACCACCTCAAAAAAGAACCCGATCATCAGCTTGTTCGCCTCGGTCCAATTGGCGTTGTTTCTACTCTTTCTTCTGTCCGCCACTTCGATCATCGGCACCGTCATTCCCCAGAACAGCCCTCGTGCCTTCTACATCGAAAAATACGGTCAAAAAACAGCGCAGTTCTTCCAAATCCTCGACATTCCAGACATGTACAATTCCTGGTGGTTTCTTGGCCTGCTCGCCCTTTTTGCCATCAACCTGACGGTGTGCAGCCTGGAGCGCATCCCTCAGGTGTTCCGTACCATCCGTCGGGATGGTCTGAAAGTGGCTCCCGAGCAATTAACAAAATTCCCTCAGCTTCAAGAAATTCGAATTCCCGAGCCTTTCACCCTGGCGACCGAGCGCGTGGCAACACTGCTCAAGTCTCAGGGATGGAAAGCCAGGGAAACAGACAAAAACGGAGGGCATCTCTTTTTTGCGGAAAAAGGCAGCTGGACCCGCTTTGGCGTCTATGTGGTTCACTGTTCCATCCTGATCATTCTGGCTGGCGCCCTGGTCGGATCCTCTGCGGTGGCACGCAAAATCCTCCACGATCCGCAATTCGCCTTCAAAGGTTCAATCATGCTGCCTGAGGGTGAGGTTACCGATCATATCATCGCCTTCAAGGGTGGTGAACACATTGATCTCGGCTTTCAGTTGCGCTGCGACGCCTTTGCCATTGAGTATTATCCGAACGGCATGCCCAAATCCTACCGCACCAGGGCCACGGTCATCGATAATGGCCAACCGGTACGAACCACCGACATCGAGGTCAACCAACCCCTGACCTACAAGGGCGTCACTTTTTATCAGTCAAGTTATCAGCCCTACCAGAATTACCGCATCTCATTGAAGAAACAAGGAACAGGCTCTGAAACCTCCGCCACTATACCCACGGCGAAACAAATGGACTGGCCGGAGACGGGAGTCAGTTACGGTATTGTCAACCGGGAAAGCCAGGGAGAAGTGACCCGACGCTTGAAAATCTGGTTCACCGATAAACAGGGCGATCCCTCCATTTTCTGGGTGAACAGCAACCAGGAGGCAGCTATTGAACGGCCTTCCGGAATCTTTCTCCTCACTGTCCGCCAGATGTACGCCACTGGCTTGCAAGCAACCAAGGATCCAGGCGTCTGGCTAGTCTACGGTGGCTGCCTGCTCATGCTTGTCGGCCTGTTTATAGCTTTTTTTCTGTCACACCGCAAAATGTACGTTTTTGTCCAACCGGAGGAGAAAGGCAGCAGGATTCTTTTCGCTGGCGAGGCCAACAAAAACAAGGTAGGCTTTGAAAGTAAATTTTCCGAATTTATCAGTAAGTTAGAAAAATAATTCCAATTAATACCTATTCCCAAGATTTTTCGCCGTTTAACGGATAGACTATGGACAGCTCTCAACTCTTCGGCATCACCATGATTGCCTATCTTCTGGCCGCAGCCTTTTATCTTGGCCTTTTTCTCTTTAAGATCGAACGGATCGGCCTAATCGGCATGCTGCTGGCCCTGGGTGGGGCTGTTGTCCAGACCGCCGCCATCGGGCTACGTTGGCACGAATCCTACCAAATGGGCATTGGCCATGCTCCATTGACCAACATGTACGAATCGTTGGTCTTTTTTGCCTGGTGCACAACCTGTTTTTCTCTCGCCTTGGAATTCCGTTTCAAAACACGGATCATGGGTGCCTTTGTCATGCCCTGTGTGGCTGTGGCCATGGCCTATGCCTCGTTTTCCGATCGCATCGACTCCAAGATCAACCCGCTCATCCCGGCCCTGCAGTCGAACTGGCTGATCGCTCATGTGGTCACCTGTTTTATCGGTTACGCCGCCTTTGCCGTGGCCGGTGGTCTCGGCCTGATGTATCTGTTTAAGCAGGCCGCGACCAACAAAAACCGCAGTTTTGCACTGGCAGGCTCATTGCCGGAATTGAAGGTGCTCGACGACCTGATTCACAAGACCATTGTCTTCGGCTTCATGTGGCTTTCGGCCGGCATTATCACCGGCGCCATCTGGGCCAACGAGGCCTGGGGGACGTACTGGAGTTGGGATCCAAAGGAAACTTGGTCGATTATTACCTGGTTTCTCTATGCCACGACCCTACACGCCCGCTTTACGAGAGGATGGCGTGGACGCCGCATTGCGTGGTTAGCAATTCTCGGTTTTTTTGCTGTCTTTTTCACCTATTTCGGAGTGAATTTTCTCCTGTCCGGACTCCACAGTTACGGCTCTGCCTGAACGATTAGAAACAACGCGCCAGAAAAGAATCAGAAACGATGTTCATGTTATCAGTCACCTTGACAACCCCTCCGTCACCACGCTATAAATCATCCATTGTATTCATTGTTTTTGTAAACATCTGGAAAGAGTTTTAAGTCAAGGAGGCCTTGTCATGAAAAAAACGCTAATTTGCGGCGTTTTCGTGGCGATTTGCTGTACCCCCTTTTCCTTGGGTAAGGCAACAAGTGGGGATAGGGGCGCGCAAGAAATAACCCTTCAGTCTACCCTTGATCCGGCAAAGCCCTCTAAACCGGCGTATTTCCCTCATGCTGCGCATCAGATCCGACTGGAATGCAAGACCTGCCACCACAGCAAAAGCGAAGAAGGCAAACGGCTTTCGTACTTCGATGGCCAAAAAATAGAAAAATGTGAATCCTGCCATAACAGCAAAGCCGGGTTGCCAGAGAAAATCTCTACCTTTAAAAACGCCGCCCACACCCTCTGTCAGGGATGTCATCGAAAAAACAACCTAGACCTAGTCAAATGCACAGTATGTCATAAAAAATAACAAAATTTAATTCTTAACAAACCACGAAACAATAAAAGCTGTCCTCTCTTGAGAGACAGCTTTTATTGTTTGTCAACACCCTGCAATCAGGGCTGATCAATTGCTCGATTCTGGTCGAGCCTGCCTATTCTTTTTCCACATGCATCCTGGAGATATCTCCTACCCGGAGGACCACTTCACCCAAAGCGGTCAGCAAATTCAACCGGTTACGACGTATAGCGGCTTCCTCGGCCATAACCATGACGGTATCAAAAAAATGGTCAACAGGGCTCTTGATCTCAAGCATTGCAAGCAAAGCAGAAAAGTAGTCCCGATCCTCAATCAGCGGCAGGGCCTTTTCCAGCACCTTGGCGAGAGCGGCAAATAGCTCCTGTTCAGCCGGTTCGGTCAACAGGTCAGGATTGATTTCGATATCCTTGTTGTCCTTAATAATATTACGAATACGCTTGAAGGAGCCAGCTAGTACCCGGAAACTCTCCTGGCCGCGGATTTGATTCAAGGCATCAATCCGCGCCAAGCAATCGATCGGATCGTCAAAGCCGACCGAGGTGGCCGCCTCCACCAACTCCTGGGGAAGACCAAAGGCAACCTGCTCATTTTCAAAACGAAGGCGGATGAAAGTTATCACCTCGTCCACAACCTCTAATTTTTGATCAACAATTCCAGCATATCCGGCAAGAGAGGTGACAGCGGTTTCCTTCAAGGAAATTGAGATGCGCAACCCTCGGAGTATGCTCATCAAGCCGATGGCCTGCCTTCTGAGGCCAAAGGCATCCTTGTTACCCGTGGGTTTTTCGCCGATGGCAAAACAACCAACCAGGGTATCCATTCGATCTGCAATGCCGACCAGTCCGCCCAGCAGCGTTTGCGGCCCCTCGCCGCCAGCCCGGAGCGGTAGATAATGTTCCTCAATGGCCTGGGCGATAACCGGTTTTTCTCCGTCGTGCAGCGCATAAACCCGGCCCATAATTCCCTGCAGTGAGGGAAACTCCCCCACCATGGCAGTCAACAGATCCGCCTTTGCCAAGATGGCGGCACGAACAACGTCGTCATGCAGTTCCGGGGCGATACGGGTGGCCAGCCAACCGGCAAGCCCGCTGATCCTTTCGCTTTTGGCCTGCATAGTTCCCAATTTGTTCTGAAAAACGATCCCATGCAGTTCTTGACAGCGGTCGGCAAGCGGCCGTTTACGGTCTTCGTTGAAAAAAAACAGTCCGTCTTCAAGGCGCGCCCGCAAAACGCGTTCATGCCCACTCGCCGCCAGGGCACGATCCGAAACTTTGGTGTTATTGACTGCAACGAAAAGCGGCAACAATTTGCCATCCGCACCGACAACGGGAAAGTATTTCTGATGCTCCCGCATTGAGGTCACCAGGGTTTCTTCCGGTAACTGGAGAAATTTGCGGTCAAAATGGCCGCAGATGGCGCAAGGATCTTCCACCAGATTGGTTACCGTATCTAGTAATCCTTCATGGAAAACCGGTCGCGCTCCGGTTTCTCCCGCTGCTTCCTTGACCGCGCGTTTAACCTCTTCGACCACTTTGGCCTTACGCTCTACCGGATCGGCTATAACGAACCGCTCTGCAAGGGTTCCGAGGTAAGCATCCACACCTGTGACCGAAACCTCGTCGGGAGCCATAAACCGGTGTCCGCGAGTGGTGTTGCCGCTGGTTAGCCCCTCAATAGTCAAAGGCAGTACCGCACCGTCATACAAGACGAGCAGCCATTGGATGGGGCGGGCGAACGTCATATGGTAATCAGCCCAGCGCATAGATTTGGGGAACACCAGTTCGCGAATGAGCGATTCCAGCAATGCGGGAAGCAAAACAGCGGTTTCCTGCCCCTTGACGTCCTCCATCACCATCAGATATTCCCCTTTGGCGGTGGTGACCACTTGCAACCGTTCAGGCTCAAAACCACGTGACCGGGCAAAGCCTTCGGCCGCCCTGGTCAGTTTGCCGCTGGCATCAAATCCGGCCTTTTTAGAGGGGCCAATATGCTCTTGGCGACGGTCAGCCTGCCGGGATTGCAAACCTTCGATTGCCAGAGTCAAGCGCCTGGGGGTGCCGAATGTGCGGATCGAATGAAAAGAGAGCTCAAGAGTTTGCAGTTTTTTAGCGGCTTCAGCGGCCAAAGTGTCAAGGGCCGGTTGAATGTATCCGGCCGGAATTTCTTCTGTTCCGATTTCAAAAAGAAGTTCACTCATTGCAGTCCGCTCTTGTTGAATTGTTTGCACATTATGCAGGAAAAACCACATCGGTTCCTGGCGTACCCCTGGAAAAACAAGCTTCCACAAGACCATCTACCCGATTTGGTGCGGGATCGGGCCACTCGGAAGAGGCAAATGTTGAATACCCGCTGGTTATATTTTTCACAACAACTTTGTACCAACGAAACGAGTCGTTGGCGTACAGGGACGCACTGACACGGCGGCACATGGATTCTACCGTCTCCGCGGTGTTTGATTGCAGGGCTGCACTCTGTTCAATCAGGTCGATCAGGTCCTCAATCCACAAAAAACGCCTCATGCGGACGGCCACGGTAACACCACCCCATATCCCGGAAAAACTCTTTGTGCCCAGGCTTGAATCAGTGAGGGCGGGCAATCCCACTGGGATATCGACCTCGACAACCAGATCAAAGGTTTGGGCGAGCGAGCCGTGCAGGCGACAGTCATAACGGGCCATTTGAGGCGCCTGGTCTGATTGTCCTGTTGTAAGAAAATAAGGGAATTCAATCTCCAGATGAGCCGCCTCGGCTTCCAGGCGTACCTTCATTTCCTCGAGAATAAGGTGGAAAGTTTTCAGATTGAATTGGCCGTGAAAACGATTGAGTATCTCAACAAAACGGCTCATGTGCGTCCCTTTGAACCGGTGCGGCAGGCTGACGTACATGTTCATTTGAGCTAGAGTCTGCTGGGTTTTGCTTTCCTTATCGAGAACAATAATCGGATAGGTGAGGGATTTGACCCCCACCTTACGGATATTGATCCGTCTTGTATCGTGCAAACTCTGGATATCTTTCATGCAGCGATCGATAAGTCCATACGGCATTCAACGCCGGGGACTTGGGGCGAGAGCCCAGCAATCAGGCGAGGTATTTCCGCACCGTAGCCTTGAGCTCGTCCATGTTGGCCGACTTGACTACATAGGCTTCGGAGGCCCAACTGCCGAAATCCTGTTTGTATTCCTGATAGGCTGAGCTGAGAATAATGGGTAAACTGGCACGAAATTCTTTCATCTGCCGCAACACCTCAATACCGTTCATCCCTGGCATGTTAATGTCCAACACCACCAGGTCCGGAGGATTTTCGCGGAACTTTGCCAAGGCCTCAACGCCATTGCGGGCGGAATCGACCACATAACCTTCTTCCTCGAATTCCTCCCGATAGAGCAGTTGAATGCTTTCCTCATCATCAACCAGTAAAATGCGTTTCTTTTCCACGGCTATCTCCTACAGTTTCACCTCACGGAGATAACGACAGGTCTCCTCCGGCGGCATAGGATTGATGTAGAATCCGGTTCCCCATTCGAATCCAGCAATAGAGGTCAGTTTAGGTACGATCTCAAAATGCCAGTGATAATGATCCAGCGGACCGGAACGCAGGGGTTGGGTATGGAGTACAAAATTATAGGGCGCATGGGGAATGCAGGTATCAAGTCGCCGCAGGGTCTCAGAAAAAATTTCCGCTAGGGCAATCAGGGAGTCGTTATCCTGCTCGATATACGATGAATTGTGCTGCTTGGGCATGACCCACATCTCAAACGGCGAACGCGGGGCAAAGGGTGCGAGTGTGACAAATTGATCGTTTTCGCAGACCAGGCGCACCTTTTGCTGAATCTCCTGGCGGATAATGTCGCAAAAAATGCATCTGTCCTTGTATTTGTAATAAGAAAGACTGCCATCGAGTTCAGAGGTGATCATCCGGGGCAGGATTGGCAAGGCCACCAACTGGGAATGTGAGTGTTCGAGCGATGCTCCCGCGGCTTTGCCAAAATTTTTGAACACCACCACATAGTTGAAACGGTTGTCCTTGGCCAAGTCACGGATACGGTCTCGGAAGGCCTGGAAGGTCAGAAGCATGTCATGTGGTGGCAGATGGGAAAACCGGTCCTGATGGTTAGGACTTTCGATGATCACTTCGTGGGCGCCGATGCCGTTCATCCGATCATAGAGACCTTCGCCTTGTTTATCGAGGTTGCCTTCAATAATCAAGGCCGGGTACTTGTTGGGAACGACGCGAAGTTTCCAACCCGATGTATTGGGATACCCCCACTCCCGGCCGTAAACCAGCACCTCATTCGGCGTTGTTTTCTCATTCCCCGGACAGAGAGGACAGAACCCTCCCTTAACCTTGTAGTCCTCCACGAGGAAATCGGTGGGCCGTTTGCCCCGTTCCTGGGCAATAATAATCCAGCGACCCAGAATCGGATCTTTACGTAATTCAGGCATGCAGCCGCCTATCGTCCTTGCTCTTTTTCACGCTGTTCCTGACGGGATTTGCAGTCTATGCAAAACTTTGCTACCGGACGAGCCTGGAGCCTTTTTATCGCTATATCGCAACCGCAGCCGGCACAGATGCCAAACGTTCCGTCGTCGATCCGCGCCAACGCCTCCTCGACCTTATCCATCAGCTTGCGTTCCCTGCCGCGAATGCGTAGTTCAAAACTGCGGTCCGACTCCATGCTCGCCCGGTCGTTTGGATCGGGTATATTACCAGAATAACTGGTCATCTCGGTCAAGGTCTGCTCAACATCGGTGTTGATCTCGGCCTTCATCGCTTCAAGCTGCTCTTTGAACCGCAGCAAATTCTGTTCATCCATGTTCATTCTCCAGCAAGGTGGTTCTCATGATCTACTTCAATATATCATGCGGCCGACGGTCTGACAAACAGTCCGCTCTTGCCACCGCTTTTGCGCTGGAGACGGATGTTCGAAATCACCATGGTTTTATCGACGGCCTTGCACATGTCGTATATGGTGAGCGCCGCCACCGATACTGCCGTTAGCGCTTCCATCTCCACCCCGGTCCGTCCAGTCATCGCGACCGTTGCCTCGATAGTGATGGCATTCTGCTCGTCATGGAACGAAAAGACGATGTCCACCCCTGTGATCGCCAGAGGATGGCACAAAGGAATCAGTTGATCCACTTTTTTGGCTGCCATAATGCCGGCGATTCTAGCCACGCCGAGCACATCTCCTTTCTTGACCGTGCCTTGGCGGACCATCTCATACGCCTGCCGCGACATGGAAATTGAGCCGGCTGCTGTCGCTTGCCGGGTCGTTTCCCCTTTCTCGCTCACATTCACCATGCAGGCATGGCCGCTGGAGTCGAAATGAGTGAACCGTTTTTCCTCAGCCATTGGCTACCTTTTCCTGGTCGCTTTTTTTCTTTTGCTTGCCGAGATGACCATGGAACAGACGCGCAAAAAAGCCTTCTTCTTCGTGCTCCTTTGTTAACTCTTCAAACTCGCGAAGCAGCTCTTTTTGTTCTTTGGTCAGCTTGGTGGGGGTCTGTACCTGGACCTCAACGACCATGTCCCCCTTACCTCCGCCGCGCAGACTGGCCACTCCTTCGCCGCGCAGAGTGAACCGCTCGCCGGATTGGGTTCCGGCGGGTATTTTCAATTTCGCGGTTCCATGAATCGTAGGCACATCGGCCTCGCAGCCAAGAGCGGCCCGAACCATTGACATCGGCAATCGCAGATAGATGGTCTGGCCGTCCCTCTGAAAATGCTCGTGTTCATCAACATGAATAACCACATACAAATCGCCGGAAGACCCGCCGCGGCGACCGCCCTCACCTTCCCCCGACAGCCGCATCCGGGAGCCGGTGTCGACGCCGGCCGGAATGCGGATGCTGACTTTTTTGCTCCGGTTAATCAACCCCTCGCCGTGACAGTCATCACAAGGTTCGGTGATCACCTGACCAGCGCCGTTGCATCGCGGGCAGGTAGTCGTCACCTGAAAAAAACCCTGGGAGCGCACGACCTGGCCCCGTCCTTGACAGGTCGGACAGGTTTGGGGTTTATGCCCCGGCCTGGCCCCGGATCCCTCACAGGTCCAGCAGGTTTCCTTTTTGGTGATCTCTACCTGACGGTTGATGCCATGCACCGCTTCCATGAAGGAAATGCGGATGTCGTAGCGCAGGTCTTCGCCCTGTACCGGTCCGTTGGGATCGCGGCGTCTCCCTCTTCCCCCGCCGCCAAAACCAAAGAGATCGCCGAACAAATCGTTGATATGCGAAAAAATATCCTCGCTGTTACCCGGTCCGCTGTAGCCGCTGTTGCGAAGGCCTTCCTTGCCATACGCATCATAAATCCGCCGTTTTTGCAGATCACTGAGCACTTCGTAGGCCTCAGCGGCTTCCTTGAATTTTTCCTCGGCCGCCGCATCCCCCTGGTTGCGATCAGGATGATGCTTCATGGCAAGCTTGCGATAGGCCTTCTTGATGGCTTCGGCCGAAGCATCCTTATTAACGCCGAGGATCTCGTAATAACTTTTGCTCATGGTCAATTATAATCTACTGAGGCTATTCTTCAACTCCACCCTCGTCAGCAGCCGGTTCCACCGCTTTTTCCGCCTTGCGTTGCTTCGGGAGGTCGTGGATATTGCCGAAGGTCACCTTGCCGGCAGCAATTTCCCGCAGAGTCATAACAATTTCCTTATTTTTTCCTGCGACGAGAAAAGGCTCTCCCTTCCGGTGCTGACGAACGCGCTCAACAGCCAAATGGATAAGGGAAAAACGGTTGTCGTCACCAACTTTTTCCAGGCAATCTTCTACGGTAATACGGGCCATGTGTCTGCCTCCATGGAATAAAAATCCCGGAGAGACCTCCGGGATGATGAAACAATCTCTGACGGGCTGCCGTCTATGCTTGTTGGTCAACAAAAAAACAGTTGATCGCTGGACTTTTTGTAATAATCATTGTCCAAAATTTGACAAGATCCGACAGCCCACGAATCTGCGGTTTTACCCGGCAAAGGGGTTACGGAGGAGGAGCGTTTCCTCGCGATCAGGTCCCACGGAAACAATCGCCGGCGCCACACCAGTCAAATCCTCCAGGCGCTTCAAATAGGATTTGGCTTGTTCTGGCAGATCCTCATAGGAGCGAGTTCCGGGAAGCTCGGTGTCCCACCCGCCCACCTCTTCGTACACAGGCTGAGCCAGGCCGGCTTTACGGATATTTTCCGGCATATACCCGTATGATACCCCTTCCACCTGGTAACTGGTGGCAATTTTCAATTTCCGTAGACCGGAAAGTACATCGAGTTTGGTCACGGCAAATCCAGTCAAGCCGTTCAGCCGCACAGCGTCGTTGGCAACCACGGCGTCAAACCAACCACAGCGGCGGCGGCGACCGGTTGTCGCACCGTACTCGTGTCCCTTAAACTGTAAGGCATCGCCGATGGCGTCGCCTTCCGGCAACTCCGTGGGAAAGGGGCCCTCACCAACCCGAGTGGTGTACGCCTTAAGAATACCAATTACCTCGTCGACGTGAACCGGGCCGAATCCCGAGCCAATACAGGCGTTGCCGGCGATAGTGTTTGATGAGGTGACAAAGGGATAGGTACCGTGATCGATGTCGAGTTGCGTTCCCTGGGCGCCTTCAAAAAGAATATTCTTCCCGTTTTTTCGGGCCTGATCCAGCACTACCGAGACATTGCCGATAAAGGGCGCCAACTGGGCTGCAAAGGCCTCAAACTGGTCGCTAATTATTGAAAAATCAACTGGCTGGGCGCCAAACTGCCGAGTAAGAATAAAATTCTTCTCGTCCAGAGCGGTCTGGAGCTTATCGACAAACAGGGTCCTGTCGAGCAGGTCGCCAACCTTCATGCCGACGCGGCCGACCTTGTCCATATAGCATGGACCGATACCCCGGCCGGTAGTGCCGATCTTCTTGCCCTTGGCAAGAGCATTTTCGCGGGCAACATCCAAGCTCTGGTGATAGGGCATGATCAGGTGGGCGTTGCTGCTGATCAGAAGTTGTTTTGGGGTAACGGCAAAACCTTTCCCTGCCAAATCGGCAAGTTCCTTGAGCAGCACACCGGGGTCGATGATCACCCCGTTGCCGATGACGCAGGTCTTGTCTTTGTACAGAATACCGGAGGGAATGATATGGAAAATGTATTTTTTCCCATCCACAACCAGCGTATGGCCAGCGTTGTTTCCACCCTGGAACCGGACGACGAAATCCGCATACTGGGTTAGGAGATCAACTATTTTCCCTTTGCCTTCATCACCCCATTGGGTGCCGACCACCACCACACTGGCCATGTTTTCTCCACGAATTGAATAAGGTGTACGCGGGGCGACTCCCCCTTTTGGGACGATGCACACACAACACCGCAGGGTATTTAACCCGCACCAAACCTTGCTAATCTAGCAGAAATAGCGTGAAAAGTCAAACGAGACGAAAAACCGTCCGTTTTTGAGAGAAACTCGACACTACAAGGGAATAGGATGAAAAAAAAGATCCTTCCGGTCCAGCCCATTGAAAAATGGGTGGACCGGAAGACAGAAAATGCAACAGAGAGGCAATCAGTTATAAGAAGTTTTCAAGACCATATCCTTCCGGGATTGTGGATCATACAGACCCTTTGCCTCGGATTTTTTGAACCATTCCTGCTTAAGCGTATTGAGGAAGGATTTTTTCTCTTCGACCAGCTTGCCGTAATCCATGCCGATGAGCGCCTGGGCTTTTTCTTTGGTGGAGAAGTCCGGGGCGACATAATCAACGGCATTATATTTAGCGAGGATGATGCGTAGTTTAAGGCGGGCATCCTGGCCCTTGTTGATGGCGCCAGCGAGGGTCCGCAAGATTTCTTCCGGAGCATGGAAGAACGCGCCATGGCCAGCAACAGCATAATCCCAGCGCCACTGACCGTGGCGGATATCTTGCAGAGCCAGTTTCATCTCTTCCTCGGTTGCTCCTGCGCTCCAGGCCTTGGCGGCCTCTAGATGAGCCTTGGCAAGAATATCCATGGCCATCGCCGCCAGTTCATTCTTGCGCGCCAATTTTCTTTCCACGGTCTCGCGGAATTCCTTTTCAGTGCCCTTATGGCAGTTTAGGCAGGTGTTGGCGATATTGTCCAGCGGACTGCCAACTTTGTGACTGGAATACTTAACTCCACCTTCCCGGACATAAGGCATGTGGCAATCGGCACAAGCCAAACCGTTCCGGGCGTGCACGCCGGTAACAAAGGTTTCATAATCCGGATGCTGGGCTTTGAGCATCGGGGTTTTACTCAACTGATGGGTCCAGTCGGAAAAACCGTAACCATCGTAATACTCCTCCATATTTTCAGCAGCCAGCCCTTTGCTCCAAGGGAAGGTGACCACCATGGCGATTTTCTTCTCGCCTTTATCTTCCCACTCGGTCTTTTTAAAGTAATATTCGGCATGGCACTGGGCGCAGACGAGTGACCGCATCTCCTGATGGGTAATATCGGCGACCTTGAGGCGTCCCTCGGCCTCCAAGCCGCGCTTGAGATAGTCACGGCTCAAGGTCAGCTTCATGGTCTTGTTGTCGTGGCAATCGCCGCAACCGATGGGATTCACCACCTCATCGCCGTACTTGGCCCATTTGCCAGTGAAAAATTCATTCTCGCCATCTCGCTTAATCAACCGGGGCACATCAGGAGACTTGCAGGTCCAGCAGGCCGTCGGCAGAGGGCCGGTCTTACTGTCGACCGGGGCGCCGGTGCGCAGGGTGTTGATATTGTCCTCAAGAGCATAATAATGACCACGCGGTTTGTTGTAATCCTTGGAAAAGGCATAACCGGCCCACATAACCACGAGGGCAGGATCCTGCTTGAGCACATCGGCGATCTCATCGCTCTTTCTGGTCTGCATGTAGGTGTCGTACTGACGCGGATAATGCTTGCCCCATTCCGAAGCGCGGGTTTCGCCATCCTTGATGGCCGGGACTGCGTTCATCGCCTGCTGGTCGGCCTTGTTCTCCCTGATGGAGAGGGTCAACAACACCATCGGCACCGTAACAAGCACACACAGGGTGAAGATAATGGACGATTTTTTCATGAACATTCTCCTGGTTAAGATCCTTAAAATATCTTGACCGTAAAATTATTCTGCGTTGCCGACAAGTTGCGCATGGTTCCATGAGGCAGGCCCCGATGGCATTCCCAACAACGGCGGCCCATCTGAACGGTGCTGTCCGCCACTTTTTCATAGAGCGCGCTGTTGATCAGCATCTGCGAGACGACCTCCCGGTGACAGGAGATGCAATTGTCCTGAATTCTTCTGGCGGCATCCTTACTGACGCGGAGATTGGGGCCATAGGTTTTGAAGGTCATGGCCACGGAATGGTTATAGCCGTCACGAGCCTTGGCCAGCATCTTGTTGACAAACGAATCGCGTGGCAGATGGCAATCGACACAAGTTGCCCTGTTCCGATGCGAACTATGCTGCCAGGTTTCAAAGTGGGTGATCATGGTATGGCAGTTGATGCAGGCCTTAGGGTCGCTCGAGAGATAGGTCAGCATTTTGGATTCGTGCACCAGATTGGCAAACACGCCCACAACCACGACAACAGCGAAAATGGCGATGTATTTCATAGGCAGACCTGTCCCCCCATGCAACTCTCCGGTTTGTTCTGTTTTCTGCAGTTCAATAGAGCATGCCCCATATCCCTCGCCTCATCTGTCTCGTGCACCTTCTGCTTCTCTCCGGCTGAACGCGGAGCAGCGCTCACGCACAAAAGCCACCGAATGCACTTTATATTATAACGAAAAATAAAGTCTGCATTAAAAATAAACCAACCATCCTCTTTGAGAGGGTTAAAAAATATACTGGGTGAAATAATTGGATGTATAATGAAACGTTATCCTGCAAATGACAGTTTTGCTCCCTTGCCTCTGAGGAATGATGCCCCAGTTTTTCTCTTCACGACGCTTGCAGCGCGAAGCCCGGACTGTGGAGGCCATGATCCGCCTGTTCTGCCGGGACCACCACAGCAGCAGGGCAGCGCTATGTGAGGAATGCCGCGAACTGCTAACCTATGCCCGCAAGCGGTTGCGCCACTGCCCTTTCCAGGAACAGAAAACGGCCTGCGGTAAGTGCCCGGTCCACTGTTACGCCCCAGGAAAACGCGATCAAATCAAGGCAGTGATGCGGTATGCCGGACCACGCATGCTCTTTTTCCACCCAATTCTGGCCCTCCTGCACCTGATCGACGGCCTGCGCAAACCGCCGACCAAGAGCTGAGCCGCCGCCGCTTGACACCTCCGGCCAAATCCCGTAGAGTTGCTGTCTTGCAACGGCTATTCAGCCACCCTTCCCCAACCTCTTCCCGGTACTTGCCCATGTTCGGAATAGGCCTCCCGGAAATGATTGTCATTTTTGCCGTCGCCCTGATCGTGGTCGGCCCGGACAAACTGCCCGGCTTGGCCCGATCGCTAGCCAAGGGGCTGATGGAGATGAAAAAAACGCTCAACCAGGTCAAGGAAAACTTGACCCAGGAAGGAGAAACCCTGGATTCGGTACAGAAAGACCTGCGTAAAACAGCCGACGAACTTCGGGAAAAGATGATCGATGTTGACCCGTCGGTCTGGAAGCCGGCCTCCGGTCCGGTAAAAAGTGCCAGCGAAGCAATTATTGATGTAGAACCTGAGGCCCTTGCCGACGAAGCCGAAATTCTCTCCAACGGCATTCCTCCTGTCAGATTCGCTGCCAGCGAGCAAATGGATGCTGCTCAACAGCCGGACGAACCCCTTGTAGGGGAACAACCAACCACAACAGCCATCGAAAAGCAGCAATGATTGAGGCTCTGGAGCACTTCCGCCCTCACCATGAAGAACTGCGCCAACGGTTGATCCGTTGTTGCCTGGTCCTCGTGCTCACCAGTATCATTGCCTACCTGTTCAAGGATGAGATTGCTGCTTGGTGCATGCGGCCACTGTATTTAGCCTACCCGCAACTCGGCAAACTAGTCTACACCAAGCTGACCGAGGCTTTTCTCAGCTACCTCAAGCTCTCTCTGCTGGTGGGTTTTGCCGCTGGTTTGCCTTTTCTGCTCTACCAGATCTGGATGTTCGTCTCGCCAGGACTCCTCGACAATGAGAAACGGAGAGTGTGCGCCATTCTTCTTTGGGCAACCCTGCTCTTTGCCGGAGGCGCCTTGTTTGCCTTTTTCATTGTCCTGCCCAAAATGCTTCACTATTTCATGAGCTACGCCTCAACCACCCTCCAGCCAATGATCAAACTGGGCCTCTACCTGACATTCACCGCCCGCATGGTTCTCGCCTTCGGCATTGCCTTTGAAATCCCCTTTCTCATGGTGATGGCGATCCGCACCGGTCTGATCAAAGGCGATCATTTCCACAAAAAACGACTCTATTTTTACATCGCCATCGTTGTCCTTTCCTTTCTCCTGACCACCGGTGAGTTGACCGCTACCACCCTGCTCTCCTTTCCCTTGTTCGCCTTATATGAAGCCGGCATTATCGCTGGCCGCGTCTTCGGCAATTCAAAAACGGGGGACGCACCACCCAGTGATGCGCCTGCTGTCTAACACCGCCACCATCTTTCAAATCCAAAACGCTTCTCGTCCATAACGGCACTAATTACCGGCTCAAGGCTACATTCACCCTCCAGGGCTGGCGATTTCAGTTCCTTGGCTGGTTGGAGTTTTTTTTGGTTTTGTTCTCTATTGCCCGTAGTTACTGCCATCATCAGCAGGTGCTGGCCTATGTGTGTGCGGATCAACTCCGTTAACCCCCCTTCCGCCCGCCTTATCCTCGGATTCATGATCTTCTAACAGCCATGGTTATCAGGGGCCAACATCCAAATTGTACCCGTATCCAATGCATTATCAGCCGAAGCGTGACCAATACTCTGACCATACTCCGTTTTTACAAGGCGGTTGACTTCTCCCTGGTGACCAGCGCCGACATCATCGATATAACCTATCCCATTTTTATGGCGATCGTTCCCTGTATTATACTCGGCAACCAACGCGATGTCGCTGCCCTCCACATTGTCGACATCGTCTGGCTGGGCTTTTTGCGGCCATTATTTTTATGACAATATGCAAAAAAAATGTAACCTCACGGTTTCAAAAAGATAGCGAACATCCCACCAACCGTTCCGCCTTCCAAAGGCACCACGTTCTCTTTCTTTTTTTCTTCACCCTTGACACATCGTGGCTGTTTCCAGATAATCCTCGGATACCGCTATTTTTCAATTTTGTGTTTTTTACCGTGTGCCGTTGCTTTTAATCTAAACAAGGAGGTGTCATGAAAAACATTAATCTCGGCGTTAAACTGGTCGGAGGATTTCTCCTGACCGCCCTCATTATTCTCGCAGTGGGTCTGCTGTCGATTATTCAGCAGGGAAAGCTGGCCCGTGAAACGGCACGTCTGGGCACGGAACAACTTCCCGCGGTGTCAGCCATTCTTACCGTCAAAAGCGAAGCCGCCTCCATCGCCGCCCTGATGCGTTCCCTGCTGACTCCTTACGCGTCCAAGGAGCAACGTAACTATTCGCATACACAACTGCTCGAATCACGAAAAATTTACGGCGCAGCCAAAGAGAAGTTCGCGGCTCTACCCCTCATGAACGACGTTAAAACCGAATGGCAGGAGTTTAATACCCATATTTCCAAATGGGCGGGCGCTAACAACCAGGCGGTCGAGCTCTCAAAGGAGCTGATTGCTATGGATATGACCCAACCCGATGCCATGAAGGCACATGTGGCTGATTTTGAAATTGCCCATAATGCTCTCCTGGCCAAAATCGGCAAGCTGCTGCTGCTCAATGTACCGTTTGAAGGAGGAACAAATGATACGGATTGCTCCCTCGGCAAGTGGATGCGCAACATGGACACCACCAATACCGACATGGTGGCCTTGGTCAACGAACTCAAACCCGTGCATGCCGAACTCCACAAACACGCGGCGGAAATTAAGACACACGCTGCTAGCGGCCAGAACAATCAGGCCAAGGAACTCTATGAAAAACAGCTCATCCCAGATTCGGAACAGCTCTTCGCCTTGGTTCGCAAAATGGGTGCAATCACCAATACCGCCTACGAAAAATTTGCCAAGATGAATACCCTGCTTTTACAGGAAGGGGCCACCCATCAAACCAACACCTTTGCCGCCATTGACAAAATGGTGCAAACCGCTGAAAAGACCGCCGCAACAACAGTCATTGAAGCCAATGCCGAAGCAGGTCGCGGTCGGCTGATCACCATTATCTGCCTGGTTATCGGTTTCACCCTGGCTCTCGCATCGGGTTTCCTCCTGACCCGCCTGATCACCAAACCATTGTTCAAAGGTGTCGATCTGGCCAAGGCCATGGCCGGAGGCGATCTCACAAAAACCATGGATGTCGACCAGAAAGATGAAATTGGTGTTCTTGCCAAGTCACTCAATGAAATGGCCAAAAATCTCCGCAATATGTTCGGCGACATCAACAATGGCGTTGTCCGGGTCGATGAATCCTCAACCCAACTGGTAGGTATAGCCAACCAGATGTCAGCAGGCGCGGAATCAACTGCCGGGCGCTCCAGCCAGGTTGCCGCAGCGGCTGAGCAAATGAGCGCCAACCAGACTTCGATAGCCACCGCCATGGAACAGGCCGCTGTCAATGTCAACATGGTGGCCGCTGCCGCCGAGGAGATGAACGCTACTATCAACGAAATCGCCAGCAATTCAGGCAAGGCCAAAGAAATCACTAGTGAGGCGGTGAAGCAATCGCTCAAGGCCTCGGAGCGTGTGAACGAACTTGGTAAGGCCGCCGACGAAATCAACAAGGTCACCGAGGCGATCACCGAAATCTCTGAGCAGACCAACCTGCTGGCGCTCAACGCCACCATTGAAGCAGCCAGGGCCGGCGAAGCGGGCAAAGGCTTTGCCGTAGTCGCCAATGAAATCAAAGACCTGGCGCGGCAGACCGCGGCGGCAACCCTCGATATCAAGAACAAGATTCAGGGAGTACAAGAAGCTACCGGTGTCACTGTCAAGGAGATCAACGAGATCGGACAGGTTATCGCTGATGTCGACAAAATCGTCGCCACCATCGCAGCGGCGGTGGAGGAACAGACCGCCACCACCAAGGAAATAGCCCAGAATGTTCATCAAGCCTCGCAAGGGATTGCGGAGGTCAATGAGAACGTGGCCCAAAGCTCGACCGTCTCTGCGGAAATCGCCTCCGATATTGCCACGGTCAATAGCAGCGCCAACGAAATGAACCAAGCTAGCCGACAGGTCAAAGTAAGCGCCGAAGAGTTATCGACCATTGCTGACCGGCTGAAGGAGATGATGGCCAAATTCAAGACCTGATTCAACAGTTATTGTCCAAAACCAAGGGGGGAGCGTTTGCGTAACGCTCCCCCCTTTTTGGTGGACTGTACCAAATTGATATTTTGGCGTGAACTCAGGAAAGAGGACGCATCTCCTGTTTGAGCAGGCAACAGGAAATGCGGTGAACCGGCAAGCCATCCGGACGGTAGCTGATATTATCGGGCTGGAGGAGCTTGTTCATGACGCAGCCTTCCGGGATGGAAAGCGGAAAAAAACGGTCCTCGTTGAGGCCGTCGCAATGAATGAGCTGGTTGTTTTCTATACTGTAACTGTGAATGGGATAATCCTCGCACAACGGACATCGATAGACCCGGCCATTGGGAAAAATAAAAAAATTCTCCGCCACAATACCAGCACACTGAAAGGGCTCCCCGGGATCGAGATAGACTTTGGGATAGACCACATGGATACCCAGGCGGGCAGCCTCCTCGGCCACATGGGGCACAACTTCGAGCCATTGTTCCGGAGCGACCTGCCAACTGGCGGAACCTTCCGCCCTTTTTGCCGCCGGATTGCCGCGCAGGCCGATCACTTGAATGAAAAAGCGGCGAATGCCGAGATCGGCGAGCAGGGATGGCATACGGTGCAGGTGGTTGATATTACGACCAGAGACCGTATAGATCAAACTGGTATTGAAGCCGCCCTCCACTGCTTTGCGAATATTGGCAGTACAGAGCGCAAATACCCCTTCACCGCGAAGTGGATCGTTGACCGCTGCTTCTGGGCCGTCGAGGCTGAAACTCAGATAATCGAGTTCCCGGGGACTCACCCGGTCAAGCAGATCATGAAAGAGATAGCCGTTGGTATCCACGGTCACCGCATAACGCATCGCCTTGGCCGCCCTGATGATGGCCGGCAACTCGGGATGCAGGGTCGGCTCACCCCCCAGGAGAATAAGATTGGTCTGCCGTTCGGGTTGGGCAAAGAGCGAAAGCCACTGGCGTACTGTCTCAAGTGGCAAAGTGGCTGCACCGTGCTGGGCAGGATTGATGTAGCAGTGACGGCAGGCGAGGTTGCAGGCGGTGAGGATATGAAAAAAAACGTTGCGTTCCCCGGGCTGAAACCCCACAGTGCGGGCGATCAATGCGGTGCTCATGGCTGCGCCGTCTTCACGGTCTGCGCCTGGGTGTAGCGGGCCAGTAGGCTGTCCTGCCAATAGGTGCCGGTCCGGAAAAACTCTTGAAAAAGACACAGGCTTTCGTCCCGCAGCACCCGGTCGAGCAAATGGACCCGCATCTGGGCATAGAGGGTATTAAGCATGTACAGGGGCAAGTTGGTTCCGCCGCCCATCACATCCTCGTAGGCCCAGACAAAGCTGCGGATGCCGGACAGCAGCATGGTGGTGTAGCACATCAGGCAAGGCTCCAGGGTTGAATACACGGTAACCGTTGCCAGATCCAGTTGCGGCTGTTCGGCGATTAATCCCCGGAGAGTAACAACCTCGGCATGGTCAATTTCGTTACGACAACCCTCGACACTGTTCATACGCTGCCCCCTGGCCACAATACGCTTCTCGGCCACCATGACGCAACCCACCGGGAAATCACCCGCAACCAAGGCCTGCCGGGCCTCCTCCAGGGCAGCCCGCATGAAGTGTTCGTGTTCGCTCATCATCTCGGTTAGTGCAAAAAAATAATACAATTGATCTACATCGCATTGACAAAATGTAGCTATACCATGCAGCTGGGCACCTGTCAAAACTACAGGGAGCGGCCGAACCGGAGGATATTTTTGCCAATGGCCACTCCGGTTTCGGGTTGCACCCAATCATGCCCCCTATCAACGAAGGGCAGATAAATCAGCTGCAATGTCACCTCGGTCAACCGCACTTGGGGCAGGTGGGGAAAAATACGTCTCGGACTGGCAGTAGCCGCGGCCAGCATCAGCTTGACCGCCTGCCGGGCCTCTGAAGACGGCAGAGTCACGGGGAACAGATTCGGTCGCACCCGACCCTCTCCTGGTTTAATCAGCCACTGCCCAAGTGTCACCTGACGGCCGGCCTGGAGAAAGATTTTAGGCCGCAGCTTGACCGCTGGGATCCACAGGCTCAGTACTCGATCATGCCATTGCGGCTTTGGCAGGAAAGGCTGATTGCTGCGCTCGACAAAATCAGCAAAACTGTAGATGTTCAGTGCCGGGATATGGGTGGAAACCTTCCAGAAAGGAAGATAGAGTGCTGTTTCACCATTGCCCGGAAGCACCTGCCAGTCTACCCCGGTCAACCCCTCCGGCCCTAAAGCCCAGGCAGTGTGGCAGGTGGCGCAGGTCATTACCTGGCAATCCCCTGCCCCTTCCAACCCAGCGCCGCACTGGGGACAAAGGGTGGCCAGAAACTGTACTCTCCAGGCATCGTCATAGCGTTTTCCCTGCACAGAACGCCCGGACAGCTGATCCAATTCGAGCAGCCGAGCATCTGTCACGCCGTCATACACACCCTGACTCTTGACCACCAAGGGCAGGTAAATGTAACTGAGATGTTCGCCGATATAGGCCCGATGACAGAGGTTTTCGCTCACTTGAGCGGTGAGATTACCGACAGATGCGGCCTTTTCGAGAATGGTGCTCGCTTTGAGAGTCTGTGGCAAATACAGATTTCCTGCCTCAGGGTTGATCCTGATTAGTCGCATCGCCTGGGGGCGCAGCCCCAGTGAAGGCGGTAGACCAGGAGCCGGGTTGGCGACCTGAGTGGTGTCGATCACCCGGTGCTCAATACCCTCGTTAGTCACCAGATAGATGGTTCCTTTAAACCGCAAATAGGGAGCGAGCAGCAATCCGGCCGAGGAGGTATTGCCGGCCATGGGCAGGACGAAGCGGAACGGGCTATCGCTTCGTAAAAAATTCCTTCCCCCGCAGAACCCGCAATGCAGCACTTGGTCAGTCTCGATGAATTCGACCGAGGCCCCGCACTGCGGACAGCCCTGCTCAACCTGGATTTCCATCAATCCGCTCATTCAAAAAAGCACACTCGTTGTCTGTTGGTTCAGCTTAGCTTTTCGCCGCACTGGTTACAAAACACGGCGCCCGGCAAATTAGCGGCCCGGCAATGGGGACAGATCATCTCACTGGCCCTTTCCTCTGCCGGATGGCCGCAGCGGGAGCAATAGACAGCGTTTGGCGACAGGTTTTTGCCGCAGTTGCCACATTGCAGGTTGAGCAGTTGCTGATGGCCACAAAAAGGACAGAATCGGGCATTGGCCGCTATCAGGTTATCGCATTCCTGACATTTGACCTCGACCACTTTTTCACCGCCAGCGGTCCGATTGCCATTAGTGCACAGACCAGCGAATATGGACGGCATCATCATGCCCAGCCCCAACCCCAAACCAGCCCCAGCCTCACCGCCACTGGCCGCGGCCTTTTCCATGGCCATGGCGGCCTTCATCCGCACGAAATTATCCATATCCTTGATCACGCTCATGCGTGAGCGGTCGTCGATAGCCTGTTGCACTTCAACGGGTGGAGTGATCGAGGTCACATAAAATCCCGCCAGCGCCAGGCCGAAGCGGGCAAAATCCTTGGTGAGTCGTTGCCGCAAACCCTCGGCGATGTCGTCAAAGGTACCGGGCAGATCAAAGAGCGAATGGAGATGTTCGCCCAGATAATCATTGAAGCGGGAGACAATCACCTGCCGCAAATAGTCCTCGACCTGCTCGGTGGTGTACCGGCCCATGGTGCCAGCCAGGGTGTTGATCAGCAGCAGCGGCTGGACGACGCGGACATTGAATACCCCATGGGCCCGAAGGCGAACCAGGCCAAGCTCGGCGTCGCGGAAAGCCACCGGATCACGAGTGCCCCATTTGAGATCGGGGAATACTTTGAGGTTGATAAAGAAAATTTCGGCCCGCAACGGACTGATCATGCCCCAAGGCGCAGAGAGAATCTTGGTGAGAATCGGGATATTGCCCGTCTTGAGGGTGTGGCGGCCAGGCCCGTAGGCATCGCAGGCCTTACCCTTGTAAAACAGCACGGCAGCCTGGCTTTCCCGCACGGTTAATTGCGTGCCGAATTTGATTTCCCCCGATCCCTGTTCCGGCAGGCGGTGGAGCAACTCCTTGCCGCTCTCGTCGAACCATTCCAGGGATTCCAGTAAAATAACGTTATCCACGCCCATTGTTTGCTCCTGCTTGGAATAGATTGCCGTAATGATTGTCTGTATTATAGTGGAGGACCAAGAAGGCACCAAAGAGAAACGTTTCTCTCTGTAAAATAATGACCACCAGACATTCAGTACGCTTGCAGCAAGACAAACGGGATAAACACCCAACACGCTGCGGCCCTTTTTCAACAGGCAGCACATGATGAACACATTCAAACAGGAATGGACCCTGGAATCGGCCATGGAAATCCTGCAACATCCGACAGTGGACAGTCAGATCTGGGCTTCGGCGGTTGAATGGCTCTTGGTCTATGGCCCGCCGGAGATCCGGGAGATGCTGCAACAAGCAAGCGGTCATGCCACCAGCGAGCATTTCCCAGGACTCAAGCCGCAGCGTTACGGGCCGGACGGCAGTCCCTGTTACGATATTGCCGAACTTGCCGGAATGCTGGGCATCTCCGAGGAAGATGCCAGAGCTCTGTTATTGGAAAAAGAGAGAAAACACGGCATGCAGCACGGTTTTACCGAGGACGACACCACTACCCTGCAATAGCCGCCCTATCTCAAACCGAACCGAAAGAGTAGAAAAAAAAACGCCTGCCTACCAACCTCCGCCGGCCGGAGGCCCGCTTTTATAAGACACCATCTCGAAGATCCGTTTATGTGGATCGATCTGGATGTGGTAGTAGCGATCCTGGGGCATGTAGATATAGGGAATTTCCTCTTCCTGGCGGGAAAGAAAGCTGGAGAGGATCATTCGATTGACTGCTCGATGACCGACGATCATGATATTCTCGTCGTGGTTATTAAGGAAAAACACCTTTTTCAATCCCCGGTGCACCCGCTCTTCCATGGTTGTGTATCCCTCACCCTCAGGGTACACATAGCGGTACTTATTCGGCCCCCGCGCCTTAGCCACCTGCGGCATCTTCTGGCGGATCTCCTCATAGGTCATGCCTTCGCAGATCCCAGCATGGATTTCGTTGAATTCCGGCAGGGCAATGATCGAGCATGGGTCTTGCCGCTCGGCGATCGGGGTGGCGGTCTGCAGGGTCCGTTTGTAATTACTGGTGAAGATGATAGGAATACGGATCGTTGCAAAATGCTCGGCCAGTGCATTGGCCTGATCGCGGCCCTTATCGGTGAGATCGGAATCGCCGCCGATACGGTCCTCACGGTTGTAATACGTTTCCCCATGGCGAACGAGAAAAAGGTTGCGCACCACCCTGGTAGTAATGATGTCGCGGATCCGGTCGTAATAGGGCAGGACATCGGTAATCTTCTCCTGGAGGATGCAACTTTCGAAGGAGTCCACCAGGATACGGTTGGGCTCGATGTCGAGCGGCTCGTAGATCGACTCGTAGTAAGCAATCCGTTTGAGAAAACTTTCCAACGCTTTTTCCGGGGGCAGATGCTGGAATTCCTTCAGCCTCGCCTTACGTTCCAAGTTCGCCTCCAGCGCCTCCTCATCGGCATTGAGGCACTCGATATAGCAGAGCGGTAAATCGGGGAAGGCCGCGGCAACGCTTTGCCGACGTTCCCTCGTGACGTTGCTTGCATCGAGAATGGCCACCTCCCCGCCTTCAAGGAAAAAGGCTTGGGCCAGTTCGATATTCATCCGCGAGATCTGTTCCCGTATCTCTTTGCCTCTGGGGTTTGCCGGGGAAAAAAACTCCGAGGACGAAGTGTTGGTTTTGGTGTCGAGTTTGCGCCGCAACTCACCGTTATTAAAGATGCGCACCTTAACCCCGTCCAGCTCAAGCGTGCGACCGAGTTTGCGCGCCATGGTCGACTTGCCACGGGCAGGCAGTCCCACCATCACAATAACCAGTTTTCGTTTCATAGGACCTCCAGGGCGACGAGTATGGGCTACAGCTCTGTCAGATGCTAGTATGGGTATTGTCCGCAATCGGAAAAAAAATGGAGGGAAAAAGTGCTCCTCGCAGGATTAAACAGGTGCCACTTACAGCTCGTAGAGCCGTTCATCATGAGACGGCGGACGGCGGGAAGCGAACTGCGCCTTTTTCTTCATCGCCTCAAGGGTGAAGGGCTCTTCCCCTTCCATCGAATCACCCATTTCCCGCTCGATCTGCTCCGGGTCCTCCCCTGCCTCCATGCGGGCAATGGCCTCTTCCATCGGAGCCCCCAGGGTTAACCCGGTCTTATCAGCAAAGGCGCGCATCAAGTTGGCCATCTGCCGGGGATCGTCTTCGTTGATATTTTCCGCCTGCCGCATCAGGCCAGCAAGCGCCTGTTCCATCTTTGATTCATCCAGCCCAGAGAATGGATCGTCGCCATTCGTTTCCTTGGCTTTGCCGATGGTGGCAAAGGCGGAGATCATCTTCTGCAGCTGTTGTTTGCCGCACCTTGGGCAGTCCGGACGCTTTTCGGTGTTGGGTCGGCTGGAAAAAAAGTTAAATACCGTATTACAATCATCGCAGAAAAATTCGTAGATCGGCATAATTACATACAATTAATTGTTAAAAAATCTAAGGACCAAAAAATTTCAAGTGAACTCATTGCCAAGCACCGCGTCAATATCCGCCTCCTCAACCTGATCTGTGATGCGTACCTTGCCGATTTGTTCGGGCAGAACAAAAAAAACACGACCACCGATGGTTTTCTTGTCGGAGCGAAGATAGTTACGGAGCGCGTCTCGATCAAATCCAGCAGGAATTTCGGTAGGCAGAGAATATGCACTCAAAAGATTTTTAATTTTTTCAACGACAGAGGCATCGGTCACCCCGGACCGGACCGCCAATTCGGCCACCGCACGCATGCCGATGGCCACCGCAAAGCCATGGATCAGTTGATAACCTGAAGCCGCCTCAACCGCATGCCCAATGGTATGCCCGAAATTGAGAATCCGGCGCAGACCACCTTCCCGTTCATCCTGTTCGACCACTGTGGCTTTCATCTCACAACACTTCCTGATCATCGGCACGATCACCGTGGAATCAAGCGCCAGGATAGCCTCCCGGTTTTGCTCAAGCCAGGAGAAAAAATCAGCGTCAATGGAGGCCCCGTATTTGATCACTTCGGCCATGCCGCCGAGAAATTCTTGTCGTGGCAGGGTTTGCAGGACTTCGGTATCAATGAAAACAGCACGCGGTTGATAAAAAGTGCCAATTAAGTTTTTCCCTTGGGGAATATCAACCCCTGTTTTGCCGCCCACTGAACTGTCAACCTGGGCTAGCAGACTGGTTGGAATCTGCACAAAAGGAATTGAGCGCATATAGATGGAAGCGAGGAATCCGGTAATATCTCCGGTCACTCCGCCTCCCAGGGCAATAAGACCGTCGCCCCGATCAAAACCGCGTTCGGCAAGATTGCTCGCCAACTGCCCAATAGTCTCCAAGCATTTGCTGGCTTCGCCGTGTGGGAAGACGAGCATTTCCCCTATTATACCTGCTTGTTGCAAGGAATCCAGAAGCGTCCGACCATACAATGCCGCGACTCTTTCATCACTGACAATTCCGTAACGTTTGGCTATTTTTGCCGTCCGCAAAGATGCCCCGACATTCCGAATAATCCCCTTGCCGATGATGATAGGGTAACTTCTCTGGCCAAGACCCACTTGAATTATTTGCTCCACCATTTCCTCACAACTGATTTTGTTCATGCAGGAAGTATACTCATCACATAATCCTGACTGGAGATTAATTTCCCAATTTTCAATAAAAAAAGGAGATGCCGCGCGAGGCGACATCTCCTTGGGTTGTACAGTTTCTCAGCAGAACCGAGAATTACATAGCAGAACCGGAAGCGGCGCCCTGCATTTTCACTTCAACTTTCTCGGTCAGACCTGCGTAGTAGGCTCTCAAACGAACCAGAACCTCTTCGCGACCAAAGTGGTCAACTACGGGAGCGCCTTCGGACAAAGCCTTACGCAGCTTGGTTCCGGACAGGATGACGCGGTCTTCTTTGGTATGCGGACAGGTACGGAGAGAAGCCATACCATCACACTTATGGCAATAGAAGGTCCAGTCGATTTTCATCGGCTTGCACAGCAGGTCTTTTGAAGGATCACCGGTTACGGGGATGCGATCAAAGATTTGCTGCGCTTCAAACAGGCCGTAGAAGTCGCCAACACCAGCATGGTCACGACCGATCAGCATGTTGTTGACACCGTAGTTCTGACGGAAGGTGGCATGGAGCAGGCCTTCGCGAGGACCGGCATAACGCATATCCAGCGGATAACCGGCGTTAACGATGTGCTCTTTAACAAAATAATTTTCGATCAGAATTTTGATAGCTTCAACACGAACATCGGCTGGGATGTCGCCGGGCTTGAGGTTACCGATCAGGCTGTGGATGATAACGCCGTCACATACCTCAACTGCGATTTTGGCCAGGAACTCATGGGAACGATGCATCGGGTTACGCAGCTGCAGAGCGGCAACGTTAGCCCAACCACGCTCGTCAAAGATAGCGCGGGTCTCAGCGGGTTTCAGATACACACCCGGATACTCTTTCTTGTATTCGCCTTCGGAAAGAACTTTAACCGGACCAGCCAGGTTGAACTCGCCCTGAGCAAAAACCATGATGACGCCAGGGTGATCTTTAGGGGCGATCTCCCAGAATTTGTCTCCTACAGACTCCTCGCCCTCGCCCTTGAATACCTTCTCGCATTCCCAGCGTTTGTCGGCTTCGGTCATCTCGAATTTCTCGGTGACCTTCATGGTGGCATAGGTCTCACCTTTGTTGACCAGAGCAATCTCATCGCCAACTTTGATATCACCGGCAACGGCAGCGGACACGTCCAGGGTGATCGGTACCGGCCAGAAGGTGCCATCGGCCATCTGGAATTTCTCACAAACGCCCTTCCAGTCGGCTTTGGTCATGAAACCGGTCAACGGAGAAAATCCGCCGATGCCCATCATGATCAGGTCGCCTTTGGCGCGATCGGAAACTTCAACTTGCTTCAAGCCTTTGGCTTTTTTCAACTCAGCTTCAAGTGCGGCGCCCTCAAGCAAGGCACAAACAAGACCTTTTCCACCGTGCGGTGCTACCAATTTTGAACTCATACTTTTTTCCCTCTCTGGTTGTATTCTTGTGAGAACATTTAACCTGCATATATTCTGACCAGATGTGCCGGATTCGGTCCTACGCGAAAAAAACTGAACCAGCATTCAGTCAACGTACTTATTTATATAGAAGCACAGTGGAAGTCAAGAAAAAAAACTCATGGGAATGATCAAGGAAAATGATAGAAACCTTCGTCGGAATCGATAAATAAACACCCGGTCTATACGATGGCCGGGTGTTTGAATGCTTTCAAACGCATTGCTCGGGTCTCAGTTCTTCCAGACACCATCAACTTTTTTGAGTGTAGAAGTATCTTTTTTCTTCTCCGCGCTAACTGGTGTTGGCAGATCTACTGATTGTGGCCTTTCCCCTTTGCCTTCAAGCAAATAGACCCGAGTTTCCTTATCATCCCTAATAAAAGCAACATACCGTCCTGGAGTCAGCGATGATTTTTCCTTAGCAAACCCCTTAAGATCGTAAACTTTCAATGATGCGAGAGAATACGACATATCATCGATAATTATATGCTGCTCTCCTATGGAGTCAACCCATCCCTTTGTCATTTGCAGCTCAATCTCATGCTGCAAATCCAAGGAAACCACATCCTCGCCGTAAGTTAGTGGCACCTGCCATGATAGCGCCAGCACGATCCAGGTGGCCACACATACCACACGAAACTGACAACCCGTTTTTTTCATACCCTCACCTTACTTGAGTCAATTATTTCTTAGCCTATTCAATCTGTTGCCAAAAAGACATACCTCGTTTTTCAGCTTTTTCATCAATAACTATGATAGACCCCTGAGATGTACTAAAGTATTTCTTTTCTTGACCGTTTTTATCGAGCTCCGAATCCTTTCGTAAAATAGCCGGATTATACATTCGTCCCTCAGCGGCCTCATCTCCAGGAATACCGTCTATCGTATCGCTTGCATCAATTTTACCATCTTTATTCACGTCATAGGGAGCCTGGATTTTAACAAAATCGTCCTGGTCCACCTTTCCGTCCTTGTTGAGATCGTAAACAGGCGTATTGAGCATCCCTCCGCTCTTGGCGTTCCGCTCATTAAGGAATGAGTAAGCGCCGGCATTACAGCGGGTGCCCGTGACCCCAAAGGAGATGAGAATCGCCCTACCATCGCGGATAATCGTATCGTTGACCACCCGCTCACCCAGAAATCTCTCGCCAGCTTCATCGACAACGCCGTCTTTGTTATTATCCTGGCCATCCCCTGCAAAATCAATCTTTCCAGGAAGATCAAACACCCAGCCGACATGGGATGTCGGCACTTTATCCCGTGCATTGACCAATCCATCCCCGTTAATATCTTTGTTGAGGAATCTATGCCCTGACTCAAGAGCGCTGGTTTCCTGAGTAGACCAGTCACCAGGATAGTTCGATGGAATACGAAAGTACGAATACGTATCCAACACACCATCGCCATCAATATCCTCGCCGGTGTCCAATGCATTATTTTTATTGGTGTCCTCAGTCAGCACCCCTTCAACCCAGGCCACTTGGCGAAGCAAGGTATGCGTCTTGCCACCGGCATTGGTTTCGGGCCAGTTCGACAGCGTTGCTGTCTTGGGCGAGACGGCGCCGACATCTATCCGCGCCCCATTATACCCTGCATCCAGCGCGTCCGGCGCCCAATCCCAGATGCCATACAGCGACTGCACATCCATGGAAGACAGATCAGGCTCTCCTAAATACTTGCCGGTTCCAAAAATAACCATATAGCCAAGCTTGCTCTGATGCCGCATGATATCCGGCGCGGAAGTGATAGGCTGGCTGGCGAGGCCAGCAAAGAGCGGCTGAGGAACCATGCCGGGATTCGTGACCGTATCGAGGCAATGGTCAGCTGCATTAGCGTTGTCGCAATAAGCGACCTGCCATTTAGTGTGATCTGAACTGGTCAAGTCAAATTTCCACATGTTGCCGAGAAGGTCGCCGGCATAGACATAATCAACTCTCAGGTCATTATCGACATCGATGGCATTGGGCGTCGACAAGCCATTGAGCGGTCCCACCTTGGTGTCAATTTTTTTCAGCACCGTGCCGTTGGCTGGATCCAGGACATACAAGCTTGCGGTGCCGTCCTCACTGCCGTACCCATTGCCGAAAATTACCACCCAACCCTTCAAATCTCCGGTGCCGATTGTCAGGTCATTGGTTTCGACAAAGAAAACTTTGCTGTAGGAATACCCTAAGCCCGTATCTCTAGTTGACTGGGTGATAGTGATATTTTTACCGTTACCATAACCGTTAATCAGACTTCCGGCTTCCACCTCGATAAAGGCACCAGCCGCATCCACATATTTAATTTTGTAGTAGCCGTCATTGGTTCCGCTCGTGATGCCGTTGTTAAAATTAGCACCGATGACTGCAATAGTTTCTCCGACAACAAATTTTGGAGAAGTGAACTGATTAAGACTATCGAGAATCCGGTCATCCCCGCCTGTTCCGGTACCGCTGGAAAAACTGAAAGTGGTGCCCGAAAGGAGTTGTGCAGGCGGCTTTGGATACTCCCATTTCACTCTTGAAGCCAGGTCAGCCTCACTGGTGATAGCGGTTTTCGCATTGGTTATATCGAGGCAATAATATCCCTTGCCTCCCTTGCCCAACCCACCAGCCAGCAAGGTGGTTGCACCCATTTCCTGGGTATCCGGCGTATTATCGACATAAAACTTATGACCATACGCCGGATCTGCCAAGTCTCGCAGGTGGTTGTAGACAAGGTTGGGCACATAGGCGAACAATTCCTCGCCACCGCCGGTATCGGTCGCCTTGAACGCGTGAAGCATGCCGTCGTTGCCGCCAACATAGAGAACATCGTCTTCATATCGGGCCAGGGAATGAATAAAATCACCGAGTGGATGCAGGGTATCCCGCACCCTGAATTCCCCCGAGGTACTGGTTACTTCATTAGTTTTATCGCCGCGGAGATAATTCACCACATGCTCTCCGGTTAATCCACTGGTGAGCGAAGCAATGAAAGAGGGCGCCAACTGTTGCTGCTGAATGGCCGTCAAACTCGACCAGCGGAATGGCGTTCCTGTTGTTCCGTTGTATGAGGCGATAATTCTGCTCACATGCCCCGAACCAGTGGGGGTCAGCCTGGTTGCCATCTTGCTTTCCGCAGACCAGACAGGGCTGCTGGTAATAACCTCTCCAGTGGTGGTGTTGATCTGGTATGCCTTCAGATCTCCATACCAACTGCCGCTGTTATAGGTGGTCTGGAACATCCGGACTTGACCGTTGATCGATTCATACATTTCATCGCCATTCACGGAAACCGAAGAGCCAGATCCCACCCGAGCGCCGATATCATTCATGATATCGAGCAGGGAGGCGACAAGCTCGTCGGGCCGGGAGGCACTCATAAACATGCCCCGGCCATTGACCGCCGCATGCCAGAGGTCGTCAATCTTATAGCGATCACCCAACGTCGGATTAAGCCAGGTGGGATAGATGCCTTTATTGAAATCATAATCAATGGGGTTCAGGGAGCCATACACACCAAACGCCACGGTGTAGGTGACCATGTGCTGGTGTTTGTAGATGCCATCGGGCACCAGATTTTCCATCGTGGAAAGATCCTTTTCAAAATAGGTCATAGCCACGTCAGCCAGGGTATCTGAATAGGTGTCGGCATAGGGTGCTCCACCAGAACCGTCGGCATTGCCCACCCCAGGATTGGGCCCATTCCAATAGCCATCGGTCATGACGATCGAAAAGACCTGTTTGCACTCGTCGCCATCATCTTTGGCATGGTAGGGTGAGGTTCCCACTCCACCAGTGCTTGCGTCCGTATCGTCAAAATACTGGCCGACATACTTCAACCCATTCCGCAGGGGTGTTCCATAGGCTTGCACTTGAAAACCATAGAGCAGTTTCAACAAGTCGTTAGTCTTATCACCAACCCCTGCGACATTCACCGGCAGCACTGCCTGACTAATCCCGTAACCGCCGGCCAGGTAACCGCCATTATTATAATTGATCGTTCGAAAACCGATCTCGACCTCATCCATGCGGTCAATAACATGCGCCACCGCAGCAGTTGCCGCCAAATTCCGTTTCCGGTAATAGGAGAACCAGTCCGCCCAGTTCTGCCGCTCTTTCTGCCAAGCATCTGGATCTGTCGGCGCCGCGAAAGTTTTAACCGTTGCCGGCAATGAGGCTGCGGGTACCCTCGTCAGATTGGTTCCGCTGATGACCAAGGTGTTATTGATCACCTTGAAATATTGGATCGGATTGGTCAGGTTCACCAGATAGATATCTTCAAGGACCGCTTCTCCTTCATCGATTTGATCATTGCTGTTGCTATCGGTGAAATCGATGATGCCATTGCCGTTGGCATCGCTCCAGGTATAATAATGCGCGTTAATGATAGTAATGGCTGCATCCTTCGGGCGAATCCTCACTGCATCGGCGCAGCTGGTATAATTCGCATTATAAGTATCCCGCAAGGTGACGGTGACAGTTTCTCCGGCAACAAAATTTTGTTCACTGAGGGTGACAAATTGGCCGCCATTGATTTGCTGGTTAACCGGGATGGTTACACCTCCGCCACAACTGCCACAAGAGATCGTATAGGGAACATTGGTTCTGCGACTCGTCGATGCCACCCACCAGGCAGCGACCTCATAGGTTCCGGTTGTACTGGGGATAAACGTCCAGGTGGCGGTATCTACCGGAATGGACTTATCTGGCAATAAATAATTTGAGCCATAATCACTGCCGGCCGTATAGGAGTTCCATGGCCCATTGGTTTTAGAAAAAGCAGGATCGGTGTTATCAACGATCACTGTTCCCGCAGGGTCGACAAACTGGAGAAACACATCATCCATGGGAAAGTTGTGTTCATTGTTGGTTGTCGAGTTGCACGTCGCAAGCGCACCGCCATTGATAGCAACTGTGGTCAGCACACCGGCATTGAGAGCATCGGTGCAGTCCTGACTGTACCACGGATGCAGACGAGGACGGTAGATGTTGGCGTGGGCAAGACCGTCCGTGACCGAAGGCGCCGGTAACTGTGAGCTAGGCGTTCCGGTGAAGGTCGGCCACGGCGCATAAGTCACCTCGGGATTATAAAACATCTTGTTCATCCCGGACCATTGGGATTTCCAATAGTTCTGCTCGTTATGAATTTCAAGGCTGTTGTCAGTGTATACCCGCGCCCTGCTGACGTTCGGATAGGAATAAACATAATAATCGCCCCTGAAAAGCCCATCACTCGTTGGGGTAATGACCTCCCAGTCCATACTGCCCGAGTCGTCGAGCACAAACATGATGGAAGCGGGTTTTGGCCGCAGCTTGGCATCGAGCGGTACATCGGAAATCGGGCTGGTGTCGTAGTCCTGCACCTCAAGCCGATGATTGGCCATGATGTTGGTAAACTTGACCTCCAGATAGTTGTTGGCTGTATTGGTCAATTCAAAAGAAGCGTACGGCAATGTCACGCCAGCAGCTGGAATCGGGTAGGAAATATTATCGACCAGAATGCCATACACCGCGTAGGCCGCATCGTTCAGATTGACAAAAAAGGAACTATTCGTGCCGTAGTTTGCCGTTCTGGGCGTTGCTGTCGTCGACTCGCTAGCATCGTTAAATATGGTGTTGAACCGGGAAACCGGTTCTAGAATAAAGTTGCTCAGAGCAAACGACACTTCGTAGGTGGCATCCTTGTTGAGCAGATGCTCAAAGGTATAGGTTTCCGGATAGCCAACGGAGACGCCGTCGACCTTAACATCGGCAATATGAAAGCCTGAAGCTGGGACCGCCTTGACTGCCAGCGAATCATTGGCCTTGACCTCTATGGAATTGGGTGTTCCCGGAATCACATTTCCGGAGCTGGTTTCCACATGTCCATTGACGCCGACGGTAATGTCGACATAGGAGGTAAAAAGGGCTTCAATCGAATGGTTTTGCGTGATACTGCTGAACGTGTGGGAGTAGGTGCTTTGACCGGCGGCGGCCGCGACTGCGGCACCATCAACGATCACATCCGATATGTGATGTTGTTTGCCGTTATGCGCCAATCCATTCGGGCAGGGGTCGGCTGTTATGACAAAGGCCTGATTGCTATTATATGGAACTTCCAACAGATTATTGGCATCTCCCGGAGGAGTGATGGTTCCGAATGGCGAATCCTCCAGAACCGTAATCTGCTGAGAAAAAGCGACTTCTATGGTTTGATTCGCTGTGATGGCAGCAGCGAACGTGTGGGCATAGGTTGTTAATCCAACAGCGGCGGGGACATCCACCCCGTTCACTTTCAACCAGGTTATGGTGTATCCTAGATCCGCTGCGGCGGTATACACCTGACCCGACGTATTGCAATTAACCGTCTGGCTAGGGCTGAGGGTTCCATGTGCGCCAAGCACCGATGCCGTGATTGTGTATTGATTAATGGCAAAATCGGCGTTGATAGTTTTGTTTTCCGTTACCGGGGCAAAAGTATAAGGAGATACCACTCCTTGCGAAGCTCCATTGACCTGGATATCTTGGATATGATAGCAGGTATCGGTAATAGTGGTGGTAAATACTGGTTGATCGCCTTGAGTCACGATAACTGAGGCAGTTGGAGGAGCGGATGCACCAAGTCCATGGGGTGTGCTGATTGTCCCCTGTGGTCCCGAGGTGCTTAAGGTTATTAAGTGATCATCATTCGTGATCGTCTCCGTCCCAACTCCACCGACCGTCGCATTCGCACTCGGATTGCTCAAGGTCAACGTGAACGTCTCGTCAGGTTCCACCACCGTGTCTGCGGTGATCGGCACGTTGATTGTTGTAGTCGTGCCGTTGGTGATCGTACCCGGACCTGCTGTCACCGTATAGTCGCTGCCCGCTGTCGCCGTACCGTTTGCCGTGGTGTAATCAAACGTTACGGTCGCGTTCGCCGCGATCGTCTTGTCAGAGGTCACCGTGTAGCTCACCGTACCGCTGGATTCAGCTACGCTCTTGCTCTCAACCGTCAAGCTCGCCGTATCGTCATTGGCGATCGTCTCCGTCCCCGCACCACCGACCGTCGCATTCGCACTCGGATTGCTCAAGGTCAACGTGAACGTCTCGTCAGGTTCCACCACCGTGTCTGCGGTGATCGGCACGTTGATTGTTGTAGTCGTGCCGTTGGTGATCGTACCCGGACCTGCTGTCACCGTATAGTCGCTGCCCGCTGTCGCCGTACCGTTTGCCGTGGTGTAATCAAACGTTACGGTCGCGTTCGCCGCGATCGTCTTGTCAGAGGTCACCGTGTAGCTCACCGTACCGCTGGATTCAGCTACGCTCTTGCTCTCAACCGTCAAGCTCGCCGTATCGTCATTAACTATAGTAATGGTTTCTGTAACGTTGCCTGTTGCCAGTGCACCGGTAAGCAATCCGGCCCCTGTTCTTGTCGCTTGGGTCAGGTTTATGTCGAAAGTTTCATTCCCTTCAACAACATTATCTAGAAGAGGAGTGATACTGATCGTTTTTACACTCTCTCCAGGTGCAAACACCAAGGTGCCTGAACCAGCAGCAAAATCACCAGGCGCGACGGCATCGCCATTCACCGTTTGCCAATCAACCGACACACTCTCCCCTGCTGCAACAGCTTGGTCCAAGGTAACGGTCACCACATTGGTGGCAACACCTTCAATGGCGGAACCTACGCTAGTTACCAAAATGGCATAGTCAGCGGCGTTGGCCAAGGGCATCCAGCCGGTTATTACGCTGAGGAAAAGGGCCACCGCGCAAAGACAGCGGGATGTGTTTCCGAGTGCTTTCATAACAACACCTATTGCTTGAGTAGCCTGCAAATTAATGATCAATTCTTCGTTTGTAGCCAATTCGGATCAGTGCCTTGCCGCCTAAGTCGTCTGACAGACCAAAGGTATTGTATCGATACAAGCGGCTTTGAGCCGAGGTAACACTCATTGAATCTCCAACAGCTATGGGCAGCATCAGAGCGGTGCGAAACGCATGGCCGTTCAATTCGGAAACCTCAAGCGCATCTGTTTTATTAATGACACCGTCATTATTTATATCAACAGTCTTGACAATATCTCCCATCTCGTCACTCTCAGAATCCAACAGCAAATCCTTGTTGTCCGAAGTCGCTGACATCCGTTTGGGCAGCAAATCCTCGATTTGATTGTTGCTCTTGCTGGCAAGCTTCTGCAACCCTTCAAGTGCCGCCGATTCAGCCTGAGCGAAATTATGCTCAAAAACCGCTTCATTGCGGACCATGGCCTTTTCGTTGACCGTGGTGTCGGTGGCAGTGAGGGCGACAAAGGTCAGTAGCATGAGGATAAGAAGAGCGGCGACGATGGCTGTACCGTTCTCATTGCTGAGCAATCGGGGTGGCGACATCCATTGCATACAATTGAACATATATTCACTCTCTGGTCTAAATTGCCGATTCCGTACGGATAAACGTCGTGGTCGAAATGTCACGGCCGTTCCATTGAATGGTCATAACAATTTTCTTGGTGTCCGCTACATTTGCTGCATTATTGGTCACTTTCCAATTCACCTTATAAGGGCCTTGATTCTCGGTATGATCTCCCACAGTCAGTTGAGCGTCAGTATACGGCACGCTCCGTAGCTGTTCTATCCGGTCCATGGCCCAGGTAGAGCTCTGGGTTTGCCGTCTGGAACTATTGTTGTAAGCCATATCCTGCGTTTGCAGGGCCACGATCGAAATGATGCCGATACCAAGAATGACCATGGCCATCATCAACTCAATCAGAGTAAAGCCATGCTGGGAACGTATTGGAGAAAAAGAGTTCAGCATATTTCTGTATCCTTTGAGATCGTTGCGCGGAAAAATCTTTCAACCGTTCCTAATCAACACCCGGAAATCCAGTTCCTGGCTTTGCGCCTGTACACTACTGACCTTGGTTGGAGCTTCAACTTCCCCCCGAATAAAGACCCGGACGGTATCTATATTCTCCAAGTCACCCTTGGTGACAAGGTTTGCATCCGTTATTTCAGTTCCGCTCCGGTCGTAATACCGAAGCCGGAATTCAGTCACATTGGCCATGACCGGCTGCCCCCCTCCTCCACTTTCACGCCGCAGGCATCCCCGATTGTTGCTCCCAGCAGCCATCACCGCCCCTGCTGCACCAGAGCAATCGTCGTTAGTTCGGTAATAGCGGATATCCTCATTAGGATCGTTGGTATCGCCATCCGGTTCAAGAAAGCTGTCGTTATCACCGTTGTCAATGTCACGAGTGAGATGAATCGAATTGCTGTCGGTATCATAGCGGTCGTCGTTATCCACCTGGAACCCAATAGTTCCCAGGTTGTCCGGATCGCAGCCTGCTTCCCTCAGTTCCTGAGCCATAAGCTGTTTTACGGCTCGTAAATCCTGGGTGAGATCGACCATCATCTCCTGGGCCGTGTGATACCGCCCGGTATTGGTGAACATGCGCACCACACCGGTGAGCACCACCCCTAAAATCACCATGGCGATCAAGAGTTCGATCAGGGTAAAACCCTCTTGTTTCATTGCAGTTCTCATTTCCACACCACCCTGACTCTTCCGGCTATGTTGGTGGCAATATCAGCCTCGTCGGCTGACCTTGGGTGTTTGACCGTAACGGTTCCCAATGTTGTTGCCACCCCCCTGGGAGAAAAAATGGGGTTGCCAGTCGAGGTTACATCAGCGGCCCCCAGATTGTAATCCGCCAAAGAGACCATGGTAACACGACGATTGGCCGCCTCGAAGGCCGCCTCGTGCGCGGCGGTCATCGGACAACCAGGATTTACTCCACTTGGAGCATATAGTGGCGCTCCACCTGGCACCTCCCAGTTGGAATGCATCGTCTGATTCCCGTCGATGATCTGGTAGAAATTACCGCAGAACATCACCCGGCACTCCCTTCTGGTTTCCAGAGCCCTCATTTTAGCGCGATTGAGGTCGCTAGAAATCCTGGATACCGCGCCGCGAAATTCATAGCCTGGTTTCCAACTGAGATAATTGGGAATGGAGATGCCGGCCATAATGCCAATAATAGCGACAACGACCATGACCTCTATCAGTGTGAACCCTTGCTGAGATTTGCTCATCGTCTGGTGTTCGTTTTTCATAAGGAACCCTCCAGGAAAACATATACAAAATCTGAGCCAACAAAAAAATGGCGCCAAATACGACGCCAAACCGTTCATCTGCATGGAATAATGAAACTATAAAACACTAAAACCAACTCAATGCCGAGCAGGTGTTTATTAAAAAATATTACAACATCCATCTATATTGTAAAAATATTTTCCACCACAGCTCATCCCCTGCCCACTTAATGCCAGAAGGGTAAATAGGTCTGCCAAGGAACACGCTCAAGCAATATCTCAATGTGTCCCATCGATTTCATATTCCTTGATCTTGCCGAGTAACGAAGGGTAGCTGATCTCCAACAGCTCAGACGCTTTCGATTTGTTGCCGCCGGTGGCCTCCAAGGCGCGCCTGATGAGCGCACTTTCCATGATTTTCTGCGCTTGCTTGATCGAAAAACCGCCAAAATAATCGTCCAGCCGGCGCCCTCCCTGGCGAGCGCCAAACATCGCGGGCAGATTTTCCGGCAGAATCACTTTCTTTTCCGCCAAAACCACCGCCCGTTCCATCACGTTCTCCAACTCGCGGACATTGCCTGGCCAACCGTGATTGAGCAAAAGCGCCATGGTTGACGGCGCAATTCCACTCACGGGAGAGTCGAGCCGGCGCACATACCGCTTCAAAAAGAAATCGCTCAAAAAGGGAACATCACCTATTCGCTCGCGAAGAGGCGGTAAATGGATATGAACCACATTGAGACGGTAATATAAATCCTGGCGAAAAAGCCCCATGCCTATTTCTTGAGGTAAATCACGAGCTGTGGCCGCGATAATACGGACATCTATCTTCCGTGGCTTGGCCGCCCCAATCGGCTGAATCTCGCCTTCTTGCAGCACCCGCAGCAACTTCACTTGCAGCGGTAAAGGCAACTCGCCGATTTCATCGAGAAACAGGGTGCCTTTATCCGCCTCGAGAAACAGGCCTTGTTTGTCCTTATCCGCACCGGTAAATGCACCTTTCTTGTAGCCGAACAACTCGCTTTCAATCAGATTTTCCGGAAGCCCGCCGCAATTGACCGCCACAAACTTGCCGCTTTCCCGCCCGCTCAGTTCATGAATGCCCTGGGCCACCAATTCTTTACCGGTGCCGCTTTCCCCGGTGACCAACACGGTGGTTGCATGCGGCGCCACTTTGGTAGCAAGGGCGAAGACTTCCTGCATGGGTTTGCTGCGCGCCACCATTCTACCAAAACTGAATTCACCTTCCAGGGAGGCAAGCTGATGGCGAAGTTCGAGGTTATCTCGTCGCAACCCTTCCCGCTCCTCAGCCTTGCGCAGGGTCAGTTCGATTTCTTCGGCTTTGAAGGGCTTGGAAATATAATCGTAGGCCCCCTGTCGTATGGCGGCCAGTGCCGTATCCAGGGAACCAAAGGCGGACATCATGATGATGGTGGCAGTGATGCCATTGGCGGCCGCCTGGCGGAGGAACTCCATGCCATCCATTTCCGGCATTCTGATGTCGCACAGCACCACATCAAAGGTTCCATTGTTCAATGCATCCAGGCCGGATTGGCCGTTGGCGGCCGACTCCGCCTCATAACCAAGACGGCTCAAAACCGAGGACAGCATGTGACGCATGTTTTCCTCGTCGTCGATAATCAGAATGCGGCGTTTGTTGGGCATGGTTTAATTCAATCAGAAGAGAAGCGTTGGTTATTCAAGTAGGATTGGAATGCTTGACCTGCCCCTGCCATGTTGTACAATTGTCAAAAACCATTTCACGAAGGTTAAATGGGTATCATAATCTATACATCCGCGTTAGTTGCAGCCATTATTGCCGAGCCTGAACGAGAAAAAATCATCGAAGCGACAATGGACAACACACTTATTGGACCAGGCTCTATCCCTTGGGAAGTTGGCAATGCCTTCTCCGCAATGTTTAAACGAAAAAGATTGACCTTTGAGGAAGCCAAAAAAGGCTTGGCTATTTTTAAAAAGATTCCCCTTCGGTATATAGATCCCGATTTTTCCATAGCCTTGAAGCTATCGAAGCAGACCGACATATATGCATACGATGCGTATTTTTTAGACTGTGCCATACGGCACAAGACGCCATTGCTCACTTTGGATCGAAAGCTGAAAGCATCTGCTCACCTTCTTCATATCGAAACCATTGAGGTTTGAAATGCAAGTATATACCTATTCCGAAGCCCGGCAAAAACTCGCTTTTCTGCTCGAACAAGCTGAAAATAAAGGAAAAGTTTTAATACGCAGAAAGGACGGCTCAACATTCTCCCTCGTTCCGGAAAAAAAGGCTTCATCTTCTCCCCTCGACGTTCCGTCAATAAAAGCAGATATAACAACCCCCGAACTCGTCTCACTCATTCGGGAGGGGCGAGAGCGATAGAAGTTGCGTGCTGACGCCCCCATTTTTGAGGTTGTGTAGAATTGTTCACGCCTTCATTACCGGCAGAACTATCGACACCACCGCGCCTCCACCCTCCCGGTTCGCCAGACTGATGTTGCCCCCCATGGCTTTGATCAGGGCGTAAGAAACAGACAAACCAAGCCCGGTCCCCTGGCCAGGCTCCTTGGTGGTGAAAAACGGATCAAAAGCGTTGGCGGCTGTTTCCTGAGCGAGACCTGTGCCAGTGTCAGAAATGGTGATGCGCATACTCGGTTCAGCAACCGCATCGAACGATTCGGTCGATATTTCGATGAGGCCGCGCCCGTCTCCTCCTATGGCACGAATGGCATCGGCAGCATTGATCAAACAGTTGAGAAACACTTGCAGCAATTGGCCTCCGTTCCCGTACACAACAACGTCCTTCGCCGTAAAAGTAGTGTGCACCTCAATCCCATCAAAAAGAGGTTGGGGCTGAAGAAGGGCAAGAACCTCATGCACTACCTGATGGACATCGACTTTCTCTTTAACGCCACTGGCTGGGCGGGAAAGATCGAGAAGCTGACGGACCAGTTGACTGATTCGCTGCAATTCGTGTTCTGCCCGCTCACAGAATTCCCTTTTTTCTCGATCGTTAACGTCCGGTTGCTGGATCAGGCTGAGATAGCCCTGGACAATACCAATCGGATTGCCAATCTCATGGGCCAGACCGGCGGCCAGCCTGCCGACCGAGGACAGTTTTTCGGCGCGCACCATCTCCTCGCGGGTGGCCAGCAATTGCTGGTTGGCTTTTTGCAACGAGGTAACATGCTGTTGTAATTTCTCGCGATCCGCCTTGATGCGCCCCAGCATCTGCTGCATTGATCCGGCCAACTGCGCCAACTCGTCGCCGCCTTGCAAGGCAAGAAAAGGCACACCACTTTCATCGGAATAGGAATCGGTGAGCCGGATCAGGTTTTCCACCGGGTGAAAAATCGTTCGCCGGAACCGGAAAAAGCCGACAACCAAAAGAATGAGCAGGTTGACCCCAAGGTAACCGGCGACATACCGCTGCGCGGCTTGGATGCGGGCGTAATGCGGTTCAAGCGCATAACGCAAAGCCACCGCGCCGACTGCCTGGCCAGGGGGCGCCAGCCGCACCGCGATATCGAGATATTTGTTTCCAGGAACCCCAGCCACCCAGGTCAGCCCGCTCAGGATGCGCTTGCTCCCTTTCGCCTTCAGCACATCGCCCAAAGCTTGTTCAAGGATTCCATGATGTTGCGGACTACCGCCAACACAAGTCGATTTTGCAGATGCGGCCTGTGAACAGCCGGTAACCGCCCCAGAGCCGCGAACGCTTTCACTCACTAATGCAGAAAAATAGTCGGTTCCTCGGGAAAGCTCCATGTGGCGAAAGTGCAACTTTTCCGCCAATAAAGCCAATTCGACTTCTTTCTCGCGGGCCAACGCCAGGGCCGACTCACGCAGCCAGAAGGAGGTCACGACAAAAAATGTCAGCAACGTCGCCACAGCAAGCAGCACACACAGGCTAACAGAGACACGGAGCTTCAAACCATGGCGCACGATAGCTTCAGACCTCCCGCCCCAGATCATTCTTTTCTATTGAGGGGCAATTACTTCTGGTTACCCCATGGCTCCCATACGCTGCGGAGGAACCACGGAGCTGATGCAGCGCATTCGGGAAGGATTATTTACTCAATTTTCCCCGCGGAGACACGGCGGCACCTCGTCCTCTCGACCGCAGTTCGTAGCCCGTAGCCTAAGATGGAGTGCAGCGGAATCCGGGGCTATATCATTCATGCTTCCCGGATTCCGCTGCGCTCCATCCAGGCTACCCCACTCCAGAGGCCCGGAAGCTTGAAGTGCACACAGTTGATTGACAAGAAAAGCAACGAAGACGGCAGTCACTGACAAATATTGTCAGTCTCAGACAATCCTTGTCAATGTCACAAGCCGTTGTCGTACCTGCATTGTATAAATGCCCTTGGGAAAACACAAAGAAAAGATGTAACGTGTTGAAAAAAAATAGAATAAAAAATATGGTGAAAACTGGCACGGTCAATGCTTTATCGGTGGCAAATGAGAAACTACCGCCGGAAACTGACGAGCCAGCGGCAATCAAACACACCTATCGGAGGGTACCAAAATGACATTGAACAAACTGAGACTGAATGCAAATGAGAAAGGCTTCACCCTGATCGAGTTGATGATCGTTATCGCCATCATCGGCATCTTGGCGGCCATTGCTATTCCTAACTTTATTTCTTATAGGAATAAAGCCTATTGCTCAGGGGCTGAAAGTGATGCGCAAGCTATCGGAGCAGCTTTAGGTTCCTATTTTTCCATTCCAGCCAATACAACTTTCAATCATGTCGGAGGAAATAGTGTAACATTTCCGAAAGGCGCAGGCCTTGCTGCAGAGGTACTCACCCTGAGCAACGGGAATACTGTTGCCGCCCTTGCACCTGCTGCTGATGGTACATATTCAATAGCTGTTACCGACACTTCGGGAAGATGTCCAGCTGACTATCAGGCAGGCAACGCAAAATGGGCTGCCGGAGTTTACACCATCACTTTATAAGTATTTGACAAAGCACATTCGGGCAGGCACCTTTTTCAAGGTTCCTGCCCGTTTTCTTTTATTATGGCTTTGCCTTGATATGCAACTCCACACACTCCAAGTGATGCCGGTAGTAAAAAAATGCAAAGAAAAACTATCATCACAAGCATTTCAATTCTTTTTATCGCCATTATCGCTTGTTACAGTAACACCCTAACCGCAAAATGGCATTTTGACGACATACCCAATATCGTCCAAAATAAAAACCTGCATCTCACCTCACTGAATCCTGAATCCATTGCCCAAGTAATTTTTGGTCACCCTTTAAATGAAGGGCAAATTTTTCGACCGATTGCCTATCTCTCATTTGCACTTAATTGGTATTTCGGTGGAGACAACGTGGTTGGCTATCATATAGTCAATATTCTTCTCCATGCCGCTACAAGCATTCTCCTGTATCTGACCATTCTTCAACTGCTGGAAACACCCTTCCTGCAGCAGCGCTCCATCCAATCAAAACATCTTAGCGCGCTGCTAGCTACCTTGCTTTGGGCTTTAAACCCTATGCAGTCCCAAGCGGTCACTTACATTGTCCAGCGAATGGCCACACTGTCCACATTTTTTTTTCTTGCCTCGATTCTGTGCTATCTCATAGGCCGTCGTACCGAACCAAAAATCCAGCAGTTTTTCTGGTTTTTGGCCGCATTGGCAAGTTTTACCCTCGCTCTCGGGTCGAAGGAAAACAGCATTACCCTGCCGGCTGTGCTGCTGCTGCTGGAATGGATCTTTTTTCGTTCCCTGAACAGGCTCACCAAGCGTCACTTCCTTATAGGCGGCGGGCTGCTTTGCCTCGCCGGAGCCGCAGCCTACTTGCTCACCAACGGGAATCCCTTCGGCAGTATTTTCAGCTACGAGCACCGTAGTTTCACCTTCTGGCAGCGACTGCTGACAGAGAGCCGGATTATGGTTTTTTACCTCTCCCTGCTGTTCTTCCCGGCTCCGTGGCGGCTTTCCCTGGACCATGACATTGCACTTTCCATCTCGCTCCTGCAACCACTAACCACGGCCTTGTCAATCGCTTTCCTTTTTGGCTTGACCATGTGGGCCTTATGGAAGCACAAATCCCTGCCGCTGGTCGCCTTTGCCGTTCTCTTTTTCCTGCTCAACCACACTATCGAATCGACCGTGTTTCCGCTGGAGCTGATCTTCGAACACCGCAACTACCTGCCCTCGCTGTTTCTCTTCCTCCCGCTGGCGGTGACAGTGGTTGACTTCCACCAAAACGACCGACTGCGGGCCGCACCAATTATACGACACACCATTGCCGCCGTGGTGGTCCTGCTGCTCTGTACCCTTGCCGCGGCCACCTACACCCGTAACGCGGCCTGGAGAACCGAACAAAGCCTGTGGGAAGATAGCTTAGCCAAGGCACCAGGTCAAAGCCGGCCCTATATCAACCTGGCTCACACGTATCAAAAAATTGGAAAAAACGACGAGGCATTCGAACTCTGCCGCCAATCGCTTACCAAGAACTCCCCCACCCCAACAAAAGACCGGATGCGGGCCTATAACAACATGGGCAATATTTCCATGGACAGAGGGCAGTATGCGGAAGCGGTCAGCTACTATCGCCAGGCATTGCAAGCGAACGAAAATCCGCCCAGCCGCTATTATATCCACAAGGCCCTATTAGCTGGTGGGCAGCTCGATGAGGCCCACAAGGAACTCGCGGCCCTGATGCATGACAACCCTGGGGACTACGAACTTGTGATCAGCATGGCCATTGTGCTCGCAACACAGCAAAAATTCACGCAAGCCTTAACGATGTTGCGCGGCACTCTCGACGAGGCCGATGGAAACCGTAACCTTCAGGGAACCGTGTTGATGTGCATGGGCAGTATCCTGAGCAGACAGGGGGACCACAAGGGCGCTGAACAACACTTCCGAGAGGCGTTCTCTCGCGCCGAACCGCTCGTCCCTCTTCTTTGCGTGACCGGGAACCTTCTCCGGCAGGGTAACAAACCGGCGGCAGAGGCGCAACTCAAGGAATTGCACAAACATTTCACAACGGAAATTCTTGTGCACACCGTGCAATCCTCAACTCGACAGAACATCCTATTTCCCGTTGAAGCAAAAGGGTTTGCCGATTTCATCCGTTTTACCCTCATTCCCGTACCTGTTGCTGACGGTCGCATACTGTGAAAACCCAACAAACCGCGTTTCCTTATCCCTTCTATTTTTGGCAGGTGGCGGTCTATGCTCTTGCCGGCTTGTTGACCAGTCTCTACCTGGCCTATGCCCATTACAAAAACCACACGGATTTGGCCTTTTCCAGCTTCTGCGCCATCACCCAAGCTATAAACTGCGATACCGTGGCGCAAAATCCCTGGTCTATCTTCTGGGGGTTGCCGCTCGCCCTCTGGGGTCTTTTTGTCTACGCTCTTTTCTTGGTGCTGCTCATCCCACTCAAGCAACTCGATAAAAAAAGAGTTCCCGGATGGAGCTTGATAACAGCCTTGGCCCTGGTGGCCTCGGGCTTCTCCATCTATCTGGCTGCGCTTTCTGCCATCCGGATTCACTCCTGGTGCGTTCTATGCGTGATGACCTATGCCGTCAACTTTCTTCTCGCCTTTTCCTCCTGGGTCACCTTCCGCCGTTTTTCCAAGGTCCGTTTTTTTTCCACGCTTCCCACAGCCTTCAATGTACTGGCACACATAGCTCCGGTCAGATGGAGCATTGCCCTCTTGATTGCCCTGCTCATAGCCGGACGATTCTTCATTCCAACCTATTGGTTGCAGGACGTGGACCCCATTAGTGCCAAAGTTGCAACCGGCATCACCAACGAGGGTAACCCCTGGATCGGAGCGGAAACACCACAATTCGTGATCGAAGAATTTACCGATTATCAGTGTTTCCAGTGCAGAAAGGTGCATTTTTACCTGCGGCAACTGATCAATCAGCACCCGGACCGCATCCGCCTGGTCCATCGCCATTATCCCTTGGATCATGAATTCAACCGGATTATTGCTCCAGACCCATTCCATGTCGGATCTGGCAGGCTGGCGCTGGTTGCCATTGTCGCCGCCAACCATGGTTCCTTTTGGGTGGTCAACGATGCCTTGTACCAAGCCGCTCAAGCCAAAAAGGACTCCATTGAAATCGACGAGTTCGCCCAACTGATGCAAATCAGCACAGCACAATTAGCGGCTGAAATGTTTACGGAAATAACATTAAAACATCTGCAACACGATATGGTTCAAGGCCTCCAGCACGGGATTACCGGTACCCCTTCTTTTGTGGTTGATGGCAAGGTATACCCAAAAGCACTCCCCCCTGATTTGCTGGAGAAGATGATCAAATGAAAACAAAACCCGGCTCAGACCCCGTTGCTCTCGCCTGCCTTCTCCTTCTGATTCTGCTTACAAGTCTGTTCATCGCCACCATCCTGCTTGGTTCCGTCCCCCCAGTGGATCGGGACGCCCTGACCCATCACCTGTTTGTCCCAAAACTCTGGTTACAGCACGGTGGCATTCACGAAATTCCGGAGATTCCGTTTTCGTATTATCCCATGAATCTCGACCTGCTGTATACGATCCCCCTGTATTTCGGTAACGACATCCTACCAAAATACATCCACTATTTTTTCGCTCTGGCTACGGCCCTGTTGCTGTACCGCCATCTCGGCAAGCGATTGGGAACGCAGTATGGCTTGTTCGGCGCCCTCTTTTTTCTGTCCGTGCCAATCATCGTCAAGCTGTCCATCACAGTCTATGTCGACCTGGGCGTGGTCTTTTTTTCCACCGCAGCCTTGTTGTCACTGTTCCACTGGGCAGAAAAAGATTTCCAGATGCGTTTTCTAGTACTTGCCGGTCTGTGTTGCGGACTGGCCGCTGGCACGAAATACAACGGCCTGATCGCCATTGTTGTTCTCACCCTGCTGGTGCCGATGCTCTATCAGCGGAGCGCCTCCGGGGAAAGACAGAGCAACGGCAAGGCGCTGTTGTGGGGCATCGTTTTCGCCGTCGCCACCCTCGCTTCCTTCTCACCGTGGCTGATCAGAAACCATGCCTGGACCGGCAACCCCATCTACCCACTGCACAACTCGCTGTTTCAGAAATGGAGATCCCCGGAGATTAATCAGCAAACCGCCGAGCAGGCCGACCTCACCGCCCCCCTGCAACAGGTCACCCGCCAGGGCAGTGGTGCCTTTATATCGCGGAAAATTTTGTATAACGAACCCTTATGGCAAGCGCTGCTGCTGCCGATCCGCTTTTTTTATGAGGGCCAGGACGACAATCCACGGTTCTTTGACGGCAAGTTGACACCGTTTCTCCTCCTTTTACCGACCCTGGCCTTTCTGTTTCGTCCGCCGGGTGCGCGACAACGCCGGGAACAGAACTTTCTCCTGTTGTTTTCCTTACTCTACTTTTTCTTCACCTTTTTCCAGGAGGCGATGCGCATCCGCTACATCGTACCTATTGTGCCACCCCTGGTGATACTTTCCATGTACGGTATACAGGGAACCTTGCAGAAAATCTCCGCATGGATCGCCAACCCACGGCTGCAAAAAATGGCACTATCGGTAATAGCCCTCTGTATTGCCGGCTCCATGCTGTGGTACAATGTACAGTATCTTGCTGGCCAGTTTGCCGTGGTGAATCCGCTACCGTATTTGCGTGGAGTAATCAGCCGCGACGCCTACATCACCACCTTTCGACCAGAATATTTGGCAATCCAATATGCCAATGCCGTTGTCCCGAAGAACGCCAGGGTGCTGTGCCTCTTCCTCGGCAACAGGGGCTATTACATGGATTTTCCAGTAACATTCGACCAGCCTTATGCCTCTAGCAGCATATTGGCACAGTTTCTTGCCGCAGAAAACTCGGAACACACCATCGTCGACGAGATGCGGCACCGCAATATCAGCCATGTTCTGCTCAGAACTGATTTAACTGCCCAGTGGGTGCAGCAATTAAGCGACCGCGACCGACAGCGAATCGCCCCACTCTTTGCCCATGTCGATCGACCACTTTGGAGCAGACAAGGGTTTGTTGTTTTGGCGGTGGAACAGTCGAGCGAATAACCCATCGCCAAAAAACCGTCTTGCGTTAGCCGCTCCATCCGATCCGTCGAGCGATAGGCTGAATCCACCCAAGCATCCTTGCTCGTGTTGGCGGCAAGTAGTTGTTCGAACACGAGGCCATCGAAGTTGGTCAGACCATAAACCCGGCCCAGTAACCCCCAAGGTTCTGTGAGCCTCTCCCCAAATTCAGACAGCCAATTGTAGAGATTTCTGGCTTACTTGAAATTGCTCCCTGAATTGCGCCGGGGTCAAATTGCCCAACGATGAGTGGGGGCGAAAACTGTTGTACTCGCGTCTCCATGCTTCTATCTTTTTCCTGGCGTCGTCAACAGACAAAAACCAATTCACGTTCAGGCATTCATCCCGGAAACGGCCGTTAAATGATGCTATCAAAGCGTTATCTGTTGGTTTTCCCGGCCTGGAGAAGTCAAGCGTTACCCCATGCTCATAGGCCCATTTATCCAAATCCTTGGAGATAAACTCAGGGCCGTTATCCACCTGGATTCGCCCAGGGCAACGATCGGCAAAGAGTCGCAACCGTTCCATCACCTGAACTACATCCTTGCCTTTGATCGCCTGATCGACATGGATCGCCAGGCATTC
>Ga0074197_1000462_pt1 | contig 50792 bp, 50 predicted proteins | sample EPASupsiteSAE305_FD_64526 | JGI IMG/M metagenome (GOLD analysis project Ga0074197, IMG submission 64526) | Bioremediated contaminated groundwater microbial communities from EPA Superfund site, New Mexico - SAE3-05 reassembly with SPADES | ecosystem: Environmental > Aquatic > Deep subsurface >...
TTGACTGCCTCTGCGGCTCGGAGCCCCGAGCCAATTACTGTCAGCTGCGGTTTGCCGGCGGCGGCGGCGACTATCAGGGGCGATCGCTACGCCTTACCCTGCTCAATCGCATCCTCCTCGGACTGGGTTTTGAGGTCAGCATCCGGGGCGATCTCCTCGATGCCCGGGTCAGCGGCTACCCGGCCAGAGAACTGGGCACGCTTCTCTCCGCGGTCGGACGCCTGCTCGGCATGACCAAACTGCTCGACATGGTGCTGCGGGCCGAGGATATTGACCAGTATACCGAACAGTTTTTCAAGGGGAGCGGCAGATTTGCCGGCCGTTCCGATCTTTCTGCCGAGGCTGCCGACCAATAGCCCATGTATGCACTGAACTGGATCACCGATCATCTGGCCACCGGCCATGCCCCCATGTCCTATGAGGAACTCGACAGCCTTCGGGAGCAGGGGATAACCGCCATCGTCAATCTCTGCGGCGAATTCTGCGATCTGCACCAGATTGAGGAGAGCACGGGGTTCGAGGTCTATTACCTGCCGGTGGTCGATGAGTGCGCCCCGGATCTGGCGGCCATGGAAAAGGCCCTGGACTGGCTGGATGAGGCCATCTATCTCGACAAAAAAGTGTTGGTCCATTGCCGCCTCGGCCACGGCCGCACCGGCACCTTCATCGCCGCCTATCTGTTGCGCCGGGGCTTTGATTTCAGGTTAACGGAAAAGACCATGCAGGGCAGGAATGCCAATCCCGCCACCTATGCGCAGCGCAGTTTTCTCAAGAAATACGGCAAGCAGGTGGGGCCGCTGCGGACCGCGGCTCCCCGGATCGACAACCGTCCGACCCGGGATGTCTCCCCGCTGCTGCTCGTCTATGAAGATCTGCTGGCCCGGTTGGATCAACAGGTGCAGGCGGAGGAGCAGGGGCTCTGCTGCGGCCATGGCGACCACGAATGCTGTCACCGGCCCTTTGATCTCCTCTTGATCGAAAGCATGCATCTCAGCGGGGCGATCAACAGGAGCCTGCGGCAGGAACAGCGCCAGCAGGTGATTGAACGTGCCGCTGAACTGGCGCGGCGGTTGAAAGCATTGCACCATCTCCGGCCGGGCCTGACGACCGATGGGCTGGCCGCGGCCTTTCCCCGGGAGCCGCTCTGCTGCCCCCTGCTGGAGTCCGGGGAGTGCCTGGTGTTTGCCGATCGCCCGCCGCGCTGCCGCATCTGGGACGGCGGCGCCGATAAGGGACAGGCCCGGGAGTTGGCTCAGGCCATCGTCGAACTTTCGCAAAAGGCCTATCAGTCCTTGACCGGCAGGATCCCGCCGGGCGCGCCTCTGCGGTTTTCTTCGGCGGACACCATCTCGGGAAAATTCGTGCAGCTCTATTTTCAGGCAATGACCGGAGAAAACAGGTAGAATAGGGGCATGAGCGAAACAATCCTCCATAAGGTGCTGATCGTCGACGATGAGCGCGATATGCTCAACCTGCTGGCCAAGGTGCTGGTCAAGAAATGCAGTTGCAGCGTGGTTACCGCCACTTCCGCGGAAGAGGCCCTGGAGCGGATCCATGCCGAGCCGCCCGCTGCCGTGCTCACCGATATCAAGATGCCGGGGATGGATGGCCTGGAATTTCTCCGGCGAATGATTGCCATCGATCCGGCCATCACCCCTATCCTCATGACCGGATACGGCACCATCGAGATGGCGGTCCAGGCCCTGAAAGACGGGGCCTACGATTTCATTGAAAAGCCCTTTGACAACGAGCGCGTCATCCGCACCGTCAGCCGGGCGCTTGAACGCACCCGGCTGCTGCGGGAGAATGTGCAGCTGCACCAGCGGTTGAGCGGGCAGGACACCATCCATGGTTTTATCGGCCGCTCAAAGCGGTTGCTGCAGACGGTGGAGATGCTCGAGCGTATCGCCCGCAGCAACGTTACCGTGCTTATCCGGGGCGAGTCGGGCACCGGCAAGGAACTGGCGGCCAAGGCCCTGCATGCCCTGTCCCCTCGCGCCGCGAGGCCCATGGTCACGGTCAACTGCCCGGCCCTGCCGGAGCATATTCTGGAGAGCGAGCTGTTCGGCTACCGCAGGGGGGCCTTCACCGGCGCGGAGCGGGATAAGACCGGGCTGTTCGTCGAGGCCGGGGGCTCGACTATCTTTCTCGACGAGATCGCCGATATCCCGGTGAGCGTGCAGACCAAGCTGCTGCGAGTCCTCCAGGAAAAAGAGGTGCAGCCCCTGGGGCAGAACAAGACTCTCAAGGTCGATGTCCGGGTAGTGGCCTCGACCAATCAGGACCTGGAGACCAAGATCAGGCGGGGAGAATTCCGCGAGGATCTCTTTTACCGGCTCAACGGCATGACCGTCACCATGCCCAGCCTGAGGTCGATGGTTGCCGACATCCCCTTGCTTGCCCAGTATTTTCTCGAACGTTCCAGCAGGGAGCACGGTCGCGAAAACCTGGAATTCACCGCCGAGGCCCTGCAAGCTTTGATGCAGCGGCATTGGCACGGCAATGTTCGCGAATTGCAGAATGTCGTCAACCGGGCCGTGCTGCTCTGCCAGGGAACCTCAATAGGAACAGGCGACCTGTGGGACGATCACGGCGCGGCCTGTTCGTCCGGCAGGGAAGATGAGCAAGGACAAGGGGCGCAACCGTCGCTTGACCAGCTGCCCTACCGAGAGGCGAAAAATGCCTTGCTCCACCAGTTCAATGCCGCCTATCTCGCTTCGGCCCTGAAAACGGCCGGCGGCAATGTCACCTTGGCTGCCCGCGCCTGCGGTATGGAACGGCAGGCCTTTCAGCGCCTTCTGAGGCGCTATCAGATTGAATCGAGGAGTTTTCGCTGATGCAGAATCAAAAGACACCGGCAGACTATTCCCTGGCCCGCAATAAATCCTACTGCAACTACTGTCCCGGTTACTGCTGCTACCGGCTTCCCGGGTCGACCCTGTTGATCGCGGCTGAAGATATCAACCGGATGGCGCGGCACTTCGCCATCAGCGACGGGGAGGTCAGGCATCGATTTCTGGAGGATAAAAACACCTTCAAAACCAGGGAGGACGGCTCCTGCATCCTGCTCGCCAATGACCGGATGTGTAAACGCTGCACCATCCATGAAGCCCGGCCCCAGCAGTGCCGCGACTTTCCCCATGGCAATCCTTGCCCCTATCTCGAGAATCCCGGAATTCTCGACATCATCCAGCCCCGGATCGAGCAGAGTCTCTCGCTGGTCGTCGGCAACGGCGAATAATTCTCTTCTCCTTGTTCCCGCCGGCCCTTCCCGGCAAGGTCCTCCCCTGTCGGCGACGGAGGCCCTGATGCAATCTTTTTGTTTCCCCTGCATTTTTTTTGTTGCACTTGAGAGGCTGCTATTCCTCGACCCGGACCGGGAAGTTGGGTGTGTCGTTTGCTTGTCAAATTAATAATTCTATAAATTTTAAAGAGATAGGCTTTGGATACAGTGTTGCGCTATTCTGGCATTGAGAATGCAATCTATTTATCGAAAACCAAAGTGAAGATGGAGACCGGTTGATGCCCAATAGAAAATTGTCCCTTGTGCTGCTGCTTTTGCCGCTGATCATGGCGCTGCTGTTCCCCGGCGAGGCCCAGGCCCTGCAGGTGCACGGCGAGCCCGAGGGCGTGTATGTGCACCAGATGGCGCATCTGCACTACATCTTCGCCCTCGGTTATTTTTTCTGGGATCTCAGGCGCACCTCCTTCACCGGCCGGGGCTGGCGTTATCTTCAGATGTTCTGCATCCTCATGATCTGTTGGAATGCGATTGCCTTTGTCGGTCATCTCGCCGGCCTGTATCTGGATCCGGAGGCACTGCTCCAGACCGACTGCTATCTGCAGACGCAGCTGCTCAGTCCCTTGACCCTCAATAAGTATCTCTATTTCATCACCAAACTTGACCATCTCATCTATGTGCCGGCCCTGTTTTTTCTTTTTCTCGGGCTGCGGTCTTTTTACCGGTCAGTGGCCAAAACAGCGGGCGAGGAGGGCAGATGAACGGTCTTCCCATGCTGCCGACCATCCTCGTCGATATTATCGGTTCCGCCGCCAATATTCTCTTTTCCTTCCTGGCCCTGTGGTATGCCTTCAGGCTGACCCGGCTCAAACCCGATAATTTTCTCTGGGGCTATCTTTTCTATGTGACCCTGGCCATCACCGCCTTCGCCATCTCAAGAGCGGTGGGCCATATTGCCAAGGAATTGCTTTTTATCACCGGAAAAGGCGATCTCTGGCGGGTGATTGCCCCCTATTCGGGCGGGGTCAATACCCTGTGCATGATCTCGGTTTCAGCGGTGATGATTTTTTATCACAAGGGCGTGCAGGCCTACGAGGCTATTGAGCAGGAGGCGGCAAAGCTCAAACAATCGAAAATCCACCTGACCCGTGCCGCCCGCGAGCTGAAGGAACTCAATCTCAACCTGGAGGATAAGGTTGAGGAACGGACCGCGGAACTGTCCAAGTCGGAGAAGAAATTCCGCCATCTGTTCACGGCCTCCAAGGACATGGTGTTCTTTACCGACAGCAACCAGGCCATTCTCGACATGAATGCCTCGGGTTCGGAGATGCTGGGGTATTCGCGGCATGAGACCTCGTTCCTTACCCTGCGCGATATCTTCCGCCATGAGGGCGATGTGGCGGTCTATGCCAAAATGCTGGAGATTGACGGCTATATCCGCGACCTGGAGGCTGAATTCAAAAAGAAGGACGGCTCCACCATCTATGTCCTGATATCCGCCACCGCCCTTTATGACGAGCAGGGGCAAATCACCGGCTCCGAGGGCATTGCCAAGGACCTGACCCGGCTGAAAACCATGATGGAACAGCTGGTCTCCAGCGAAAAGATGGCCACGGTCGGCCAGATGGCGGCGGGCATTGCCCACGAGATCAATACCCCGCTGGGCATTATCCTGGGCTATGCCCAGTTGATGCGGGATGATTTTGATAAGGACTCCGAGACCTATCAGAACCTGGAGGTTATCGAGCGTCAGACCCAGGCCAGCCGCAAGATTGTCGCCGATCTGCTCAAATATTCGCGGCAGTCGGGCAGTGCCCGGGAATCGGTCAATCTCAACGAAATCATCAATGATGCCGTGGCCATTACCGAGCACAGTCTTAATCTCAGCCACGTCAAAGTGGTGTTGATGCTGGCCGGGGAACTGCCGCCCATTGTCGGCGATCCGGAAAAACTGCGTCAGGTCATGGTCAATCTGCTCAACAACGCCCACCATGCCATGGAAGGGCAAAGCAGCGGTGAACTGGTTCTCCGCACCCGGCATGAGGCAACCGCCGCCAAGGTGATCGCCGAGGTTCAGGACAATGGCCACGGTATTCCCGAATCGATCAAGGCCCGGATTTTCGATCCTTTTTTCACCACCAAGCCCGTGGGTAAGGGCACCGGGCTGGGCCTCTCCGTATCCTACGGGATCATCCGGGAACACGGTGGAACCATAGAAATCGAGAGCCCTGTTCCCGGTCCGGGAAACACCCAGCTGCCGGGGACCCTGTTCCGGCTGATCCTGCCGGTGACCGGAGAAACAGCGGCTATACGAGAATAATGTAACTGTTCAGGTTGATTAGAATGTAGCCTGTCAGGCTGTAGGGGCCAATCCGTGTATTTGTGTCATTTTGACATGAGGAAAATCTTAGAACCCGTCACGTCTGTTTTGACACAAGCAGGAGTATGTTCGCAAACAGGAGCCCAAGCTGGTCGCAGGCTGCGGTGGAGCCCCTAAAAGACTAAACACCTACAGGCTATCCACCTAAATAGTTCAATCGTTTTTTAAACGTGTTGGAGGAAGAAAAATGGCTGAAATTCTCACCTTGGACGATGTCCTCGACGCCACTGTGCTGGTCGGCAAGATTCTGCGTAAAAAGGGGCATGTCGTCCACACGTTTACCGAGGAAGATGAAGCCATCGCCTTTGCCCGGCAGCATCCCGTGGATTTGGCGATTCTTGATATCAAGCTGAAAAAGATGAGCGGTATCGAGGTGCTGGCCATTTTGAAGGAAGATAATCCGGCCATGCGGGCCATCATGCTCACCGGGTATCCGACCGTGGAGACCGCCCGGGAGGCCATCAGCCTCGGGGCGGACGAGTATTGCGTCAAACCGATCGACCGCAGCGAACTCGAAGAAAAGGTGGAGAAGGTCCTGACCGCTCCGCCCAGGCAATAATTTGGCTGGAAATTTTTATAGTTGCAGGCGCCCGCGACCAATCCAGGAGAAGCGCAAGCCGTGAAAAACCCGCAGTCCCGTGAGCAGCAGTTTTTAAGGGTGTACCAGAAGGTAAGCCGGCTCACTTCCATGGTGTTTGATCATCAGGAGGTGATGGATACCATTGTGCGCAGCCTGCCGGAGCTGTTGGCCCTGGATGCCTGCACCCTCAGGCTGCTCGATACCTCCACCCGTTCCTTTGTTCTCGGAGCGGCGCACGGGGTATCGCTGGAGTATCTGTCACGGGAGGTGATCGACACCGATGCCACCATGGCCATGATCCAATCGGGATTTCCGGTGTATAGCGCCCATGTCGACCAGGATCCTTTCCTGCCGTTCCGGGATGCCGCCAACCGCGAGGGGATCAAGAGCGTGCTGACCCTGCCGATCGTTTTTCAGGGTGAACTCATTGGGATCATGCGCCTGCTGACCAGAACCGAGCGCAGCTTCACCTCTTCGGAGATCTCCTTTTCCATGGGCTTGGCGGAGCAGGTGGGAATCGCCATCTCCCATGGACGGATGTTCAAGGAAATGGAAACCCAACTCAATTTTCTCAGGGAAATTCAGGCCCTTTCCACCCTGGTCAATTCCACGCTCGATCTGGATCCTATGCTTCGGACCATGGTTGAGCGCGTGACCCTTACCATGGGGGCCAAGGGCTGTACCCTGCGGCTGCTTAATCCGGCCACCAACAGGCTGGAGCTTGCCGCTGCTTTTGGGGTTTCCGCCGAGTATCTCCAGCGGGGCGAGGTTGAGCACGAGAAAAATATCCAGCTGGTGCTCGCCGGCGAACCGGTGGCCATCTATGATATCAGTCACGATCAACGGGTCGAGTATCGGCAGCAGATGGTGGACGAGGGCATTGTCTCGCTTTTGGCCGTGCCCTTGAAGGTGGATCAGGAGATCATCGGAGTGATGCGGATTCTCGCCGATCTGCCCAGGGTGTTCACCGGCACTGAGGTCCAGTTCGCCGTCACTCTGGCCGAGGTCGGGGCGACCGCCATCCGCAATGCCCGGAACTACCGGAAGATCAATCTGTTATTCGGGCAGATCGAAGAGCATGAGCGATTTCTTACCGACATCATCAACAGCCTGCAACATCAGTTGCTGGTTTTTGATCGGCACCGCCGGGTGGTGCTCGCCAATCAGGTGTTTCTGGCTGCCATGGGCAAGGAAGAGGCGGAGGTCCTGGGAATGGACTACGGCGATCTCTGCAGTGGCGTTGCGGGAAACCTCTCGTGCCCGGTGGACCAGATCCTTCAGGACAGGAAGATGATGCCCCTGGTCCAGGAATTCAGCTCAGGCGACCAGCAGCGCTGGTTCGAACGGACAGCCTCGCCGCTCTATGATGCTGAAGGCCGGATCGAATATGTGATCGAGATCATTCGCGATATCACCAGTGAGCACCTGCTGGCGGAGGAAAAGATCCAGAGCGGCAAACTGCAGGGGATTGTGGAGCTTGCCGGAACAGTGGCCCATGAAATCAACAGTCCGCTTTTCGCGGCCCTGGGGACGGCGCAACTCCTGGCTGAGGAATGCGAACAGGCCGAGATGGTTGACGAGTTGGGAATCATTATTCGAAATTTAAAGCAAATCAGTGAACTCACGGAAAAGATGACCTCCATGACCGGCTTTACCGGCAGGGAGTATGTGGGGACGAGCCGGATACTGTCGTTTGCGGAAAAGAACGGCTGATGCGTCGAACCGGGGAAGCAAGATGGAAGAGCAGGGAAGCAAGCCAGGCGGCGCGGTCGGATTGCTTGCCGGATGAACGGTAATTGAAAAAAGGTGCTGCCCGATTGCTACAGGATCGGACAGTGCGGATTTAACCAAAAACAGGAGGTACAAGGTATGAAAAAGAGGAAAGGGATCTTACCATGGCTTTTCTCGGCAATGGTGGTGCTGTTCGGTATCCATGTCGCCGGCGCGGCGGAACCCGGTGCGGCCACGGAGCAGGCCGCAGGGACAATGACGGCGCCGACGATCACGATTGACAAGACCGAACTTAACAATGGCGGCGTGATCAAGGTCAGCGGTCAGGCGCCGGCCGGCAAGCCGGTTTATCTCGAGGTCTGGGCCGCTGATCATACAGTGCGCGCCAATCGGTTCGACAGTGAAAAAGACAAGGATAGCGGCAAGCGTCCCTATGTTTTCTATATCACCAGCGAGATGCCGGCCTACTACAAGACCTTTGTTCCCAAGGACCTGCAGCCGAAGATCGATGCCGCCAAGAAGGAAGGCAAGAAATGGAGTTATTCCGCTCTGCTCAAGGATCTGGGAGCGGACATGGCCTATTCCGTTCCGGCCAAGGCCAAGATCGATCGCTACCAATCAACCCTGATGGCCAGTGTCGTCGGCAGCCGGGGGGACTTGCTTCCGGCCATGGACGAGAAAGAGAACAGGAAGCGCTCCATGCAACTGGTTAAAGCGCGTTTTCAAAGCATTGACAAGGTGGTTGCCGCCCTGGTTGAGGTCAAGCCCGACGGTTCCTATACCGCTGACATCAAGATCCGTGACGGACTGGCCCCCGGCAAGTACAAGATCGTGGCCGTGGTCGACAAGAAGGTGAAAAGCGAGGCCGCAACCTTTGAAAACAAGATCGCGTTTCCCACGGTGTATCTGGATAATGCCGGGACGAGCATGAACCTGATCTATCCCTTTGTCCTGACCCTGGTGGTCGCCATCTTCGGCGTGCTCATGGGCGCGGGCGGCGGTTTCATCATGAACCCCCTGCTCCTGGCGCTGTTCCCGGCCCTGCCGCATACCATTGTTGCCGGGACCGTTACTCCCACCGTGCTCTTCTCGCAGGGCAGCGGCATTTATAACTATTCCAAGATCAACTTCATCAGCTGGAAGCTCGGCAGCGGCATCGGTTGCGCGATGTTGCTGGGTGCCTTCATCGGGCCCAAACTGACGGAAATGATCACCCTTGATCAGTTCAAATTCGCCTTTGGCTGGATTCTCCTGGTTCTGGCGGCACTGATGCTCTGGCAGACAACGCCGGGGTACCTGGCCAAGAACAAGAAGGAACAGTCCATTCTCAAAGAGTTTAAAAAGCGTGCGGAAGAAACTGCCAAAGGTAAAAAATAAGGAATAGGGAAGGAGGAATCCATTATGAAAGTAGAATTTTGGGGACAGGAATTTGAAGTCAATATGGTGGTCGGCTGTATCGGAGGGTTTCTGATCGCCGTTATGTCGTCGATGTTCGGGTTCGGCGGCGGCCCCTTCATGGTGCCGTTGATGACCGTCGCCCTGCGGCTGCCCATGTATCTGGTGGTCGGCAGTTCGCTTCTGGCTATCTTTTTCAGCACCACGGTCAGCACGATGCGCCATTATCAGTTCGGCAATTTTGACCTGATCTTTTTTCTGGCCATGTTTCCGGCGGCCCTGATAGGTGGGTACATCGGGCCGCAGATAGCCAAACGGGTCAGCCCGCTGGTGGTCAAGCGGGTCGCCTGTGCCGGTCTGGTCTTATTGGCCCTCAACCTGCTCGGCGTCTATTGATGATGCTTGGCTGGGCAGGCGGGATCACTGCCTGAAGGGTGTATCCGACTTCACATCAAGTAAACGCCGGAACGGAAGCTTGCCGTCCCGGCGTTGTTTTTTTATGCGGGAACATTTTTTCCGCAAAGCGCCTGTCGGTGTCAGCCTTGTTTTTGTTTTTTGGCATTTATCATTGTTCCAGTGGCCTTCTCTTCCTTTTAGATAGTTGGCTGTGACTGTCGCAAAAAAAATGAATTACCTCTTGCCATTATTAACACTGAGTGTGATACTATGTCTTATTTTACTAAATAATTTTTCATGGGCAGACGATGACAACTCCAGGGCCGATTGCGCGCAGTCCTGAAAAACGAAGACATGCTCGGGTGATTTTCAATCGGAGTGTCCATCTCTTCGTTCAAGAAAAAAGCCATGGTCGATACCCGGCCAGAAATTTGAGTATGGGCGGTTTGTTTGTGGAGGGGGCTCTTGGTTTACCTGTTGGTGAAGACTGCCGTCTTGAACTCCATGAAACCGGACGTCACTCCTGCCTGATCCTGACTTTTTCAGGGAAAATTCAGCGATGCGAAAAAGACGGCGTGGGGGTTACGTTCACCGGCATGGAAGATGATAGCTATATGTTTCTGCAGACCATGGTCCTCTATTCTTCTGACGACCCCCTGGGTGTTGCGGAAGATTTCATTGAGGATTTCAACCCCGATTCCGTATCAACCTACTGAGTTGATCCCGAGCCAGGAAGTTCTTGCCCTGTTGAGCGGCGCAATGTGAAACTCTTCCCGAATCCTCGTGTCGTTTATAGTCTTCTTTTCCGACTCATTGCATGAATCAATCTAAAAAAGAAACATTTTCTCTGCTCCGGATTGTGGGCGGACTCGGTGAGCATGCATTATACCTTCTGACAGATCTCGGCAGGATGGGATTTTTTTTGTTTTCTGCGCTCAGAGGGCTTTTCAAATCACCCTTTCGTTTCAGGGAACTGATTAAACAACTGTGTTTTATCGGGGCCGGATCGGTAACCGTTATTTTTTTTACCGCCCTTTCCTCGGGAATGGTACTCGGTTTACAGGGGTATTATTCCCTCAATAAATTCGGTGCGGAGGGAATGCTGGGATCAGCGGTTTCCCTCACCCTGATCATGGAACTGGGGCCGGTATTGACCGCCTTGATGGTTGCTGGCCGGGCAGGATCAGCGATGTGCGCTGAAATTGGGATTATGCGAATTTCCGAACAGATTGACGCCTTGGAGTGCATGTCTGTCGATCCCTTCCGCTATCTCATTTCCCCTAAATTTTTAGCGATGCTGATCTCTGTGCCGCTCTTGACCGCCATCTTCGATGTGGTGGGCATTGCCGGGGGGTATCTGGCAGGTGTTAAGCTCATGGGCGTCAATGAGGGTGCTTTTTTTGCGGGGATGCAACAGAGCGTGACCAACCATGATGTCATCTTGGGTGTGGTTAAATCCTATGTTTTCGCCTTACTCCTGGTTTGGGTCTGCACCGGTCGGGGATATTTTGTGCAAAAGATACGAGGAGCCGGTTTCGGGGCCGAAAGCGTCAGTAAGGTGACGACCCAGGCTGTGGTAATTTCTTCGATTTCGGTGTTGATTTTTGATTATCTACTCACCGCGGTGTTGTTATAATGTCAATTACAACGCCACCACCACCGGAACCTGCTATCCGTTTTGTCGATGTCTGCAAATCGTTTGGTGAGCGGACCAAACGACACCTTGTTCTGGATCGGGTCAGTTTTTCCGTACCGAAAGGACAGACCACGGTTATCGCAGGTGGCAGCGGTCAGGGGAAAAGCGTTATTCTTAAATTAATTCTTGGTCTGTTGCGTCCCGATTCCGGCCAGGTGTTGGTTGGAGCAAAAGACGTCTCTGCTCTCGGCTATCAAGCTCTTCAGGAAATGAGAATGCTGTTCGGTGTGCTCTTTCAGGGGGCGGCCCTGTTTGATTCTCTGAGTGTGTTTGAAAACATTGCCCTCCCCTTGAGAGAAAGGACGAAATTGTCCAACGAAGAGATCAGGAATCGGGTGGCGGCAACGCTTGAGCAACTCGAATTGACAGGTCATGAGGAAAAGTTTCCCGCACAGCTCAGCGGCGGGATGAAAAAAAGGGTCGGCCTGGCGAGGGCCTTGCAATTGGAACCGGAAATCGTCCTTTTTGACGAACCGACCACGGGCCTCGACCCGGTCATGACTCGGGAAATTTATGAAATGTTTTCGGTGACCCAGCAACGGCTCGGATACACGGCGGTAATTGTCAGTCATGATATTCCCCAGATTTTTACCCTTGCCGATCAGATTATTTTGCTGAATAAAGGCGAGTTGGATGTTTTTGCCGACGAAGCGCAGATACCCCATTCCAGCAAGCCGTTTATTCGCGAATTTGCCCGGATGGTCATGGGACAACAGGTCGCCTGAGGAAGAGGAGAAAAGAAAGATATGGACAATTCCCGCATGGAAATACTTGTTGGCTTTTTTCTGGTAATCGGGTTTCTGGCGTTCGGCTGGCTGGCCCTGCAACTTGGTGAGGTTCCCTGGTTGACGGGATCGAAGGCCTATATGCTGCGGGCTGAATTCAATAATATTTCCGGTGTGAAAACTGGGGCTGATGTGCAAATTTCCGGGGTCACGGTGGGCAAGGTGCGGCAACTCAACTTGAATGAGCAACGTCAGGCCGTGGTCGGAATGCAGATCAGGAATGGAATTGCAATCCCGGTGGATTCGATCGCTTCGATCAAATCGCAGGGGATCATCGGTGACAAGTATATCCAGATTACCCTGGGAGGGGATGAAACCGCTTATAAACCTGGAGAAACCATTGTTGACACCGAGTCGTCCGTTGACCTAGAATCTCTTATCTCCAAATTCGCCTTTGGTCAGGTGAACAAATAAAATCGGAGGAATTGCAATGAATCTGAAGCATCTTCGCCAGTGGTCGCTGAGGTTGAGCTTGTCTTTGGCATTGGTTGTTGTTGGCATTGGGGACATTGCCGGGGCAAGAGATTTTCTTAACGATGAAAGCTACGAGGATCAGGCCGCAACAGAGGTCTACGATCCCATCGAACCTTTTAACCGGGTAGTGTTCACCTTTAACGACAAGGTTTTTCTTTGGGTGCTTAATCCTGTCGCCACTGGCTACAGTAAGGTGCTGCCTTCGGATATCAGAGGATGTATAGGCAATTTTTTTTATAACCTCGGCGAGCCGGTGCGTTCGGTAAACTGCCTTCTTCAGGGAAGATTCCGTGATTCCGGTTTGGCTTTGTCCCGTTTTGCCATCAATACCATCGGCGGGGTTTTCGGTTTGGCGGATGCCGCCACTGAAGCATTTAAAATCAACAGAGTAAAAGGGACGCTTGGTCAAACTTTTTCAGTCTGGGGTATTGGTGATGGTTTCTACCTGGTGGTTCCCTTGTTGGGGCCTTCCACCCTGCGGGATTTTTCCGGAGATCTGGGTGAAGCGCTAGCAACGACTGCCTGGTATTATCCTTGGGACGATGATTTTGTAACTTCCGCCACCGTTTTTGGAATTCAGGATATCAATTATATCTCACTCCATCTCGGCGCATATGAAGATATAAAATCCATGAGTATTGATCCCTATGTAGCATTTCGAAATGCTTATTTCCAAGCTCGAAACAAAACGAGTGATCATTTGGTCCTTCCGAATCCAACAATTAACATTAACAGATAGATGACAATCTTGTGGTTGTACAGCAATAAAGGTGTATCATGCTGAAGGATAAATTGAAGGCAATTTTTATTTTTGCTTTATATTTCATCATTTTAATGATGTTTTTTTCGCAAAGTTCCGCGTCTGCAACCCCTGACCCAACGGATCAAATGCGTCCTTTTCTAAAAAAGGTGACTGATGCCCTGGCTGATCCTGCATTGAAAACCGTACCGAAAAAGGAGCAGGGCCAGCGGATCATCAAAATCGTTCGGGAGCGTTTCGATTTTCAAGAAATGAGCAAACGGGTCCTCGGGCACCAGTGGAGAAATTTGAATGATAAGGAAAAGGGCGAATTCGAAGATGTTTTCACCCAACTGTTGCAATACGCGTATATCGGAAAAATTGATGAATATGCCGGCCAAAAAATAGAATTCACCCAACAAAGAATCAAGGGAGACAGGGCGGAGGTGCAGACCCTGCTGGTGGATAAAGCCAAATCGATCCCTGTTTCCTATATTATGCTGCTGCGGGGCGAACAATGGATGGCGTACGATGTGGTGGTTGAAGGGGTGAGTCTTGTTCGTAACTACATGGAGCAATTTCAGGAAATTATCAGAAAAGATGGGTATGCCGGTCTTGTTAAGCAGATAGAAGAAAAAATTGATCATATAGAAAAAGAGAACAAAGGCTCCTGAGTTTCCCCTAGGCGTGATCTCTTACATATTGTATGATTACAGCGTATTGCGTGTTCGTTCCAATCCTCGATGTTATCCGCCTGAATTTCCATTTTTCAATTCCAGGGAGAGAGGTCGTTGAGTTGTAATTTCTCTTTGCTCTGATTTTTAGTTGGCTAATTCATTTTTTTTTTGTATAATTTTTGGCTTCGACCAAAATTCCACCTTGTCAGAAAGAGGCTGAAGTAAGGATGCTGGTTCGGTTTGACCAAATTTCCCCTTATGGAAATCATTATGAGATGCGGGCCATAGAAGGCCTCACGGCGCAACAGGATTTTATTGTCAAAGGTCCTTTGGCTGCGCAATGCACCCTGAAGCGCAAGGGGAGCGATAAGGTGGAGATGCAGGGGCACCTCAAGGCTTGTCTTTCCGTAACTTGTGACCGATGTCTCGCTTCCTATGATATCGATGTCGATACCGAATTACAGGTGCTTTTTGAAACAGCGTCGAGCGATTCGAGGCCATTGCAAGAAATGGAGTGTACTGTCTCGGATTTGGACAGCATTGTTCTTGACGAACCGGTGGTTGATCTTGACGATGTGCTGCGGCAACAGTTGTATCTGGCTCTTCCTATGAAGAGTCTCTGTTCCGAAAAATGTAAAGGGATCTGTTCAGGATGTGGAGTAAATTTGAACCTGGCAGCGTGCAGTTGTGAAAATAAAAGCGGGAATTCACCGTTTGCGGTTCTTGCCCGGTTGAAAAAAAAGAATACTGAAAAATAAGCTATCCGTATGGCATCTAGCCAGGTCCGCTGGTGCAGAGCGGACATCCAACGGAAATATAATGGAGGAACACAATGGCTTTACCCAAAAGAAGACATTCTCACTCACGGACAAGGCAGCGCCGATCTCACGACGCGTTGGTCAAGCCCAATGTCGGACAATGCCCTGAATGCGGCGAACCCAAGATGCGGCATCAGCTTTGCGGGGGTTGCGGGATGTATAAGGGCCGGAATGTTATCCGTCTTGAGGACAATCTCAGCTAGGCAAGATTGTGAGGATAGCCCTTGACGCCATGGGAGGCGACCGGGGGTCAGCGATGGCGATCCAAGGTGCACTTGCCGCGGTTCGAGACAGAAAAGATCTTAATGTCATCCTGCTTGGCCCTCGTACTATTTTAGAACAGCAACTTGCTGAACATGCAGGCCGTAACCGCAATTTACTTGAGCGGATCTCCGTGCATCATGCGTCTGAAGTTATCACCATGGACGATTCGCCGGTAGATGCGGTTCGCAAAAAGAAAGAAGCAACCATCATGGTCGGCTTCGATCTGGTGAAAAACGGCCTCGCGGATGCGGTGGTTTCCGCTGGTAATTCCGGTGCGACCATGGCCGCTGCTGTCCGGAAACTCGGCAGATTACCAGGTATTTCCCGGCCAGGGATCGCCAGTTTTTTCCCCACCGTTAAAAAGCCTGTCATGCTGATGGATATCGGAGCCAATGTTGATTGTCGGCCCCAGCATCTCTATCAGTTTGCGGTAATGGCTTCTTCATGTTCCCGGTTGCTGCTCAACTTTGATCATCCACGGATAGGTTTGCTCAGTATTGGCGCCGAAACCGGCAAGGGTAATGCCCTGGTCAAGGAAGCCTATGAACTGCTCAAGCAAAGCCCGCTCAATTTCATCGGCAATGTCGAAGGTCGCGACGTTTATAAAGGCGATGTGGATGTCATTGTTTGTGATGGTTTTGTCGGTAATATTTCGCTGAAAATCAGCGAAGGGTTTGCCGAAGCCGCTATGCAGTTGCTGAAAAGAGAGATAATGAAAACCTGGCGCGCCAAACTTGGATATCTCCTCATTCGTGAGGCTTTTGCCGGTTTTAAAAAACAGGTGGATTATGCCGAGTACGGTGGAGCTCCACTCCTTGGCATTGATGGAACCGGCATTATTTGTCACGGTGCTTCCAACGCCATAGCCATCCACAATGCCATTGAAGTTGCAGCCAACATGGTGCGCAACCGAGTCAATGATGCTATCGTTCAGGCCTTAGGCGAATACGCCGCCTGAAAACAGGTTTTCTCATGAATAGAGCAGTTGTCCTTGGAACCGGTTCCTGTCTTCCGGAAAGATCACTCACTAATGCTGAACTCGAGCAGATGGTGGATACTTCCGACGAGTGGATCACCACGAGGACCGGGATCCGTCAACGAAGAATCGCCGGCGAGAACGAACAGAATTATCAGCTCGCGACTACAGCGGCCAGACGTGCCTTGGCCAGCGCCGGAATCGAACCCGAGGCGCTGGATCTTATCCTTGTCGCCACTATCTCTTCACATATGATCATGCCCTCCACAGCCTGTTTTGTTCAGGCGGAACTGGGTGCGGTCAACGCCTTTGCCTATGATATCAATGCCGCCTGCGCCGGTTTCACCTACGGATTGGATTTGGCGAGCAATTACATTCAAAATCGTCCGGAAATGAAAATCCTGCTGATCGGTGCGGAAACTCTTTCCGCTCGGGTTAACTGGAAAGACAGAAACACCAGTGTGCTCTTTGGCGATGGCGCCGGAGCGGTTGTCCTGGGTGGTACGGATGACGGTCGTGGGGTCTTCGGCAGTAATCTTCATGCCGACGGACGATTTTGGAATCTGTTGTTCATGGATAGCCCGCAAAGTCTCAATCCGGACTTGGTGCAGGAAAACTGGCAAGGGTCTTTTATCCAGATGAACGGCGGCGACATCTTCAAGCACGCTGTGCGCCTGATGGAGGAGACGGTTACTGGTCTGCTCCGCAAGCATGCCCTTAATATCGACGATATCGGTCTTATGATTCCCCATCAGGCCAATATCCGCATCCTGAACAATCTAAAAGACAGATTGAAGGTGCCTGAAGAAAAAGTTTTCATCAATCTTAGTAAATATGGTAATACCTCTGCAGCCAGTATACCCATAGCCCTGGATGAGGCAAATCATCAGGGACGACTGGTGCGTGGAGAGATTGTGTTGTTGTGTACCTTTGGCGGGGGGCTCACTTGGGGATCCCTGCTTATGCGTTGGTAAGACACTAAGGAGAGTTTTGTGGATTATTTTTTTTCGGAACAGCAACAGATGATCATCGATACCGCCCGGGAAATAACCAACGAAAAAATTATTCCGGTACGGGCGGAGCTTGATGAAAAAAATCAATTTCCTCGAGAAATTCTGCAGGATATCGCCAAGGCCGATTTGTTTAGTATTTTCGTTCCGGAAGAATATGGTGGATTAGGCGGCGGTTGTTACGAAATAGTTCTGGCTTTGGAAGAACTGGCGCGCGGATGTGTCGGCGTCGCCACCAGCTTTGCTGCCAGTGCGCTCGGCATTTTCCCCGTCATGATTGCCGGGACCGAAGAGCAAAAACAGAAATATCTGCCCGATATCGCCTCCGGTTCCCGGTGGGCAGCCTTTGGGCTGACTGAAGCCAATGCGGGCAGCGATGCTTCAGGCATCCAAACCACAGCGATCCTTGATGGTGATGAATGGGTATTGAACGGTACCAAACAATGGATCACCAACGGTGGCGAATCCCAGATTTATTCGATCGTTGCTTTGACCGATCCCAGCAAGGGGGCACGCGGCGCTTCTATCTTTATCGTTGAAGACGGGGACCCAGGATTTTCCTATGGAAAGAAGGAAGACAAAATGGGGATACGCTCTTCCTCGACCCGCGAGCTCATCCTCAAGGATTGTAGAATACCGATCGACCGGCTGGTGGGTAAAAGGGGAACCGGCTTCATCACGGTTATGAAAACCCTGGATATGTCCCGGCCCGGTATCGCTTCTCTCGGAATAGGCTTGGCTCAGGCTGCCTTGGATGAGGCTGTCATTTATGCGAAACAGCGTGTTCAGTTCGGCAAACCGATCATCTCTTTCCAGGCGGTTCAGCATATCCTGGCTGATATGGCTATTCAGCTTGAGGCAGGCCGGGCCTTGGTATACGCAGCCGCGCGGCACATTGACAGCAATCCGAAAAACATGTCCAAAGCCTCTTCGATGTGCAAGGTCTTTGCTACGGATATGGCGATGAAGGTGACAACTGATGCGGTGCAGGTCCTCGGCGGCTATGGCTACATGAAAGAATATCCGGTCGAGAAGATGATGCGGGACGCCAAAATTCTCCAAATTTATGAAGGCACCAACCAGATCCAGCGTAATGTCATCGGCCAGGAACTGAATAAAGAATATTCCTAAGAGCTCAACAGGTAATGAATATATTTGTCTGCATCAAACAGGTTCCGGATGCCAAGGATGTCCGGCTCGACCCGGTGACCAATACCTTGGCCCGCGAAGGGGTTGAGTCGATCATGAATCCCTATGACCGCCATGCCTTGGAAGAAGCCGTAGCCATCAAAGAACAGCTGGGGGGAAAGGTAACGGTGATAACCATGGGACCGCCGCAGGCCGAGGCAGTCCTGCGAGAGGCTATTGCCTGTGGTGCCGATGAGGGGGTCCTGATTTCGGATCGTGCTTTTGCCGGTGCCGACACCTGGGCAACATCCTACACCCTGGCCATGGCGGTGAAAACTCTGGGGGCATTCGATCTCATTCTCTGCGGTAAGCAAGCCATCGACGGTGATACGGCCCAGGTTGGGCCAGGACTTGCCTGCCGGTTACAGGTCCCGTTTGCCACCTGTGTGCAAAAGACGCGAAAGGTCAATGACGTGGCCATCGAGGTCGAGCGGATGATGGATGATGGTTTTGATGTTCTCCGCCTGCCCCTGCCGGCCCTGATGACCGTGGTAAAAGATATCAACGAACCGCGGGTTGCCTCGTTGAAGGGAAAGATGAGGGCCAAGAAGGCGGAGATCAGGAAATTCTCCGCAACTGAAATCGGTGCGGATCCTCAGTGCGTTGGGCTTGCCGGTTCCCCCACCCAGGTTGTTCGCGTTTTTTCGCCGGAACCTCGCGGCGATCGCAAAATCTTTTCAGGAAGTGTCATAGAACAAGTCGATCAGCTGGTTGAATGTCTCAAGGCGCATCTTTAATAAAACAGATTTTCTGTTACTGATTTCGAGTACCTCTTCAAATGCTTAAAATTGAAAGCGATAAATGCACAGCATGCGGTATCTGTGAAACGAGTTGCGCCTTCGGCGCTATCACGGTTCAAGATGATGTCGCTGTGGTTAACGAATCCTGCACTCTTTGCGGCGCTTGTGTTGAAAACTGTCCGGTGGCAGCGCTGCGTATCGAGATCGCTGATAAACGAAGACAGCACGACATCGGCACATATTCGGGGATTATGGTTTTTGCCGAATATCGCCATGGCAACGTTGCACCGGTAAGTTACGAACTGCTGGGCATTGGACGCAAGCTTGCCGATCAACGCGGCGTCAAGCTCAGTGCGGTCCTCCCCGGCGGCAAGGTCGCGCCTTATGCGGATACCCTGATCGCCGCTGGTGCGGATACCGTTTTTCTGGCGGAACATCCCATGCTCGAGCATTTTCGTGAGGATATCTATGCCGCCGTGCTCGAACAGGTGATCCGGGACCAGAAACCCGAAGTGGTTCTGGCTGGAGCAACCGCCATCGGGCGATCGGTCATCCCCTATGTAGCAACTGCCTTGAATGCCGGCTTGACCGCCGATTGCACCCGGCTTGAAATCAGGAAGGAAGATGGGGTGTTGCTGCAGACACGGCCTGCTTTTGGCGGCAATATCATGGCAACGATCGAGTGCCCCGATACCCGGCCGCAAATGGCGACCGTCCGCCCCAAGGTGATGGCTCCCGCCGAGCCGGATTCGTCCCGGAAAGGCGATGTCTTTCAAGTGCAGCTGCCTGAGAAGTGTGTGCAGTCAAAGGTCGAAGTGCTCGATTCGGTGATTAATACGGATGATCGAGTCAATATTCAGGAAGTCGAAACCTTGGTTGCCGGCGGTCGTGGTCTTGAATCGGAAAAGGGATTTGCGCTCATCAGAGAACTGGCCAATGAACTTGGCGGCGCGGTAGCTGCCTCAAGGGCTGCTGTTGATTCGGGATGGATTCCTTACCCCCATCAGGTCGGTCAGACAGGCAAAACCGTGAGTCCTAAACTGTATATAGCCTGCGGTATTTCCGGTGCGGTGCAGCATGCGGTCGGCATGCAGTCCGCCGAAATTGTCGTGGCCATCAACAGAGACTGTAATGCCCCGATTTTCAACATCGCCACCTATGGGGTTGTCGGCGACCTGTACGAGGTGGTGCCCAGGTTGATCAAACGGCTTCAGGAGATTAAAAAATGATATTGGACAACACCATAGCTCTCGTGACCGGCGGCAGTCGTGGAATCGGCAGGGCTATCTGTCTGAAATTAGCCTCTTTGGGAGCCACGGTCGGGATCAATTATGTGGCCAATCCAACAGCGGCGCAGGAAACTTTGCAACAAGTCGAGGCAATGAACGGCAAGGGGTTCACTGTACAGTTCGACGTTGCCGCCACCGATGCCGTTCAAGAGAGAATTAAAGAGATTATCAACACCTATGGCCAGATCGATATTCTGGTGAATAATGCGGGGATTACCCGCGATGGTTTGATGGCACGCATGAAAGAAGACGACTGGGACTGTGTGCTTGACACCAATCTGAAGGGGGCGTTTCTCTGCAGCAAGGCGGTGATGCGTTCCATGATGAAAAAACGGTGGGGGCGGATCATCAACGTTTCATCCGTGGTCGGTTTTGTCGGCAACAGCGGCCAAGTCAATTATGGCGCGGCCAAAGCCGGTTTGACAGGACTGACGAAATCGATGGCGAGGGAGCTTGCCGGGCGGAACATTACCGTCAATTGCGTCGCTCCCGGATATATCGTCACCGATATGACAGAAGACCTTGCCGACGATGTTCAGGAAAATCTTAAAGCCCAGATACCTCTGGGAACCTTGGGAACACCTGAAGATGTTGCGGCATCGGTGGGTTTTCTGGCATCACCTGACAGTAAGTATATTACTGGACAGACCCTGCATGTCAATGGCGGGATGTATATGGGGCATTGACAACAGATGCCTTGATCACTAAATGTACAAGGCGTCGTTTGATGACAACAAAATTACAAGTTTACTTTGAGGAGAATACCAATGGCTGTTGAAGCAAAAATGATTGATATAATAGTTGAGCAACTCAGTGTTGATCGTGAAAAAGTCGTACCCGGCGCATCTTTTGTTGATGATCTCGGTGCTGATTCCCTGGATTTGGTTGAATTGATCATGGCGATGGAAGAGGAATTCGACGTTGAGATTCCTGATGAAGAAGCTGAAAAAATCACAACCGTACAGAATGCCATTGATTTTGTAGCAAAGATTCAAGGATAAAACGAGGGCAAGTACGCGTGAAACGACGGGTCGTTGTAACAGGGATTGGTTTGATCACACCGCTAGGTATCGGTACCGAGCAGACGTGGAATGCATTGGTCAATGGGCAAAGCGGCATTGGTCCTATAACCCGCTTTGATGCATCTGATCAGGCTTCGCAGATTGCAGCCGAGGTAAAAGGTTTTAATCCTGAGGATTGGTTTGAGAAAAAACAGGCGAAAAACCTGGATGCCTTTGTCCAATACGCTGTTGCTGCCGCGGACATAGCCTGGAAAGACAGCGGCCTGTCGATTACCGATGCCAATGCGCATCGGTTTGGCGTTATTACCGGTTGTGGCATGGGCGGATTACCCACCATTGAGGAATATCACGGAATACTCCTTAATCGTGGACCTCGAAAAATTACCCCGTTTTTTATCCCCAGAGTCATTCCCAACATGCCTTCCGGGCACATTTCCATGCGGTTCGGCTGCAAAGGGCCGAATCTTTCTCAAACAACGGCTTGTGCTGCCGGGACCCATGCCGTTGGCGAGGCCTTTCGTCATATCAGCTATGGTGATTGCGATGTAGCGATCACCGGCGGCACCGAGTCGGTTATTTGCCCGCTTGCAGTGGGCGGATTCAGTGCAATGAAGGCCTTGTCGACCCGTAATGACAACCCGCTCGCAGCTTCACGACCATTTGATCTGGATCGCGACGGTTTCGTAATTTCCGAAGGCGCGGGCATGTTGGTCCTTGAGGAACTCGAGGCAGCCAAGCGACGAGGCGCCACCATTTATGCCGAAATTATCGGTTATGGTCAAACCAGCGACGCCTATCATATTGCTGCGCCTCCGGAAGATGGTGAAGGAGCCGCTCGTTGCATGGCTGCAGCTTTGCAAGATGCCGGTCTCAACCCCGAGGATATCGATTACATCAATGCCCACGGAACTTCCACTCCGCTCAATGATAAATGCGAGACTCAGGCGGTGAAAACCGTTTTCAAAGAGCATGCGTATAAATTGGCGATCAGTTCCACCAAATCCATGACTGGCCATATGCTGGGCGCGGCGGGTGGAATCGAGGCCGCATTCACCGCTCTGACCTTGCATCGGGGCATTCTGCCGCCAACCGTCAACCTCCAGACCCCTGATCCCGATTGCGATCTCGACTATGTTCCCCTGATCGCGCGCGAGAAAAAGGTACAAAACGCCATGTCCAATTCCTTTGGTTTCGGCGGTACCAACGGGGTTGTCATTCTGCGACGTTATGCGTAGTCACGATATTTCAGGAGCTGAAACGTGAAGATTGTACTCGGAAGCGACCACGGCGGTTTTGCTCTAAAAAAAGAAATTGCCCAATTCCTTGCCCAAGCCGGGCATGAAGTAAGCGATGTGGGTTGTCATTCGGAAGATTCAGTTGATTACCCTGATTTTGCGGATAAGGTCTGTGCAGAGGTAATAGAAGGGCGGGCCTTACGCGGCATTCTTGTCTGTGGGACCGGAATCGGGATGTCGATTGCCGCCAACCGCTATCGATCAATTCGAGCAGCTCTTTGCCATGAGTCCTTTACCGCCAGAATGAGCCGAGAGCATAATGACGCCAATGTTCTCTGTCTTGGCGACAGGGTACTGGGCGTGGCTATCGCATTGGATATCGTTAAGACCTGGCTTGAAACTGAATTTGCCGGTGGCCGACACCAGCGAAGGATTTCCATGATGGGGTAGACTTTCGCCTCCCCATATTCCTCCCCCCATTCCGGCACGCTTTGTTCAAAAGGCTGCCGGTTTTTATTTTTTCGCTGTGCTTGGTGTGTATCCCATTTTTCCGAAATTAATGAAGGTAGTTTTATGAAGTGTCCCTATTGCGGTCATTTGGATAATCGGGTGATTGATTCACGCATCAACAAAGATAAAACGATTATCAGACGTCGCAGGGCATGCGGTGCCTGTCAGCGACGGTTCACCACTTTTGAACGTATCGAGCTGATGTTGCCGATGCTGATCAAAAAAGATGGGAGGCGTGAACCCTGGGATAGAAGCAAAATTGTGGCCGGCCTGGAAAAGGCCTGTGAAAAACTGGCGGTCAGCATGGCTGACATTGATTCTTTTGTCGATGCCATCGAGCAGAAACTTCAGGATTACGGGAGTAAGGAAATTCCAACCAGTCAAATTGGCGAGTGGGTGATGGAAGCCCTCCCTGCGCTGGATGAGGTTGCCTATGTCCGTTTTGCTTCAGTGTATCGACAGTTTAAGGACGTCAATGAGTTCATGGAAGAGTTGAAGCTCTTTCTTGGCGAGCAGGGCAAACACTGATTGTCTCGACAGCATATGGAGAAAGATCATACTTATTATATGGGTCTTGCCTTGGAAGAGGCAAAGAAAGGCGTGGGGCGAACTTCTCCCAATCCCGCGGTAGGGGCTATTATCGTCAAAAGCGGAATGGTTGTCGGCAGGGGATATCATAAAAAAGCCGGAACGCCGCATGCTGAAATTCATGCCATTCAAGATGCTGGGCCCGCATCAAAGGATGCGACCCTGTATGTAACGCTCGAACCCTGCAATCATACCGGGAGAACACCTCCCTGTACCGAGGCTATTCTCAAGGCTGGAATTCGTCGCGTTGTCATCGGAATGCCCGATCTCAACCCTAAAGTAACCGGAGGCGGGGCCGATTATTTGCTATCTCGGGGGGTCGATGTCTGCAGCGGGATCATTGAACAGCAGTGCCGGGATTTGAACCGTCCGTTTATCAAACATAGTACAACCGGTCTTCCCTGGATTATTATGAAGGCTGGGCTGAGTCTCGATGGTAAAATTACCTTTCGCCCGGGACAAGGCGCAGCCCTGACCGGCCTCGAATCAAAACGATTCGTGCATCAGATTCGCAATCAGGTCGATGCGATTTTGATAGGTGTCGAGACAGCTCTTATCGACAATCCCAGCCTGACAACCCGGCTTGAGGGGGTTAAAGAGACGCGCGATCCCGTGCGAATCGTGCTGGATTCCCGATTACGGTTACCGGCAAATTCCCGCCTGATCACGCAGGCTTCCTCCGCGGAAACCTGGGTGTTGTGCGGTGAGCAGGCCTCCAGAGAAAAGGAGGCACAATTGGTGAGGGGAGGAGCAAGGGTTTTTCGTATGCCGCTTGATGGCGATAATCGGATCGATCTTGCTGAAATGCTTCGTTTCCTGGGATTGAAAAACATCACCTCCATACTGGTTGAAGGGGGAGCTCGCGTGCATGGCGCTTTTTATCAACAGCATCTCGTTGATGAATTACTCCTTTTTTACGCACCGTTTATCATTGGAGACTTGGGAACACCCCTTGTGCACGGATACAGCCTGACCGGTCGTTCGGAAGCCCCACTTCTGAGCACGACTTCAATTCAGTCCTTGGGAAACGATGTCTTGTTCAGAGCCTTGATCCAAAAAGAAGAGCTGCCTGACAACATCACCGCACGATCGTCTTAATCTTCTCCCAATTTTCCCTTAGTGTTGCAGCATCGGCGAACGTGAGGCGGATTTCCAGTTTTTCGTCTTCAAAGGAAAGGCTATGCGCAAGGGTAACTCCTTCCCAAGGTTGCAATTCTTGCACGAGGTTTCGAAAAGCTTTCTCAGCAGCAGCCTTGCCCGGATAACATTGTTCATAGAGGTATTGCATCAGGCTCTGTACCTGCTGTGGTATATTGTCTACCGCGCTCTCCTCAACCGGCAGCCATTTGCTGATGATTTCCGCAACGGAGCTATTGTTTCGCAGCACCAATTCCATCACCATTTCAATCAATTTTTGCTGTTTTGATCCACCCAATCGATAGGTGGTTATCAGCTTTACCAAAGAGTGTTGGTCCTCATGGGAGAGGAGGCCGAGTTGTTTCCCTGATTTTGGGGAGAGGATTCCTCTATGCAAAGCTAAGAGAGTTGATGGTTCGAGCTGCAGAAAACTGATGAGCTCTTCAAGCTTGTAGCGCTGCGGTTTGTATCCCATCAGAACGAGCAGTTGCAAAAGCTCATCCTCGGGCAATGCCTGCTGTGCCTCCCGCAAGAGATGTGCTTGGAGAATTGGACTTGAAGGGGATGACGAAAGATTGTGTAAAACCTGGAACGAATAAAGGGTAACCGGCGGGGTGGTGGGCGGCAGAATCTGACAGGCGACCTGCTCCCTTCCCAATGCCTTGAGAGCCATAAAAGAGGGATAGCCGCCAAGAAGATGGTACCGGCTTTCAGTTTGCTCGTGTACCAGTAACGGAGTAATTTGACCGAATTTTTGCAAGATATTAAAGATCGGAGCGTCAACTGGTCCACTGTGGAGAATGCTGATCAAATTTTCTTTAAAATCGATTGATTGAACGTCGATGAATTGAAATCGGCATTCCGGTTGCCACGAAGGGTCGATCATGCTTTTAGACTGAAATTCTGAAAAGACATAGGCATCCTTTCTTGTTTTAAGGGGAACCACAAGGGTAGGGTGTCCATCATTTTCCCACTCTTTGCGATTGAAGAAAATAAAAAGGGCGCCTAGTACAGGCGCCCAGACCTCGCAAAAGGAGGAGCAGGTTAATCCCCGTTAATTCGAGACCGCAAAATTCCGGAGGGCTTAAAGGTAACCACTCGTCGAGCGTCCAGAGTCAGTTCGCTCCCTGTTTGTGGATTTCGACCCCGACGGGATTTTTTATCTTTGATGTTAAATTTGCCAAACCCACTGAGGAGTAAATCTTCTCCGACGATCAGTGAGGACTTTGACAGTGATAAAAAGGTCTCTACAGAATCCGTTGCTTGCGATTTGGTCAGATTAGGATGAGCCTTATAAACCTGTTGAACCAAATCCGCTTTCGTAAGGGTCATTTTTTCACCTCCTGGATAATGTGCAGTGAGAGAATTGGTTGGTTCGGTTTCCTTTATAATAGTAAAGAATACAGTGGGTTGTCAACCAAGTTATGAAAGAAAAGAAAAGGCTGCGGTCCCCGCGAATTGGGCTGCCGTCCCCAATTCCTCTTCTATTCGCAGTAATTGGTTATACTTTGCCACTCGGTCGCTTCGCGACGGAGCACCGGTTTTAATCTGCCCGGTGTTAAGGGCGACGGCGAGATCGGCAATGGTAGCGTCTTCCGTTTCTCCGGAGCGATGGGATATAACCGCAGTGTAGGAAGCCCGATGGGCCATATCCACGGCATCAATGGTTTCGGTGACTGAACCGATTTGATTGAGTTTAATCAAAATGGAATTTGCAATTTTCTGAGCAATACCCTTTTTGAGAATACTGGTGTTGGTCACGAAAATATCGTCACCAACCAACTGGATTCTTTTTCCAAGGGCCTCGGTCAACTGTTTCCATCCCTCCCAGTCCGATTCGTCCAACCCATCTTCAATGGTAATCAGCGGGTATTTATTGACCCAGTCCGTGTAAAAAGCGATCATCTGTTCAGCTGTTTTTTTGGGATTTTTTTCTGCGCCTAAAATGTACATTTTCTCTTCGGCGGAATAAAATTCACTGGCGGCGGCATCAATACCGATAAACACATCCTTTCCGGGAGTGTAACCGGCATGGACGATGCCTTCGAGAATGACCTCCATTGCCTCTTCATTCGAGCGGAGATGAGGAGCAAACCCGCCTTCGTCACCGCCTGCAGTATGCAGACCTCTTTTTTTCAGAACGGATTTTAAGGCATGAAAGGTTTCCGCACCCATGCGCAGTGCCTCGGAAAATGATTTCGCTCCTGCGGGCAGAATCATGAATTCCTGAATATCAACATTATTATCCGCATGCGCGCCGCCATTGAGGATGTTCATCATGGGCACGGGCAGGACCTTGGCGTTAACGCCGCCCAGATAATTGTAAAGCGGGAGGTCCAGTTCCATTGCAGTCGCTTTGGCGACAGCCATCGATACGCCGAGAATCGCATTGGCCCCTAATTTCTCCTTGTTGGCAGTATTGTCAAGTGCCAGCATGGTGCTGTCGATCATCACCTGCTGTGAAGATTCGAAACCGAGCAATGCGGGAGCGATGCATTGGTTCACGTTTTCCACCGCCTGCAGTACGCCCTTGCCTCCATACCGGCTATTTTGGGTGTCTCGAAGTTCCAGTGCTTCTCTTGTTCCGGTAGAAGCTCCTGAAGGAACAGCAGCCCGTCCTGAAGCGCCTGTTTCGAGGAACACTTCCACTTCAACGGTAGGGTTGCCCCTGGAATCAAGTATCTCTCTGGCAAGCATGCCGGTGATTTCGCTCATTAGATGTTCTCCAAAAAATAATAAATTGACTTTTATTATACTACACTGGCGATCTTAAAGATCGGAAGATACATTGCTACTACAAGTCCGCCAATCATACCACCAAGAAAAACCATCATGAAAGGTTCAATCATCGCGGTTAAATTATCTACTGCTTGATCTACTTCTTCATCATAAAAATCCGCTATTTTCTCCAGCATCGTGTCAAGGGCGCCTACTGATTCGCCGACATGAATCATCTGGACAACCATATTGGGGAAAACACCTGATTCTTCCAATGGTTCCGCAATAGGGCGTCCTTCGGCTATGCTTTCCGCGACTCGAACAACAGCCCTTTCAATAATCTTATTGCCGGATGTCCTGGCGACGACCTGCAAGGCGTCCAGAATAGGAACACCGCTTTGCAGCATGGTGCTCAGGGTCCGGGTAAATTTAGAAACCGCAACTTTTCTGATAAGGGGGCCAATAACAGGGGTCCATAATACCATATAGTCGATTTTTAAGCGGCCTTTATCGGTGCTATATATTTTTTTGACCACCCAGGATAACACCATGGCTGCAATCAGGATGTAAATGATGTTTGATTTGAAAAAATTACTCAAGTTAATAACTATCTGGGTCGGGGCAGGAAGAGTGGAGCCAAAATCTTTGAACATTTTATCAAAGACGGGAACCACAAAAACAAGAATAACCACGAGGATAACAAGAGAAATTCCAAGGCATATCGCAGGATAGGTCATGGCGCCCTTAATTTTTTTCTGCAGGGCCATGGATTTTTCCTTGAAGGCGGCGAGTCTGGAAAGGATTGTGTCCAGGATACCTCCCAATTCACCGGCTTCAATCATGTTGGAATACAAATTATCGAACACTTTAGGATGTTTACGCATTGAATCCGCCAGCGTGGTTCCGGTTTCAACATCGCTTTGAATAGTGGTAAGCACCTTTTTGAAGGTCACGTTAGCCTGTTGTTTCCCCAGGATCTGCAAACATTGCACAAGCGGTAATCCGGCATCAATCATGGTCGACAGTTGCCGAGTAAAAATCACAATGTCTTTCCCTGTAACCTTCGGCTTGAAAAAATTAATATTTTCAAAGAGATCTTTAGGTTTTTCCTTGACGGTCGGGTTGTCGATCCGTAATCGTCTGAGTTGGGCTCGAGCCCCGGCTTCATCCACGGCTTCGATTTCGCCTTTGCGTTTTTCACCAAAACTGTTTTTTCCCTTCCAGACATAGATCGGCATGAATAATTCTCCGGACAAATTCCTGAAATTTTATAAAAAGCTGTCGTGATAAGATGTTGACAGAAAGTGGAATTGCATTTATAAGATGTATCCTTTGGGTGAGAGGTGACAGTGTACCTCTTCGCCTTTATTATTGTATGGAAGATTTTTTTCTGATTCAAGAAAAAGTTTATATTTTTTCAGGAGTTGGCAATATGCAAACGAGTAATGCGGCAAAATTCAGTGATGGATCGTTTCTCCCGATAGTTGAACAATGTGAAGGTTGTGAGCGGATTGTTGAAGTGGATGGCAGTAAATTTTGTGATACCTATGTGAATCCCAGTGCAAAATGGCGGTTGGGGATCTGTAACTTCGCTACCCACGTTAAACCGGAAGTTAAGGTCGTTAAAATCAGGGTTAATCCGCTTAAAGCTGCAAAACGGGCTTCGCGCCGAAAATAGTAAATGGACGTCTTTGGGACGTGGAAATGTTGTGCCTGGTGCGGCCGACTCGCCAAGATAATATTGCATATTTCTTTGTTCTGATTTTTTGCCTCCTCTCTTTCTTTACCTCTTCTCGCTTTTGTTGAACAACGAGTTCCCCTTTTGGCGCTGGTAACGTATGCCGGAGGGGAACTGCCGGACTTAATCCACCATTATCGACTTCAGTGTACGTGAAATCCGCGCCCTGCTCCCCTGATTTTTCGAGAGCCAGGATTCGGCCTTTACTCCAAGCCATCATCAGGCGGTAGAGTCAGCACTAAAAATCGTCTTGTGGATATTCTCAATCTATGGGGCCTTATCCGTTTTGCATACTGTTCTGGTTATATCTTCACTCGTTATCAACCTGGCGGAATAGCCGAACTCGGGTGAATCAGAATCCGGCGTCAAGGGCATCCATCCGTCGTCATCACAATATGTTGATTTCACAGAGATACGCCTTTGGGCGTTCTGGCTCCGAACAGAGCGGTACCGATCCGAATAATCGTCGCTCCCTCTTCAATGGCGACCGGATAGTCACCGGACATCCCCATGGACAGTTCGACATTTTCATTGTTCTTGAAAAGGCGCAGCGCTGCGAGCCGCTCCGCTAGAGTTTTCAATTCCTTGAAATACGGTCTGCTTTTTTCCGGATCAGCAAAGAAAGGAGGCATTGTCATCAGTCCCAGGACGTGAAGATCAGTTTCCTCGGCGATTTGCCGCAGGAAGTATTCGGCCTCTTCGGGCAGGATACCTGATTTCTGCTTTTCCCTACCCGTATTGACCTGAACAAGGATTGAAATTTTTTTCCTCAGCAATTTTGCTTGATTGTCAAGTGCCTGTGCGACGTTCAAGCGGTCAACCGTTTCCACGACATCAAAAATTTCCGCGACCTGTTTGGCCTTGTTTCTCTGCAGGTGCCCGATAAAATGCCATTTTATAGTGGCGGGAAATTGGGGGATCTTGCCAGAAGCTTCCTGAAGATAATTCTCGCCGAAGAGGGTCTGCCCACAGTCGATCGCCCGCTGAATCGAGTCAATGCTCATTCGTTTGCTTACCGCCACAAGCTTGATGTCTGCCGGGTTTCTGCCAACCTTTATTGCGGTTTGAGTGATCGTGTCACGGATATGGGTAAGATTATCGCTGATCATGGGAGGTGGTTTCCGGAAGATGAAAGAGACGAAGTGCGTTGGCGGTTGTAGCAATGGCCACCTCGTCCAGTGTTATTTGTTTCAGGTCGGCAACCATTTGTGCCGTGTAGAGCAACAGGCTGGGTTCATTACGTTTTCCTCGATACGGCACCGGGGCGAGGAACGGACCGTCGGTTTCCAGCAGCAAGTGCCTGAGGTCGGTAAACCGAATGACCTCATGGAGGAGATGGGCCTTAGTGAAGGTGGCGACGCCGGGGATTGAGATATAAAAGCCTAAATCTATCATTTCCTGCGCTAACCGATAATCGCCGGAGAAGCAGTGCATGACGCCCCCCTTGGGGAGATGTCCCATCGATCGGATCAGGCTAAGGATGTCTTCGTGGGCCTCCCGGTCGTGAATCACCACCGGGAGATCGAGTTCTTTGGCCAGGTGCAGCTGTTTGCTGAACGCTATTATCTGCACATCGCGCGGGGCATAGTTTTTTGCATAATCAAGACCGATCTCTCCGTACCCAACCACTGACTTGCTTTGTGCCAGTTCTGCAAGATCTTGGAGAACTCCGTCCGTGGCCTGCAGTGCATCATGGGGGTGAAATCCGATCGCAGTGAAAATATTGGCGTGTTGTTCGGCTATAGTTACGGCCCGGCGAGAGCTCGGATAGTCGATACCGATGGTGATGATACGTTTGATGCCATGCTGGGCCGCCGATTGAATGACCGTGTCCAAATCCGATTGATAGGCCTCCATGTCCAGATGGCAATGAGTATCGATAAGTTCGGCATGAGCGGATAGTTTCGGGAGAGGGGGGGGCGGATGTTTCATCGTTATATAAGCGGGTAACCGGTAATTGTTGATTCAAAATGTTGGTGTCTCGTTTTATTGCCGCAAGAGGCGTTGGCATTGTTTTTTAAGATACATAGGCAAACACATCAAGGCCGGTAAGGCTATCATTGACTACATCAAAATATGTTTCACATCAAGAGAAGACGGCATTCGCACTTGGGTTATGTCGGCCCCAAGGAATCTGAAAAGCAGCAACTTATGAAAAGAGCTGCTGAGCGATGCGTCCACTTTTGGTCGAATGTTAGGGGGATGATGAGGCGGCGAGAGACCGTCCCCTACCGTGCGGAGGTGCTCAAGAGTTCCTCAAGGTAACGTTTCCACACGGCCGCAACAGTATGCGTGCCGTGGCCGCGAGTTTTTCGGCTATGAGGCATTACGACGGCACGACCCCTGGTAACGCGTTTGATCTCGCGCTCGAGAATACCGAGCTCGGGTGGGTTTATCAGGTCATCGCCAAAATTGATGGCGAACAGCGGTGCGCGAATGCTCTCCAAACGCGGGCCGGGGTCGTAATCGTGCGAGGCCTCGATCTGGTACAAAAGGTCATTGGCGTCAGGATGGGAGGTTTTGAGAGCCGCGGTAACATCCGCGTCCAATACAGAATCGCTTGCGGCAAGGGTTGGCATTTCCAGCTGACGTAACACCGGATTGCTCTCTATAAAGAACAGCATCTCGACGGCGATACGCAAACCATGCGGTTGCCGTGAATAATTACCGTCGCGCCATCCCGGATCGGTTCGAATGGCGTCGATCGCGATGCGTCTCCATACACGATTACGCCCGGAAATCTGGGTCGGCAGGCAGGCCAGCGGCATGAGCGCATCCATGAACGTGGGGTACTGTTCACCCCAGAGCCACGTATGCATGCCGCCCATCGATGTACCCATCACCAAACGGAGATGGTTGATTTCGAGGCCTTCCGTCAGCAGCCGGTGCTGCGCCTCAACCATGTCGAGATACCCATAGCGGGGAAACCGACCACGCAATCCATCGCTTGGTTTGCTGGATTGCCCATGTCCGATGCCATCGGGAAGGATGATGAAGTACCGGGCGGGGTCAAGCAGTTGCCCGGAGCCAAAAAGTTCAACCGCAAACTCGGGACGCATGAATTGAGCTCCGCTCCCCCCGGTGCCGTGCATGATAAGCACTGCGTTACGAACGACCCCCTGGGCATCGCGCTTAGGTCGACCCAGGGTCCGGTAATGAATTCGAAGTTCGGACAGCGTCTCGCCTGCCCTGAACTTGAAGTCCTTCAGGATAAAGTCGCCCTCAACAGGAGCGGGATGCTGCGCCGCGCCGGCGGGGGCAGACGCCAGCATCCCGAGGAGAATGAATAGCATCTTGAACATGGCGTGTGCTCTCCTTTTCGACGTCTTGTCAAATCATTCAAACCATTTTTTGATCCTGTCCCCGGACCAAGCGCACATGCGCAGCCTTTCCCGTGATGGTCCGTGAGAGTTCCGCCACTCTCCTTACAGTCACCGCAGCCGGTTCGACCCCGCGTTTTGCCAGTGCTTCCAAGATCTTCTCTCTGACAGGATCGGGATCGATCCCGTCCGCGCCGGCCAGGAGAACCGTCACGTCGTTGCTGCTGCTCGTGACCTGCCAACCGGCAACGGGGAGGTTGTCAAGAATCCCCTCGAACACTACCGGGTGCACCTCCCTGGTCCCTCCACCGGCAGCCGGCAGCCGCAACATCTCTTCATCCCTTCCTTCCACCTGCTCCAGTATCCGCCAGGGGAGGCCGCAGTCGCAACCGGAACCGGCGAAAACGACCCGGTCGGAAATCTCGTAACGGATCAGCGGTTGTGTCCGCTGGAACAGGACCGTCACCAGCAGTTTTTCCGAAGCGATTCCAGGCGGGACCGGCCGGTTTTGCCGGTCGACCCCCTCCACCACCAGTAGATCCTCCGCCAGATGCAGGCGATGCCGTGCGCATTCGGCGGCGATGGTCCCGGTCTCGGTTGCACCGTAGTAGTCAAAGACGCATCCCTGTCCCCATGCCCGTTCCATCAATGACCGCACCATCGGGGTGAGCACTTCCGAACCGGTGAAGACGATGCGAGGTGCAATAGCGAGCCGCCCCTCAAGCTGTTCCTTGGCCAGGGTCCGGCCTATCGAGGGGTAGGTGGCAACGAGACGGGGCTGGAGGTCGTTGAGCCGCTGCGTCAATGTTTCCAGTGGTTCCGTGATGTCAAACCGCTCCACTCGGGCCCATGGCAGATGCATCGAATTTCTGGCCTGGGATGTAATATGCCATGGCACCATGGAGGCGACCGCTGCCATGGGAGTGAAGGGTAGGGGGGAGATCACTCCGCTCCAGGCCGCCGAGCGCCGGAAGGAGGCAAGAATCGTGGCCCATTCGTCCCGGTCGAAGATGAAGAAGACGCGACGGCCGGTGCTTCCCGATGTGGAACAGACCCGGTAGCGCCCAAGGAAAAGGGGTTGTGCGTGAAGCCGGTCCAGGTGACGCTCCACATCGGTGAGCCTGATGCGCCGGTTGGTCACCAGATTGTCGAAATGGTCCATCATGGTCGCCTTGGTCAGGACCGGCAGCTCCGCCAGCGGCGCCTCTTCGAGGCCCCGATGAAATTCGGCGTAAAAGGGGGAATTGGTGCGGGCGAATTGGATAAGACGAGTCATGGCGGCATCGCGGATCATCTGCGATTCTTTCAGAGGACGCCGGTCGTGTTTCTTCAGTTCCCGCGTACGGCAAGCTGTCCTCAAAATGAGCAGCGGATCCATGCCTATCCCCTCTGAGAAAGTGACAAGGAAATCATCTGATACTGCAACAGTATAACCAGGCGGGGCAATTGCCGGGAACACGACGCGACCGCACCTGATCGCCCTGTCTCCATTCGCCTGCGCTGATGGCAGCCGAGGAACAACCCTCTTATTTAAACTGTAACTACAATCTTACCTTTTTGTTGGTTGGATTCCATGTACCGGTGGGCCTCGACAATGCTTTCCAACGGGAAGGTGCGGTCAATGATGGGTTTAAGAACAGCGGATTCAAGGCCGTGGTAAATGAATTGTTTACCGCGAGCAATTCGCTCGGGGTTCTTTACAATTTCAAACAGGGTGTATCCTCGGATGGTCAGGCCTTTGGCCAGTGCTGAGAACAAAGGGTAAGGAGCAGGTTCTGGTGACAATGCACCGTATTCAAAGATAATCGCACCTGGAGATGCGGCATCGGCAAGTTTTGCCAGAAAAGGTCCGGCTACTGGATCAAAGACCAGGCCGACACCTTTCCCTGAGGTAAGAGCCATCACGCTTTCCACCAAGTCGTCAACATTTGTCGCTATGACGTAATCGGCACCCGCATCCATGAGAAATGATTTCTTTTCGGCGCCTCGGGTAGCCGCGATAACCTGAGCGCCGACAGATTTTGCGATCTGAATAGCGGCCAGCCCCACACTGCTGCTGGCCGCAGTGATCAGTACATGAGCATTTTTTTGCAATCGACCGAATTCAACCAGCGCACCGAATGCCGTCAGATACTGCATCCAGATCGCAGCGCCTTCGATCGGGGATAAACTCTTTGGATAGTGGGCTACCGCATAGGCGGGAACAAGAGCGCTTTCACCGTAGACCCCGTAGGTACTCATTGAAAAAGAGGGAATGGTGCTCACCCTGTCGCCAATTTTGATACCACTGGTTTCCGGCCCCACTGCGTCCACGATCCCCGCTGCTTCATAGCCTAGCCGGGATGGCAGCTTTGGGTTTTCCAGGTAGTGTCCTTGTCGGAACATAACTTCGGCACGGTTTATGCCAATAGCTTCAACCGTTAGTCGAACCTCGCCGACGCCTGGCTCCACAAGAGGGATCTCCTCGATCTTGAGTACCTCTGCGCCTCCTGTTTCATAAAAACGAACGACCTTTGGCATGGGGTTCCTCCTTTATTGTTCAAGATATTTGGACTCCGCCGCTATTTCATTGATAACTAAATTCCGGCATTACTCCTGTGAAAGAGCAGTCAGGATCTCGCCCAGGTGATCGATGTGAAACTGGACGTGGTACTCCCCCAATCCGGAGATCATCCCGTCAAGTGTTGGGTATTCTCCCAAGGGAGAATCCTTCAGCTTCGGAATATGCGCTTTCCTCCCCAACTGGTCCTCGGTTAATTCTTCAGCGAAACTGGCAATGCCTTGGTAATTCTTCTCGCACTCCGCAATAAGTTCGATGAAGGACATGCGCGCCCTGTTTTTTGTAAAGAACGGATTCTCGGCATCGAGATCTATCATAGGCATATCGTTGTCGATAAAGGCCGTGAGGATCGGCAGGTATCCCACACCCTCGGGACCGCACAGGTGGAAAATAATCTGCTTGGGTGACCATCTGCCCTCCGGGGCACGCGCGGCCAGATTCTCGTCCACTCTTTGGCCCTCAGACTTAGTCATGGCTTCAGCATCCCTGACGCATCCTTTGATGTCCTATCAACTGAATTTTAGTTCAATCTTGCTTACCTTATACGCCTGTTTGATGTTTCGCGATAAAAAATTCAAGAAAATCAAACCAATCAGGAATAATCCCCTCCCACGATCCTACACGTTGCTTTTTCGGATACCAGTAAATTTTGGCAGAGGCGCCAAGACAACAAAAAACCCGCTTTCCTGGTCAGGAAGCGGGTTTATGTACTCTGTCGGACTGCTTTGAACGTTCAAGTGGGGTGAGCGATGGGACTTGAACCCACGACCTCCGAGGCCACAACCCGGTGCTGCCACCAGCTGAGCTACGCTCACCACGTAAACGTGGGGTTATATACCCATAAGCCGCCTTTTTAGCAAGGGGAAAGTCAGGCGGTCAGCTCCCGCTGACAGTGCTTGCAGACCATTGCCCTGGCCTTGATCAGTTCGGCGCAATGCGGACATTCCTTCAGAAAATTACCGGCCAGCACCTTGCCGATTACCCGGTTAATTTCATCCTGCAGATGGGGTATTTTGAAGACATGATTGCGCAGGGGTTCGATACAGGCAACGTCATTCAACGGTTCCAGCAGTTTTACCGCCTGTTCGCGATTCTCGATCGAGGCCGAGTCGTCGAGCAGTATGGTCAGCACCGGCTCCAAATCCTGCCGTTCGACACAATGCTCCAAGGCAACAAGCGCTTTCTGTAATCGCTGGTAACGCACATTCTGCCGTTTGAGAGCCTCAATATCGACGATGCTGCCGGTAAAGGCCTCTTTGCCGACTACCATCATGTTGTAGGTTTCCTTGGAATTGGGAATCTCCATGTACCGGTAGGAACCGACATGGCCATACTGATTGGCAATATAATCCCAGCCTTTAAGGAAAAGCGGGCATTCGTCGTTGAGGCAGACAAACAGATATTCCGATCCCCAGCCCAATCCGTCCCCGACATGCACCGCCGGGGCGTGACAAAGACTGAGATCACCGCTGCAATGCGGGCAGTAATGTTTTTCTTCGATATATTTTAACACGTTTGACAGCATGATACGTCCTTACTCCTTAGAGTTGATTTTTGTTCACTGGTTGCGGCAAGGGACAAGGGGGACCGCCGACCGGCAGCACGACCAAGCTGTTTCAGCTTGCACCGGTACGGAGAACAGGCCGGAGAAAATAAACGGCGCACCACAGGGCAAAGAGCGCGAGCAGTAGAAAGGAATCTCTTCGATTGTTTCTCATCGTGCCAAACTAACCATTCACCCGTCTGCGGTCAACCGCTCCTTTCAAATCATTCGCCCCAGGACCTCATCCACGGCCTTGGCCTGCTGCATCCGAGCCTGGAGAAAGGCATCGGTCAGGTGTTCGGCATTTTCATCAATCAGGGTACAAAGGCCGGGGATAGAGGAGGCGTCCGCCATCCGGATAACCTTGTCCAGATTCTTGGCAAAATCGCTGACAATCTTGCGGCTGTCGCCGGCGGTGGACATGATCTCGGCGTAAGTCCGCGGGTTCTGCGAATGAACTCGTGACATCGCCAGGATAGGATAGAGGGAGGTCAGGGTGCAATGACTGGCGATGTCTTCGCTGGTGATGCCATTCTCATTCAGGGTCATGGCCAGGGCCACCGAGATCACGGTGGGCAGTTTCTGGCCGATCCCCATCAGCAGGTCGTGCTTGGAGGGCGAGTCATGGTAAATATCGGCCCCGTGTTTATAGAGAAAGGCCTCGAATTCGCTGCAGAACATGCCGCTGCGGGAGGTGCGCACCACAATGGCGTTCTTGTCCTTCATGGTGGCGGCCTGCGGTCCCCAGAGATTGTGCACCAGCATCAACTCGACCTCGTCATTGGTAACCTCAAGGGCGCATTTGATGGTTTCTTCCGACTCACCGGCAAGAAGGATCAGGGCCTTGCCTCTGGTAATCAGCGATGCATACTGACGGACAGTGGCCGAGGTCACGGAAATCGGCACGCAGATAATGACCACGTCGACCTTTTCAATCATCTGCTCCGGCCGCAGGGTGGTGGACCGGCCGGACATCAGTACTTCGTAACCTTCATTTTCAAGTCGTCGGGCAAACCACTTGCTCATGGCGCCGGTGCCGATGAACCCGAATGATTTTATATACTTGGTCCGCATGTCGACCCGGGGAAAGCTGCCCAGCAGACGGATCACCCCCCGCTGCTGGATCACCCTGGACTCAATATGATCAATGGCGTTGGCCATGATATCGGTTTGAATATGTCCTTCCGCTTCGAGATAAATGCGCAATTTTTGGGTCTTGATATCGTTCTCCGACCGCATGTCGACGATATTGATACCCCGGCGGGAAAATTCGCCCAGGATATCCACCAGGATGCCGACCCGGTCGTCCAGGGGTTCGGTGATCAGGGTGGTGGCATCGTAACCGGTGATTGCTGCCAGCTTATGGCCAAGCACCGCGTACCGGGTCCGGTTGTGCGGGGCGACCTCACGTTCGATGATGCGCAGGCCATGGGCGGCCAGGATTTCGCCGTTATCGATCACCGCCCGGCCCTTGGTCTGGCCGCTGTCCCTGATCTCGGTAATTGCCTGACCGATATCCTGGACGCTCATCTCGGTGATGCCCGGCAGCTGGTTTTCGATGAACTCCTCGCATTGGTTGAAGACCTCGCGTTTGCCCACCAGCATCCGCAGGTTCTCGATGGAATCCTCCTCGTTGAAAACGCCCAGGGAAAGATTGGAGTGAAGGATGACATTATCGATCCAATAGCCGGTTTTGATCTGATCAAAAAAACGGAAATACTGTTTCTTTTCACCCTCGCGGGTATTATACACCGGCAGGATGGCGTAATCGGTTTCGCGGGCGGCAAAGGCTTCGAGCAGGGCCTTGACATGGGGATAAAGCCGGATCTCCGCCTCATGGTCGTATTGCACGGCGGCCTGCCATGAGGGGGATTGTTCCGGCCCGAGGGTCGCGATTGTTTTCATTGCTGGATATCCCTGCAAGACTGTTGAATGTTCATAATGAGTGGCGCCGTCCCCTCTGCTTGCTGCATTTTCCCGGGATTGGGCGGCGGCGGGAGTACCCGATTTCATAGAAGAAATGACACCAGCGGGCCCAGGGCAGCGGGTTCGGTGAACGCTGCGGTTTTTTTCAGGAAAAAATGTGGCGCAGATGTGAGACGTATCTGAAAAACTACTCCAACCCAGTGAAATACCTTTTCACGGAGGGGATAATAAAAATTTTTTCAAAAAATAACAAACGTTAAAGTTCGACGGTACTTATATGGCGCTGGAACGCGGCACAGTGGCGGAATATATCGCCGCTTTGAAAAGTTCGGGAAAATTCGGTCCGCAGGTGGTGGCGCACCGCACCTTTGCGGCCACAAACCCAACCTCCACTCCGCCGGATCTCCTGGTGCCTGAACTGCGGCAAATGCTGGGACGCCTGGGCATCGATGCACTCTATACCCATCAGGATGCGGCCATCGGGCATATTCTGGCCGGCAGAAACACGGTCATCGCCACGCCCACAGCCTCGGGCAAGAGCCTGATATACACCCTGCCGGTTTTTCAGGCCTGCCTCCACAACCCGGCCGCCAAGGCCCTTTTTCTCTTTCCGCTCAAGGCCCTGGCACAGGATCAACTGAAAACCATTGAAAAAATGTGGCACCTGCTGCCGGATTCGATTACGGCCGGCAGGCTGCCCGCCGCCATTTACGATGGTGACACCTCCGGGTATCACCGCAAAAAGATCCGCGAAAAGCTGCCCCCCGTCCTGATCACCAATCCGGACATGTTGCACCTGGCAATGCTCCCCTACCATGACAAGTGGGGCCCTTTTTTCACCGACCTCCAGTATATCGTCATCGACGAGGTGCATACCTACCGCGGTGTCTTCGGCTCCCATGTGGCCTGGGTGATGCGGCGGCTCAAGCGCCTGTGCGAGCTCTACGGAGCGCATCCCACTTTTATCCTCGCCTCCGCCACCATCGGCAATCCGGGCGAGCATGCCCGCCTGCTGATCAATGCCCCAGTGGAGGAGATCACCCAATCCGGGGCTGGAGGCGCGGTGCGCAACGTGCTCCTCCTCAATCCGCTCGATTCCGCCGCCTCCAGTGCAACCCAGCTGCTGGAAGCCGCGATCAGCCGGGGCTTACGAACCATTGTCTATTGCCAGTCGCGCAAGATGACCGAACTGATCACTATCTGGACCGAACAGCGGCTCAAGGAGCGCAAAGGCGTCATTGCTTCGTACCGGTCCGGTTTTCTGCCCGAGGAACGTCGTTCCATAGAAGACCGTCTGGCCAACGGCCGCCTCTTGGGAGTGATCTCCACCTCGGCCCTGGAATTGGGCATCGATATCGGCAATCTGGACATCTGCATCCTGGTCGGGTATCCCGGCTCGATGATGGCCACCTGGCAGCGGGCGGGACGGGTCGGCAGAAAACACCAGGAATCGCTGGTGGTCATGCTCGGTCATGAGGACGCCCTGGATCAATATTTCATGCGCCATCCCGATGATTTCTTTGCCCGGGCCGTGGAACCGGTGACCATGAATCCCGAGAATCCCCATATCGCCGAGCGCCAGTTGGTCTGCGCGGCAGCGGAGATGCCGCTCACCAGGGCGGATGTCCTGCTGCGGTCCGGGGAATTGCTGCCTATGATCGATCGCTTGACCAGGCAAGGGCGCCTCCTTCAGTCAGCCGACGGCCGCACCTGGTTTTCACCGCAAACCTATCCGCAGCGTCATGTCAGTCTCCGGGGTGGGGGCACCACTTTGTCCATCCTGGAGCAGCCGCACCGAAAGATGCTGGGGGAGATCGATGCAGGCCGAGCCCTGCGCGATTGCCATCCCGGGGCTATCTATCTTCACATGGCCCAAACCTACCATGTGGATAGCCTGGATATCGAAGGTCGTGAAATCCTGATAACCGCTGCCTCTCCCCCCTATTTCACCCGGGTGCTGACTGAGAAAACCACGGAAATACTCGATGAACGCGATAGCATCCAGCACGGGGCAACGCGGATCCATTACGGTACATTGCGGGTTACGGAAAAAATCTCCGGCTACCACAGGCTCGCCCTCGGCAGTCAACGGATTATCAACCGGATTTCCCTGGACTTACCGCCGCAGATTTTCGAAACAGAGGGTTTCTGGATTGAGATCCCCGAAGGAATCCGGGCGCTGACAGAGGCGGCGAGACTCCATTTCATGGGGGGGATTCATGCCATGGAACATGCCCTTATCGGGCTGATGCCCCTCCTTGTCCTCTGCGACCGTAACGATCTCGGAGGTATTTCCCATCCCTGGCACGATCAGATCGAAGGTCCGGCAGTCTTTGTTTATGACGGCCATGCCGGCGGCATGGGGCTGACAGCCAAAGGGTATGCCTCCATTGCCCTACTGCTGGAGCAGACCCGTCGAGCCGTTACCGACTGTCCCTGTCAACTGGGCTGTCCCTCCTGCGTTCATTCGCCCAAATGCGGATCCGGCAATCGGCCCATCGACAAACAGGCCTGCCTCTTTATCCTGGAGCAGCTCCGTGCAACGGAGCGGGTTAAGGATGCTTTTCTCAAACCGAAAACGAGAAAGGCGGCTCCACGGGCTGAAGCGGTATTGCCGCCGTTTGACCTTCCCCGAAGATTTGGTGTTTTTGATGTGGAAACCCAGAGATCGGCCCAGGAGGTTGGTGGCTGGCACCGGGCGGATCGGATGCGAATCAGCGTCGCTGTCCTCTACGAAAACCATGAGCAACGGTTCACCGCCTTTACCGAGGAGACCATCGATCAGCTGCTTGAACGGTTATTCGCGCTTGACCTGGTAGTTGGTTTTAACAACAAACGATTTGATAATAAGGTGTTGTCGGCGTACACCAGCCAGGATCTCGGCATGCTCCCTTCCTTTGACATCCTGGAAGCGATATCTACCCAATTGGGATACCGGCTCAGCCTGGAGCGATTGGCGGAAAGAACCTTGAAGACGAAGAAAGAGGGGGATGGTCTGCTCGCCCTGGACTGGTTCAGGCAGGGGCAGATGGAAAAGCTGACGGAATACTGTCAGAAAGACGTGGAGATAACCAAAGAACTTTTTCTCTTTGGTCTCCGGCAGCAGTACCTGTTGTTCCAGAACAAGGCCAAACAGGAGGTACGGCTGCCGGTTGATTTTGCTCAATCAATTACCGGAGTGCTCCAGCGCAGGCAACAAATCCTCAGGGCCAGACAAGATCCTTATGAATCCAACCGTTGAGATCGGGGTGGGATATTTTAATCCAATCGCCTTTTTGGTCGACCTTGGTAAAGATAACTTCCCGAACGCCACTGCCTACTATTTTTTCAGTGGTATTGGGACCACTGCGAATATTTCCTTCCTTGGCTTTAACGATGACATGGGGCGTTTTGTTGACCATCGATTCCTGTATCCAGCCCTTGTCTCCTTCATAGTCGCTCACTTTTAACCACTGACCTTTCCGTTCAAGGACTTCAAGCGGGTAGCCGGCGGGTAGTTGATAGAGGACTTCCGATTTGGTGTCAGGGCCGGACCGCAGATTGATCCCATCTTTGACGACACTCATATATTCGGCGGCAAAGGCCGAGGTCATGGCGAACGTAGACGCCACAACAGTTAACAAAATGCTTTTACGAATGTGCCGAAACTGCATCATGATCTCCTTGTTCCAAATTTTTCGTTGGGTCACTTTTTGTACCGGGAGAACCGGACAATAACATGAAGAATTCCTGGTTGCCTTTCATGCCGCGAACCGGTGAGGCAAAAACGCCGGCGCACTGCAACCCCAGATCAAGGCCAAACTGTTGAACCATGGACAAGGACTGCTGATGCAAAGCCTCATCACAGACAATGCCTCCCGGCCCCACCTTATCCCGAGGTAGTTGGAACTGTGGCTTGACCAGGGCTAAAATGCGGACAGTACTTTGAAAAAAACCAAGCAACGGGGCGAGAAGCGGTTCCAGTGAGATGAAGGAAGCATCTATCACGGCAAGATCGATGGCTTCGGGGATTTGGTCAGTAGTCAGATACCGGGCATTGGTGCGCTCAAGAACAACCACTCTGTTGTCCTGCCGCAATTTCCAGTCGAGCAAACCATATCCCACGTCGATACAGTAGACCTTGCTCGCTCCGGATTGCAGCAGGCAATCGGTGAATCCACCGGTTGAACAGCCGATATCAGCGCAGATCAATCCTGTCGGGTCGATATGTAAACCCTGCAGGCCCGCTTCGAGTTTGTCACCGCCCCGGCTGACGAAACGCTTGACGGTTTTAACCGTTATCCTGCAATCGGCAGCCATGAGACTGCCTGCTTTATCACAGACCCGGTTTTCGATGAGAACACGGCCTGAACCTATCAGTCCACGGGCCGATTCGATGTTTTCCGCCAGGTTCTTCTCAACAAGGAGAAGATCAAGTCTCTTTTTTCGGGGTCCCCTCAACGCCTGTACTCTTAGAGTTTGCCCAGTCGTTCCTTCGCCTGAGCGGCTTCCGCGCTGCTGGCATGATCATTGATCAATTTCTTATAGATGATCTTGGCGGTTTCATGATCGGTCAATTTCTCAAACGACATCCCCTGCTTGAGCAAGGCATTGGGGGCAAGGCTATCCGAACCATGGTTGGAAATTACCTTCTGGTAGTCGAGGATGGCCAAGTCGTATTCACCCTGACTGTAGAGACTTTCCCCCATATAGAAAAGCGTTTTGGCAGCCTGGGGACCTTTGGGATTAGAGGAAAGGGCCTGTTCAAACGATTTATAGGCCTCTTTATAGTTCTTTCCTTTAAATTGATTCATTCCCTGAGTGAACGGGTCGGACGATGCAGCGGCTGCTGGAGCAGCGCTTTCAGCTGCTTTCTGGGCAGCAGGTTGTTGAGGGCTGGATGGTGCTGCCGGCTGTTCCGCACCTTTTTTTGCTGTTTTCGCCTCGGGAACAGGTTTTGTCTCGGGGGCAGTTGGCGGGGGGACCACACCGGCAACCTTGGTTTTCTTGGTGCTGGGGTTGACAGTCACTACCCCGGCAGAGCCGGCGGCCGGGGTGGCCGCGGTTGGGGCTGCGGGTGCGGCGACTACGGGTGCGGCCGAGACGGCGGCGGCGCGCTGTCTAGCTTCTTCGGCCTTTTGGGCAGCCGCTTGTGCCCGTTTTTCAGCTTCAGTGATGCGAGATTGCTGTATTTTGCCGAAATTCTCGCCGACCTGGGAGATTTTTTCTTCCAACACAGCAATCTTTTGTTGCATTTCTGCAATTTTTGCATCTTGCTCAGTGCGCATACTGCTCACTGTTGTCTGCAGAGTGGCGATATTTTGGTTGGTTTGCTCACGAAACTGGGTGCTCTGGGATGCTGTTTCTTCGATTGCCGATTTCATCCGCAAGGTTTCATCTTCAACCTGATCTATTTTACTGACCGAGCTGGCCTGACGTTTCTGCATCTGGCTGACTGTATTGCTTTTAACATCTTCAACTTTTTGATTAACCGCTCGAAGCTGGTTCTGTAAATTCGATATTTCATCTTGAGATGCGCATTGCGTCAGCAGCAGTAGCGAACAACCGGCGATGGCAAGATTTCTCATGTTTTTCATGGTGTACAGACTCCCTCTCTATTAGATAACATCCTGACAATGGGGATAAACTAATAGCTTTATAAAACTGAATGATTGAATTTTCAATACCCGCAAACCGCCTGACAACAGCTCATCAACCATCAGGGCAAACGATTGGACCACTGGGGATAGGACAGGTTCCCTTTCATTGCAAAAAGGGTACGGACATCCTTACCATTTTTACTGACCACACAGATTTCAGACCTGCCGCCGTTTTTTCTCGTAACCGCAAGTAATCTTCCATCAGGGGACCAGGTTGGAGATTCAAAGTTTCCCCCTCCCGAACTCAATTGCCGGACATTGCCGCCACTTGTATCCATGACGAACAGCTGATATCCTCCGCCCTGCAGACCGGTGAAGGCAATTTCGTCTCCTTTCGGCGACCACGCGGGTTCACTGTTTTCCGAGAATTTAAAGGTCAGGCGCTTCGTCTGACGATTGCTCAAGTTCATCACATACACATTGGGTTTGCCGCTGCGGTCGGAGACAAAGGCGATGGATTTCCCATCCGGCGAAAAAGAAGGAGAAACGTTGATGCCCGCCTGGGAGGTCAGTTGCTCCAATATCTCGCCCTGCCGGTCAAGGATGTAAAGATCGGGGGTTCCGCCCTTGCTCAGAGTAGCCACCATGGTTCTGCCATCAGGCGTAAAGGCCGGGGCCATATTCAGTCCCTTTCTGCGGGAAAGAGCATTGGTCGAGGAGTTCTGCCGCAGGTCGGTGATATATAAATCCTGATTGCCACGATGATAGGTGGAGTAGGCCAGAAAATTCACATCAGGGGTAAAGCGGGGTGAAACACAGAGGGCGCGGTGGCTGGTTACCTGCCGAGGATGCCTGCCGAGGATGTCGGAGACATATACCTCCTTCCTGCCCGTGGCGTCCGAGACATAGGCAATCGAAGTCCGGGAAACACCCGGCTCACCGGTGAAATCTTCAATCAGACCATCGCAAAGCCGCAGGGTCATGTCTTCCAGCTGCCCCATGGAACCCTTGAATCGGCGACCGGCGAGTAACTTATTGCTGGCAACATCCAATATCTGCCCTTCGATCACCACTCCGGCGGGATCGCTGTTGACCTGTCCCATAACCACGTAGTCCGCGCCCAGCGTTTTCCAATCAGCCTCTTTGCTGCCACCGTACCGACTGGAATCGATAACGCTGACAAAACTGTGTAATTGAAAGCCTTTTGTTAATAGCGGTGAGACTGTTGAACCCGCAGCGCCGGTAAATGTCGGCACTGCAATCATAATTTTCCGCACGTCGGATGCAGTGATATCAAAGTAAGCACGCTCTGCCAGACTCTCTTTTGCCGAAAAACAGAGAAGAAAGCATGCCACCAGGGACAGGATCGTTGCAAAATGTTTTGTAGGCATCATAACCAGTTGTTAAAAAGTTTTTAGGATGAATCAGCAGGAACAAACGTTCAATGTATACACGATCTCTTACATATTGCCAAGTTCACCGGGGCGAAATTTGAATCCGATTTCTGTCGTTTCCTGTTGCATAAGTGCTGGAAAACGGGGCATAGGGGAAGCGCTTCTGATTGTTTTTTCCACGAGTTGGTCGAAGAGGGGATCTTTTGATCTTTGATCAAATTGAATACTTATAACCTCTCCCTCCTTATTGATGGTTATGACCACCTGGGCCAATAAACTGGAATCCCATTTCCGCATTTCAGGCAGCACCCAGAAACTCTTCACCCTTTGTGCCACGGCACCCCAATATTGTTGTTCAACAATCGATTGGGCCTGCTGCCGACCGCTGGAGGTCTGAGTGATTGCATTCTGCATGGCTTGCGTCTGTCTGGTCGCTTCGCTGCGAGTAGAGGCTACCGCATCGCGAGCTGCTTTTGCTTCGGCTTCCAGCTGTCTGGCCTCGGCGGCGGCTTGCCTTGCCTCATTTTCCGCCCGTATCTGATCGATCTTTGCCTGGGCCAGAATTTTCTGCCGCTCCGCCTCTCGCCGCGACTTGTCTTTTTGTTCAGCCTCGCGGCGGCGTTCCTCTATTTTTTTCTCCAATTCCTTCTCTTCCTGCTGACGCTGTTGCGCCTGGTGCCGGCGTTCTTCTATTTTCTTCTTCAGTTCGCGTTCTTCAGCCTGCCGCTCCTGCACCTCTCGCTCCTGAATTTTTTCTTCCTCAAGCCTGACATCCTGCGCTTTTTTTATCTTTCGTTTGTCGGGAAAAATAGAAACAGGATTGGTGGCTGTGACCGGCTCCGGAGGAGCGGTCGAGGAGTCCACTGAAACCTGCGGCTTGGGCGGCGGGGCAACGGGTTCGGGTGGAGCTGCAGGTTCGGGCGGAGGCGGCGGTGGTGGGGGAGGGGGGGGCGCTTCCGCCTTCTTCTCGGCAACCGGTTTGCTTGGGCTGGAGGCCGCGGCCGGTGGCGCCGATTGCGCTGTTGTGTCCGGCATGGACACCAAGCTCACGGAAACGACCTCCTCCATAATGGGTTTACTGACAAAAATCGTGGGCATGAACAAGACCATCAGCACAACGACGGCATGCACGCCAACAGCCAGTGACGAGGCGAGTCCCCATCGCCTGTCGGCTTCCTGTTGCTCGAGATAAAAATCAATATCGGTGAATTGCAATTGCACAGCTGGCCAGCCCGTCCCTTACTTCTCTTTTTCCACCGGCACGGTGATCATACCCAATTTGTCAAAACCAGCTGAATGGATATCCGCCATGGTTGAGGTCACCACTCCGTAAGGTACATTTTTGTCGGCGCGCAGAAAGATACCCTCTTTTTTCTTCTCGGGAGGCATGTCCTTCAATTGCTGCTGCAGGGACGCAGACGTGACTTTTTCTTTTTTCAAATAGACGTCCCCTTCCTTTCTAATGGTGACAACCAACGGTTCTTCCTGCTGGCGAAGCGCTTTGGTGGTAGCTTCTGGAAGGTCAACTTCAAGGCCCTGGGTCATCATGGGTGCGGTTACCATGAAAATGATCAACAAAACCAACATAACATCGACAAGGGGCGTGACGTTAATCTCAGCGACAAATCCCCTTCTACCTTTATTGTTCCCTATAGGCCCCATATTTCACGTCCTGGTCAGGATGTCCCGTTCAATCAAATTGATGAAATCAGTGCTGAAGCTTTCCACATCAGATTCGAATTCGGCAAGTTTGTTGGAATAATAGTTATAGAAAATAACAGCGGGAATGGCGACCGCCAGTCCCGCGGCCGTAGCCACAAGCGCCTCCGAGATACCCGGGGCAACAACTGCGAGCGAAGCGGAACCGCGAACCCCGATATCCTGAAAGGAAGTCATGATACCCCAGACCGTACCGAAAAGACCTATAAAGGGGGTGGCGCTTCCGGTCGTTGCCAGAAAGGAAAGTGAACGGGCCAGACGATCGCTTTCCAAAAACTGGGCCTTACGCACCGCTCGTTTGAGGTTATCCATCGTAGCCAGCTGCATCTCTAACGTTCCTAAAGCCTGCCCCGTACTGCGGGCTGCGCTGATTTTTTTCAATTCGTTATAGCCGGTCACAAAAACGGTTGCCTCGGGACTCAAGGTATATTCCCTCGCCGAGTCGTAGGCTTCATTGAGCGTTTTGCTGTCCCAGAAGGCATCCAGGAAATCCAACGAAGCATTTCGCGCCTTTCTGAACATAATCAGTTTCATGATAACAATGGACCACGAAGTGACCGAAAAAACCAGCAAAGTGAGCATGACCAGCTTGACCAGCAATCCGGCATTGGCCATCATTGAAAAAATAGATAATGTCACGACTTTCCTTCTTGTTGTATTGATCTTGCATTGTTCCAAGCAATCGAAACGATCGCCGCCTTTGACCACCGGGTTTTGCATGTTCGAATGCAAAACCTCGCTCTGTAACAGTAAGACCGCCGCCAACGGTAAAACCAGCAGAATTGTTTTTAAAAACGTGGGAAGTTACCACGTTCGATCTCGTTTCAATGCACGCCGACATCGAGCGGCGACCGTAAACAATAGCCAGAAACTATATACGAAAACAATAATTCTGTCGACCTCGATCTAGAGATGGTGTACAAATCGTACGTGTCATACAATTTCAAGGAATCACCCAGTTAGCGGAAATTGTTTCCGTTTTTTCAAGTAACCAGGAGAAAGGCATGTCAGGACAGATCCATGATGTGGTGATAATAGGGGCCGGACCGGCCGGTATTCAAGCCGCCATTCACGCCTCACGAAAAAAGATCAGCGTGTTGATACTGGGACGTATAGAAAATTCAGCGCTCTACGGTGCGCACGTCGAAAACTATGCCTTTGTCAATGGCATTTCCAACGGCTTCGATCTTCTGCGCACCGGTCTGGAACAGGCAACTCATTTCGGCGCCGAGACCTCCCCGGAAGATGTCCTCAAAATATCCCAGCAAGACGCTCTTTTTCATCTTGAACTGGAAAGCGGCAGAACCATCCTCGCTCGCTCGCTCATATTCTGTATGGGAGTCTCAAAAAAGAAGCTGGGCGTTCCCGGCGAACATGAGCTTTCGGGCCGCGGTGTCAGTTATTGTGTGGACTGCGACGCCAATTTTTATCGTGGAGCGATCGTGACGGTAACCGGTGACAGAAGTGCGGCGGTGGATGGTGCTTTGACCTTGCTCGATTATGCGGCAAAAGTATATCTGGTTGCTGAAAAACTCAATGTGTCGAAAGAGCTGCTTAACCGACTCACCGCAAGCCGGGTTGAGCGCATTGAAAGTTCAATCAAACAGATCAACGGCGACCGGGTGGTTGACTCGTTGCTGCTGACAAACGGCGAAACTTTGGAAACCGAGGGTATTTTTATTGAACTTGGCTCAAAAGGAGCGCTTGAACTCGCCACTCAAATCGGGGTTCTGCTCGACACGGAATCTTTCAAATATATTGCCACCAACCGGAAGCAGGAAACAAATATAGCCGGAATTTACGCGGCCGGTGATATCGTCGGCCCTCCCTATCAGATGGCCAAGGCCGTCGGCGAAGGGTGCGTCGCAGGCATGGAAGCGGCGGCCTATGCCCGGAAAATGAAAAAAACAGCGTGATTATTCAGGTGGATAGGCTGTAGGTGTTGAGTCTTTCAGGGATCCTCCGCAATCTGCGAGTGGAGTTTGCTCCCCTGTGTACGAACATTTCAAGGAGCATAGCGACGAGAAATCTCTCAATTATCCCAGAGATTTCTCGCTGCGCTCGAAATGACCAAAAGGGTATTTTTTCCGTTTTCTGCGGGATCGTCAAAATTTCCCTATGGCCGAAAATGACACAACTGCTCGGGTTGGTACCTACAGTCTAACAGGCTACAGACTACTCAACCGAGAATTGCAGAACCAATGCCCACGGCAGGAAGGATTACTTTGCCTTCTGTTCGCTGTTGCGCTGCCGCAGTTCCTGAATTGAACGCAGGTACCGGAAGATTTCCCTGCTGTGCCGCAGGTTTCTGGTCCGGGCGAAAAGATAAGAAAGACGCGACAGGGTGAGGATATCAATTTCCGGCATTTGCGCCTTGAGTTCGGTCAGGGTGTTGCTTGTCCAGTTTTCCGCCCATTCCGTGTTGGTTTCATGGCACTCTTGCCGTTTTTCAAGGGCTTCGTTGATCAGAGTGTCTCGGTAAAATTCCATTTCATGCAGCTGTTTTCGTTCCGTCAAGGCCTTGCCGCGATGCTTACCGACTAATTCGTACAATTCGTTGAGAGGCAGTTCTTGAATCTGTTTGGTGAGATATTTGATCTGCCGTTGCCTGGTGCTGCCCTGCAACTTCGCGGTTTCATGCAAAAGGAGCTTGATTTCGTCAGGGTACGGCGCCCGCTCAAGCACCTGGGGAGGTAGGGATACCAACTCGGCAACGAGTTGCTCGACCTCTTTGATGCGTCTTTTCTGTTCCGATCGACTTATCTGCATATTTCCATAATCATCAGCAAAATTTCAACCGGTATGCTCGTCCTTTTCATGGAGCAAGGAAACAACCTTGTCCCAGATTCGATTGGCCGTAGCCTCTTTGGTCAGCAGCGGCAACACAGTACTCCCCCTTCGGTCGATCAGGGTACCCTGATTGGTTTCAACATCAAAACCGGTTTGCGCCCCGAGAATATCATTGACTACAATGAGATCCAGATTCTTTTCACGGAGCTTTCGCAGCCCTTCTCCGGCATGATCGCGGCTTTCGGCAGCGAATCCGACCAGTACCTGGCCCTGGGAGCGATTTTTCCCCAACTCCGCCAGGATGTCAGTATTTTTTACCAGGTCGAGCTGCAAGCCCTGTTTGGTCTTCTTGATCTTATGCTCCTGATATGCAGCGGGTTTAAAGTCGGCCACAGCCGCGGATTTGACAATAACCTGCGCGGTGCCGGCCCGCTGCATTACCATTTTTCCCATTTCATCCGCGGTCGTCACCCTTACCACCTCGATGTCGGGCGGATCGGGCAGCGCGACCGGACCGGTGATCAGGGTAACTTCCGCGCCCCTGCGCCGAGCGGTACGCGCCAGGGCGAATCCCATCTTGCCGCTGGACCGGTTGCTGAGGAAACGCGCGGGATCGAGTGGCTCCCGGGCGGGC